>Ga0181525_10000044_pt1 | contig 101455 bp, 98 predicted proteins | sample PEATcosm2014_Bin_48_FD_121100 | JGI IMG/M metagenome (GOLD analysis project Ga0181525, IMG submission 121100) | Peatland microbial communities from MTU Mesocosm Facility, Houghton, MI, USA - PEATcosm2014_Bin06_10_metaG | ecosystem: Environmental > Terrestrial > Soil > Wetlands > Peat | place...
GCTTTTTGTATTTGGCAGTTACCATCGTATGCGGTGTCCTCGCTGCTTACTCGATGCAACGTTTCGCGCTTCCACTTCAGGATCAGTTTCTCGCAAGCGCAGATGGGGTGCTAGGCCTAAATTGGGCCGATTACGCTTATTGGGTCGATGGACATGTCGTAATCCAAACAATTTTTCATTTGGCTTACGACAGTATCTCAGGTCAAATCCTGCTTCCGCTCATAGTTCTGGCCTTCTCGAATCGGGTAAGTGAATTACGTGTATATCTTCTCGCCTTCGCCGTCGCCTTCGTCTTCACGATTATTGTTTCCGCTCTCATGCCAGCGGTTGGTCCGATAGTTTTCGTTGATCGGGCGACCTTCAACGTTCTGCAGTTTACCGGCGCAACACCGGTTGATCATTTAATGCGCCTGCGAGAAGCGGGACCATTGATAATGAGCGATGCTCCGGGTGGCATAGCCACGTTTCCCTCATTCCACGCAACCATCGCAATTCTGACGCCTCTGACGTTGCGTGGCTATCCTCGCATTTTTGTCCCTTTGCTCATTTTGGATGCAGCCATGCTCGGCGGCACTGTCACTGAGGGAGCGCATTATTTTAGCGACATCCTCGCGGGAGCCTGCATAGCATTTCTCGCGCACTCAATGGCAAAACGCATCATCACGGCAGAAGATCACTCGTTTCAACATCACTGTAACAACGCAATCGGCCGAGAAGATGCCGTTCAAGCGGCTTGAGATTACACTCGTCGCCCACGGATGAACAAGTGACGGGCGCGGTGTAGCATCAGGCAGCTTTGCCGTTCACACGTTTGGTCGTTACGAACCGCATGTTCGCCCTGGTGACCGCTTCGCAGATCGCCTCGGCATCGCAAGCATCATCTTTATGGCGCTCGATGTAAGGCTTCACATAAGCCCGCGACATCAGACGCATCGTGTGCCCGAGCGCCTGGAAGAGTTTTGAAATTGCTTGTCTGGCATGTCAACTCGTCGAGAAAGGCCCTGGCCTCTTTCAAATCGAGCATGTCGAAGCCTTCGGTGAAACAGCCGTCGATCGGAGCGAGCAGATTGCGGGCCTCATGCCGCTTGCCCTGATCGCGCCAAAGCCGCGCCATGCTCATCGCCGCACGTAATTCCCAGGACTTTGCCCCTCGTTTGTTTCATTGATCAGCGCCGAACCCCGTGCCAACGCGACCAAGTCCGGGAACACTGTTAAGGTCGAAATTGGCATCTGGTGTGCAAACCTTACCGCGCTCGGCACGCGCTAGACACACGTCACCATCATCTCCGCTCCAGCATCGCACCAGCGAGAACCCCGGCAAGCCGTTGGCGACGTCGTTGTCGCCGATGGCGAAGTTTATGGCAGGAGCGACCCGCGCCGTTCCTACCGCCGTTCTGAATGCATAAATCGGGATTGAGCGTCCAAGATACGTATCGCCGCCGGTCCAATACCAAACCACGTTCGGCCAACGGACGCCCAGTCCACATAATTCCGGATCGTTCGCCATCGCTTCCTCGGCATACAAAACAGCCGCGTGTGCCTTCCATTGCGGCCGAAAGCCAGCACTGAGCGCGGTCGTCACGCTGATCATGATCCAGAGCACCGATGTAACTATGACCCCGGTAGGCACAAGCGGCGGACGCCGTTGCAACATGAACCATCTCATTATTTCGGTCGTGCCAAGCCCCGCAACGACGAATGTCGTCGGGAGGGCGGCGTAGACAAAGCTAATTTCTTTGTGCGCGACGGCGCTGTGCGAAAGGACGATTACAGCCGCCACTGCGCCGAGCAGCGGAGCCCGGCGTAACCCAAGAAGGAAAGTCAGAGCGATCGGGACGGTTGCCGCACCCCACTTGGCTAAGAACGTAGAAAAAAACCAGTAGACGGGCTGGGTACCCCACTCGTTACTTATCTGCTGTGTAACGTTGAGATCGTAGGTCCGCCAAACCGAATGAAAGAGCGATCCCCAAAAGAAAAGATCGATGAACCCCATTACGATTACTGGAAGCAGACCGCCCAACGCAAGGAACAGCCAGCGTCGCCGAATCTCTAGCCGACACGTCCACGCGGCGATCAGCAACAATGCGGGTGCTAGATGAACGCGCAAGCAAAAGACAAGACCCAGCAGCAGTCCGGCCGTGAACATTTGCGGCGCAACGCTGCGCCAATCAACCGCTACGGCCATATCGTTTTCTTTTACTCCGTTCGCATATGCGGCCACGTAGACGGCAATGATGAGTAAGTTGCCTGCCTGGACCTCGACCAACGGCTTTGGCCCGAAATAGACCAGATCGGGCCAGACGGCGCAGAGCAGGCCACAGATCACAGCTCCTTCCCAACGCGACTGACGCCATCCGCAGAGGAAGCCTACCGCCACCACACCGGTCGAAAACAGTGACATCGCCGCGGCAATCACCGCGATGTAACCAGGCGCGCCGAGCCCGACGCTGGCCGACAAGCTGATTAGGCCGGCCAGGAAGCTTGGAAACATTGGTGACCTGATGCCCTCGCGCCATTCCCAGGTCACAACGCCGCCTCCCGACCACATCCGAAAAGCTGGTTCGAGGTTTTGAAATACTTCATCCGACCGATGAAGGTTCGGGAACGCTACTGCCAGCCCAAAACGCAAGACGAAGGCGAATAAGATAACCGCGATGAAGGACGGCCAGAATCTATTCCTGAGCCAACTGCGTGAACAATCTGAGTGCATCCGTGATTGCACCCATCAATTCATGGGACGACAGCAGTAATCGTATTAGAAAATTTGCTCACGTTAAACGCCGCGTCGATTGCACGCACGCGATATCGATACGTGGCCGGCGCTAGTGGAGTCGAAGAATCGACAAACGAAGTATCTTTCGAAGCTCCAACCTGCGCAAAATCTTCGCAGTCGATTCTGCCGCACCGCTCCACCTGATAACCGACCACGCCGACATTATCGCTCGAAGGATGCCAGGCGAGCGTTATCTGCGATGTGATAGTAGGCGCTGCCGGCCTCACGGCGACGACCGCCGCTTGCCAATTGGTGGGGCTGCCAAGGACAAACGTCGCATCGTAATTGCCGGGTGTAGCCGCCAGACCTGATTCGGCAACGAGAAAATCCGATGAGGCGGCCGGTTGAAACGCAAACCCGCCGCCGGCGCCCCACATTTCGCTAACTAAGCTCTTGCCGAAGCCGATCAAAAGAGCGTTGGAATGCGTCGTAGTGATCCTTGGGCTAGTCGGGGTCAATGTTCGCGTTTCAGCGTCGTTACCGATCGTCGAGACGGCATCGATGGGGTCCACAGCGTTCGAACCTTTCACCACGAACATGGAAAGAACCAGCGCTTCTTTTTTCGACAGCGCCATTGTGAGAACATGGTTGGGACCCGTCTTGAGGTTTTTCGCATACCAGATCTGTAGCCTGAGGTTGATTCCGGCGCTTGAACTAGTGGGTCCGAAATTCGTGGGCCCAGCAAGGGAAATCCAGGTGTTATTGAAGTTGTCCGAAGGCGCTAGCAAAGCATCCTCATGCGTCCCAGCACACACCACGAGTAGATCGCCCCCCGTACTGTCGAACGGAGCCATTGCGTGCTCCGTGAGATGACTGGCGTTGTAATAGCGCGCGACGCGCTGGATCGTGGGCGCGGGGCCGCCAGTCAGGTTCTGCGGCGTGGTCGGTGCAGTCTTGTCGAACCACACTTTAATGGTTTGGCTCGTCTTTTCTAGCTCGAGTTGAACCGTACTTCTGACATGCCACCCCATTCCGGGAAGAAGTGCATAAAGAAGAAAACAGCCAGCCACCACGAGGACGATACCTGCCGCTTTTCGCAAGAAGTAACTCCGGGATTGATTATTACGTCTTTTATATTGAAATTATTGATCCGAACGCAACATTGAATAATGCGCCGGCGGCTGACGCCGGTCCCCATGCCCGGCCAGAAGCGCCATTTGCTATGTTCGTACAGCTGTCGCGAACCAACATCCCGGATGAGATGCACGAGGCGCACACGCGGCAGAGGGCTTGGCGAATGACCGGCGCTGTCCCGCACGACGAAGCAGGCCGTTTCCTAGCGGACCACGGCGGCGGGAGGCGGCGTTCGGTCATTGCGGCAGGCAGGGCCCGCGCTCAAGCCGCAGCACGCGCCGCGGCGAGATTACTATGTCGTTGACATCGCCACCGCGCGCAGCCGCTCTTCCCTCCAAAAACGGAATCTCGGCAGCGGTAATGCCCGTGGCAATTAGGGCGCTCCGAATCATCGGCGTCAGTAGCAAGTACATTATGGTGTGTGAAATATTAAAGAGTAATAATTGGTTGAATGACGGCGTGTAGTAAGTACATACCGTATACTGTTCAGTATTTTAATGGTTTTTCGTAAGGTAATAAGCCACCTGCAACAAGTAATCCAACACCTAGATAACTTCGCCTTGGGAGTGGCCGGTTCCCGGCCAGCACCGCCCCGGGGTACTGGCCTAATTCCAATAATTCACAGGGGCGTGTTGTACGATTCTGTACATATCGCTCGACATGAAACCTGTAGCGGCGCAGCATCCGATTCGATTGGTCGCCAGTGCAAAGCGCGTAAAGACCCTGACAATCCGGAGTGTGCTCAATTCGCCGACGGCGAAAGGAGATCACCGATGTCTCTAACGCTTCACTCAACCAACCCGTGCCCCAAGTGCGGCAAGGTAAAAATGCAATCGGTCATAGAGGCACATCCAAGTCGCCACGATCTTGCACTCCTCAACTTCTACTGCGCGGAATGCGGGCCTATAAAAACTGAAGTTCTCTCATTGAAGCCGCCCGCGCGCTCGTCTGACGTGGCGGATAACCACGGCGTCGAGCGGTGGAGGTCGCCTCGGGCGGCAGCAGAGCCCGCGTCCGGATAGATTTTCGTCGCGGCAGAACTACAATTCGAGGCCGCCGCTGAGTTCGTTTTTGTGTCCGCTCTTCCCAGGAGCGGACATTTGGTGACTAGCCTTGAAACGTCAGCTGAGGGTCAGTCACGACGGCGCCATTCAACGACAATGTCCGTTTCGGCCGATCTGCTGCGCCAGCGCATCTTCCGCAGAGCGCAGATCGTCTGCGATCAGCCGCTCCGCAAAGCCGATCGGGATGATAGGTATTCGGTATTATATTATTTCCTTCCATATTTGGCGGCGCTCTCGAGCTCCCTTTCAGGTTTATTGCCGAGCTTGGCGAGCTCTGCGGCGACGTCATCCGCAAATCCGTATAACACACACTACGTAGTACATTTCTCTCTCACCTGTTTTAGGAACTTTTCAACAAAGTGCTCTCTACGATCATGCTGGTTGACCAACCGAATTGGCGTCGCGGTTGTGAGTTTTCACTACAAGGCCAAAATGGGAGATTTGACCATGGACCAAAATCTGATCCCCTGGGGCGACTATCAAGACATCGAACCCGCCAACGAAATTTTCGTGGCAGATGACGATAAGGACATGCGGGACGTTATCGCAACCACATTAGCGCCAGAGGGATTTCCAGTGACGACGTTCGAGGACGGCGACTCGCTCCTGAGGGCGGCAAGAACGCGAATTCCAATTTGTGTTTTTCTCGATGTCGTTATGCCACAGCGGTCGGGGCTGGAAGTTCTAAAGGAACTTCGTGCGGAGCGTTATTGGACGCCAACTTTTCTCACCTCGGCCCGCGACGATCCCCCAACGGTCGTCGAGGCGATGAAAAGTGGCGCTTACGACTATATTACAAAACCATTTGACCCGAATGCGTTAGTGCAGCGGGTCCGTCATGCAGTCGAGCTGTGGTCGCGTCATGAGCGAGAGAGACGCGCCTTGGATTTTCAGCCGAATGGACATAGCGAATGGCTTCGGGTAACGCCCAGCGAAAGAGATATGGTCCTGCTCTTGCGGTTACCGGCGGGAGCAACATTGTCGCGGGCATCTGGGTAAGCACCGTTTTGCGATTCACGTCTGTCCATGTCTGAATTGGGTCATTGACAGACATTCCGCGTTCTTCGCTTCACGTCCGCTTCACCCCCGGTAAGCGGACATTCATGAGCGGCTCGCCTAGGTCAGCTTTGGGCCACAAGCAGACACGGCATCGCGACCGGCAATTGATGCAACGTTGCCCACGAGACGTGTTAGTAAACCCTCAGGACCATTAGGTCAGGCCCATCGTAGACGACCGTGTAGGTCAGCGGGTACTGGTCCCTCGGCCCGTCCTCCGGGTACCAATTGAATGCGAGCCCCATGCTGTGGCTGTGGATGATGACGTATTTGACCTTGCTGGCAGCCAGCTTGCGCTGCTGTGCCTCGAGACTATCCGAGGTTTCCAGGTTGTCCCGAAGTGTCACGACCACGTTACGCGAGGTATTCCCTTGGGCAATTGGGCGGGAGTGGCAGGCGGCTTGTTGCAGCATGTAGAAATGACCCTCGACGTAGCCAGCTGGCCAGCCACTTGGGAGATCGAGAATGCCGAAGTCTTTTTCAGGGTCGTCGCGGATGACCGCGAGGCCGGGAGAGCAGGCTACCGGCGTCATGGCAAGCGAGCGCGCGGGAAAAAAATCGAGCACCATCATCGCTGCGACTGCGGCCATTCCCCAACGGGCCGCGGGCCGCTGCCAATGTCGCCACGCCAGGGCAAAGGCCTGACCGATACCGATAGCAAGGAACATATAGACGAACACGATCGCCCGCGATGGGGCCCGCACGTTGCGGAAGAACGGCAGCTGGGACAGCGCCGCGTCTGGCATCGGGATGGTCTTGTGCCCCGCCAAATGAAGCGAATCACCGCTGGCAAATATGCAAAACACCAACATTCCGAGCAACACATAGGTCAACAGCTGAGCGTCTTTGTGGCGAGCGGCGCGCCACAGCCACGTCAGCACCACGATATTGATCAAGCCCAGATAGACCGTCGCTTCCCATTCATTGCCGCTCAGCCGCCGATAGATGATAGTGGCCAGCGGTGAGAAAAGGTGAAACCGCGGAAACGCAGGATAGGCGAAAATGTCGGCCACAAAGAGGTCGCCTCCCTCCTTGTATACTGAAGCACCGCTCATCGCGGCCCTCACCATCGGGACCAATATAGGCGACAGCGTTGCGATGACGCCGACAAGGCACGCGGCAGGAGTGAGCAGTTGCCAGCCACTCGGTAGCGCGCGGTCACGGGTAGCGACGTATAAGGTGTGGAACGCGATGAAATAGGCCATGTAGAAAAGGTAATACCAGCAGGACAATGCGTTAAGCGCATAGAGGATGATCGTTAAAAACAGAAATAATAGGCTTTTCCTTTCGATAGTCAGTAGATAGGCAAGCACGAAGAACGGAATGAATTCGATCGACGACACGCCAGCATGATGCATCACATGCTCCACGTGCGATGGATTGAAGGCAAAGAGAAAGCCTCCCATCGATGCGCCGGCGGTATTTGCGGTGAAATACCGCACCAGATAGAAGGCGCCGGTGCCGGCCAGGGGGAAAGAAATCAGTAGACTGAGATTTTGCAGCAAGATTAGAGACGTCGTGTCGGAGCCGACGAATTTCGAGAGCAGGGCGATGGCAACGACTTTCGGGTAAGCGAAATCGTGGTAGTATAAGGGGGTTCCTTCCGGAAACCGTATCAAGTTGGTGAAAAAAAAGTGGCCGGGATTTCTCGCAACCGCGGTGTACCATGTGTTCCAGAAGTCCTGCATGTTATCTTCGGGCGGCCCGATCAACGCCGAATGCAGCTGTGGCACCCATTGCCAGAAGAACATCGCGGTCACCACAGTGAACGACAAGAAGACCACCGGAAACACCGCAAGGGATCCGACGGGATGGCTTAACTCCTCGGCGTGGGAGTCGGAGCGAGCAGTCAGCATTGGCTCGACGTTCCCTGGTATACTCGTGCCATAATGGTCCCCCTCAGGCTTGGGATCGTACGGCTCAAACTATGAGACGGGAAGATGTTAGTTGGCTCGTCAGGCAATTTAACCAGGCGGATCGAGCCAACATTTCCGCTTTTGGTCATGTGTGGACGGCTCCGAGTTGGCAAGGGTTTTCTTCACCGGTGCAGCATTGGTCCCGAGCTTAGGCAGGGCCGATCGTGATCTTTTATTCGCGGGCGCCGCCGTGACGCGGACGGATAAAATAATGGCGGCGGGACCTGAGGGTGCCTTTTCCGGCGCTATGGTCTACGTCCGTTGAACGACCGAAGTAACTTCGTCAAAACAGAATTGTTCTGGGCGGCATTTGGTTAAGCACCGACGCTCGCGATGACTCATCGACCACTGACGGCAAATCGGCTGATCTAGCGGATTAGATCACCTGGTCGCCTGCTTCCAGCCTCCTCGGCCAAGGTCTCAATTTCTTCGTCCGAAAGAGCGCGATCATAGATGCGGACGTCATCAATGTAGCCATCGAACTTATTACTAGCCTCATCAATATTCGGTCCGTTTAGCTCACCTCCAATCACTAGCGGCCTATTCAAACTTTCCGGGTCGAGCCGAATTTCTCCGACATGCGTCTGGCTGCCTATTAGCTTGCCATCAACATAGAGCGACATCTTCCCCGTTTCCCCGCTGTAGGTGCCTGCTAAATGCACCCATTCAGCCACCACCGGCTTATCCTGACGTGCCGGGAGTCGATAAAGGCTCACCTCCGCTCCGATCAAGCCAAGGTGCCACTTATAATGAAGAACGTTGTTTTCCTTTCCGTAGCCCAGGTAAAATAAATCGGGATGACTTACTTCTCTCCATTGGCGTTGAACCACCGCGATATACCCTTGCTCTTCATCGTTGGTCGCCATGCCGAATAGCTTTTCGTCCAAGTGGACGGCTTTTCTCCAAATACGTTGATACACTGTGGGAGGAGTCCAAAGGCTCCTCGGGTAGATATGCGCCGCGACCGTGATTTGCTTTCTAAGCCTGTTGAGGGTTTCCGACGAGGAGACCCGGACAATGAGACTACCGTTCAGGGAGATCGAACCAGCAAATTTGCTTGTGCCCCACTTCGGCTCCCGAGCATTTGCAGGGATAATGGTCCCATTGTTGCCGTTGCCAGAGAAGTCTTTGACGGCGTTGCCGGATCCTTCCTCGAACTTCCAATGCGCCACCAATCCGTTGCCTGCGAGCCCCTCTCCGGCCGCCAAGGGACCGAAGAGTGGGCACGCAGTGCCGAAGATAAAAATCCCCAAGGCGATGCCGTGGCTGGTTGTCCGCGCCGTTCTTGGGCGCGGCAGCTTCATTGGTATTATCCGCACAGTGACCACCATGGGGTGGAAGGGTCGGGATAGCAAGGCGCCTATTCCGGTCTTAAAATACAAAAAGCCGTCTCAATCCTGCTAAAACTGCCCCCATGAACCAACTTTGCCATTGGGTATCCATTCAAGCAGACAGACGCAATATATGAACTTCTTAGATGCGCGTGAAATCGGCTCGAGCGCCAATATTGGAGCTGATCTCTGCATCGTAGGCGCTGGCGCAGCTGGCATAACAATAGCGCACGAATTTGCCAACACTGGCATCCGTGTTTGCCTTCTTGAAGCCGGCGGCCTGCACGTTGATGCCTTAGTAAACGAGCTCTCCGAAATCGACGATGTGGGCCACCCTTATGAAGGCGTCAATGGAGCTCGTCTGCGATATTTCGGGGGAACCACAAATCATTGGGGTGGACACTGCACTCCCCTTCAACCAGATGACTTCGAAAAGCACGCGTGGATCCCGTATTCGGGCTGGCCCTACGACTACAATGAGTTGCGTCCCTACTACGTAAGAGCCCATGACGTTCTAAAACTGGGAGAGTTTGATTACGATCCTGAGATCATTGGTTCAGCGCTTGGGTTTGAAACGTTTCCGTTTGACAGCACGAGAGTCGTGACGACCGTTTCTCGTTACAATCGCGTTCGTTTCGGGTTGGCATACGGCAATGAGCTCGATCGTACAAAAAATATACAGGTTGTTTTATATGCGGAGGTCTCTGCGATTTTGATGGAAGATTCCACAAGTGACACGGTCGACTATCTTTTGGTGAAATCAATCGCCGGCACTCAATTTCAGGTTAGGGCGAGGTACTTCGTAATTGCGTGCGGTGGGATTGAAAATGCACGCATCTTGCTATTGTCCAACCGGCAACGATCAACAGGCATTGGAAATCATAGTGATCTTGTCGGTAGGTTTTTTCAAGAACACCTGTGGTACATAAGCGGTTACATCGTTCCCAGGACCGGGGATCTTCGGCTCAAGTATTATCTCGGCGAATGGCCCTACGGCAGCATCAAGGTGCGTGCGCATATCGCGTTGCCGAGCAATAAAGTGCGGGAACTGCAGATTCCGAAATTTCGCTCTGAGCTCTTGCCAGTGTCTGCTGTGCTTCAGCTCGTACATGAAATTAGGAACAAGGTCTCGATTGACGACATATTCGCGTTGATGTCCGATCCGGTCGGCATAGGTAACTTCGCCCGATGTCGATCGAACGCGGTGCCTTCGGCGTATCATTTCTTGAATAACGTGGAGCAAACGCCGAATCCCGACAGTCGTGTGAAGCTGTCTGCAAAGAAAGATCCGTTTGGCCGTCCGCAACCGCAGTTAGACTGGAAACTATCTCGACTCGACCAGGAGGGGGTGGTCAAAGCCCAGCACTTGATCGCGCAAGAAGTAGTGCGATCAGGTTTTGGCAGGATGCGAATCGAAATGGCCGAGGGCACGGACGAGTTCCTGGAGGGCTGCGGAACCGGCCCACATCAAATGGGCACGACCCGAATGAACGACGATCCAGCACGCGGTGTGACTGACGGAAACGCGAAAGTGCATAATACTCACAATCTGTACGTGGCCGGTAGCTCGCTATTTCCGACGTGTGGCTGGGCCAATCCGACCCTAACTATTGTCGCGACGTCGATCAGGCTTGCCGATCACTTACGGATGAGGTTTCAAGCGGACGGCAAGATATGAAAAAGGAAGACTTCAACCGAAGCCGGCGGCTGTTGGTCGGTGGTTTTCTTTTAACTGCGGTTTCGTTCTACGCAGCCGCAATCGCAAGTGGTGCGCTCAGGTCTTGCCGCGGGTTCGATGATCAATTGGGAGGCCTTGACCCGCTTATTCGCATAGGGAACGCCTACTTAGATGAGATGGCAAAGAGCGGACAACTTGGCACGCTGTACAAGGAACTGTTTGGCGATCGTGACATGACATCGACCGAGCTCGCTACGATTATCCAGCGTCGCTTATCGACGGCGGGTTTTCAGGCGCAGCAGGAGTTCAACAGCAGTGAAACAGTCTCGTGTGATGGTTGGATGCTCGCGAAGTCTGAGGCACGACTCTGCGCCATGATTGCAATTACTGCCCGGCGGCTCACAGTAAGCTAGTATTAGGCCTTTGACGAACTGGTTGGTCGATCACAAGGCGCTTGCGAAGACGCCGAAGCTCGACGACTTACATCCTCCGTTTCACGACGCGATAGCTGCCCTGTTCCATGAAGCCAACGCGAAATCGGCGCAATGAAGGCGATGGCCCGCGCCCTTTCCGGCAGAGGTTGATTGTTAGAAGCATCGCCACCGTCGTTGCGTTCAGTTTCCAGGTGGGCGCTCGCAGATTCGCAAGCCCGACCTGGCGTCACACGAGTAGCCCTCGACAAGGCGCTCAACCCGGCCGACGAACTTGTTCCACGCCGACCATGCATCAGGGTTTAAATGCACCTTGTCCTGCCAGAAACCACGGAACTGAAAGCGAGGATCAGAGGACTGCACTGAATCAGACAGAGATGTTAACTCCGCCGAGATGATCAGAGTCGGAGCCTTCGATGCGCACTCGAAAACCTCGTTGAGCAAAGCCGCCGACTCGAAGGGGTATTGATGAAATCTAGGGCATGCGAGCTTCCAGTGCTGAAGACCTACAGCATGCCCAAGATCGTCATTGGGCCCCAACCTGGCATAGGTGCCCGTACTACCGGTCGCGAGCAGGCGTCGAGCTTCGGGTGAAAGTTGTCCAAGAGCGGCGTAGGCACCGCGGAAGCTTCGGGCACTTGCGATGTATTTCGTCCAAGCGAGCGTCCCGGCCATCAGGCAACCCATCAGGATAACGACTCCGAGCGCTAAAAATCGGGCTCTCTTGGCGGCGACATCCAGGAGCGATGTCAGACCCAGGATCGCGATGATCGATGGAATATAGAGGATTTGCCTGTGCGCCTCCCAAAGGCCGGTTATCGAGAGCACAGCGAGCGAGCTTGCAAAAGTCGCGATGCATGCGCATGCAACCGCGATCTGCATACGAGTCCGTTCTTGCTGCCCACAAAGACCAATGAAAACCAGCATGATGGCGAGCAGTATTGGTGTTGCTTCTCCAAACAGGCGCCATCCCCCAATCCGCCTAATGTGTTCAGCCAGAGAAGCTAGTCCTTCCTTCGAGCCTATCAGGCCGCCGCCTTGTGAGTAGGCAACGTTTAGCTTGATAGTTTCAATGAATGGCAATAACTCACCGCGCACGACAAGCGCGGCGGTGACGACAACGACGCCTATAAACGCGCCGAGCGCGATGGCGGGAACCTCGAGGAATTTTCGGCGCACCAGCAAGAAGCAACACGCGCCCACTAGGGCAATCGGTAGGAAAATGAGTTTCGTAAATACCAACAGCCCCATGCACAATCCAGACAAGGCCGATCTTTCACACGCCGACGCTGTGATTGAGACCAGAACGAGGGCGATGCCCGGCAGTTCGGTATACCCGGGAAAATAAAATTCGCCCGTTAGTGTGATAGGAACTGCGATGAACGAAACTGCTACCGCAGTTTGGCGGGATGCCAGTTTCACCGCCATGAAGTACGAGCCGGCAGCGGCGATCGCGATCAACAGCGCCTCTGCCGCTATTTCGGCCCACGGGCCAAGCGTCAGCTGGCCAGCTACGAAATAGTAGAATAACGGTTCCTTGTTGTCATAAACGCCGCTGTAGAGAGTGTCGCCGGCCAGCAGGCGCTCCGCCACAGATACGAAGATGCCTCGGTCCGAACTCCGGTCCGGCACTAGGCGCGGAACGATTGCGAGCCAGGTCGTAAGAGCCGCTACAGCGAGGACTAGGTCGAACCTATCGCTCGAGGCCGAGGTTTTGAAGACCAAACAACCGCGCCGAACGCGGGAGGACAATGCTTCATTGATCACTCGGCCTACCCCAACACTTTGAAAAATAATTCTAATCGGTTGCACTACTTCGATCAAGCGCGTCCGGAATCAAAACACCTGAGCGCATTCCCGATGATGCGATGATGAGCGCGACGCTCACTGACGAATTTTCAGGATCCCTTGAAGCCCGCATCGTCGCGCGGTTCGTCTCCGAAGCTCATGCTGGTTTGACGGGTTGAGCAGAACGCCCATAGGCGCCTTCTATCAGCGCCCCAGAACTAGCCAATCGAGGAGGAATTGGCGGCGTAGTAAAAATTGATTTCACCTACTCACGTAGGCCTCTCAGCAGCCAAAGAAATTTCTACGACCTCAAAATTTCTCTCTAAACTCAAATCGAAAGTCCTTCAACGAAGGCATAATCCCAAGAATAGCCTCCTTCCGCTCGTTTCCCGCTACTTCTACCGAAATGCAGTCCAGAGAGTTGTAATAGCAAATTTTCAGGTCGACGCGATCCGCACAGCTATTGATCACCGTGACCACATGATCATACAGATTAGGATTTACACCATGGGGTTGGGCATAACCGGAAACTACAATACAGGGCTTGCCGCTGGCGCTTCTGTGGCGAAGCGCGTCGGTGCCCCGACTGGCGCCGAAGGCTGGAGATTCGAGCTGATGGGAAGCGCCAGTTCCGCCCCAAACGGGGCGCGACGTATCTCCAAGGGGGGGCATTGGACTTTGCGCGGAAACGGAACCACAGATTGCGGCTAGCCAAACTAAGGCTCCCGCTACCCAAAAAATGGCCGATCTATTCACAGATTTTCTCAAAGCCGTAGGATTAGCGTCGCGCTTGATAGCGCAAAAATTGGGACCTAATTGCAGTCCTGCGAACCTTATCTCGAAAAGTTTATCAAAACCCACGTTGGCTACCGGTGCATCGAATGCAGCCGCCGATGGTTGGAGGTTCAAAGGGCGCCCCTAAACTAATCCAACGCACGGCCTCCCGCTCGGCAAGTGTACGGCATCCAATGTTCACGTAAACCAGATCTACCTGCGTCCCAGTTTCGGCCACAGCTACCCTAGCGACGTTCGCCGCCGGATCGATGCCGAGGACGGGAATGGCCTTCTCGATGATCGTCGATTAACCTAATTATGGCAAATTATTGAATAACTTGCACAAAGGGCAGCTCAGTTGTAGTAAAATTTTTGGCTTAGATCTTCAGGTTATAAACACAGACCAGACAGAATTCGTCGCGTCGCGTATTATGGACCCCCTCGGTCATGGAGCAAGCGACACCCGCGACTAGACCTTTAATAAGCGTCGTCACGCCATTCTATAATACTGCGCCATATTTGGCGCAATGTATCGAAAGTGTGCTGTCACAAAGCTACACCCAATTCGAATACATTCTCGTAGACAATTGCAGTACTGACGGGTCGAGTGAGATTGCCGAGACATACGCGCGGCGGGACCCCCGGATACGTCTGATTCGGCGCTTACAGCTCGTTCCGCAGCTTCGAAATTACAACGATGCATTGAAGGAGATTTCCGACGACAGCCAGTATTGCAAAATCGTCCAGGCAGACGACTACATTTTCCCCCAATGCTTGGAGCTGATGATACAAGCATTTGAGCAGTCCGAGTCAGTTGGGTTGGTATCTTCTTATTGCCTGGAGGGAAATGTCCTTCGGGGTAGTGGTTATCCATATTGGCAGCCACTGCTGTCGGGGAAAGAATGCGCTCGATTGTATTTGCGGTCACGCGTCGCCGTGTTCGGTACACAAACCACTGTAATGTACCGATCCTCCGTGGTGCGGTACTATCGACCTTTCTACGACGAATCTCTTCCGAACGCCGACTTTGATAGATGCATGCAGATACTTCAGCGCTGGGATTTTGGTTTTGTTCATCAAGTGCTTTCCTTCTCACGAAGGGACAATGAATCGCTCACCTCCGGAATATTGTCGTTTATGCCATATGAAATGGACCGGTACATATTCGTACAGCGATATGCTGCTGCATTTCTGGAAGCAGGGGAAGCTGCCTCCTTAAGGAGAAAATCAAAAGTAGTATACTATCGGCTCCTCGCTAATGAGGCACTTCATTTTCGTGAAAGTGCTTTCTGGCGTTATCACGAATCGGGACTGAAGACATTGGATGAGACGATTGATTGGTCTTACCTTGTCCTGCAGATGGTCGTGGAGCTGTTTTGGATTGTATTAAATCCGGGGTGGTCAATGGTGCGAGCATTACGGTTCTGGAAATCAAAATCCCGGAGACGGCAATGCGATAATTTGCGCGAGAAGGAAATGCCGTTGCGGTATCCAAGATGTGAAGGTTGAGCGCGTAGAGAGAGCTCGCATGAAGGTGGTGCTGTTCTGTGGTGGTCTGGGATTGCGGTTGCGCGACTATGCTGACCACATTCCTAAACCAATGGTGCCCGTCGGCAGCCGCCCGATCCTGTGGCACGTGATGAAATACTTTGCCCATTTCGGGCATAAGGATTTTATCCTTTGCCTCGGATATCGAGGTGATCTCATCAAGCAATATTTCTTGAATTATGACGAGTGTCTGTCAAACGACTTCGTTTTGCGAAACGGGGGTGAGAACCTAGAACTTGCCAACAAGGATATTCATGATTGGAACATCACGTTCGCGGACACCGGCGTCCGCTCGAACATAGGACAGCGATTGCTGGCCGTTCAAAAGTACCTGGCGAACGAAGAAGTCTTTCTAGCGAATTACGCCGATGGCCTGACGGATTTGGATCTTTCCCGCTATCTAGACTATGCCCGGCAACATGACAAGATTGCGACGTTTTTAAGCGTCAGGCCAAACCTGAGCTACCATATAGCCACGACTGATGCTAATGGCCTCGTCACGGGCATCAAGGAATTTGCGCAGTCTGGCGTCCGTATTAACGCGGGCTTCTTCGTCTTGAAGAAAGCAATCTTCAGATACGTTCGACCTGGAGAAGAACTCGTCATAGAACCATTCCAACGTCTGATAAGAGATCAGCAATTGGCCGCCTATGGGCACGAAGGCTTCTTTGCCGCGATGGATACTTTCAAAGACAAGCAACAGTTGGACGAACTCTACGAAGGCGGGCGACCGCCTTGGGAGGTTTGGAGGGGGACGAACGGCGAGCCTCCAAAAGCGACGATGACCGGGCTCGATCCGCTCGTTCATGGACTTAGAGGAGTGCCGCTAAGCGATCGCGGCGCGTGAGCTTGGGACGGACAAGACTGGCCAATCGCAAGAGACGTTGGTGTCGAGTCCTTTTAAAAAGGCAGCGCGGTTATGCCAAGCGCGTTAGCTAAATTGCGCGGGCATTGCGATGAACAATAGCCGTGGGGGAGACCACGGTCATGGCAACGAGGGAACCGCAATCTCCACGACCAAAATATCATCCAACGGGAGCAAGATTAGTCGAGAAGGGCGCGAGGCCCTCCCGCGAATTGCATTGCTGACCCCCTACGGTGGCGAAAACCTGGGCGATGCCGCCATTCAGGACGCGATGGTCGCCAACGTCCGCCTTCGGTTGCCTGATGCTCAGTTCTCCGGGATATGCCTCAACTGCGACAACTTCGTAGAGCGACATGGAACGGGTGCATTTCCCCTGTCAGCGAACAACATCGCATTTTATAGCATGTCTCGCGGGCGACCGTGGGAAAGGCCAAAGGAAGCAGAAGAACGCCGACCGAATAAAAAAGTGCATGAGAAGATAAGAAGAGCACTGAAAAGTTTCCCAATCTTATGGCGATGCCTGAAGGTGGTTGCTGCAATCGCAGTGGAAGTACGTCATTCCTTTAAGGGATATCTCTTCCTGCGCACCCAGAACATTGTAATTGTATCCGGTGGCGGGCAATTAAACGAACAATATGGAGGAGCTTGGGGGCAGCCCTTCGCCCTCTTCAAATGGGCAGTACTAGCGCGAATAGCACGAGTGCCCTACGCCGTTGCCAGTGTCGGCGTCGGCGAGCTAAAGTCGCGCGCGTCGCGGCTGTTTGTTTCCGTGGCGCTTCGCTTAGCGTGCTACAGATCATACCGAGACAAGGACACCAGAGATTTCGCCACTAGCCTGATGCCGCGGGCGGCGAGAGATCCCATTGTGCCGGATCTGGCATTCAGTCTGACGCCTTTGGAATTGCCGCCAATTGCAAGCATCCCTGGCATTGCAGGTGAGCGGACAGCGATCGCGATAAGTCCTATCGCATTTGCCAAGCCAGGCATATGGCCGATCGAGAACCGCGCTACTTACAACCGATACGTGGAGAAGCTGGCGCAGGTGGTGGCAGAGCTGCTTAGGCGCGACTATTTCCTGGTCATGGTTTGGTCATCCTTGGGGGATGACGAGAGCGTCATTCCCGACCTCTTCGGGCACCTCGATCAAGAGTCGAGGCAGAGCCATACTTTGCAGATCCATATCCCGACGATCGGAACCTGGAGGGATTTCGTCTCTACGCTTGGAGGTGTTGATTTTCTCATTGCTAGCCGTCTCCACAGCACGATTCTTGGCTTCGTGAGCGAGACGCCCACCATCGCCATTTCGTTTGAACGAAAGGTAACCTCGGTGATGGCGGATCTCGGCCAAACTGACTATGTCCTAGAGATCTGCGACTTCACTTCCAAAGACGTAATCGAAGTTCTCGACCGTCTCGAGCTTCGCAGGGATATTGTCTCGCAGCAGATCGCCTCATACCGACATCGGATTCGCCCAATATCAGACCTCCAGTATGACACTCTGGCTGAACTCGTCATGGCGAGCCATCGGAAGCCGCAGGGCTCGTCAGTATCCTAACCGCGCCTGCTGCAACGTCGGGCCACCGTCCGCCGCGCTCGGACCTTCCTTTCTCGCACAGCTATAAAAAAGCGTTGTTGCTGCACGCACAGATTAGACATTTTATTTATAATAGAATTGGCTTACCAAAAAGCGCTCAGGATTTTTTCCGAAGTTCAACGCCAGTTCGGCAACTATCGGGGAATTCCCGGTGTATGTAAGGTCCTATTTGCAGCTTTCGGAGGCCCAAATGTCGCCCGAAGAGCCACTGGTAAGCGTTGTCATCCCAGTGCGCAACGGGGAACGTCTGGTTGGTCGGACGCTGGCGTCCGCTCTCGCCCAGACCTACCGCAACATCGAAGTCATCGTCGTCGACGATGGCTCAACTGACCGGACGCCGGCCTTAGTCGAAAATGCGGCAGCGCGAGACAGGCGGGTCCGTCTATTGCGAAGACCGCATTCCGGTGTCACGGCAACGCGGAATTTCGGGATCAGCCGAGCGAACGGCAGCCTCATTGCGCCGCTGGACGCCGATGACCTGTGGTATCAAGAAAAGATCGCGCGGCAGGTAGCGGCCATGCAGATTTCCTCGCCGAAAGTGGGCTTGGTCTACTGCTGGTGCGTTGATATAGACGAAAACGATCTTATCATCCCGCCAGTTGCAAACAAAAGTATCGCCGCTGGTAGCGTCCTCGCCGAGTTGGTCGAAAAAGGCAACTTTCTGGCGAGCGGAAGCGTGCCGCTTATTCGGCGTTCGTGCTTTGACGCTGTTGGCGGTTATGATTCCGATCTGCAGGCAGCAGAAGATTGGAAGCTGTACCTGGCACTTTCGGAAATTTGCGAGTTCGCGGTCGTGCCGGCACATCTGGTCGGCTACCGGCGATCGTCCGGAAGTGCCTCAAATAATACCACAGTGATGGAGCGCGACATGGAACGCGTGTCACGATGGATTATGGATAAGTGGCCCGATGTTCATCAAAAGGTGAAGTGGCGGATGATTTATTACCAAAACTGCTATTTGGCTCACCTATCGCTTACCAATAATCGGTTCGCAAAGGCCTTGCACTATCAGGCGAGGGCCTACCAGGCGCGACCAATGGGTTTGTTTGCACTGGGGACTTTGTTCGGGTTCGGCGTTCGTCTGCTGGCGCGTCTGCTGAGAATAAGGAGAGCGGCACCGCGAATTCCGTTCAAAGATTTTCAGCCAAAGCTGCAGTTTGCGGAAGGTCCCGCGATCAAGCAACAATGAGGAAATTTATAACCCTAGGCTTGGCTTTCACAGCCTATTTTGACAGCCGATATGAGACCCATGTGGCGTACTGGCGCCAAAACGTTCGCCTGGATCAGTCGCAATCACCGCTTGGCTCGAGGCTTGGTTCGCCTCGCATCGGCGACTGCTGCGAGCGCCTCGTCATGAAGCCAAACTTTCCAGATGGGTTCTAAATGACCGACACTTGTGGAATTGGTACGACGAACTTGGCGCCCCAGCTACGGATATGGGCCAACTGGCTCATGATCTCGTCTTTAAGATTCCACGGCAGGATCAGCACGTAATCGGGCTTGGTTTCGAAAATCTTCTCTGGCGGGAAAATTGGAATGTGGGTGCCTGGCAGATACTTTCCATGCTTGTAGGGATTGCGATCAACGGTATAGTCCAAAAAATCGGTGCGAATGCCGCAATAGTTGAGCAATGTATTGCCCTTGCCCGGCGCGCCGTAGCCGGCAAGGGACTTGCCGGAGCTCTTCGCCTCGATCAAGAAGCTCAAAAGTTTGCGCTTGGTCGCGCGAACCCGATCGGCGAAATCAGCATAGGTCTCAAGCCGGAGCAAGCCGGCCTCGCGCTCGCGGCGAAGCAGCTCGGAAACGGAGGCCTCCATGGGATGGCTTTCGTCGTCGGCGTGGCACACGTAGACACGTAACGAGCCGCCGTGCGTCCACAGCTCATCGACATCGAATATGCGCATGCCGTGAGCCGCAAATATTCTGTCCGCGGTGAGCGCCGAGAAGTACGAAAAATGCTCGTGATAGATCTGATCGAATTGGTTGCCGTCGATCGTCTTGAGAAGGTGCGGGAACTCGATCGTGCAGACCCCCCGCGTCTTTAGAATGATGGAGATGCCTTCGACGAACGAGTTAAGGTCAGCAACCTGGGCGAGGACATTGTTGCCGACAATGAGGTCCGCCTGCGTCCCGGATTCGGCCAATGCCCGGGCCGTCTCGACACCAAAGAATTTCACCAGAGTTGGGACACCGCGTTTTTCAGCGGCCATGGCGACGTTCGCCGCTGGATCGATGCCGAGGACCGGAATGTTCTTCTCGACAAAGAACTGCAGCAAATATCCATCATTGCTACCGACTTCAATGACACGACTCGTCGACCCAAGGCCCAGCCTTTTAGACATTGCATCGACATATTGCCGCGCGTGGTCGAGCCAGCTATCGGAATAGGCGGAAAAATACGCGTATTCGGAAAAGATCTCTTTTGGTGCGACATACTCCTGGAGTTGTACGAGAAAACAGTCGCGGCAAACGTAGGCGGCAAGCGGATAATACAGCTCCATTGTATTGAGCTGACCTTCTGTGAGATAGCTTTCGCACAGTGGCGACATGCCGAGATCGACGAACTCAGCAAGGGAGCCAGCGCAGAAACGGCAATTGCCGGCGTTACTCATTGGCGGATGGACCTCTAATAAAAGTGGATGTTAGGTATTCTCTCTTTTACGCCGAGCAGTTTCATATAACCGCGACCTGCTTCTGACCGCTACGTCTTTTTCATGGGACGCAGCACGACATCGGTCATTTCGCTGGTGCGGGGAAGCTGCAGCAGGAAAAGAACGAGCCCCGCAACGTCGGCAGGCTGGATAAGACGCTCCGACTGGTATGGCCGCCCCTCCGCCGCAAAAATCGCGCGCTGCAGCTCGGTCGCCGTTCGTCCAAGGAAAACCGATGTGACGCGCACGCCCTTGCCGTTGACTTCATCTCGCAGACTATCGGCGACGGCTTTCATGGCGTGCTTGGTTGCAGCGTACTGGCCGACTCCAGCCGTAGCCTTAAGCCCTTGTGTCGAGTTGATGAACACGACTTGTCCTTTGGAATCGATCAGCAAAGGCAACAATTGCTGAATCAGTGAATAGGGCCCCACGACGTTTGCTGCAATCTGACGGGCGAAGGCCGTCGGTTCGTCTGAACGCTCGTAGATGCCCGAGCTCAAAACGAGGACATCTAAACGGCCTTTCGGCGAAATATCAGCTGCAATACGCCCGACGCCACCAATATCGGTCAAGTCCGCCGCGATGAAATGACATTTTTCTCGGGCATTCTCCGGCGGCGGCGGCTGAATGAGCCTCGCCATGCTGCGGCCGAGCATGAAAACTTCGGCACCGACTCCAAGAAGGTCGAATGCGATAGCCCGCCCGATAGTCCCTGATGCTCCGGCGACCAATGCGACCGCATCGTTCAGGCTCATTTCCATCGCCCGCTGATTTTCGACTGCTCACTGGAATGAAGCATCCGGTCAGCCCGGTATCGGCTCAAGAAGTCCGGCGGCAACGAGCGCATCCGCCGCGGCGCGGATTCTCGCGAAAGGGACCCCGGCGCGTTCGGCTATATCGAGCAAAGTATGGTGGCCATCCGCGAGGTTCAACACCCACAGCAGCGCCATTTGCTCGTAGCTCGCTTCGCGCTGTCCGCCCATCGTCGCATAGAGCCCGCGCCGGCCGAGCTGCGGTTCGCCTTTGGGCTTGCAGTTGCGGTAAGCGGTATCCCCTTCGATGACAGTGACAATACGCTGCAGTACGGCAAGCGAATGGGCGAGGCTTTCAGGGTGCAACAGCGAAAGATTGTCTGCCGAAGAGTGGTATTCCGGATATTCGCCGTTGGGTGTACGCATCAGGCAACCGACCGGAAGATCGAAGCCGGGCGAGCAATACTGCCGCTCGTCGTACCCATAGGGGACGAAAGGCGTGATGCGGTGGGGCACCTCGTCGTGAGCTAGGACATGCGCGACGATGCGATCGATCGCGGCGTTGCCTCGACGACTCTGTTTGTAGGTCATGCCGCCTGAATCGCCAAGGCAGGAGAGGACGAGGCCATGGGCAATGCGTCCGACCTTATCTTCGTTGCGCGCGAGCCAGGTAAGTGAGCCAATTGTGCCGGGAATAAATAAAAAACGATAGCTGTGGCGCAGCCGGAGCGTTTTGAGATGGCACGCCAGCATCGTGGCGACCGCGATTCCTGAGAGATTGTCATTGGCGAGCGAGGGGTGGCAAATATGGCAGGAAAACAGGACCGTGTCGTCGATCTCACCTGGGATCGATAACTCACCGTAGGTAAGGTAGCCAGACGCCAAATTCGAGTCGATCACGACATGATAGAGCCCGTCGGTCAAACTCGATAGCCGACGATGCGTGAGGCAAAAGCCCCAGTTTTCGGCGTAATAGGAAGTACGATACGGAATCCAGTCCGGGTGAGCGGGCGAGAAATGGAGATGGGGGCGCAGTTCGGCGAGCGACATGAAGGCATCGATCGGCGGACTGTATTGGACGATGTGGAGGTTGTTGGCTGCAAAGTCCACAACATGGGTGCCGTCATCGCTTGCGATATAGGCATCCCGGATGTTCCATTCGCGCGGCACGGTCCAATCCAGGACCGCAGTTCCCGACTGAACTTCATTGACCTCCAGCGGGATATAGCGCCGAAGGATCTCGAGCGTCTGCCTTACGCCGTTGCCAGTAATGCTGCGGCAAATTGGGAAAAGCTCCTCGACGAGCGCCATCATTGCGTTCCCCTCAGCGTCGGGGGATGGTTGGCGCCCGTCAAGCGACGCATGTCTCACGCTGGAACTCGCGTCGTTGGTGACTCGTTGGAGCACAAGGTGCGTCGGTTCCGGAATCGCGGACGTCGCCACGTCGCTAAGAAAAATTGGTCGTTGGAGATGTCCATCTGCAAAATACCGCAGGTTCGTCGTTGAAGCCGTAGTAATACAATCCGGGTCCTGGCCTTCGCAGCCTTGTTCTGCTCTAGCTTTGCTCTAAGCCGAAACTGAGATTTTCTCTACCACTGATGAAGACCCCTTCAATCCCTTGAGAAGATCTAGGTACAGTGACTTTTGTCCCGCGACAAACAAGAGCACCCCGAAGAACGTAACGAAAAGAACGCCACTTTCTAGAACAAGTCGGGGCAAAGGAGAAACGGATTGGCTGCAGATTAGCCGTACTGCGAAGGCGAGCCCTCCAGCCAAGATCCCCGAGGCCAGCGGCCGGCTCACCGCCAGCAGAATGTCCCAGAGGGATATCGCTGTACCGTGTAGGCACCACCAAACATGCGGAATGATCCACAACGTCAGCGCCGCCGAGAAGGCGAATGCGACCCCTTGGGGTCCATAAGGTAATGCCATGACACAAGCCGAAACCATGACCGCCGCCAACACAGGGGCGACCTTCAAGCCCCGTGCTACCAGTCCGAGCGAAAAGACCACCCATCCCAAAGGATTGATGATCGCAAAAATCGCAATCGTCGGGGCCAGCAAGCGGACAATCGTGGCCGCGTCATTCCACTTTGGCCCCAAAAGAACGAAGACCAAATCGTCGGCAAAAAGAGCGCAGGCAATGGTAATGGGGAGCGTCAATCCGAGAACCAGAGAGAAGCCCTTCAGGAAGTAGCTCCTGAAACGAATGGGATCATTCTGAAGTCTGGACAACGCCGAAAACGCTACTTCGCCAACTGCGGAATTCAGATTATCCGTCGGAATGTTTACAATCTGGAACGCTCTTCCGTAAATCCCGATTGCATCGACTCCCCATACGCGGCCGATCATGACCTTGTCAGCATTATATGCGATATAAACCAAGAGACCCGTCAAAGTGAGACTACCGCCAAAGTGTATCAAACCACCAATTTCAGCCTGCATGCGCGGCCTCCCCGGCACCCAGCCCGTGGTCAACCAGAGACCGACAGTGGCGAAAGTCGGAGAAGTGACCGTCATCGACACAAGGGCCCAATATCCGTAGCCAGCTTTGGCCCCATAAATGGCAATTGCAGTAGCAACAGTCAGCGCGACGACGCTAATCACAGCTAGGGTAGTGAAGCGCATCTGGCGCTGGAGAAGCGCTGAGTGTTGCGCTCCTGCAGCGCTGAAAAGAAATCCCAACGCCAAAACAGCTGTCACTGCAAAGAGCTGAGGCTCGCGATAAAACGAGGCAATTGCCGGTGCCATTGCCAGAGCTATGAGCCCAAGCACAACTCCAAGCAGCACGTTGATCCAAAATAATGTTGAAATCTGCTCCTCGCTAACGGTGGTGCGCTGAACAGCGGCAGCCGAAAGCCCGAAGTCTTGAAACAACGTCAAGACTCCAGTAAATGCGGTGACCATACCAACTAAGCCAAAATCCTTGGGACCCAAGAGCCTGGCCAATATCATCAGAGAGCCTAACCTCAGGATAAAATTCGCCCCTTGAGCGCAAAGTCTGGCCAGACCGCCACGGATAGCCTTCGCCTTCAAATCCTGCATCGTGTTACCAGAATATCGCGGGGTATTAGGCCGTTGTACTGTCTTCGTCAGTTGCTTTTTAATTCACAGTGAAATCTGGTGGGAATAGAGCGCGTGAGCGTAACGCTAGGAGCGGCGCATTCGACCACCCGAAGCAGCCGCATGAGGGAGATAAACGCGGCCCAGTAGGTGCTGCAGTGCGAGAATCGTCTCCACCATGCTAGATCCCCCGAGGATTCCCGCGCCCTTCGGTATGGGGGACCAACTGAAATGCTGCCGCGTATCGGAGTCGCCAATCCCGTCTTCTTTTGTTCAAGGGCTCCAAGCCCGCATAATTGAACGGCCAATTGATTCCCATTCGCGGATCTCCCTCGTGGATCTCCTCGAGTAACTCTTGTACCGCGATCCACCCTAAATTATCTGCAACCTTTGTCCGGATATCCAAGTCAATTCCAGAAACAAACAGATACCCACCCGGACTTACCAAGTGCGCAATGTTACGCAAGCATTTCTCTGCAACCGGGGAATCCATATGACAAAGAAAATTGTTTGCCACTACGATATCCTGGGTCCCCAGTGCAGAAACAATCTCTGACTGCCCAACATCACCGACCTGCCACGTAATCCCTGCTTTAATCCAGGATTTGACTGTGACTACATCCCCTTCTCTATCAAACAATTCCTCGATCTCCGCTTCCGTCACGCGATCAAACATATCTGATCCCGCGAATTGTGAAGCCGCATTCGAGTACACGCCCTTTTCCGCAAGTTCCAAGGCCTGCGGGGAAATATCCACCGCATGCAAGATAAGATTCAAATCAGGTCGCGCAGACCGTATTCTCCACGCCACCGAATAAGCCTCCGCGCCCGTGCTGCAGCCCAATACTGCTACTCGCAATGTATCAGTTGCGGTACTCCGCTCTGCCAGACGTCGGATCAACTCTAGCGCCGGTCGATTCCGCAGAAAAAAGGTATGAAAAAGTTGCCCGCGGTCGCCTTGCATCCGAACCAAAGCATGCAAGAAAGTACCATATGAGCGAATTGGACCAAGAGCGATAACGGACACAGGAAGCTTGTTCCACAATCGCCGATTAAGCCGCATATAGGCGTGTATCGGCGATTTTCCAAGAATCCTTAATCGAACTAGACGCGCCAACCAGGATCTATCAGCCGCGGCACAATGGAGTTCATCATGAACTACATCTGAGTTCCATTTGCTAACTGCATCGTTGCCGCCAAACCAGCGCTGCTTCGAAAGAGCTAGAAGCTTCATTGCGCCCGAATCCGCGTAATATTTCCGCTGAACAGAAATGTATCATGTCCCTTAGTTAGCTCGATGTAATAAATCTCAAAGTCTTTTTGATTCAATAGGCCAAAAGCATGCCCTAATAGGCCCCTTCCAATAAAAGAGGCCGAAGTTGGAAGTAAATATATGCAAGGGATAGTTCTCATTTCCGCACGGGCATCCAGACTGCCTGGAATTTTCGTTGGAAGTTGTCTGAGTTGATCTTAGGTGAGGCCGGTGCCATTGGCAACGAACGGCCTTCGGCACCAGCGTTCGTAGCAGTTGAGATGTCAGAGCTTTGTACCGGACGATCGGTTCGGTTTTTGGCGGCTTTCCAGAGCGCGCATTGTCCAGTTTGCAGTTGGTCCACCGACTTTTTGCCGGCCAAGACTCCAAATCGATAGTGGGCCTGGCTGACCACCGTTTGCAACAAGTGGCCCAATCCGGCGATTAACTTTAATTATGCAAATGCACTCCCAGCAAGGGACTCTCGCCACGGCACTTGATGTAAGGCCCAGCGCAGCGTAGCTATTGACGATCTCCGTATATTTTTTGCAGGGCGGGAATGGCGAGAATGCGGGTATTGGTTACCGGTATCGATGGATATATCGGCGCCGTTCTTGGGCCGAAGCTGGTGGAGCGGGGGTTCGACGTTGTCGGGATTGATTGCGGCTTTTATCGCGAGGGCTGGCTTTACAACGATCACCGCCCGCGTCCACTCACCTTCACCAAGGACGTACGCCAGATCACCGCGAAGGACGTCCAAGGGTTCGAAGCGGTTATCCACCTTGCCGAACTGTCGAACGACCCGCTCGGTGAGCTGAGCGAACACACGACCTACGAGATCAACCACCTCGGCTCGATCGCGCTGGCGCGGGCAAGCAAGGAGGTTGGCGTCCCGCGTTTTATCTATACCTCTTCATGCAGCGTCTATGGCGCGGCCGAGGACGGAGGTGAACGCGACGAGCGATCGGCGCCTAATCCGCAAACCGCCTATGCCAAGTGCAAAGTGCTGGTCGAGCGCGATGTCGGCGCGCTCGCCGACGCCCACTTCTCGCCCGTGTTCTTGCGTAATGCAACGGCATTCGGCGCTAGTCCGCGCATGCGTTTCGATATCGTTCTCAACAATCTGGCCGGATTCGCCTGGACCAGCAAAGAGATCAAGATGACCAGCGATGGAACGCCGTGGCGACCGCTGGTTCATGTCGATGACATCTGTCAGGCGATTATTCTCGCTCTCGATGCGCCGCGCGAGGCCGTGCATAACGAAATCTTTAATGTCGGTGACAACCAGCAGAATTACCGCATCCGCGAAATCGCCAGCATTGTGGGGCAGGTATTTGACGGCTGCGCTATCACCTTTGGCCAGCGGAGCGGCGACAACCGGAGCTATCGCACGTCCTTCGATAAGATCCGTCGTCACCTGCCCGAGTTCCGGTGTCAGTGGCCAGCCAAGCTAGGCGCCCGCCAGCTGTACCAAGTCTTTTCGCATATCAATATGACAAAAGAGATTTTTCTCTTTCGTGGCTTCACCAGACTGGAGCAGTTAAATCATTTGATCGCCACCGGGCAAATCGACGCCGATTTCTACTGGCGTCCCATTGAACAACAGGTCGTCGAGGAACAGGCGAAATGATTTTCGCTTCGACGCGATTGGAGGGCATACTACTGATCGATGTCGAGCCCAGGAAAGACGAGCGCGGCTTCTTTGCGCGCACTTGGTGTCGCCAAGAGTTCGCGGCGCAAGGGCTGGATACCGAGATCGCTCAGGAGAGCGTCTCATACAATCGACTCCGGGGAACAGTGCGCGGCCTCCATTTTCAGCAACCTCCCCATGAAGAAAATAGGATTGTGAGATGCACGCGTGGCGCAATCTTCGACGTGATCGTCGACCTGAGGCCCCACTCCTCCAGCTATCTTCGATGGCAAGGGTTTGAGCTAACAGCCGAAAACCGACGCGCGCTCTATATCCCGAAAGGCTTAGCGCACGGCTTTCAGACCCTGGTTGAGCATTGCGAGATCGCCTACCAGATCTCAGCATTTTATGCGCCAGAGGCGGCAGCAGGATATCGCTACGATGACGCGGCATTCCAAATCGCCTGGCCGCTTCCCGTCACCATGATCAGCGAGCGCGATCTTGGCTGGCCGAAGTTCACGGTCGATGTCCTCGTTCCGCCGGCGTCGTAATTACACGCCGCTCCGCTTGGCTGGGTAAGCCGCTTCCAAAAAATCCGGCGGTCAGAACACAAGCTTCCTGACGTAAAACGCCTCGGCCAGTCCCTCAGGGGCATTGCATCCGATGCCACGCAACCGGGCCATGGCGACGAATGTCTCATCCACGAACCAGCTTCGTCCCTGCTGGCTCACAAAGTGGCGTGAAAGGTTGTCAATCTTCCACTGGAGTTGTGCTCGCGTTAGAGGTACGAAGAAATTTGGGTTGCCGAGATCTCCGTCGTATTTCGGAATTTCGTATTCAAGCACGAGGTGATTGCGAAACGTGTTGAAAGTAAGCTCGGCTAGCACTCGGTGGTCCTGATGAGCGTCGTTGTGCCGGTGCGTGAGGATGAGCGACGGATCGAAATCGCGTTTGACGGCCTCGAAGAAATCTTTGATGTCGGCGCTCTGGAAAGGGAAATACCCGTCGCGGAACCCGAGCACCTCGATCTGTTTCTCAGACACATTCTCAAGCACGGCGGCCGCGCTGTTTCGCGCTTCAGTCCCACGCCGCTCATCGGCGCTGAAAACGATCCATCTCACGACGAGACCCGGTACCTCGGCCGCGATGCGCAGAATGGTTCCGCCGCAGCCGATCTCGATGTCGTCGGAATGGGCACCCAAGCAAAGCAGCCTAAGTGACCTCCGTGCTTCCGGCGGAAGAGTTAAACGAAGCAATCCGTTGCTCCCTCAATGCCCGAGACTCCTGGGAATAGTGCGACCAACCCGGCGGCCCAGCTGGGACATGAACGACGGCAATGACTTCGTTTTTGAGCTTCCACGCTAATCGTCCTTGATTTCAAAAATCCTCTTAGGCGGCAAAACCGAAATGCAGATCCCTCGCAAAGGGTTATCTGCACCTGAGCCGCGGCACTAGGAGTCGATCTGAGCAGGCCACTCGCATTGAAGCTCGTTAAACGATATTTGGCGCATCAACCCGCGCTGTCTTAGCTTAGATCGCCCGAGACCGGCCACGCGCGCAAGAAAGCGTGTACCAAATCGAAAGGTTGCAGGATCGAGCAGCCCCTTGGGGTGCGTTTTGCATGCCTTACCGACGTAACCCAGTGCCGCACCGAACTGAGAATTGTCGATAGCCCGATGCGCCATAAAAACGCTGACGTGGTAAGCCGCGTGACGTTTGAGTTCGTCGGAAAAGTCAGGTCGCCTCTCAAAAAGCCACCGTATAACATTATCCTGTGACTGGCTCATTCCCGTTAAGTTTCTGGATACGCTTCCAGTCACTTGCCGATAGCCAACGAGATACTTGGGTACTACGGCGAAGTCACAAATCTCCGACAGCGTCAAATAAAGTTTCCAGTCGTCCGCTCCTTGAGGTTGCAAGTCGACGTCGTAGCCCCCAATCGCAAGGAGCTTTGAACGCTTCATCAATGGCATGCTTCCTGCTTCGATAAAACAACCCCGTGCAAGTTCCGCGGTGACGCGTCCCTGAGCAGTGCTCTTCTTCATTCTTTTGAGGCTACTCAGTGATGGAATAATGAAGTCGTTTTCGTCTATCTCAATCGACCAGCAATATACCAGGCCAACTTCCGGCGACGATGCGTTCATGACTTCAACCTGGCGGGAAATCTTTGTTGGATGCCACAAGTCATCTGCATCCAAGGGCGCGATTAAATCACCCCGTGCCTGGCTGATCCCAAAATTCCGTGACGCGGCAGTGCCAGATTTAGGCCTCCGAAAATAGCGGATGCGGCTGTCACTAGCAGCGGCAGCTTCAGCAATCATGGCGGTTCGATCGGTTGAACTGTCATCAACGATGAGAAATTCGATGGGGCTATAAGTCTGCGCCAAAGCGGATGCGAGCGTCCGACCGAGAAAACGCTCCCCATTGTAGACGGGAATAACAACCGAAACCAAAGCGTCGTCCACCGAGCGGATCTCCAGATTTTCGGAGCGCTTGCGCCCCGGCGATCGAAGGGGAGCGCAGTAAAGATAGCATGCTAGGGCTTGTTTCCCAAGATTACTTTAGACGCTTGGTATCATCAATTATTTTGGCGATTTGACGGTTAAAATCCGCTCCGACAACCGGACCACCACCCCACGCGAGCCTATACCCAAGGTCACCTACTTTTCCGGAGATACATTTCGGCCCCTACGGCTTTCGCCGCTTCCACCATTTCGGGATAAGGACTATCAACTACGGTCGTAAAGCCGATACTGTAATTCTCGCCGTCCAATGCGCGGCCCGTGAGCGGTTCGTCGGTATATTCAAAATAATGACAACCGACAAATACAGGGTTGTCGAGCACACTGCGGACATAGGTTATAAAACCAGCCGCCCGGGCAGCTTGGTCGGGCGTGCTAACAAGCCCGGGATGGAACATGCCACGATCAGTTGCGCCCATATGGAATTCGCCGATGATGACTGGCTTCCCGAGGTCGTTTAGAAATCGCCACTCCGCTGGATCTACGCTCGGCTGGTAGATGTTGAAGCTGAGGACGTCACAGAATTCCGCGCACGCTGCCACACTTTCCGGCGTGTAACCCGCGAACCGGCTGCCAAGATAAAGGTGTTTTGGATCATATTTCTTAAGCGCATCTCGAACAGTTTGAAAATATCGCCTGGCTAGCGTCTGCACAAACGTACGCATGTCTTCGCGCATACCCTCGGTAAGCTCCATGTCAGGTCGAAACGAATTTTCCAAAAGCTGGCGCCAATCGAAAAAATTCGAATTCCAAGCCCTGTTGAATTCACTGATGCTTGCATATTGCTTTTGAAGCTGATCAACAAATGCCCGCTTGGCTGGAGAACTTGCATCAAGCGAGAGAGCGCCAAAAGCCAAACCATAACGGCTTCCCCACGAGAGCTCGTTGTCTACGAAATATCCGATGCACCAAGGATTATTGGGACATCGCGTATCTCTTTGTACGCTTTGCTCAACCGCCTTTGCGAAGGAAGGGTCGAATGGGTCAAGCATTCGCCTCCAGTAATCGCCGCCGCTGGGAACGTCGGCGACCGGGCCACTGACTTCCAAAGTCGCGGTATAGGGTATTTCGCCGTTTTCATACAGCTCTGGATCTGACCAGTTTCCGACGGTATTGAACCCCCACGCTCGCAGCCTTGCCAGCGTGGTTGTCCTCCACCGCTCAAGCCAGTCACGCCCGTATTTGCGCTCAAGATTGGCAGTGTAAAACGTAAAAGTCCGGCCTTGAACGAGTTTGATCTGGAGGCCAATCGGAGCCTCTTGGAGTTTGACGCCGTAGTGCGCGGCTAACGGATCCTCCGGCGCCGGAAGCCAGCGAAACATGCGCTCCCGTCGCTCGACCACCGTCGCACCCTGGCCGATACTGATGGCATTCATTCCAAGCGAGAAGAACAAATGCCCGCTGGGTGTGACCAACCACCACTTGCGATCGCGGTGCATGACGCGAAAATAACCTGAAGCCTCAAACTGCGGTCCAGTAACCCAACCACCCCATTTGTCGCGGTCTGGAAAATTGGCGCGTTCATTTAACTGAACTTCTTCTTGATTTCGCTCAGTTTCAAGCTGCGTTGCGCTTGTTATTTTTCCGGGCCAATCGTCAAGTGCAAATTGACCGAATTCATCGACGATCTTATCGTAGGTAACACCCGGAATTACGCGGATATTATCTATAATCAACGAGCGCGGCCCTTTCGGATTGACCAGAACGATTCTAAGTTTTGTCAGGCGCTTGATGTCAACGGGATGATGATCTTCCGCCATCAGGTGGAAGCGAGGTATGAGAGGCTCGCCGCGCATACCCATCTCGGCTGGCCATGGCGAATTGATTGGCAGAGCATAGCTCGCCGCTTTATGGGGGCCTAAGTCCGATTGCGTTCGACCCGAGGTGACGGTGCCAGTCGCGTCTTCCACCTCGACCGCGAACTCAATTGGCTCATTCAAAGGATTGGAAACTTCCAAGGCGATCGCGTTGAACGGCCGCCAATCGGCTTTAAACGCCGCGAGCGAAAACTCGACCTGCGGTCGTTGAGCGGGTTGAAAGTCCACGCGAAGGGCGTAACGCTCCCCTGCGGAAGATTGCTTAATCCGCGTAATGGTAGCGTGAGATGTGTTGATATTTTGGAACTCAGCCGACGGCTCAACCGACCACAGAAGATCTGCTTCGGCCGATTTGAACCCAAGAACAATCGCCGCAGCCACTACGGCAAGCGCAATTCTCGATCCCGCCCTGGTGAGAGCACCCCCTAAAAGATCGTTATCCAGCATCAGGTGGCCGAGCTTGGCGTGCAGCGATTTAACGTCAAGCGCCGGCTGCGCTGCGGCATGGCCGCCGCCAGCAACGAACACATCGGGAGCCCCGCTCTTAAGCTTCGCCTTCCATGCCGTAATCTGATTGGAGTGCTTGACAAGCTGTGCCATTGCCCGATCGCCTTTGATAGCGGAAAGTGCCACCTTCGCTTTGAAGGCCGGTGTACGGTGGACGACACTTTGGAGGAGAAATGTAAGGATGGCTTGCTAGGGCTTGTTTCCCAAGATTACTTCAGATGCTTGGTACCATCAATTATTTTGGCGATTGGCGGTCGATAATGGCCCCATCGTCGGACTTCGGATCTGCAGCACCTATGAACATTGGGTCGGACGTTGCGCTGAATTTATTCCGATCAACAGCCCATCGGCATGCTAACCCATTGCCATTTTGACGACAACCGCAATCCAATATCTGCCGGGCGAAAGCTGATCGCGTAAAAAAATACGACAACGGCCGGCGAGCTCTTGTAGAGGTCCTCAAAGAATACTGCTGGATGCACCTTATTGATTTCGCAGCACACCTGGGCTGAGCTGCTCCTCGAGAGAAACGGGCGATGGACTCCAAATCGGCTATTTCTGCAGTTTTGCGCGCGACCACTTTGGACTCGTTGCGCATGACCGATATTCACGATGTCATAGTAGTTGGCGCCGGCGCAGCGGGTGGTCTGGCGGCAATGCTTCTTGCCGAAAGCGGCATGCGCGTGCTGCTGCTTGATGCAAGTCTGCCTTCCACGCTGTTACGTGCACCGCTGCGACGGTTAGGGGGTCGCTTATATCGCCGGCTTTCTACGCCTGGGGCATTAGGCCGTTTCCCTCCTACTTTTATTCCCAAGGCGAGAGACGCGCTAAAGGTGCTCGGACAAAAGCGTCAGCCGGTCCAATCACAATGCTATGCTTGGGGAGGGGCGCCAAACGCTTTTGTGGACGATCTCGATTGTCCCTACACCACTGCGCCTGATCATCCGTTCGTTTGGATACGATCGAGGATTTTGGGAGGGCGCGTTGCTGTTCCTGGCCATGGTCGTCAATATTATCGGCTCGGCCCAGACGATTTCAATCCGCGTGATGGATTGAGCACTCCTTGGCCCCTGCAGCCTAATGAACTAGACACGTGGTACGCGTTAGTTGAGCATCGGCTTGGCCTATCAGGCATGCGCGACGAGCTGCCGTGGCTGCCGGACTGCGAACTGTTACACCTACTTACGCCAACGCAATCAGAGGCGGCGCTACGGGATAAGATAATCGCTCGGTGGGCCGGAGCGCGGCCGATCCTAAGCCGGTATGCACCTCCATTAGATGCCTTGGAGGTCGCCGCAAGAACGGGTCGTCTGCAATGCCGTCAAGGTGCGGTCGCGCGAGAGGTTTGTGTAGACGACTCTGGACGTGTCTGTGGAGTCGTCTGGACCGACCATCGCACAAAATCAGAACGGAGATCTTCTGCGCCTTTGGTGTTTCTTTGTGCGTCGGCTTTGGAATCGACGCGCCTGCTGATGCTCTCGCGTTCGCAGCGGAGCCCAAAAGGGTTGGGCGCGGCTTCTGGCGTGTTGGGAAGCTATCTAATGGACCATGTGATTGTAAGTGCAGAAGGGTTTGGGCCCGAACGGTTTGGGGCATCTCTCACCGAAGAAGGCCGATGTATCTATTTGCCTCGGTTTGACGCACGCGCCTCAAGCCCGCCGAAATCCGTGCGCGGATACGGTGCACAGGTCTATCAGATACCGGTAGGCCGAGGGCGGTCTTATTTTGTAGCGTTTGCATTCGCGGAAATGCTCCCGCGGCTAGAAAACCGAGTGACCCTCGACCCTAATCGGCGAGATGCGTGGGGCATCCCAGTGCTACGCATCGACTGCGCCCATAGCGACGTGGAACTAAGTCGCGCACGAGATCAGACGCAAGCGCTACACGAACTTGCCGAGCTCGCCGAAGTGGCGCTTATTAGGATAGATGAGCTGCCACGTCCGCCGGGAAGCGCGATCCACGAATGCGGTACCGCACGGATGGGAACCGAACCAGCTACCTCGGTACTCGACGCCAACAATCAATGTTGGGATGCGCGTGGACTTTACGTAACCGATGGCGCGTGTTTTCCATCTCAGGGCAGTCAAAACCCCACGCTAACGATTCTTGCCCTTACGGCACGCGCCTGCCACCACGCTTTAGGTAGCATGGGCCGTGGACTCCTCGCCGACCGTCAGATGGCGTAATCTCATTTTGTCCAATTCACGGACATTCCTAGAGTTTCTCTGAGCGATAAGAACTCAATTGTTTTGGGCCTTTCGGCTCGTACGCTGCTATCGGGAAATACCGGTGCATCCCGTCTCGGTGCCCTCACCAAGCGTGCGGGTTTGACCGCGTCCGCTTGCATGATCTCCGTCACACCTATGCGAGCTTCGGTGCCGGGCTGGGCCTGCCGATCATCGGCCGGTTGCTGAGACATGCCCCGGCGGCGACTGCCGCACGCTATGCAGACCTCGATAACGATCCACTGCGTAGAGCTTCTGAAGCTATCGCAGGAAGAATTTCAGCAGCGCTGGACGGCAATCCCAAAGGCTCTTTCGTGCCGCTCCGGCGTCGCGCCAACTGATAAAGTCGATTACCGGTATTTTGGCCAGCGCCTTTTCAGCGATGGCCCCAAAATCGAGCAATAAGCCTTGCAATTTAGGCGCGAAGCGAAAACACTTGCATGAGATGAGAACAATCAAAGACGCAATCGAAGCCAAGCCCGGCAACACGTCCGGGTTTGATTATCTGCGCATTACTTTGGCGTTTTCTGTTTTGGCTTCCCATTCAATCGTTTGCTCTTATGGCCTCACAGGAGAAAATTCGGCACGAGCGAGTGAGCTGTGGTTGCCTGTATGGTGGCCGCTGATTCGGTCAATCACGCCGTCCTTCTTTGCCCTTAGTGGTTTCCTGATTGCCGGAAGTCTCGAACGCAATACACTCCCCGCCTTTTTGGCATTGCGGGGGCTCCGCATCTTCCCGGCGCTTGCCGTAGAAATTGTGCTTTCAGCGATAGTCATTGGCACGATCACGACCACATTGCCGCTTTCGGCTTATTTCGCCGATCCGTTATTCTATCGCTATTTCCTCAATCTCATTGGTGACGTGCATTTCTATTTGCCCGGCGTATTTAATGACCTTCCGCTACCCGATTATGTCAACGTTCAGCTCTGGACAATCCCATACGAGATGCGCTGCTACCTCATCATCGCCGCATTATTCACAGTCGTTCGGTATCCGCGAATTTACTTTGTCGGGGTCTTTAGCAGCGTCGCAGCTTTAACACTATGGACCGTTAAGACGCACGCGCTGCCACCCGTGCGGGAGTTGCCGGCCGGCGAGGGGACGATGCTGGTGTTTTCATTTCTGTTTGGGGTGGCGCTGTATCTGCTGCGTAGCTTTATACCGTACAATCGCTTGCTATTCGGCGGAACCCTAGTTTTGTCGTGGCTTTTACTGCAAAGATCCGGCACGATCTATCTAGCTACACTACCGATTTCTTATGTGACGGTATTTATGGGCCTTCAACGTCCACGCCGAACCATCATTATCAGAAGTGCCGATTATTCCTACGGTGTTTACCTCTACGGATTTCCAATTCAACAACTTGTTGCCCTCACATTTCCGCAGTGGCGATTTGCTTCTTTCAATTTCGCGGTGAGCGCGCCGCTTGCATTATTTTGCGCATGGTTCTCCTGGACATTTATCGAGTTGTTCGCTCTCTCGCACAAGAAGGTAATAGTCGAATTTGCCAATGCGTTTAGCGAGCGACTGCGTAAGAATATTATTTGCAGACCACGGTCCAGTTAGAGTTGTTATACCAAACCAGATATTTCGTTGATGTTCCGTTCCCATTCGCCATGCCCGGTCATCCTATCACGCACCACCCTCGGCGGCACGACGGCCGCCCAGCGCGGGCCTACGGCATTCTCTATCATTACATTTCGGTCCCGCCTACTGGGGCGACCAGACGCGCGCGTGCGCCATTTTTGAAAACCGCATTAAGCGGCTCGACTCTCTTCACTTTATCAAATCCTTGATCTTTTCAGAAAAGACGCGGGCGGGGTCCGCAGGCACAAGTTCTCTTATTCTCTTGGCACCGGCTTTCCCCATGTCTTCAAGATTGGCTCGGTTCGCCCAAAGCCTCTCCAAAGCCTGCGCCACACTCGCAACGGTTGGCGGCCCCGCCAGAAACCCTGTTACTCCGTCGATGATGATTTCAGAATGTCCAGCGACATCAGTAGCGATAACCGGACGCCCGCAAAGCATCGCTTCGACCATGGCCAACGGCAATCCTTCGTACCGCGATGGCATGACCAGGACATGATTTGTTACCCAGATTTCTTCGACCGAGGCCGCGTATCCGGCAAAGGTTATCCGTTTCGGAATTCCGAAACGAGCGACAAGCCTTTCGAGTGAATCCCGTACAGGGCCATCGCCATATAGGCTCAAATGCCAATCGCGCTTTGTCCAAGCGGGAGCCGCAAGAGTTTCAAACAATATGTCTTGCCCTTTCTGGCCGGGATCCAATCTGGCGACGCACGCCAAGCGTAATTGCTCGTCCGCATCCAGACCCGGCCAAGGGGGCCTTGCGTTGAAGTCAACATTGTATGGGTTTCGAACCACCTCCGCGTTAGATAAATCACAGCCGATCTGCTTTTCAGCGAGATGCAGATTTGCTTCCGAGACAAAATAGCATCGGCGCGCGAGCCTCAGCGCGCGACGGTATCGCTCGGCGTCGGCATCACTTTGCCATTGGTCGTCCCAATTTTTGTGCGAAATAGTTACGAAGGGTACGTTCTCGGAAATGCAAAGCTCGATTAGCTCGACAGGGGGATAAGTCGTGCCTTCCGAAAAGACGACCAGTTGCGGCGGTCTTTTTCGCAACAGCTTTTTCAGTTCCAATACCCACTTCGCTTTAACCCGGACAAACGCATAGTGCCAAGCGCGCGTCCACAGCGAGTACTGCGCCGGGCGTGGGGCTACATGGATCCCGGCCGCTTGCAGATTTTGCGCGCGTAAGTGGACCGGTGAGGAAACGCTGGCGGAAACCTCAAACCCCTGCTTGACGAGATCTACCGCTGCTTGAGACCACAACTCCTCGCAGGCCGCCCATCCGGTCGTTGTCGTAAAGAAAAGTATGCTGCCTTCTGCCATCTGGAGCATGGTTCGATTTGTTGTAGCGCCGTCCAAGTAGCAGCCATAACTGATTTTGCGCAATCAGCAAGCCGTCTGGGCCCTACAAAGGTGGCCAACGGATAACGCGAGCAATAAGCGTGCACGGTCTAGCTCTTAATTAAATTTGCCGACCGAGCCCACTCAGCGGTGCGGGCCATCCCCTCGTCCAGGTCGAAGGCTGGGCTGTACCCGAGCTTCGTGCGCGCTTTGTCAATGCGAATATGCGTCTTTGAGGCATAAAGCGCATGCAGTAACCCGTCAGGTATAACGAGCGGCGGCTCGGCGCCTGATGCATCCACCCGAGGCTGCTGGAGCAACCTGAAGCCTCTTTTGAGGGCCGCCTTAATGGTGCCCGGCAGAAGCCGTCGAACACCCGCGAGCAGCCATCCGAGAGGCGCGGAATGGCGCAGCCGTCCCAAGCGACCTTCCGCGAGCCGCAATTGCGCTTCGTCGAGATCGATAACCGCCGTTCTGCCAACCATCGTCTCATAGGCCCGATAGAATTCCCGCCACGTCACCGGTGACGCGCCTGATATCAGGAATGTCTCGCCGACGGCGGCATCGCAATCCGCGGTTAGCAAGAGGGCGTTAACAACATCGTCGACGTAGACGGCGTTGCAGAGACCCAGACCGCCTTTCGGCAAAACGACGCGCATCGAACGCACCTGCTCCAGCAACGGTGTCGTCCAAATGCTTCCATAGGGGCCATAGACGATGGCCGGCTGAAGTATCGTGGCCGGCAGACCGCGGGTGCGGTGCATGTCGAGAAGAAGCCGTTCGATGTTCTGCTTGGTGGCTGAATATGGCTCCCGAGTCGGGCGTTGCAGGGTCTGTTCCGTCAGCACGCCGTCGTACGGATCGCCGTATGCCGACATGCTGCTGACATGCACAAAGCGGCGGCCCCCCTGCTTGAGGAATGCCTCCGCAAGGATGCGCGTGCCGTCGAGATTGATCTTCTGCTGTCTGGCGGTGCCCCCAAATCGATACGCGACATGGAATACCACGTTGCAGCCGGCGACCGCTTGCGACAAAGCCGCGTGGTCGGTCAGATCCGCTCTCACCGTTTCGGCGTTGAGCTGAGATATGCGGGCGAGGTTGCCCGCATTGGAAACGGCAGCGCGTACCCGAAGGCCCCGCTCGGAGAGCAACTCCACGAGCCGGCCGCCGATAAAACCGGAGGCACCGGTCACCAGCATCAGATCATTGCGGTCCATGGCCTTAACTGCCCGTCATCGCGTCTTGACGCATTCAACGCCGATCCAATTGATACGACTCGGCAAGCTCGCGCAGTCCGGGCGGCAGGTCGGGTCCGGGCGTGACGCCGATCTTGATCAGCTCCGCGAAATCGTTCGAAAAATTTTCATAAGGGCTGGGTTTGCAATACTTCAGGTGCAGATAGCCGCAGTCCTTCGAGAGAAAACGAAAATCGGGGGGACGCGGATCGAATAATAGAGACGGCCATCTCTCCCAGGGAGAATAAAGGACCTCGCACCACCAGCGATCTGCCCTATAACTAGAGAAAAGACGCGGAAATAGGCGCGGTTCGAGTGCCGTGTAGGGCGACGTCCAGTTCAACACGCTAGTCTGATCCAGATCCATACCGTTTTTAATTTGCTCTTGGATCGGTTCGGAAGCCGCCACGAGGTGACGACGGTCCGGATGAAGGTTCGCGCCAAATACGCCCATCATGACAAAGGTCGACTTTCGGAACATTTCGAGGTGCTCAGCGAAGGTCTTGGTCGCGACCATATCGCCGTCCCACTTAAGAACGAAATTCATACGGCACTGTCGCAGACACCAATTGTAATAGTTGGCCAATAGCCGAGGAGATTTCCTGCCGTCCGGCGTCGCCGCCAAAGCTTCGTTTTCCGATCCGACTTTCGCAATCTCATGAGGATAGTAACAGACCCGCGCGTTTTTCGGGTAGGCAGCTGCCAACTCCCGCGCAATAAGCGGAGTTGCATCCGAGCTATTGTTGTCGATGATGACGAGCTCTTCAACCAGCGGCAAGATTGATTCTACTGATGCCCGCAAAAACGCTTCCTCGTTCTTTACCCGCATCATCGCAGAGATTCTCTTAGGGCGAAAACCGGAAGCTATCGGTACAACGATAAGCGGCTTGGCAATGCGGGAAGCCAATTTGCGCAACAGCTTCGGAATAAGGAGGTCATTTTTTTCGGTCATCTTAGGACTCTCGACGCCTCTCCGCCATAACGGACAGTACATCTCGACGTGACTATGAGACGTCGCGACTTTGATTTTTGATTGAAGATTTGCGAGAGAACAAAAAGGTGTGTCCGACCAGACCCGTTCCTCTTGTTGTAAACGGCGGATAACCACCTAATACTGTGATCTATTCGATCGTCAAGTTTATTTCCGAATACGAACGAACCCTTCAGCAATTATCCTTGTCGACACCTAAGCACTCCTATGAACTCACAAATGAAAACAGTTTTCAAAGATCGCGCCGCGTCTTACCACCAACACGCGTGGCAACGCGCGCTAGATCAGCCAGTTACCAGTGGCGTCCGGCGTGCGTTTGATCGACCCGCCGCCAGATTATGGATCAAGGAAGACGCTCCATAATCATTATGTCCGATGGGCGGGAAAGGGGTTTGGATTGCCATATGCCGGCGCCCGGCATTCGTCGATGCCGCTGCTAAGTTGTTCGGCGAAAAATACCTGCTTCAGGAGCTGGGGGGCCATAGTTTTTATTGAACATAATGCAATCGATCTCGAACAGATATGGAAAGAAGCCGGCGTTGTTTGGGACAAAGGCACTCAAGACAAAACCGCGATCAACATAGAACTTCAAAGCGTCATCCCAGCGCCATGTATTGGCGTAAAGACGCTTGATCGCTAATTCGCTTTGCAGGCCGACGAAATCAAGGAGCATCGTGCCCGCTCCTGAGGCCACTTCGATATCGTGACCCTGGGTATCCATTTTCAGAAATGGCCGTTCGAACTTGAGTTTCTGGCGGTAGGCTGCCAGCTGGACTTCCAGCGTCGATATTTTGACATCGATTACCCGTTGTATGGCACCAGCTTCGACGAAGAAGTCGGTTTCTGTCGTCTGTGGCTCGTGGAGGGAACCCATTTGATCGACCGCCGTAACATTGAATTGGGCATCTCCGCACTTTGCGCCGAGTGCCACTTCTTCGACGAACCAGCAGTCGTCGTCACGCGCGGCATGTCGCAATCGTTCCGCGACATCTGGATTAGGCTCAAATGAAACGATCGGTCCGCGATAGCCAGCGTGACGTCGGATCATAGTCGCGTATTGACCGACGTTAGCCCCAACGTCAAAGACGCAGTCGATTTTGAAATAGTCAAAGAAACGATGAAGGTGCTCTTGCTCAAAGAGCGGCGGAAGCTCACCGGGCTTGACAAATCGCGCTTGCGCGCATCGTTCGATCAACCGCGCCAATTTTTGCTTCAAAGTCATTTGTCCTATTGCACTAGGATGCAAACCTGCTGGTGGGACGGCACAAAGCTATCATATCGAAACGCCAACTGCCGCTGACTTACAAATTCAGCGAATGCCCGGTGTTCATGATCGCGCCAGCCTGGGTAGTTGAAATATTCATCGAATACAATGACGCAGCCGGGTCCAATGCGCTCATAGAGAAGTTCAAAGATGCATTTTGCCGATTCATAGATGTCGCAATCGACATGCAGGAACGCTACGGGTTCCGAATGTTCTCGTAGAAAGCCCGGCAACGTCTCCGAGAATAATCCTTTAATGAGCGAGACGTTTGCTGGAACTTTTGGCAGCGGGCTGGCAAAGATACCTCTCGGAAATCCGGTTCGCCAGTCTTCGGGCAGACCCTCAAAAGAATCGAAGCCGAAGACGCGAGCCTTGCTTAGATTGGCAATCGCCGAGATCGTTCGTCCCGATGCGACACCAAACTCCAGAAATAGCCCATGCTTTCTCACCAGCCCGGTTGCGTGTTTTAAAAGGGCGATATCATCGTCAAAGGCCTGCGCCGTTATCATATGCTTGACCCAATAATCGGCGCTGTCTCTTGCGGCCTCCAGAAACGCCATATCGAGGATATGAAAACTATCGCCCCGTTGACGCAATGCCCACTGAATGTGATGAAGAGTTCTCGGTATGGCCCTGTCGGTCAACCGATCAAACAGGTCGAGAAAATAGCGTTTTACTGCATTCCTCATCTTGCCAAAAAACCCAAGCTCGGGCCTAACGACCCAGTCTAACCCATCTCGTCGCACGGAGATCGGGTCGCTAATAACCTAATGCATATTGGTCTCGCGCCTTTAAAACAAGATTTCGACCTTCTAATTTATCAAGAGCCAAGATCGCACTCTCGTGTTCAACCAAAGAGCCGTCCGCCGCTGGGGCACAAGCGAGATAGCCAGCTTCTGCTAGACGGTCAAATTGCTCCAGCAACTCGCTCAACTTAACTCCGCCAAGCTCTTTTCTCCATCGATCGCCCAGTACCTCCTTCAGCACTCTGACGAAAATGAAATCAATGCAGCGACGCGTAAGTAACCGGCGCGCTCCTCTCAGCACAGCTGCCGCGCCGTCCTCAAGGTCAATCCTTAGTAGCTTTATCGGAAGATCGATAGGAAACTCCTGATCCAAAGTTACGCGGCGTATTTCAGATGTTGGCTGAGTATTGTCATATTCGAGCTGAGCTCTTTCTAGCTTGACGTTGAGGTGCGCGTTTTCCTCGATTTCTCCAACCGCCACAGGGCGTATGATGACTCGGTCGTGCATTTCATTCATAACCACCGACTTGGAAAGGTTACTCAATGCCTTGGGGTTCGGTTCGTATGCAAAAATTCGACCGAAACGTCCAACTTTCTGCGCCGCCAGCACGCAAAAGGATCCAGCATTTGAGCCAATATCAATTGCCCAATCTCCACCGTGAAGTATATTTTTTCCCAGAACTTCGTCCCTCAATTCGTGATAATCGCCAAAAATCATCCTTGGGGTGTGCATGAGATCGCTACCGTCAACAACGATATTAAGGCCATGGACCGTATTAATCACAACATCACCGGAGGCGGCGTAAAATCTTGGCTCTCGCAAAAATATGGGGTTTTGGGGGGTGACGGTGTCGAGAGCCGCAATTCGACGCCAAGCTCGAAGGCCCGAAACAACGGCGGGCTTTACCAAACGTTTTGCGGCTGTTTTCCAACCAAATGACCGGGTCGGCTTTGCGGGCGGATTGCTTTCATCTTTCCAAGAGTACACCCAAAGGTGTTCGCCGTAGGAATGACGATGCGTTTTCCTGGCATGAATTTCATCCGGGCCATAGGGGTAAAAGGTCTCCCGAGGCAGCAAAGTTACTTGTCGGTTCCACCTTAGAATGCGCGCGAAAAAATCCGGCCCGGTCGTCCTATCAGGTGGCAGGCTCCAGTCAGGTTCATTCGACAGGAGATCCTCTATCAATGCTCGAATCGCGGGGTGCGCCTTTCGAGCCGCGATGAACGCCCCTTCGAGGCTGCCTCCGTTCTCACTCGCAACAAAGAAATCAAATTTTTCAACTAGGTCATCTAGAGGTCTCAATAGACGCAAGTCACCATCAACGTACACTCCGCCCCATTTATGAATAAGATCGATCCGCAGCAGATCGGCAAGCTGCGCTCCTGAATTTGCTTTCGGCCAGTACTTCTCAAGCAGATAACCGTTAGGCCGTACCGGATCCTGCCATACTTTGACCTCCCACGTCGGGTGCAAAGTTCTGGCTCGTTCAATGGTTTGAAGCTGGACGGGCGTCGGCTTTTCCGGAACGGTGAAGTGTATAATCTTTTCCATCACTCTTTAGGTGGATTGCTGTTTCGAGCACTAGAGTCGTTTGTTAGCCGATCAATCTAGTTGAGACCGGTAGTCCTATCTTTAGTCAAAACGACAAGTTCGGTAACAATAACTTCTTTGGGCGGAGAGAAAGCTCGAAACATCTCTCGAGTGGTTAGATTATAGGGCGGCTGATCAAGCTCCACGCCGCGCCCACGCCCTGCGTGTCGGTTGAATCGGACATCCGCCCCCGTAACATTATCCGGATTGACAGATCCGACGCGTTCTATTGGATGCCCCTCAGTCACGTAGACATATTTACAGTTCGCGCGCCGCAGGAAGGTATTGATCTCCGCGTTTGACAGGTGCTGTAGGACTTGGCGAACCAGGTAGACATCTCCCTCAGGTAGTGGATCAGCCACGATGTCCAGGCAACGAAAATTGACTTGTGCGTTAGCATAGGTTTGCGCGTTATGCGCAATTATCTCAGAAACTATGTCGCAGCCTATGTAGATTAGGTCGGGGACTTTCGCCACCAGAGCGCGCCCAATTTGGAAATCGCCACAGCCCAGGTCGATGACGGTAATCGGGCGCCCGAGTTCGGCAATGCGACATTTGAGCAATTCGGTCATGCGCTCCACATAGATTTCCGCCGCCGCTCCTCGAGAGCCCTCTCCGGAAAAATACATGCAATTTTCATCCCTGCCCCAAAGACCATTTCTATAAATATCACGAAAAGTCCGCTGACGACGAGATCGTTCGCTCATGAAAAGGCGCTTTGCCAATTTATACCGACCGGCAAGGCGACACTTAATCCAACGTGTCCCAGCAAGAACCGCGCCTAGAGACACGCTCTTAGCTAGTTCCTCTGCGGGGTCCAACACGTGCCCTCCACTGCTTACACGCAGCCACCGATCCAGCCAACCAAACAAAATCAAATTGCTGAGCTCGACAAATTCATCGCGGTGTTATTTGCCAAAACCATTTGCTCGCAAGGCGGACGCAACCGTCTTTTCGGTCGATGAACCCAGGCGTTTTCGGACCCGCAATAATTCCTATCTCAAAGCATCCCAAAATATAGTCTAAAGAGTGGAAATCACTAGAGCGACCTCCGATATCGAACGAGTAGATATCCGGTGCTAGTGGCAGTGATTCAACTTCCACTTCAACTGAGTAGGTCCCCGGCTTGACAATATCGGGGCGATGTCCGTCCGGAAAGTCGGTATCGTACGTTAGCAATCGTTTGCCCTCGTAGCTCGAGAAGCCGATACCAATCGACACATCCGATATCGGGCTGCGGACGTTGAAGGTAATCCGCGCCCTGAATGGCTCCCCATGTTGCAACGGGAGATTGCAAAGCCACTCGATGGACTCCAGACGAAGCCGGTCCTCCGCCAAGGCCTGAGGTCTCTGGAGATGCGAAAGTGCTATCAATTTCTTTTGGTTTGGCATTCTTTGCGCTTGGTAGGCTGATACGATTGCGCGCGCCGAACTGTGTTGTCGCACGGTGCCCTTGTCGATCCAGATTGCTGATGGACATAAGCTCGTTATCACTCCCATATTGTGCGTAACGACTAGCACGGTTCGACCATGGATCCGGGATACTTCGTTCATCTTTCCGAGGCACTTCCTCTGGAATTCTGCATCGCCAACAGCGAGAACCTCGTCGACAATCAAAATCTCCGGCTCAAGGTGTGCGGCAACCGCGAATGCAAGCCTAACGTACATTCCCGAGGAATAATGCTTTACCGGTGTGTCGAGAAATTTTTCAACTTCGGCGAACCCTACAATCTCATCAAACTTCTTGCGGATCTCCCGCTGCGTCATGCCGAGGATGGCACCGTTGAGGAAAATATTCTCTCGGCCGGTAAGCTCGGGGTGGAAGCCCGTGCCGACCTCGAGCATGCTGGAGACCCGGCCCCTCAGCAAGATCCGCCCTTCGGTAGGTTCGGTGATACGGCTAAGGATCTTGAGCAACGTACTCTTGCCGGCGCCGTTGCGTCCAACAATGCCGAGAACCTCGCCCTGTTTGACTTCGAAGCTCACACCCTTGAGCGCCCAGAATTCCTCGACTTCGTCGCCCTGCACCACTTGCCGCCCGCGAGCGACGTCGATCGCTTTGCGCGCAAAGTTTTTGATCTCGCGTCCGAAGACGTCGCGCAAGGCAACGTATTTATATTGCCCACGCGGTGAGTGTCTGTGCCCAATCAGATATCGCTTGGACAGCTTCTCGACTACAATAGCGCTTTGAGACAAGCTCTTGCCCAACCTACTGCGACTTGGGGTTCCGCGCCACGTTTAGCGCAATTCGGCGGTAAAAAATACTTTCTTTGATGTGAGTGATCGCACGCTTTCTGCAGGGCGTTAATTCAGACCACAATTCGCGGTTAATACGGGCAGCGGTCATGTCGCCAAGCGCACTAAATTGCTCATATTGTTTTAGAGCCCTCCCTGCAGCCTTCTGTCTTGCAATTGCCATCGAGAAATCCGGATATCGAGACGCGAATATGTCATGAAGGCGGCAAATATCCCTTATGTTCTCACCCGTCCTTGCCAACCGGCCGGTATCGTTCTCCGGAGATATTCTGTAATTGGCCTTAACGTCGCTCGAGAGAACCCCCGCGTCCGACGACACTAGCCTCGCCCACATTTCGAGATCGGCGGCGTGCACAAGGTCGGTTCTGAAACCGCCGAGCTTCTCGTACGAAGACCGAGCAACGGTAATTCCAGCGCATTGAACGGGAGATTCGTAATACATCGGTGTTGCGCTTTTCGATGGAGCTTCCAATTCCTCGGTGCGCGGGGAGATCCACATTAAAACTGATTTGGCATCGATGACGAAGCAGCGGGTGGCATACAGTCCAGCGTCGGGATATTGTTTTATTAAATCCCATATACATTCGTAGTAACCGTTCATCACCGTATCGTCACCGTGAAGTATGTGTATGTACCGCCCTCTGCTTCTTTCAATGCAGGTGTTAAAGTTGGCGATCGCACCTCCATTCTTCGGCTTACGATGGAAAGCCACGCGCCCTCGTCCCACCGCCTTTACTACCGCTTCGGGATCATCTTTGTCCGAGCAATCGTCAACAACTTCGATTTGCATGAGGTCCGGACCCAAGTCCTGGATCAACACGCTCTGCAGCGTCTGGGCAAGGTACTCTGCGCAATTGTAGGTCGGGATCATGACCGACCAAAATGGCCGGGTTTCAAATTGCGCGACTGGCGTAATTTTGGGGACTGTGTCCATCGCCACCGCAGCGTCTTCCTATCCAGTCATACCGCGCAATCGATTGCGCCGTGGTTACGATCGCTGGCAGCGGAGGACATTTGAGAACATTGTCTACTTGCTAGTAGAAAGGCGTGTAGTCAGTACATCTGCGATGCGAGGAACGTCGGGAAAATAGTGATTGCCTGTCGTCTTAACGACTTCGAGAGCCGGACTAACTCTCTTCCACTTCCCGGGCCCGTAATCCACAGAAATGTAGATAACAGGCACCGCCAGAGGCCTCGGAATGTAATTCGACATTGCAGCGGCGTATCGTGTAGTCAGAGCGTCGGCGAAATTTCCGAACGGCGATGGCACAAGATTCAGCCTACTGCGCTGAGCCGCGGCAGCTATCACAGTCAGAGCATCCCGCTTGAGTACTCGATTCTTTAGGGCACTCCATCGCCTTTTCCAAGACAAGTTCAAATATTTCTGAACTTCAGTGCATCTATGCCAAGTCAACGCCGTCGCCCTATCGACGATAGGGCCAAGCAATGGGCGCGCACCCCTCATGAGGGAAAGAAGCAGTTGAACGGATTTTACCGAGTTAATGGTTGGCGGATCTATCATGCAGACCATTTCGACTTCTCGCCCGTCAGCAACAAGCAGCCGCGCGGCCTCAAACGCAACTATGCCACCGAGACAATTACCGCACAGCCGATAGGGCCCATCCGGCTGGGCTTTCACGATCAAGGGCAGTCTTTCTGCTGCCATGGCCTCCATCGAACGCGGAATCTCTTCATTATCGGCGCCATGAGGGATGACAGCAAGAAGCGGCTGGTCGGCACCAAGCGCGTTGGCCAGACGTACGGTCACGGACGCCCCACCCCCGATGGGGTCGCCGTGGAAAAAAATTATCGGTTGTTGGCGTCCCCGAGGATGAATAGGAACAAGATAATTTTCTCGTAGGTTTTTCCGTTCAGAGAGCTTGTGCGCCAGCTGACGGATCGTGGAAGCATCCAGCAAGACTGAAGCCGATACCGATTCCCCGATCAGCAAATCCACTTCGGCAAGCATGTCCATCGCTAGAAGTGAATCTCCTCCTCTTTCGAAAAAATCGTCATCAAGCGCGATGTGCGCAACGTTCAATAATCGCTCCCAGAGAGCGGTCAATTGCACGACCAATTGACGGTCAAGCGGTTCGTCCTCAAAAGCATGCGTCCTTGCGATTTGATCACTCGCTGCCGAGGTTTCCTGAAGAGAGTTGGTGAGCAACCGCCGCAGAACTTTACCCGTCGCTCCTTTCGGCAACTGATCGCGGATCACGATTCGTCGGGGAACCTTGAATGATGTGACCCTGTCCTGGATGTAGCGACGAAGCTCGACCGAGGTTGCCGTCATCCCTGGGCGCAATACCACTGCGGCCGCAATATCTTCTCCAAGACGCGGGTGGGGTACGGAGAATGCTGCGGCTTCGGCGACCGCGGGGTGCCGCAGGAGTAGGTCATCAATTTCAGCCGGTGAAATCTTCTCGCCGCCCCGATTGATCAAATCGTTCTTGCGGCCGTGAAGCGTGAGGAAACCGTCCTCGTCAAGGCTGCCGATATCCCCCGTCTTGAACCAACCATTGACAAAACACGCGTTATTAAGCTCTGGGGAATCGAGATAACCCGCAATCAACGTCGGCCCTCCCACCAAAATCTCTCCTCGCTCACCGGGTGGCAGCTGCTCGCCATCATCGCCCACAATTATAACTGTGTTGGGCAAAGGAACACCGCACGTTCCGGGCTTGGATCGGCCTGGTGGCGGCAAATTGGCCGCAATCTGCGCGGCTTCGCTAGAACCGTAGTGCTCCACTACTGGAACGTTTAAGGATTGACGCAGGCCCTCCAGAACATCGCGTGGCAGCGGCGCGCCGCCCGAGAGGACGAAGCGTAATGAATGCTCCGCCCCTGCGCCTTCTCTAGAGCGCATTTGATCCAAAACCAAACGATGGAGCGTTGGTCCAGCCGAATACCAAGTCGGCCTCAAAGCGCCGAACCATTCCGAATAGTCGACTCTGGCAGGATCCGTCGGAAAGGCCACAGTCCCCCCGGTTAGCAAAGGTGTAAATACCGTCACTTTCAGGCCGTGCGAATAATAGAGAGGACTGACGCTGAGACACCGATCTCGCGCGGTTAACTCGAACCACGCCTGAACCCTGGCCGCAGCTGCCAGCATGTTGCGATGGCTGAAAGGGATGAGCTTCGGTTCGGCAGAGGTGCCAGAAGTTTGAAATATGAAAGCGGGCGCATTCGGATCCGGCTCATCGGGTTCGTCGGATGCGACCGCCGCGGCCGACGGCGCGGCAATGCCGAACCCGAGGACTCCAGCTTTCGCCGGCGTGGCTTCGATAATCGTCATGCCTGCGGCTTCCGCAGCCTGCCTGGCGGCGGACTCTTCGCCCTTCATCAAGAGCACAGCGTCCAGCCGAGCGGCAACCAGACACTTCTCGATTTCGTGGAGCGTCTGACGCGGGTTGAGGGGGATTGACGCAGCCGAGCAGGATACGGCAATGATCGCCAAAGCGGTCTGTGGGCCGTTCGGCATTGCGACCGCAATTCGAGCACCCTGGCCGAAACCCGCCCTTCGCAATGCAGCCCGGACCTCAGTAACCTGATATTGCAATTCCCGGTACGACAGAGGCGCAAAGCCAGACGACACTATCGCCGGATGGTCTGGTCGCAGGCCGGCGTAGTGTCGTATTACGGCCCCGATTGTGCCCTGCGGCGACCGAGGCGGCTGAGCTTTAATATATTGCTTGAACTCACCACTGACTGTCGTTTGACGATTCATCGTAACTCTCGAACGCCGGCGGCTGGCCTTAAGTAACACATCGTAATAAATTCTGCCAAAATTGGGAAGAAGTATCTCCGGCATGCTTAATCATGCGGTTCCCCGCGACGATGGCGTTCCCCGCGTGCGCAATTGTTTATTAGATAATGTCCGCAAAGCTTTTTTCCGTCATTCGAAACTGACGCAATCCGAACCACAGGAAAAAAGCGATAACGGTAACACTGGCCAATAGACCCGGCAGATAAATTTCAACCTGTCCCCGCAGTATGCACCATCTGAAGCCGTCGATCACGCCCACCATCGGATTAAGCGAATATAACAATCGCCATTGCTCCGGCACGACGCTTGAACTGAAGCCCACGGGCGAAACGTAGAGGCCGAGCTGCACGATGAATGGGATAACGTAGCGAAAGTCTCGGTACTTCACATTGAGGGCGGTAATCCAGAGCGCTGGGCCGACAGTAGCAAAAAAGGCCAACAGAGCGAAAATCGGCAAAACCATGATCCGCCAGTCTGGCAAAAATCGGTACCAGCCCATGAGCACTAACAAAATGCAAAAACCGATGAGGAAATCCACGAACGCCACGACGATCGTGGCTGTCGGCACAATAAGCCGTGGAAAATAGACCTTGCTGATCAGACTAGAATTATTGACCAGACTGTTGGACGCCTCGCTCAACCCGGTCGAAAAAAAAGTCCAAGGCAGAATGCCGGCAAAAACCATCAGAGCATAAGGCGCGTTGCCGTCCGTCGGCAGCTTCGCAATGCGGCCAAAAATGACGGTGAATATAACCATAGTGAGAAAAGGCCGAATGAGCGCCCACAGCACGCCGATGACCGTCTGCTTATAGCGAACGGAAAGGTCCCGCCACGCGAGCACCCGAAACAGTTCACGATACCGCCAGAGGTCCAGCCAATAATGGCGCTCCGATCGGCCTGCCTCAATGACAATCACGTCCGGCATGGATCCTGTATCTGTCATGTATTGCGCCTTTTAGGGCCGCCGCCACTCACGTCGGACCGGCCAATCACCGTGAGATGACGGTCTGCCAGACGCACCGGCCATACAACAAGCTTAGCGAGCCATCAATCCGGGCAGACGTTCGTGTTTAATAGCACCAACCGTCACAAATCGTCGTTTGGGATGAGTTCCACCAAACGCGGTCTCCTGCGAACCGGAGGAGTACACCGTGCAGGCTAAGATATTAATCCGCTCTGCGATAATTGTCGTTGGTGAAGGTAGAAGACTGCTCGTGCTCGCCTCTCATTAACTTCACAAAGCTCAAGGGCATTAAAAATGAGGTCTCGTCAGCATTTCTGTAGTTTAATGTACCGCGCTTGTCATAGATCTTGCGCGATGGATCGGCTTATTGTGTAGTCGCTCGATAAGGGTACTTTGTGGCGGGTGTTTAGAGTTTTGATCGCAAGATTAGAGCTACGGTGCCACAAACTCCCACGAAACCGCACCATGTTGGGCGGATTGTCCAAACGCGGCCGCCGGGGACGAATGTAGCGAGAGCCGGCGCTCCCCTTGCGCAGAAGTTGGTCGCGAGCGCATCGGCTACTAGGAGCGAGATAGCCTTGATCCGCGGAAGGATATTTCGTGCCACCTTGTTCAACTGGGTGAGCAAGGTGGCCATCCTCGTCATCCGCTTCTTTCTCACGCCATTCATCCTTTATCGGCTCGGCGCCACGCAATTTGGGCTATTGGCTCTGATCACTTCGGTGGTTGGCCAGGGTGAACTTTTCGATCTTGGAATTAGAGCTGCCCTCGTAAAGTATGTGGCCGAACATTATTCACGAGGTGACTATCAGCACACACGCAGTATTATCGCGACGTCGCTATGGCTCTATTCCGCTCTCGGTCTCCTCGCCTTTGCTTTCGCCGCTGTGCTTGCTCCGTTTTTCCCCCACCTTTTCAAGGTGCCGAGCGCGGACCAAGCCACCGCGACGCAGCTCGTGCTGCTGATGGGCCTTCAGGTCGGCTTCACGTTGCCAAGCCTGGCACCCGGAGCTGTGCTTTGGGGTCTGCACAAATATCATTTGCTCAATGCCCTCGTTATGACCTCAACGGTATTGTCGTCGGCCATAATGGTGGTAGTTCTTCTCGCCGGCGGTGGTCTGGTTGCAATGATCGCCGCCTGTGTTCCGATCACCGTTGCAATGCTGCCACTTGGGATGCTGGTTCTTCGGCTGGTGGCGCCCGAAATATACCCCAACTGGCGGGATGCCCGTCGCGAGCTGTTCCGGCCGATACTGTCCTTCAGCAGCGCGACATTCGTCATTGACGCCGCGTTCGGGCTGCAAATGAAAACCGACGAAGTCATTATCGGCGCTGTCCTTCCGGTCAGCGCGGTGACGCCCTATTCGATCGCTCGGCGCTTGAGCGCCCTGCCGCAAATGGTGGTGGAGCAAACTGTGGGGGTATTCCTCCCGATCGCTTCCGAACTTCATGCCCTGGGCGATATGGAGCGCCTTCGATCACTCTATCTCAGCGCTAGCCGCATGACGCTTGCGGTGTGCTTGTGTCTCGCCATCGTATTGATCGCTTTGGCGCGGCCGCTGTTGACGCTGTGGGTCGGGGCAGAATATGCCCAATACGCCCCTATCGTGGTCATCCTCGCGGTCGCTGGCCTCGCCGAGACCAGTCACTGGATCGGCGGTGCGATTTTTCAGGGCATCGCGCGCCACCGCATCGTAGCGGTCGCCTGTATTTGTGCGGCCCTGGCCAACCTCGGTCTGTCGATACTTTTGGTCAGGCCGTACGGACTGATTGGGGTAGCGCTCGGTACGCTGATCCCCTCGACGATTCTTAGTCTTTGTTTCTTCTGGCCGTACGCTTCGTGGGTTCTTGGCGTTCCAGCGCGCGCTCTGTTTAAACAGGTTTTCTTGCCTGCGTTTTTGCCTGCCGTCCCCATGGCCGCCGTTCTTTACGGCGCATCCTTGATAGTCGAGCCGTCTGGAATAATCCTGACAGCGGCGACAGCAGCTGCGGCCCTCGCAACTTATACGGCGGTCTACTTGATTTTCTGTGCCGATGTTCAGGAACGACAATTAATTCGCAGTATCCTTGCCAACCTGCAGACCACAATCTCTTTGCAAAGAAGACCTCCCCAAACGTGAAGACCGCGATCTGTTAGCAGCCAAAGCTGTGCGGGATTGCGCGCGCTCGAGGCGTCTCGTTTTAGGGGTTCTTGTCTAGGTACCGGTCCCCTTTGACCGAAAGAGCGGCTCTGCTAAGGCGGTTGGCACCATATTGTGGTTGCGGCGAGCCCAAATCTAATAGCCCCATCTCTGATAGTTCCTGCTGAGCTTTTTCGCAGGCTTCTGCATTGCCATCAAATACCTGTAGCATCGTCTCAGGATAGTCGTACTCGCCGTGAGCTAAGTCATTGTCCTGGAAATGCTTAAGCAGCTTCCTTGCATCGTCACTTAGCCGCATGGCGCCACCCCTAAAGCAGAATTTGCAAGTCAAACCACATAATCCCCGTTCGCTGATCTGGCAACGGCGGCAAGGTCCTCTCGTCCAGCCCCTTCGCGAGCTTCTCGACCGCCTCGCTTCCGGGCAGGAATCTGGAGTCCCCTGTTATTCGTGCTTGGTCGCCAGCTCCGCAACGTCGTATGGCCCTAAAATTCAGCAGAAGCGCGTCTCCACGTCCTCATGGTGGCCCGCGTCGTCGGCATCGGCGAAGCCACCTTAACCGGCTGTCTCGGCAAGCGGGATCACGTCTCTGCAGTGCGGATCCCAACGGCCTTGTTTCGAGGTTAACGTCGTTACGCAAGCTATGTTTTGACGTGCCCCGTGGTACGATTGACATCCAGTTCGCTCAGTTTCCGAACTGCTTCCGCCCCGTTGGTTTGGTCCTCATCTTGATAATCCCATGCGCTATCGCTAAGCCGTGTCGGGGTTTGCATCGTCTGACTTCCCGATACTACATCACCTGTGACCATAACCCTGCCAACCGCGGCGTTCACTGGAGCGTGACATGGAGAGAGTTCTTATTACGGGCGGCGCGGGCTTCCTAGGCTCGCATCTTTGCGAACGCCTGTTGGCTCAGGGCAACGACGTACTGTGCGTCGACAATTTCTTCACCGGCACCAAGTCCAACATCGCCCATCTGCTGGCGCACCCACGCTTCGAATTGATGCGGCATGATGTGACCTTTCCGCTCTATGTCGAGGTCGACAGTATTTACAATCTCGCCTGCCCCGCCTCCCCGATTCATTATCAGCTCGATCCAGTGCAAACGACCAAAACAAGCGTTCACGGCGCTATCAACATGCTGGGGCTGGCGAAGCGGTTGAGGGCCAAGATACTTCAGGCCTCCACGTCGGAAATTTACGGCGACCCAGAAATCCATCCGCAGGTCGAAAACTACTGGGGGCGCGTGAACCCTATCGGCGTGCGCTCCTGCTACGATGAGGGAAAACGCTGCGCCGAGACGCTGTTTTTCGATTATTGGCGCCAGCATCGGCTGCGGATCAAAGTCGTACGGATCTTCAATACCTATGGCCCGCGCATGCACCCCAATGACGGCAGGGTGGTATCGAATTTCATTGTTCAGGCACTCAAGGGCGACGACATCACGATCTATGGCGATGGCACGCAAAGCAGAAGCTTCTGTTACGTCGATGACCTGGTAGAGGCGATGGTGCGGGTCATGAATACGGCCGACGATTTCACCGGACCGATCAACATTGGAAACCCGGTCGAATTTACCATGCTTCAGCTCGCCGAGCTTGTTCTCGAGCTGACCCAGTCCAAAAGCAAGCTGGTCTTCAACCCGCTGCCGAGCGATGACCCGCGCCAACGCCAGCCCGACATCTCGCTGGCCAAGAAGGTGCTGAGCTGGTCGCCCAATACCGAGCTCAAGCACGGGCTGGAACGCACTATTCGACACTTTAGGGACCAGATCAGCGTATCTTGAAATTCAACGTCCGCCGCCGTTCCGGCATGCCGTGCACGGACCCCACGGCGCAAAAGCGCACGTCGATCAACACAGTCGATCAATTTCAATCGATCGATACAGTTACAAGCCCGTTATGAAGCTCGGACCAAAAGCACCCCCTGATCCATGGAAATCGCGATCAACGGCCGGTTCTTGACCCAGCGCATTACCGGCGTTCAGCGCTACGCCCGCGAGCTTGTACAGGCAATCGATAGCATTCTTGCGGTAAGGACTGATCTTAAGGTCACCGTCATCTCGCCTCGCCTCGGCGAGACACCGCCGCCCTGGCGCCATATCCAGTTGATCCAAGTGGGACATTTGCAGGGGCACGCTTGGGAGCAGCTTGAGCTGCCATGGTATTCCCGTGGAAAACTGCTGTTTTGCCCGGGAATGACCGCGCCAATTGCTTCATTGGTTGGAACGCAAACCGTCGTCGTAACTGTTCACGACCTCTCCTACCGATATTTCCCTCAAGCCTATCGCCTGGCATTCCGCCTTTGGTATGGCTTGCTCATTCCACTCGTCCTCAACCGCGCCAGTTCCGTTATAACGGTCTCAGAATCCGAGCGCACCGCCATCATCGCGCAATATCCAAAGGCAGCATCACGCCTGCACGCCATCGCCAACGGAGGCTTGCCACAGGGTCTACAGATTGGACGGGAAGGCTCGGCTGACTGGCCTTCCGGCTACGTCCTCTACGTCGGCTCGCTGAGTAAACATAAAAACTTCTCGCGTATGCTCGACGCCGCGTCCCGATTGGTCCGCACCGGCCAGTGTAATTTTATGATCGTTGGTGGCACGTCAAAAAGCCTGTCACAATCTGTCGCCAGAATTCCAGACGAGTTGTCATCCAAGATCAGGTTTGTCGGCCCGGTAGATGATCAGACGCTCGTCTCCTATTACCAAAATGCGATATGCCTCCTGTTCCCCTCGTTATACGAAGCATCCGGGCTGCCGCCGATCGAAGCCATGGCCTGCGGATGCCCGGTTGTTGCCTCAGATATTTCCGCGTTGGTCGAACGCTGTGGTGACGCCGCCGTTTATTGTGATCCCCATGACACCGACGACATCGTCGCCGCGGTAGAAAAAGTTATTGCCAACGCTTCGCTTCGGACGCAGTTACAGGAACGCGGATATGAGCGCGCCAAGACATTCACTTGGAGGCGATGCGCAGAAAGGACGCTGGACGTCATTTTGGCGAGCGCAACGCGCCATCACGACCGACCAGAAGCCGAGGTTTAGCAGGTTCTTCCACCCCAAAGCGTTCTAACCGAGAGGTTGGTAGATTACATAGGGCGGTTTATACGGTTTATGCAGACCGCATCGTTGCGCCGCAGGCTTCCGCAAGCATTTCTTCCAGCAGATTTTCGCATGCGTCTATCAACAGGTCCGGATCGAGCCGGCGCGCCGCATTCAAGCACGCCGCGCTCCAGGCATCGGTTTGCTCGACGTTAGTCAGAGTCTCTATGATCGCATCAGCCCATGCCGTCTCGTCGCCAGGTGGCAATAGACGACCAGTCTGACGGTCGGAAATAAGTTCAGGAAGGCCACCAATGCGAGACGCCAGCACCGGTAATCCGGCGAACAGAGCATGCGCCGCCACGATTCCGTACGCTTCGCGCCACACCGATGGCACCAGAAGCGCAACAGCTCGCGACATGAAATCGGCGACCGTCTCCTGATCGACGCTGCCGTGGAACTTAATCCATTCTAGCTTCGAATATTTCTGTATGAGCGCGTCACCGATCGTACCGGCCCCAAGGACGTCCAGATTAAATTTTATCTTGCCGCGTGCGCGCTCGGCCGCATGTAACATCGGCTCGACACCTTTGGATGGGTCAAGCCTGCCCACGTACAAGAGCCGTGGCGACTGTCCCTCGGACGGTCTAGCTCTAGGCTTTACAATGTATCGGTTTGGACACGGGATGACCACGCGACGCCACGCGGCCAGGTTCGCATAATTCTCGGTATCCTTTAACGTCGCATAGGACGGTGCCACAAAGGCAAAATTTTTCGCTCCGGAAATCAAGCTGAAGCGAAACCACTTTTGAATCCGGCAAGCAGTGCACAGACCGGAGCATTGCTTGCCGTGTCTAAAACGAGACATATTGAAGCATATGAGTCCCAAATCGTGCACCCATTGCATGCACGGAATCTCGGACTCGCGTATGGGGCGCCAAATATTCTTCCCAACGGCAGTTAGATTGTGGAGTACAATAACGTCAGGCGCGACCTGTTGAAGGACTTCGTTGAAGATCCTTTCGTTGATAGGATCGGCCACGTCGCGAAGATGCCAGATGACTTTGTCCGCGAGGTTGTGACGTTCTCCCAGCCGAAATGGTCGGGGAAATTTTCGTTGATGGAACCAAATCTTTCTCAGCTCGTCAAAGTGATCCGTTAGGTTTTCATCTAGGCCCGGTCCAAGATTTGTTCGCTGGCCTTGGGCCCCAAGGAAATGCACCTCGTGGCCGCGGTCAGCTAACCCGCGCGCCAAGTTCATTGCAGCGTATTCGACGCCTCCAAACTCGCTGATAACCGAATGCACGCACAATATCTTCATCGCAATGTTCTTCTTTAACGCCACGACTCGGCGCGGCCATTGCAGTGGCAGTGGCTACTTCACCGTCGGATAGAAGTTGGCCACGCTTCAACAAGCCGATTGGCGAGCTATAGTTGTTATTCGAGGCGCATACGGTGCGTTCCTAGAGTTTTCGATACCATCCTGGCACTTGCCATTCAATAATGGCGTTTAATCTGCGACTCGTTTACTTAGCTCTGTCTCTTCGGTTGACCTTCGACGCTAAGCCCATTACTCGGTGCCGCATCAGGCGAGCTAAAGACGCACGACGAAGCAACGACCGCTTCGCCACAACCAAGTTAATATGAGAATCCTCCATTTAAACGTCCTTTACCCGCCAAATGTGGTTGGCGGTGCCGAGCGGCTGGTCGCAACTCTGGCGCAAGAGCAGGCCAAACGCGGCAACGATGTTGCAGTGATTACACTCACGCGCGAACCGGAGCCCGCCAAGATCGAGAACGGGGTCACCGTTTATCGGATTGGGCATGGCGGATTATTCTGGTTTCAAGATTGGGAACAGCATTCGGCGCCGGTTCGATACGCCAATAAGATGCTCACAAACTGGAACCCCGTCACGCTGGCGCGGGTGCGTGATGTGGTTCGTCTTTTTCGACCAGACGTAATGAATAGTCACTGCATGCTGAATTTTGCCGTCGATAGTTGGAAGGCCGCCGCCGAGCGTAAAATTCCGGTCGTTCACGCTTTGCATGAATTCAATCTCGTTTGTCGGAATACCAATGCCTTCCGCAACGGGCATATGTGTCGGACGATGTGCCTTGCCTGTCGAATCAACGAGCCCAAGCGCTGGCTAAGCCGCCACGTTTCGGCGGTTGTCGGCGTGAGCCGTGACGTTCTACAACGGCATCTGGATTTCGGATTTTTCCAACATATTCCCCCGGACCGCCGTTCGGTGATCTGGAGCATGCCGCCAATAGCGCCTAGGGACCGCCCCTCCCGTCAGGCAGACGAGCCCTTCACAATCGGATTTATTGGGCGAATTGTTCCTGAGAAGGGCCTCGAAACCCTGCTCGACGCCGTCACCAAGCTGCCGTCCACAGGATGGCAGTTACTCATCGCCGGCAAGGTGTTTCCACCATTAGATCTCAAGACGCTGCAGGCTCGCACGAAGGGCTTGCCGGTCAAATGGCTTGGTGTGGTTCCGGCGACTGACTTTTACCCACAGATAGACTTGCTTGTCGTTCCGGCCATTTGGGCCGATCCGGGACCCCTGGTCGTACATGAGGCTTTTGCAAATGCGGTGCCCGTCGTAGGGGCTAGGATGGGCGGGATCACAGACTTCGTTGAGCAGGGCGCCACCGGCTGGCTTTATGAGCCGGGCGACAGCGGCGCGCTATCCGCCATTCTTGCCGACCGAGTTCGCGCCGGCCGGAACGCGCTAGCTCGACAAGAGGCGTTCGCCCATTTCAGATCCGAAACCACCCCACAACGGGTTGCAGAGCGCTACGAAGACGTTTATCGCCAGGCCATAAATGATTTTCGCTTGCCCAACTGACCAGCAATCAATTCGGTCTGGCGCGTTTCATGTCGTCTTATTTCGTCAGCTCTTTCAAAACTCGTTGAAAGTACGGTGCCATTGCTCAGTGAGCGGCTTCACGAGATAGCTCAACATCGTGCGGCTTCCAGTTAGCAGGAAGACTTCAGCCGGCATCCCAGACACAAGCTGCAGATCGCCGAGACGCCGAACCTGCTCTGCCGGAAGAGCTACTCTAACTACGTAATAGGCCGCTCCCGTTTGCCCTTCATGGCTCACATCCGCGGAGACATACATCACGGTACCGTCGAGCTGAGGTGTCGTCTGTTGATTGAACGCGGACAACCGGACATGGGTCTTTTGACCGACGCGGACTTGGTCGATATCTCTGGTCTGAAGACGCGATTCAATCACCAGATCATCGGAATCTGGAATAATTTGCAAGACGACATCGCCGGGCTTAATGACCCCCGCAATCGTGTGAACGGAAAGCTCGTCAACAATACCTGCAGTCGGAGCGCGGATGTCGATCCTGTTTAACTGATCATCGGCGGCGATCTTCCTTTCTATCAGTTCGGCTTCTTTCACCTGCGCTTCTCCCAAATCCTTCATCACCTCAGTGCGCAGGTCTTGATCGAGCCTCAAGATTTGGAGTTCCGCATCGCTTATCTTAGATTTTGTTTCTGCAATCTGGTAATTTAGCTGCGCCCGGTCGCCCTCAAGATGGGCAGATTCGCGCTGCAAACTCGTAAGTCTCGTCAGCGGCACGAGTTGTTTGTCGTAAAGGGTCTGCACACCTTGTTGCTCGCTGGTAACCAGTCCTATTTGCGCAGTCTTAGAGTTGATCTGCGCTTCGAGACCAGCCACCTCATCGTTAAGCTGAACAATGCGGTTGCGCAGCAAATCCTCCTGACTTCGTTTGGCAATCGCGCGAGCCTTGAATAGTGCCTGTTCCGACGTCAGTAGTCGCTCGAAGCTCTCGCTGCGGTCGTCACCGAGTTCAGGAGGCACGCTCAGCTTATCTGCCCCATCGCGCTCCGCGATTAGCCGGATAATCCGCACGCGGACCTCGTTGAGCTGTTGCGTTATCACCTGACGGTTCGCGCGAACCTGTGTAGCGTCGAGCCGTACAAGAAGATCTCCCTCCTTAACATGCATGCCGTCCCCGACCAGGATCTGAGACACTATTCCACCGGTGGGATGCTGGATTTTTTTAACATTCGATTGGACAACCAATGTGCCGGCCAGCACTATGGCAGCTGATAACGGCACCAAAGCGCCCCACACCCCGACAACGCCGAGACCGATAACCAGCACGCGCAAGCCCCGTCTGAACTCAAAATCAAGTCCGTTACCTAGGCGCGCCGATAACGTCATGTCGCTCGTGCGTGTTGGCAACCCGGCCTTGGGATTGATCAAGAAATTCCACAACAGAACGCTCAAGGGCCAGCCTGCGCGGACAACATCGCGCGCCCGGCGCCGTACAGCCACCATGTTACGTTGCGCAGGCTGGGGGCGATCGGGTTGATTACGATCGGCGCGCGGTGAATGACCTTCAGATTCCGAGTGGACGTCTTGCCCGGCAACTGGTGCATGTTCGAGCTTAGCCGATAGCATCTTCAGCCAGCGTTCGACCTCCTGTTTGGCTCGGTCATCGCGTGACCGACCAGAACTAGGATTATTCAGCGGCGATCGGGTGTTCGACATCATTGCGCTGCTTCGGGTGTTCGACATCATTGCGCTGCTGTAGCCTCACCCTATAGGGCGCCTGCGCGCGGTATGGCACATCCACGCGTGCCGCCACCCCCGCCTTGGGCATGATAGAATGGGTCATCCTCTTGGCAATTTCCTCCTGCGTTCCAAAGGCTACTGATTTGCCTTGATGCATCACCAGCGCCATATCCAGCATAGCGAGCGCACTTGAACGATGGGAGACGACGATCACAATGGAGCCTTCGTTACGAAGAGTGTCGATTGCCTTCGCTAGGGCTCTTTCGCCGTCGGCATCCAGATTCGCATTGGGCTCGTCGAGAACGACGAGGAACGGATTTCCGAAAATGGCTCGAGCAAGGCCGATGCGTTGACGCTGGCCCGCGGACAGCGACGACCCACCCTCGCCGATTCGCGTGGAATACCCTTCGGGAAGTCGCACGATCATATCGTGGGCGCCGGCGACGCGAGCAGCATCTAGAATTTTTTCTGATGTAGCGGTCTCATCAAACCGAGCTATGTTGTCCGCGACTGTCCCGTCCAAAAGCGCGACGTCCTGCGGAAGATAGCCTATGTAACGGCCGAGATCGTCGGATTTCCATTGGTGAAGCGCCGCTTGGTCAAGGCTAACCCCGCCGCCGATGGCCGGCCAAACACCGACCAACGCTCTAATAAGCGTAGACTTTCCCGAAGCACTTTCTCCAAGAACTGCAAGGCCGGCGCCGGCATTCAATGCAAACGAAACGCCTGATACGATGATTCGATCTGAGCCTGGCGCCGCAACTGTGAGATTGCGAACAGAAAGTTGACGATGCGGGCGCGGCAACGTTACGGCCGGCGTAGTCGGGGAAGCGGTCGCTTTGAGAATGTTGCGTAACCGGCCAATGCCCTCGCGCGCCGCGACCAGTTGTTTCCAGGTACTTAACGCCACATCGATCGGCGCCAGCGCGCGGCCCATTATGATGGACGAGGCAATTATAATCCCACCCGAAGCCTGCTCGCTGAGCACCAGATACGCGCCAACACCTAAAAGAACAGATTGAAGCATGTAACGCAGGATCTTTGTTCCGGAGCCGATGACGGCCTGCAGGTCGGCCACCCGGATGTTTTCCTGAAGAAAATGCTCGTTGGCCTGAACCCAACGCGCTGTAAGTCGACTCGTCATGCCAAGGGCATGAATCGCTTCGGCGTTGCGGCGCGTTGTATCTGCCAACACCTGTCGCCGGGCGGCGGATTCCGTTGACATCTTGGTGGAGGCGCGCGCTTGGCCCTCGGCCAAGAGAGTCATTGCAATTATACCCACCGCGCCCAAGAGCGCGGTCATCCCCATAACGGGGTGGAACACAAAGAGGACTAGCACAAATAGCGGTATCCAGGGCATGTCCAAAAACGCCGTCGGACCAATGCCCGACAGGAACGAGCGCACCTGATCAAGGTCGCGCAATGGCTGCTGTGTCAGGATCGGTCGCGCGCCTTTCAGCGGCAGTATCGCAAGTGCCAGATGAATGGGTTCTTGCAATCCTGCATCAAACAGCGCGGCGGTACGAGCAAGCATGCGCATTCGCACCGCGTCAAAATACCCCTGAACAATGTAGGCGAAGAGAACTATCAACGACAGGCCGACGAGCGTCGCAACGCTTCGACTCGGCAACACCCGGTCATACACCTGTAGCATGTAGAGCGATCCGGAGAGCATTAGTAGATTCACAACACCGCTGAATAGCGCGATGCCGCCAAACCGCCCTGCGCACGCACGACCCACCGACGCGACAGGATCGTCGGCCCTCCAGTCTTCGAATACCCCCATCCCACAATCCCCCAGTGGTTGGTGATGATGACGAATTTCGTGTACGCAAGACCGCCAGCTTGCGAACGTGGCGAGATATCAAGAAGCGGAATCCGTCCCCGAACCGGACTGTGCATTAACAATTCTGACTTAATTACGATGCTGGCCGCCAAACCCGTAAATAACCAGCGGCCCGATTCTTCAATCATGGCAATATGTTAGACGGGACGGCCATCATTCTGCCGCTAAAAATTCCCATTCGCGAGCGGACGAAACCTTCTTGTCGTCAGATTTCCCTGCGACCCAACCCATGTGGGCGATGAGATTCGCCGATTGATGAACGGAGCTTGATAGCGAAATCAACGATGACTGATAGCGAAATCAAAGTGGGGGTTTGCGAATATGTCCAATACGACACCCGAGCCGACTGCTGCAATTTCCGCATCCGCGTTCGTTCAATCGATTGGCGTCAATGTGCACTTGTGGGAGACGGGGTCGACCTACACCGACCTTGCGCTGGTGGAAAGCGATCTCGCTTATCTAGGCGTCGACAATTTGCGCGATCAGCTCGTGACCTGGTCGCAGACGCAGCCGGAATACACCGCCCTGATGGCTCTCGGTTACAAGTTCGACTTCGTCGAAGAGCCAGTTCTTCAAAATATTTCCACCTTTCTCTCGACGATCAATGCTTTCGAAACGACCCACCCCGGCAGCATCAAAGCGATCGAAGGACCGAACGAAGTCAACCTACAGCCCGTCACATACAACGGCGGGGATGGTCTGGCCAATGCCGCCGAATTCCAGCAAGCGCTTTACGCGGCTGCGCACGCCGATCCAACTCTTAAAGGCGTCCCTGTCTATAATCTCACCTTGGCGTATCTGGACTCCGCAGCATATGCCGGGGTCGGAAACCTCTCGGGGTCCGCCAATTACGCCAACAGCCATGCCTATTTGCCCGATTCCGATACGCCGGAAGAAGGTTTGAGCCTCATTGTGCCCTACGCGCACCTCGACGCGTCAGGGTTGCCAACGGTCATCACCGAGACGGGTTACGATACCAACCCCGCAGATACCTATAGCGGGGCCGACCAGACCGTCCAGGCGAAGCTGACGCTCGACACCCTGATGGACGCCTTCAAGGCTGGCGTGTCGCAGACTTATCTCTACGAATTGTTTGACGATGCGAGTGGCGATTGGGGGCTGTTCAACGCCGATGGCACGCCGAAGCTCGCCGCGACTGCAATCCACAACCTGACGACCCTGTTGGCCGATCCCGGTAGCACCGCTTCGTTTACTCCCGGAAGCTTGAGTTACTCGATACCTAATCTTCCCAGCAACGCTAATCAGCTTCTAATGGAGAAAAGCACCGGCCAGTTTGATCTCGTGCTCTGGGCCGAGGCGCAGATCTGGAACCCGACGACCGGAACTGAGATTACTGCGCGAACTGAGACTACGACCGTCGATTTCGGCCAGACACAGTCGCTTGTGGAGGTCTTCGACCCACTCGATGGCACCACGCCGATAGCGACCTATACGAATGTAACGTCAATCCAGGTCGCACTGACAGATCATCCGCTGATTATTGAAATTCCTGATGCGACAATCACGAAGACTACTTCGGGAAGCACGACGTCCTCAACCGGTAGCACAAGCGCAAGCACTGAAACGTTGGGTAGCACAAGCGCAAGCACTGAAACGTTGGGTAGCACAAGCGCAACCACGGAACCGCCGGCAAGCACCAGCGTGCATCATCACTTGGCCCATATGTGGGGATAGGGGCTTGTGAGTTTGCCGTCAGATTACCGCGGGGCGCGGTGTCTGCAAGCGGGAAAATGGAGCGCTATGAAACCGTTTCAGTTTAACGTTGGGCAATCTAGGGGCTCGGCCAAGCTGGTCCACCGTGCTCGGATGCGAGCTTAAGTGCGCGGGCACAGGCTTGGTCCATGTTGTAATATTGATAGTCCGCAAGGCGCCCGGCAAAATGGACCCGAGGAAACTCGGCCTTTGCCGCGGTCGCATATTTGGCATAGAGCAATTGGTTCTCATCGCGCGGAATGGGATAGTAGGCGATTGTTTTTCCTGGTTCATGCGGGCGCGAGTATTCTGTGATCAACGTCGTGACTGGCGCCTCCTGCCCGGTAATGATCTTTTGTTCTGTAATTCTTGTGTAGTCGTGGTTGTTCGGATAATTGACGGTCCCAACCTGCTGATGCTGCCTCTCCATTAGCGTACGCTCCTCAAAACGCAGACTGCGGTAAGGAAGCGGCCCGAATCGAAAATCAAGAAACTCATCGATGGCGCCCGTGAACAATACGCTCGCATTATTGTCGATCGTCGCCAGGTACCTCCATTCGCAGTCGACCACGACCTCAATATTGGGGTGATCGAGCATGCGGCGAAACATCTCGGTATAGCCGTGTAACGGCATGGCCTGGTAGGTATCCTGGAAATATCTATCGTCCCGGCTGATCGAAACCGGAACCCGGGCCGTGACGCTTGGACTAAGCTCCTCTGGACGCAATTGCCATTGCTTTACGGTGTAACCCTCGAACACGTTACGGTAAACGTAACCGGCAAACTCGCGTATTTCCGGGTCTTCAGATTCCCGCAGCTTCAGTATTGGCACCTTCTTGCCCAAACCATATTGATTGACCAATGCACTTTCGATGCGACGCGCGTCGGGCGCCTCAAACAGAGCCGCAAGGCTGTCGAGGTTAAACGGAATAGGGACAAGCTTGCCTTCGATCAAACCGAGTACGCGATGCTCATAACTGCGCCATTTGGTGTATTTTGACAGATATTTCCATACTGCAGCGCTGTTGGTATGGAAAATGTGAGGTCCATATCGATGGACCAGAATGCCGTGACCATTCTTGTCGTCATATGCATTTCCAGCAATATGCGCGCGGCGATCAACCACCAGCACGCGCTTGCCGGCGGTCGCCATCCGCTCGGCAAAGGTCGCGCCCGTAAAGCCGGCTCCGACTATGATCCAATCCGTTGGCATTTTGCTGTAGGCGACTTATTAGCACGCAAGTGCTGGGATGATACCCATCGCAGAACCGAACAGCGGAATAGGCTTAATGGCGCGCGAGTTTGCCAGTTACCGGCGCTGTCAACCTTACGGGATGTAGACTTTACGGGAAGGGAACGCGAGGTCTCCGTGAGCCTCGTTTACTCATCAAATGTTGATGTTGGCAGGGGTCAGCTGGAACACCGCCACGACAGGTGGCCTAACCCGTCTTCCATTCCCTCATCAGCCTTTCGATCAGCCCCCGTATTTGGGACTTCAGGCCGCTCATCATGATCATCCAATTTGCTTCTCCCACCATCTCAGTTAGGATGAAAACGCTAGGAAGATAGCCGCATCATGAGCCAGGAAACTGTTTCGCGCGCTCTGCATGCCCGAGAGCATGCCAAAATTGCTGATCATGATTACGCTCTTTATCACTCCAAGCGATACGATTATGTTGTCACCAAGTGCTTGGCCCAAAAACCTTCGCCCGACACGACTGTACTCGACATTGGGCGCAGTCCTTTAACGCTGAAGCTCTGCCAACATTATCGACGCGTCACAAGTCTGGGCTTTCCGCTGACTCCCGACCAGAGGGAGGCGGAAATTGCGCTAAAGACAATTGATCCGTGTATGCTTGGACACATCGAGTTTGATCTCAACGAAGCGCGGACGGTCGCGCGCTACGGTAGTGACGACAAGTTCGAGCTCATCGTATTTGGTGAGACAATTGAACATCTAGTCGCGCCTCCGGAACTTGTGCTCAGTTTCCTGAAGGGCTTTCTAACCAATGATGGCATTATTATTTGCCAGACCCCAAACGCAGTGGCCTTGCACAAGCGGCTAAAAATGCTTCTTGGGATCAATCCTTATGAACGCCTTCGCTTCGAAATACTAAACCAAGGACATATCCGCGAGTACACCAAGCAGGAACTGATTGAGATTGGACAGACCGCCGGCCTATGCGTAATCGAACACGAATTTCTTGATTATTTTGGAGTACAAGGCGGAAGTATTCGGCACATGGCTGTCGCAGCTTCCAAGGTGGCGTCGCTGGTTTTTCCTTCACTCTCCAGAGGCCAAACAATTATCTACTGTCTGCCTGCCACAGACAGCAAATAACCTCCAAATCGAGCAATCCGCTAGCGATCAGCGCAATCGCGCACGTGGCGTCACGAATGATCGCGCAACAACAGTTTGAGTAATAAGCTCGGCGCCGAAGCGGGTCTTTAGGTATGCCCGGCCAAGTAATATGCATATTGCCAATGCGTAGCAGTAGGAAAGCGCCATTTGCTCAAACATGAACGTTAAGCAGATTTGAAAAGTAAATAGTGCGAAAAATGCATCATCGTTGTGCCAATGTCGCAAATTGGTTGCAAAGACAAAAATAATCACCGCGAACGGCGCCACACCCAAGATCGCGGCAAAAAAGATGAACCCATTATGCGGCGAGTCTACTCCCACCGTGTAGAAAAGAATTGATTGAAAATACAAGACCGACATTCCCAGCGGATTTTTAAGCACTAAGGACAAGCCCGCCACGGTACTGGCGATTCGCTCGCTGAAATTGTGCCCTGTTTCCGCGTCCGTGAACCGATAGGCGACAATGTCCAATTGCGACAGCAAGAGGCTGACAATCCCAATCACAATTAAGCCGACCAGGATATGGAGGATGCTGATTTTACGCCGCGCTCCGAACAGAATCGGAACTGCGAGAACAACGCCGGAGACAAGCAAACTGCCTCGGCTTTGCGTAAAATAGAATATTGCTAGCAGTCCAAGCGAGGTGAGCCCGAGCGGCAGATAGCGGCGATAAACGAAAGTGAAATAAGCTCCCGCCGCGGCCGAAAGCGCTGCGACATGACCCGCATCATTGGGGTGACCCCATAGTCCCGCGTAGCGCACGAGATTGCTGTTTTCGTACAACAATAGTTGGGAATACTCGGGCACCAACCCATATTCTACCAGTGTCGACGCGTAGCCCAGACCTTGCATAATGAAAATCGGCACGGTCAGTAACATCCCAATGATCAATCCCCAACAAAATCGATCAATAGTTGCTCGAGAGCGAAGGATTAGCGCGAAATAAAGCCCCGCAAGACTGTATCCGAAATAGTGAAGGCACAGAATTTCAGTCCGTGGATCAGTCCAAAACAGTGGATCAAGTATCCGCAAAAGCGCCAGTGTGCCAATCCCAAACGCGAATATTGCAACCGCCATAATGCGGTGTGGCCGGAACGCATATATGCAAAGCAGCGCGATCGCGCCGGCGGACAAGAAATCCGTGAGACGAAAGCCGCCGCCGCCGACCGCAGTTGCGCCTTCTCCGCCACCTCCCATCAGCACATTAAATTGAATGCTAAAGCCGACAAGAAAGGCTAATGCTTCGGTCAAGCGCGACGGCCTGCCTGGCACAGGAATCAGATTTACTGCGCGAGGCGGCCGCGCGATTCTTGTCGCGGCCGAACGTAGGATCATCGGGTGAACACCTCAAACGTGAACCGGTTTTGGAATTTAACTCCTGGCTTCATAACACACTGCTTGTGGGGTTCCCTGATAATACTCTTTGTGCTGGCTGCCGGGATCTTTGAAGGGCGGGCGGTTTCTCCCTCTGGTCATTTTCAGCGACCATTGCTGCAGTTGCAGCGGCAAGGCAAATGCGCAGAACTTACGCAATTCGGAATAAATACCCACCAGCGGCGTAATCCTGATGCTGTGAACGTTAGGCTCGTCTCTGAGATTCGAGCTCGCGCGGTTCGTTTTGACATCCCGTGGATCGAACTCGAGAGCGAGGGGCAATATAGTTTTCGTCCTTACGACGATTTGATTACTGGACTTCGGCAAAATGGCAAGTCGATTGTATTGCTTCTGGCGTACGGGCATCCGGACCATAGTGATGGTCGCGCGGCCAATGGCTATCCGCTGCCCCCTCGCACACCGGAACAGCGGGCAGCTTATGCCCGCTACGCCGCAGCGGTAGCACAAAGATATCATGGACCGGACATCGTGTACGAAATCTGGAATGAACCTAACCTCGCCTTGTTCTGGCCGCCGACTCCGGACGCCACGGCGTATGGAGAACTGCTAGCGGAGTCCGCGCAAGCCATTCGCCGCATCGATCCATCCGCTACAATTATCTCTGCGGGTCTTGCGAACGTGAATAATCCACCCGAATTTCTGCGCGCAATAGCCAAGACCGGAGCACTCAGCGGGATTAACGGGATATCGTTTCATCCATATCGCCAGGACGGTCCCGAAAACAGTCTGTATGATATAGCCGAATTCAAGAAGGCTGCTATCGGGCGCGTTGACCTGCCGCTTTGGATCACTGAATGGGGATATAGCGAAACTTGGCTTGCTAACCGCGATATTGGCGAGGTGAGCCACGGCGCCGCTGTCATGACCGCTCGGTTAATGCTGACCGCGGCGCTGGCCAAGTCAAAGACCGCGCTGCTTTATGATTTGATCGACGACGGTGATGATCCGCACGATCAGGAGTCGCATTTCGGTCTTTACGACTACGCATTTAGACCGAAAAAGGCAGCAACCGTATTTCGTACATTAGCCGACCTGATGTCGGATTGCAGCACGTATGAGTTCAAATACGACCTCCGGCAAGACTTGGTCACTGCAGCATTCTACTTCGGCGACCGAATTTCGTACGTCATCTGGACATACGCCGTAGGCGTTAATGAAGTTTGCTTTGGGACGATTGGAACGCAACCAATCGACTTGAAAGACGTAGAAGGAAACGGTTTGCCAGTAGAGCCGTGCGGTACTGTGCCGCAGGTTAAGGTTAGATTGAAGATTTCAGAGAAATCCGGTCCCGTCATATTGCAAGCTCAGAATACATCATCCAAGTGACTGCCCGGCCTCCTTTTAAGCATTTAACCTTCTGCTTCCAAGAATGGCTTTGCCCGAATGGAGGCCGACTAAGATCGGTTCGCATATTTGACATGAAGCACATTCTGATTGTCGGCAAATACTACCCGCCGGAAGCTGGCGGCGTCGAACGCTATACGCGCGACGTTGCCCGCATCGCGGCAAAGACATATCGAGTGACGGTCGTAGTTCACGACCGCGGCCGTCGCGATCATATCGAACATGATGGAAATATCACGATTATACGCTGCGGAACCGCAAAAATAATCAGCTCGCAACCGGTAAGTCCGTCAATGTTGCGGCACTTGCGGTCGCTCCAGCCGGACCTCGTGCTGTTCAACGCGCCGAACTTTTGGGGCGCCGGCATGCTATTGCTGACCGCACACAAGGCGCCTTTGCTCATCACGCATCACGCCGATGTTTATGGCCGCCCTTTCTTAAAGCGCGCGCTAATGCCAATCTACCGCCAACTTGCCCGTCGCGCGAGCGGCGTGATTGTCAATTCGCGCAAAAATGCCTCCTCGTCACAAGATCTTCCGAGACGCGGCTGCCGGTTCATTGAAATTCCTTGGGCGGTCGACGAAACAAATTATAGACTCGATGAGGCTGAGCGCGCCCAGCTCCTGGCGGAACGTCGGCGACGCTTTGGCGATGCCCCTGTAGTGGGTTTTATTGGGCGGTTTGTGCGCTATAAGGCGCTTCCGGTTCTCGTCGAAGCGCTGTCCCGTATTGATAATTTACATGCTCTCCTAATTGGCGATGGTCCTTTGCGAGCGCAGATCGAACAGCAGGTGCACGCGGCCGGAATTGCGGAACGGGTGCATTTTTTAGGTAATCTCGACGAACGCGGTAAGATTCGTTCAATGGGCATGATGGACATGCTGGCGCTGCCTTCAAATGATACAACGGAAGCGTTCGGCATTGTCCAAGTCGAGGCGCAGCTGATGGAATTGCCGGTCGTCGTTTCTAACTTGCCAACAGGTGTGACCGACATCACCTTGAATGGCGTCACCGGCCTTCTAGTACCGCCGAACGATCCAGGCGCCCTTGCCGACGCTTTTGCCCGGCTTATCGACGACCGAGCACTTGCACACCGCTTTGGCGTCGCCGGCCGCGAACGCGCGCTTCGTCTGTTTACAATGGATACTTTCGAGCGGCGTTTTTCTGGCCTGTTCAGAGCCACGCTATCGGGACTGCCTTTGGACGACCTGGAAAAACTCTTCCTCGCGGCGCCTCCAAACAACGCCTTCAAAACATAATCGCGTTCTTGTTCAAATCTCGTAGCCCCAGCGGACCAGACCATTGAACGTCAATCAAAGAGGACAGACCGGTCACCGCCACGGCCGTAGCGGCTCATTGAAGCCCGGTATATCGAAGCCCTCGTCGTAAAGCGCTCTCGCAAACCTTTGGCGGGGGATGTCGTCTGCAGTCTTGAGATTCTCAAGAATCTGCGCTTGAGCAGGTGGTGCGGCCCCTTTAAAGATTTCCACCGATTCGGAATATAGTCGCCCCGTATCAACAAGCTTGATGAAGTCTTCGATCGCCTGTTTTGAAAGGTCGGCTGGTAACTGCTCAAATAGCGCAACGCCGATGCGAGTGCGCCATATAGCTATCCATCCTTCGTTCGGGCCCAAAGCATAGGCCAATCGTAGGTAATTATCGTTGTGAGGCTCAACACCGTGTTTGCTGGCATCAAGCCAGAATAGCGACAACCAGACAAACGGATCGGCGGGCAGGCAAGCCAATGATCTTCGTGCCGTGTCGTAGGCGACCCCGTAATCGGCATCGATAAGGCTCGGGTTAGCAGCTGCGACCGCTGCTTCCAATATGGCAAGACGGAGGATAACCGCGTTATGCAATCCGGTCGGATCGCAACCTAAGCCTTGTTCGTCGGCGTCCACTTGCTTTACTTCAGCCAGAAGTGTCTGGGTTTTGAAGGTCCGGCCCAGAAGGAGCTCCGCCGCAGCACGATTAAGTGTTGGCTGGTGCCAGAAGGACGGCAGCACGACGCTGCCCCACGCGACCGCCCCCAATCCCAACAAACCGATGAAAGTACGTGTCAAAAAATAAGCCGCAGCCATCCACGTGTTATGGCCTTCATTCCGTATAGCCATAACGGTCGTAATCTTTGTTATAGTGATAGTCGCCTCCACCACTATACCGGCCCAACGCGGCTAAATCGACCTTATTGAGCACGACTCCAAGTAAATGCTCGTAGACGCCCTTGGCGGAATGCAGCGCCTGCTCGACATGATCAATCCTGGTACGCCCCCATGCGACCACGTAGATAAAACTATCGACCAAGTTGCCTGACGCCCGCACGTCGACAATCGGCATTAATGGAGAAAAATCGACGATGATATAATCGTAGCTTTGGCGAACGCTGTCGAAAAACTTGCGCGTCAATCCCGATGCCAGTACTTCGCTGGAGTGAACTAAGCGGGCCTTCATCGCCGCCGGCAGGAATTTCATGTTGGTAGCTTGATCGAGCCAGATCGCCTTTTCCAGCGTCGATTGTCCTCTCACCACTTCGAGAAAACCGCAAGCCGTCTTCGGCGACAAAGCGCGCGACAGCGACGGATTTTTAAGATCGCAATCAACCAATAGAGTTCTGGCACCAGTCAGCGCCGCCAGCCTGGCCACCGCAAGCGCAACACTGCTCTTACCCTCGTTCGGCACCGACGACGTGAACCCGATAATTTTGCCTCCTGGCGCCGCAGGGCCCAGATCGATGGCAACCTTGATGGATCGAATGGCTTCCGCAAAGGCAGAAAACGGCGATTCCACAATGGTCGAAAATACTCCGGGCGGAAATGCGATTGTTGGCTGATCCGCAACTGGCGCTTTCGAATTGCTGATGTTACGCGTCTTGGGTTTGGGGCCGAAAATGTCAATGTTGCTCTTCCCGGGCGTTTCCTGTGCCGCCAGGGTCGCTTCCTTTACCGTCGGGATCATCGCAATACAGTCGGTTTGTAGAAGGCTCTCGACCTGCTTGGCCGTTCGAAACACTCGGTCGGCCAAATCCCGCCACGCTCCCGCTAGCGTACCGAACGCCAAACCGATTATCGCCGCCAACGCCAACACGCGGAAGGTCCTGGGGCTACTCGCCGACAATGGGCGTGACGCGGCGGAAATCACCCGAGCATCCGTGATCGGAAACGACTGTTGTTGGATCGACTCCATATAACGCTGCAGAAAATTGTCGTACAAAGCCCGGTAGGTTTGAGCATTGCTTTCGAGTTCGCGTAGCGCGACCTGGGCTTGGTTGGTGACTTGCGATTGCGCGACGGCCTGGGCGAGCTGCTGCTGCACGCTCTCTTGGCGTTGCTTGGCAATCTCGTAATCGCTCTTGTAGGTCTCGGCGATGTGCTGCAGCTCGTTTCGAATCGAGTTCTGGAGCTCCTGCATCTGATTGCGAAGATTGACCACCGCAAGATGATTGGGCCCGTAGCGAACGGTCCAGTCTGCTTCGCGCCGTGCTAACTCGAGATATTGCGTGCGCAGCTTGATGATGATGTCGTTCTTGAGGCTGTCGGCGACCGTCGCGGCCACGGTCGCCTCCAGCGAGTTATTGTCGAGCACGGCCTGCACGCGTTCGAACTTGGCGCGCGCATCCGCGGTCCGCGACTGCGCCATCACCAGTTCGCTGTTGAGCTCCGCCAGCTGCTGCTCGTTGATCGATCGACCGCCGGCATCAATGATGTCATTCTTACTCTTAAATGCGACCACCGCCCGCTCGGCGTCCGAAGCTTGTCCCCGCAGCTCACGAAGCCGGGCCTGCAACCAGGTACCGGCGCGCCGCGCGGCTTGATATTTGGATTCGAGTTGATCATCGATATACGCATCGGCAACTGCATTCGCAATTTCGGCCGCTCGATCAGGACTGAAGGAGCGAAAATCGATAACGATGACGTAGGTCAGACCCACGCGCCGGACAGTCAATCGACTCTGAAATGCCGAAACCGCGCTTCGAGTTTGGGCAAACTCGGACCGGGGCTCGTTGGACGCAAACAGCCCAGTCACTGCGCCAACTATCGTGCCAATCAGCCCTCCACCGGAACTGACGAATTCCGGATCGTCGGTAAGGTGCAATTGCTTGATGACCGCGAGAGCAACGGTCTCGGACTTTAAGATTTCCACTTGGCTCTCGACCATACTCGCATCGACTGGCACATCGTTAAACATCGGCTGTTGCTGGAACAGCCGAACATTTTTGGTATCGATAATCATGCTCGCAGTGGCGGTATAACCCGGCCGTGCGGTGAGGGCATAAATCATGCCCATCGCGATCGTTATCCCGACCGCAATGGCAATGACCATGTACTGCCGCCGGATGAAGTCCAAAACGACTTCAAATGATTGAGACGCCGATGCTTCACCGGCATTTTCAATGTTCCGAGCCGCCGGAGGATAATCAGGCTGTACGATATTCATTTAATTGATTTACCGATCAGCGCGGGACAAGGTTTAGTATGCGGCTTGTCCGCGAAATTGATAGCACCACGGCGTGCAACGGCGACGCACCGTTGCTTGACTTGACTTTACCGCTCCATCGAAACCGCTCTGGCAGTAGCCGGCAGTCTTGCCCACCAATAGTACAATACTCTCCTATCAATAGCTGCTCACCGATGTCCCCGGATTGTTTCCGGGCGTTCCCGGATTGTATCCGGGTGTTCCCGGATTGTATCCGGGGGTCGTGAAAGTGTCAGGCCTGTTGGGAATCCCATTGCCAAGATTAAACGGGTTGCCCGCAAAAAACCCGCCCAGACCCGTGGTCGAAAGGGTCTGCGACTCGCCGCCGCCACCGATCCCGATGCCGGGTCCTGTCGCAGCCAGCTTGATGTCGCCGCCGACCACGGCGCTAAATGCCGTCAGCGCTGAGGTGTTGCCTGCTTGGGCGATTTCGGTTTGAATCTCGGTGGCAAAGCCTTGATCGCTATTAATCGCCATCAAGGCGACTTGGCCAAGCCCGGTACCGATCGCTGTGGACTGGTCGGGATCAGCGGTTTTCAGCAGCCCGATCAGCGCGCTTAACGTGGCCGGATCGGAACCCGCAAGCTCCCGAACCTTTGTGATCATCAGCGCACCGCCATCTGGAAATTGCGACAGCAGTGCCGCCGGATTGGCCAGAAATTCCTGGATGGCATCCGCGGGCAGTGCCTGCCGCGGCGAATATACCGCCGCTGACGCCGGCGCGACCAAGGTGGGCACGAAGCCCAGCATCGCGGCGGCAAAGAGGGCGCAAGTAACTACACGGATATGCATGGGACACTCTCCCGTCATTTGAAGTGCATTCTAGCACCAGTAAAGGGAGGCCCGCCAGTAGGCTAGCCAGCGATCAATCCGATCAGCCCCGGAACGCAAACTCATGGTGAATACTGGCATGGCCGTAACGCCCGATATCCACCGCATCAATGCTCAGGATTTTTATCCTAGGCAGAATCCAGGCCACCGGCAGGTTCGCAAATCAGCAGCAGCTGCCGGCGCGACCAAATCACAATACTCAACTCGCTGTCGCGACATTTTGGCTCCGATGTCGGGAAAACGACTGCGCCAGGCCGGCCCCGATCAGTGCCAGCGCCACAATCGAATAGCCGGGAATCTGCAGGCTAAAATCGATCAGCGAATGCAGGACACCGAGCGTGGCGACGGCAAGCGCGGCGACCGGAACCACCAAGCCGCGTCGGCGGACGCGACTACCGCGGATGAGGACGGCGAAAATCGTGATCCAAGCGACGACGACAAGCGCCGCGATTGGCACGCCCATGTCGGCCGCAATCTGCAGCAGCGTGTTATGAGCCATGTCCCAGACCCCGAATATCGAGACGTTTGGGCTGCGATAGGGGGGAAACGCGTAAGCAAATGTGCCCTGCCCGGTGCCAAACCATGGATGGTCGGCGATCATGCGCAGCGTCGCCTTGTAAGTTTCCAGACGTCCCCCGTCGGCGAGACCCTGGATGTCGAACCGGGCGTTAACGCCTGCCCCCATGACCTGCAGCACAACAAGCGCGAGCGCGCCGCCGCCCGCAAGCGCGGTAACCAACCCGGCCCAGCCTGGCAGTTCGCGGCGAAAGAACGCGGTAAACGCCACGATGAGCGCCAGTAACGACAGCACCACCGCGCCTCGAGAGCCGGTCATGAACATGGCGGTAAGGCACACCAGCAGCATTGCCGAAGTGAGAACGACCTTCTTCTGCGCGTGCGAGAACAGCCGCGCCGCAATCACCTTCCATTTGAAGGGACCGGGCGGCATCTCGGCCCGCAGCCGTTCCCAGAGCAGGAGCGACCACACCACCGCGCACGAACCGAAATATGCCCCCGCAGTATTGCGGTTAATAAACGTCGAGGTTACTGACTCGAGATAGGCCTCCTTCTCGCGCCACAGGATGTGGCCCGGATCGAACAAGTGCGCCAGGATGCCATACGCCGCGTACGCAACACCCGACCAAGCGATAACCTTCACAAGCTGGCGGGCGCGCCGTTCATAAGCGCCGACGAGAAAGCCGCAGGAAATCGCCAACACACAGACAAGCGGTTGGCCGAGCGAAAACCAAGGCTGGTTGCGTGCAATCGAGACCGAGGCCGTCAGCGGCACGCCAAGTGCGGCCTGCGCCTGTCGCCAAATCGGATGCGGAATCGCGCCGGGAAGCCAAGGGTGCTGGGCCAACTGCTCATGCAGAACCAGCGCGTAAGCGGCGACAACAATACCGGCGACGGCTGCCAGCGCCAGCTGGCCCGCACCAAGCGAGCGGGTTGGGGCGAATACGAGGCCGGCGCCGAGCACAATACACCAGAAGGCTATCGCGATCGGCCGGCTTGAACCGAACGGCAGTGGCGCGAGCACTACCGCCGCAAACAGAAGCCACGATGCGATTCGCGCCGGCGGCGTTGATCGCGCCATCGAGTCGCGACAAAGACGTGCCCTAGCCAACGTCACCCGTCCCAATGCGGTCATTGGCCAGGATGTCAAGAAATTCTGCCGCATCAAACCGTCACGGCGCCAAGTTGTTGTCAGCTTTGCGGCTTGGTTAGGTCAAACCATGATGCTGTCGAAATTCACAAACACCATCATGTAAGTTCCGGTTGCCGGACCTCTTCGACGGCGAGCACATCTTTACGGGCCGTCGCTATCCGCACGGCGGGTTCACGCTCGCGTATCTCACTATACCAGGCAGCAAAACGCACATCGAGCGCCAACCGCCGTCAGGCGTTATCGGACAGAACGCAAGCGGCCGATCACGGAATCGCGCTATCGATACGCCAGGTCTGGAAGTTGACGCCAGCGGCCGCCACGTTGTTGGGGACGCTGATCAGGGCATTGAGGAACGAGGTGAACTTGGTGACCTCGACCGATTGCGCGTTGGCAGCGAAGATAATGTCCTTGTTATGCAGCTGCATCCTGGTCGCGAGGAAGAAGCCCGCCGGATCGGCTAAGCTCACGGAATAGACGACCGGGACGGTTGGGCCATCCATCTTCGAGCAATCGATGCCAAGCTTCTCGGCAAGCTCGCGCGGCTCGCGCCGGAACAGAAACACTGATCCAGGATCGGCCTGCAGATCGAGCAATCCGCTGGCGGCCGCGATACCCTCGGCCAGCGTCATTTTCCACGAGGACGATTGGTTGCCAGCGCTAAATTGGAACTGGCCTTGCACCCCGGTGGCGCCGAAGGCCAGGAAAGTCTGCGGCTCTTTGTACAGATAGAGCGTGTCGCCCGGCCAGGCCCAGATGTTGTTGCCCGGCTCGTAGAGCAATGCACCAAACGGGACGGTGGCCCTTTTGCCTTTGCGCTCGAGTGTCACCCACATGTCCTGGCCCTGATCCCGAAGACCGCCAGCGCGGGTGATCACGTCGAGCAGGTGCTCGCCCGCAGGTTGCGCCGGAATGCGACCCGTTACCGAGGTGATTAAATTGTTGACCTCGCCGATCACGGTGATCAACGAGGTGTTCTGGGTCACCAGCGCCACCACCACCTGCGGCTCAATCGCGCGGTTTTTGATGCGATCGACAATCTCCTTCTCTACCTCGGCTGGCGTCTTGCCCGCGGCCGGCACCAGGCCGGCATAGGGCACCGAAATATAGCCTTTGGTGTCGATCGGCTGATTGGGCAGCGTCACAAAATTGCCCGGACGCACACTTGCTTCAGCCGGAATGAACAAGCCGCCAGCGGCAGCTTCGAAGATGCTGACGGCGATGACGTCGCCGATGCCGAAGGTGATCTCGGGTGGCGGACGATGGTCGCCAAAAATCCCGGTCAGGTTGCGCGGGCCAAATTCGTCAACGACCTGAATCACATGGGGGTTGAGATTGACGAGACCATAGGGCGGACCATGCCAGGTGGTCTCCGACCGGATAACGACAGCGTTTGGTCCCGCAGCGGGCAATAGCAGCGTGTCGCAGCCGGAGGTCAAACACGCTGCCCCGACGGCCACGAACGCAAGCAATCGCCGCCGTGAATCCCTCATGGCCGAACCCCCTCCAAAAACGCTAACATGCGGACTCGCACGCAACAATATTTCGCGCAACCCAGATCGATGGACCATGCAAAACAACCGCAAGATGTGGCGAAAATGATACACTTCATCACTTGGATCGTTGCTTGGGACCTGCATCACGGCAAAATCGCTTAGCTTTTACGTCCAGCGTGGCGAGTAAGAAGTGAAATCGTGGCGAGTAAGAAGTGAAATCCGTCTCTCATTATCCCGGCCGAGCCGCCGCGATTTTCCTCACCGGGCTTGGCCTCGTTGCCGCACCCGCTTTGGCTGATGCCCAACGTCCAAACCCTGCCAGCAGCTGGCATTTCGTCCGAGCCGCGAACCCGCGCGGCGGCCCGGACACTCTATCGATGAGCCACACGGCCGATACGAGCCGGTCTGATCTTGATCTGGCCGGCCTGATGCTCCGCTGCGGGCGGGAAGACAAAGAGCCAGTGATTGTCATCGTGGTCGTCACGCCATTCCCGCCCCGCGCGCGACCGGACGTCGTTATCGCCGCGCGTGGCAAGGAATGGCCGTTCAGCGCGCGTGTCGTCCCACCCGGCGCAGAGTTGCAGCTGCCTGCAGAGGCCATGAGCCTCGCCGTCGGGACCTGGCAAGCGGCGGGCGAGATTGCCGTCAAGGTGACGTCCCACGACCAGCAGCCTTTCGGCGGCGTGATCCCGATTGAGGGGCTCGCCGAAGCGCTCGCCACGCTCACTGCCAATTGCACTGCTGGCTGACCTGCCGCAAAGCCCCGCTCGATCAGCCGAAATTCCCCAATTCGAACTAAATTGATATTAGCGCGCTGTTAACGCTCGCCACGGCATGCTCCGGCGCGGAGCTGCCGAAATGATCCTGCTCACGCTCTCGACGTTTTTGATCGGTGCCGTCCTTGGCCTCAGATTCAAGGTGCTTATCCTCATGCCGACGATTGGATTGGCCATCCTCGCCATCGTTGCCGGATGTAGCGCGCGCGGGCATAGCGCCGCCGCCACCCTGATCGCGGTTGGACTCGCTGTAAGTTGCCTTCAGATCGGATATTTCTGCGGCACCATCGCGCGATATGGCCGCGCCACTGCCCCCGCAAGCCGGCAACGTGCAGTGCGAGCGTAATCGCACATTAGGAGCGGCTAGCCCAACCGCTGATGGTGGCTAATCGGCCGCAACCCAGTAGCGCGGGTAAGCGCGGACCGGCCCGAAATAGTAGTGCGGCTCTGCCGAGTCATAATTGCGTGGATCGAAGCCACTACCGTAGGTCGTTTCCAATCCCCTGTGGTATTGCCAGGTGACATGAAGACAACCACAAGGACCGCACGAGCGGGTAGCGTGCGCCCGAACCGGAAGCGGCAAGTCGGCAGCTGTGGCCAGACTGGACCCTACCGACACGCCGGCGGCGGTTACGATCCCTGCCACGAGCACGAACAGTATCGACTTCGTCATCGGCGGATCTCCTTCGCTGATGGCCCTGCGGGACGCTGTCAGCCATAGAGTCGTCAGGCTACGCCATGCCGCTTGATCTTGCAATTGCCTCGCCGATCTGGGCGCGCTATCCACTCGCCAACCGGCCGCAAATCGCGGGGCAGGATCGGCGACCGGGCGCTGCGGGTCTCGCTTGTGCGCGCGACCGGTCCGGTGCAAGGTCTAACGACCCCGAGCGCCACCAGAACACAACGTGCTGACCGTTCGCAACATCCTGGTCGCATTGATCTGCGTCAGCGCTGTCGTCGTGCTATGGGACGAATTGATTGTGCAGGGTGTCGTCGCCGGGGTCGCCGCCGTCGCGCTCGCGATCGCGGCCCGAACTTTGCGCCGAGACGAAACCGGATTTCTCATTTCTGTTATTCGTTGGCCGCTTTTGCTAGCAGCAATTCCGGCAGTGTGGATCCTGTTTCAGGTGCTTCCGCTCCGAATCCTCGCCCACCCGATCTGGCAGAGCGCCGGGATGACGCTGCAACGTCCGATTGCTGGCGCAATTAGTATCGATCCGGCTGCAAGTATCATCGCGCTCGGCCATTACCTTTCTCTGGTGGCGGTTGCGCTTCTGTCCGCCGCGGTGGCGGTCGATCGTAAGCGCGCCGAGTGGCTGCTGGTTGCGCTGTGCGCGGCGGTTACGATCATCGCCCTGATGGTTATAGCGCAAGACTTTTTCCTTGCTGGCGGATGGCCCATCGCGTTCGCACAGACGCAGGCCATCGATTGCGCGAGTTTGGGGACAATTATCGCAGCTGCTGAATTTATCCGCGCGATCGAGCGTCACGAGATGCGCCACGCCCAACAACGAGCGATGCCGCTCGCATCGCAAACCTTCATACCCGGCACCGCGGCGTTGGCGGTTTGTGGCGCGGCATTAACGCTCGGCGCGACGCCGGCGGTTATTTTTGCTACCGCCTTCGGTCTCCTCGCGCTGGTGTGCCAGGCAATCGGCCGCCGGTTCGGATTATTGGGTGTTGCGGGAGTGGCGGTGCCGGCTTTGGGAATTGCGGTCCTGCTCGTGGCTACCCACTCAGCTCAGCGCGGTACCAGTGCGCCGATCGCCTTTGCCGAAGGTGCGCCGCCTTCGCTGACTGCCCTCAATCAACGCATGCTTGATGATGCGCCGTTCGCTGGTACCGGAGCCGGCACCTTTGCGGCTCTCGCGCCGGTCTACCGCGGGAGCGATGACCCGCCGTCCGGTCCAACAGCTGTCACAGCGGCGGGCGCGTTTGCAATTGAATTGGGAAAGCCGATGCTCGGGCTGATTACGGCGGCGACAGCGGCTGCGATCGTCGTGCTGCTCAGAGCTTCGTTTCGGCGCGGGCGCGATTCGTTCTATTCGGCAATGGCTGGAAGTTGCCTGATAACGCTCCTGCTCCTGGCCTTTACCAACGCCGGTTTGTTAGGAACGGCAACCGGTTTGATCGCAGCCGTAGCGCTTGGCCTCGGCTTCACCCAGAGTAAAAGTCGCACGGCATCGTCGTAGGTCGCTCCGCGTTCCATTCAGACGCCAGGCAGGCGCACGCGTGCCCAAAACCTCGGATTTTGCGGGGTCTCGATCCGGACCCATCGATATTGACGGTACGTCTCCGGCACTGACCGGATGTGGGTGTTCAGATTGTCGAGCACTAAGTCGACGTTTTTGAAACGCACGACAAGAACGAGGTGATGCTCGCCGGAAAGGGTAATGACCTCGGATAAAAGCAAGGCTCGTGACGGCCAACCGCGCGACAAAAGTTCATGCCGCTTGGTAATTGCATAGTCTTTGCAGTCACCGACTGGCGGTGAGAGTAACCACTCTTCGGTAGCCTCGTTGTCTGCGCTAAGCTGCGGAATAATTCCTCGATTAACTTCACGATTGACGGTATCGAGCTCGATCTGGCGCTCCCGCGTTAGCGCAATATTGCGACGACGGAAATCGATTCCATGGACCGCGCAATCGTCTGGATAACGCAGGCAGAACCGGGAATGTCCGATGGGAGGCAGCGACGGGTCGGCGTAAAAATATAGCACACGGACAAACCGCGCCGGCGGCGTCAATTCAACGGCGGCCGCCGGGCAAGCCAGCCCGCCAGTGGCTAAAATTCCCACCAAGCAGACCGTCATCCAAGGCGTCGATTGTCGAGCTACACTCGACCGCATGAGACCCAACCCCATCACCCAACAATTCAGATCCCAGCTTGGTCAGTTTGCGTCACAAAAGTGGCAAAATTTAGCTAGACCGCCTTCGGATCGGTCAGCCTGCGGCGGCACGACGCATCCAGTACGGCATGTGATTTTTGCCCGGAAAGAACAACAAACAATCCACCGCGGTTATGATTAGGCCACCGAGCGGCGCCTCGTGCCGTCTTCGAACTATGCCGCTGCGCACCCTAATCGGATATCATGGCCGTCCGCATCGTGCTCGGCATGCGCACCTGTGCCCAGAATTTTGGGTTTTGCGGCGTTTCGATTCGGACCCATTGATACACACGATCCACCGTCGCCACTGAGCGGATGTTGGCGTTTAGATTATCAAGCACCAGATCGACGTCCTTTGTGCGCACGACCAGAACGAGATGATGCTCTCCGGACGAGACCACGACCTCAGACAACAGCAGCGATCGCGATGGCCAACCGCGCGCCAAGAGTTCATGCCGCTTGGTGATTGCATAGTCCTTGCAGTCGCCGGCCGGCGGTGCGATCAGCCATTCCTCGGTGACCCCATTGCCGGGGGTAATCTCCGGAATGATGTCACGATTCACTTGACGATTGACGAGGTTGAGCTCGATCCACCGTTCCACCGTCAGCGCAATGTTGCGACGGCGGAAGTCAATTCCTTGAACCTTGCAATCGGTCGGGTAGCGCAGGCAGAACCGGGTATGACCGATGGGCGGCAGCATCGGACTGTCAAAGCCAATTTGGGCCACCTGATGCTTCAGCGTGCGCGGCAGCCCGAAGAAAAAAGCTTCCGCGACCGACGACCAGAACATGGCTACCGTCATCGTAGCCAACACCAGGACTTTTGCGATTTGACGCATTGCCGTTGCCCCAACCGAACCGTTGAGGGAACCGATACACACGACGGCCTGCAATCCGGTTCGTGTCGCTAGCGCAAATCAATTCAAAATGGCTGTTCTCGAGAAGGGGATTGTTAACGTAACTCTAGGCGCATATCTGGTCTTGTTGGTGAAGTGGTCCGGAGAACTTCTTGGCGTGGAAATTACTGACATCAAATGTGCTCAAGGACCGACCACGCGTCCCCACCGGCTGGCGTGTCTATGCGGTTGGTGACATACACGGACGTGCCGATCTCTTGTCCGCACTTTTCATGCGTATCGACAATGATCTAAGGGTACGACCGACCACCGATACCGTCGAAGTTTTCTTGGGCGACTATATTGATCGTGGCCCGCACTCGCGGCAAGTCATAGAGTTGTTGATCGCCCGCCAGCGTGTGCATAATTTAGTGCTTCTCAAAGGCAACCACGAAGACTTTGCATTACGATTCTTAAGTAATCCGACCGTATTATCCGACTGGAAGAACATAGGCGGTCTCAATACCCTCATTTCCTACGGCATAACCCCCGGGCGCCGCGACGACCCGCGGGCACAGCACGAACTGGCCGGTGCCTTCGCCAATTCCATGCCCGACGGCCATCGGCATTTTTTGCAGGGCCTTGCGCTTTCGTTTACGTGTGGGGACTTTTTCTTCAGTCACGCTGGCGCGCGGCCGGGCATTCCGTTGGAGCAGCAATCCGAGAATGACCTGCTCTGGATCCGGGAGGACTTTCTTTTGCATGAAGAGGACTTTGGTAAGGTCATCGTGCACGGTCACACCCCGGCTCGCGAACCTGAAATCCGCCCCAACCGCATCAACATCGATACCGGCGCTTATGCGACCGGGCGATTGACTTGTTTGGTTTTGCAGGGCGATCAAGTGAGCTTTCTGTGACAACGCGCGATCGGGTACCCAGCATCGGCCAACCGTCGCATCTCGGGTTTCGGCTGACGGCGATGTTGTTCGCGATCCTGCTGGCGGCGCAATGCGGCTGGCTGTTGGCGGCCGAACTGGTCCGGCCTGGCGTCGACCGCTTACCAATAGACGCGGTTTCGGCCGACGCCGCTGCCGAGCAGCGAGACGCTGCCACTTTGGCTGCGGTGATCGGCGCCTTCCGGGGCGATCTGTGGGCGCAATCGGCTTACACATACGCAAGTCTGTTGTGGGGCGAACCAGCAGCTGGCGCCAATGCAAATCCATCAGGCGCATTGCCGCGTGGCTGGATAAGCATTGATCGCGCGCTGAGGAATGCCCCCCACGAGTCTGGCGTCTGGTTACTCCTCGCCGGGCTGGCCTTACGCCATCCCTCCGAGGGTATTGACGCAACAGCCGCTTTAAAAATGTCCTATTACACTGGACCAAGCGAGCTGAACTTGGTGCCACTGCGACTGCGATTCGCGCTGGGTCCGGACCAATTCAAAGATATCGAAATGCGTCAATTCGTCGGCCGGGACATTCGCTTGCTGCTGGCCCGCAACCAGAAAACGGCGATTGCCACCGCCTACGGGGCCGCTTCACCTGACGTCAGACGCTTCATCGAACAGACCGTCAAAGACCTCGATCCGTCTGGTCTCGACGGCATCCGAGCCAGTGCACCGCGACCGGCTGTGCCGCGTGGAACGATCAATGATTGATGTTCGGTCTCATGTTTCGCAGGGCGCGCGGATCGTTGCCTGGAGCCTTCTCGCCGCCATCAGCGCTTTGTCGGTGGTTCCTCCCGATCTGCGTCCTGCTACGGGTGTGCCCCATGCCTTGGAGCATTTCGCAATTTTTTTTGCGACTGGACTTGCGTTCGGTGTGGGCTACGACCGCCGGCGGAATGCGCTTGTGCTTCCGCTCTTGATGTTTGCCGGCGCTATTGAGACCGTGCAATTGTTCGTGCCGGGCCGGCACGCGCGCTTTAGCGACTTCATGATCGATGCTGTTGCGCTGTGTGCCGGTCCGCTAGTCGTATCGCTGTTCAGGCCGGTTCTCGTGCGGCTCTCTTAAGTGTCTGCACATATGCCCGCAGTGTCTGCACATATGCCCGCGCTTAGTGTCCTTGGCTGCGCTGCCGATCGTCGGCCACCCCTGCCACGCGGTCGCAAGCCCATTGCCCGCAAGCGTTGCTTTTTGTATGGGATAAAGGTGAACACTTGCTCGAAACGGGGGCTGGGTCATGATCCGGAAAATAATGGCGTTGGCTGCGCTGGGCGCGCTCGCCGCGACTGGCGCTTCGGCTCAGGCGGTGGGTACCCAAACCTGGGTGCCCAACCTTTCCGGGGTGTATCGATGCGTGCATGACTGCGCGGGAATACGCTTGGTCCATATTGTGCAGAACGGCCGGCAGCTCGATCTCACCAATGAAAACGGCCAGGCTTCTACGGCCTGGATCGAGTCGCCGGGCCACATTTGGACCCAGTCCTTGAACGACGGCGCAGTCTATTCTCCGGATGGCTTTACGATCCAATTCAACCGCGGCATGGTCTGGGTCCTCGTCGAACCGACACCAGCGCCCGGAACGGCGATATTTTATTGAGGATCCTGCGAAGACCGCGTGCACATGGCGGCCTAGCATTCACCGCCGGGTAGCTGCACTGGCTTGACTGCGTTGTCAGGAAGGCCGGGACGACGCTTAGTTAGGCTCGCTCGCTGTCTTGACTCCGCGCCTAACCCAATCCAGCGAAAACCGAGATTAGATTAGTCTACAGCGCGACGCTTAACGCTCACCGTGCTGGTTAGTTAAGCTGGCAGTAGCGATTGGAAGGTGGAAAGCTTGGCTCCGCGCCTTGGCGTCATCGAGGAGGTTGGCGCGCTTGGCGGGCTCCATCAATTCGACGTAGGCGTGGACCCGGCTGCGCGTCATTGTCCACCGCGCCGGAAGCAGCGACATGACGCGATTGCAAAAATATTCCTGTGTCTGCAGCGCGCGCTGCTCGTCACCAAGTGCGTCTGCCAGCAAGGTGACGGCAATGCGCGAACTTGCAGAATCGGCGCCACGTGGCGAATCGACGATCAGCTTGCTCAACACCGCGCGCGGTTCCAACAATCGCCTTTTGCGACCGCCTGCGCCATCGCGCGCAGTCAGTTCGCCCTCACTGCCATAGGAATAAAAACGCTCGGCCAATTGGCGCCTCTCGCGAAAACAATGCAGTATGTTGCCGCTCATTCGCAGCGCGCGCATCATTTTCCAGCGAATTTTCCACAGCGTTTTGTGCCGCCGCGCCGCCGCTTATCAAAACAGAGGCTAATCATAAGGCTTGTCGATTTGGCCGCCTTTAACCCAGGATCCGGCCAGCGTCACCACGGCTCCCTCCGCATCTTCGGCAGCGAGACCGCGCAGAAATGGGAGAGGTCGGGATTAACCGGGCGACGGCTGCCAGCACAACTGCAAGGTTAAGATCGCCATGCAAAAGGTGGCGGATCGGCCGTTGCAGGTCTGGACCTCCTTCGGGGATGGACTGAAGGACGTCGACTACGCCGAGAATCGGATCGTGAAAGCGCTACCGAAAATGAAACGAATAAGCCACAATCCAGCCGAACTCATTTTCATTCGCCGGTCTGGGTCAGCAACAGATAGAGCGCATGCGGATTGGTCGTGAGGTAACGGAGCGCCAATCGTCCTGGCTCCAGATACCACCGGTAAGCCCATTCGAATCCGGCATCGATCATCCATTGCGGGGCGCGCGATTTCTCACCCGAGAGGACGTCGAACAACCCGCCCGCGGTCTTGATCACACCGACGCCGCGGAGCCGATCGCGGTTACGCACGGCAAACTGCTGCTCAAGCGGCGCGCCAAGCCCGATCCAGAGAATGTCCGGTTGCGCGGCGTTGATGGCGTCAACGACGCGCCTTTCCTCGCTGTCGCGGCGCATATAGCCGCTGGCATGGCCGACGATGTCGAGATTGGGATACTGGGCTTTGACGCGTCGCGCTGCTTCATCGCTGACCGCCTGGGTACCGCCAAGAAAGAACATGCGGGCACCGCGGCGCCGGCCGACCTCGACAACATCGTGGAAGAAATCCGTTGTGCAGATCCGTTCCGGCAGCGGCGTCTCACAAAACAGCCGCGAGGCAAACACCAACGACATGCCGTCGGCATGAATGAGGTCGGTCCGCAGGAACAGATTGCGGATTTTGGGTTGCCTGGCACAGAGCGACAGCACTTGCCCATTGGCCGAAGTGATAATGAGCGGGGGTAAGGGGGTGTTGCGCCGGCCGAGCGCAAGCTCGACCAAAAGCTCTACCGATTGGCCGCGATCAACGACCCCGATCGGCAGGCCGCCAATCCGCGTGATCGGAATCTGCCACTTCCGATCGGCGGCAATGTCAAAATTGATATGGCCGATACGCGTCGACATCGCCAACGAGCTCATACATCGCAGATGTATCGGCGATGGACGCCGGAGTGCAAAGCTTGCCTGACGTTAGCCTTAAGGCCGTTATACTGACGGAATTACGCCGCGGAACCTAACCCGTTGCGCTTGCCGCCCAGCCATGATGAATTCGAGCGACAAATTTGTCTCCTCCTCACGGTTAACGATTTTCGCGAGCATGGTTTGGTGACAATCGAAAACCGCTTACTGTGGGAAAATCTATGGGAAGAATAAAAATCCGGGTGACTGATGGCGCTCGTTCTGTAAGCTATCGTCACCGCCTTAAGGCGCTGCGGAAACCTCGGAGTTGATGATGACTGGCTTGCGAAGTCTTTGCGTTGTCATCGCCGTAGTGACGCCCAGTCTCGCCGTGGCAGCTGCTGCAGCTCCCAGCATGTCGGTTCGCACCGCCTGCGCACCCGACGCCAAAAGGCTTTGTGGCCCCGTAATCCACGACCGGGAAGCGCGTCACAAGTGTATGGTTGCCCACCACGCGCAATTGTCCGACGCCTGCAAAGCAGCACTTGCCGAAGACAGTAAGGCGCCGTCCCCAACGGCGGGAGATGCGCAACCAGCCGAAACCACGGCGCCGCCTGCGCCACCCGGCGCCGATCCGCCCGAGACGAAATAGTGAGCAGTTATTTCTTTAGGGCGCCCTAGCGGTGGATGCGCTGCATCCAGCATCGAAAGGTCCGGCGGCGTGAGCGTCAGCGAGAGCGCGACGGCGTTCTCCTTTACATGCGCCGCCAACCCGATTCGGGAATGGCGATGACGTTACCGCTACGGATGACCCACGCCAGCGCGACCGCGGCCGCGGAACAGCCGTGTGCTGCGCCGATGCGCGCGAGCGTCGGGTCATCCATCAGGCTGCCGCCGAGCGGCGTAACGGCCATCACCGGCATCCCGCGCTCGTCGCACCATGCACGGCGCGCGAGCGATGCAGCATCATCACCGGTCCGTTATAATTGTAATGGCTCGACACAAGAACACGATCTCCTCTCGCGAAACGGCAGGTGACGCGTCATGCGTATTGCAGAAATGGCTGGATACCTCGCAGCCGCCTTCGTCTTCCTGACTTTCTACATGAGGACGATGATTCCGCTGCGCATAATCGGCATCTGCAGCAACTGCCTGTTCGTCCTATACGGGTCGCTCGGCGGCCTTTATCCCGTCCTGGTGCTTCATCTGATCCTGTTGCCGCTCAACGGCCTGCGCCTTCGCGAGATGCTGCGCCTGACCAAGCAAGTGCGCGGGGCGGCGCAGGGTGATCTCAATATGGACTGGCTCAAACCTTTTACATCGACGCACCGGGCTAAGACCGGCGATGTGCTGTTCCACAAAGGCGACGCCGCCGACGCGATGTTTTTTGCCGTTTCCGGCCGCTATCGTCTGACCGAGCTCGGCAGAGATATCCCGCCGGGTCAAGTCGTCGGCGAGCTTGGCCTATTCGCGCCGGACAGGGAGCGCACGCAGACGCTCGAATGCATTGAGGATGGCGAGCTGCTGAAAATCAGTTATGAACAGGTCAAGCAGCTTTACTATCAGAACTCACAGTTTGGATTCTATTTTATCCAACTGACCACCCGACGGCTGTTCGAGAACATTGCCCGGCTCGAACGGGAACTGGCCACATGCAAGGCCGCTCGTTCGCTAAGCGAAGGTGAAATAGTGAAATGAAGTGCGCGGCGGCAGCGGTCATGCGAATTGGCCGACAGACCGCCGAATTCTCGGTAGGATGAGGTCAGGTTCAAGCCACCATGAAATTCCAGCTGACCGAAGTGTCGACGCAAAAGATCGTACGGATCGAAGCCGCGATCGGCTCTGCGCGAATGTCGATGGTGGCCGGCGGCGTGCCCAACAGCGACGCTATTTCCGCAGGCGCCGTTGTCGCAAGCGGACGCTCGCATTAACAGCGCGACTCTGAATCTGCCGGTTCGGCCAAAATCTGCGCTGAGGTTTCTAGGATAAGGGCGCGTAAGATTTTCACCTTGATAGCAGCCAAACGCGCTGGTGTGCGCGAGCGTTTGCTGTTCCGCCTTTTGACGTAAGATCCGCTTTAAAAGCATTTCCGACATAGTGTCGTATTGGAGCCGAACGCATCGGTCGCGAATGACCCGCAGCAAAAGTCGCGTCGATTCCGGGAATCAAGGTATTTCTGGTGAACGGCAAATCGCGTTGAGCGCGACGGCGATCTTTCCGGTCGCTTGTCGCGCAAACTAGCATTGGATTGCTCCGATCAAAAGTTTCCCCTGCGGCTGCCTAGAACGCTGCGAGCGACTTCAGTCCGAGAAAAGCGGCAGCCGGATGCACGATCACGCATGAGGGTATGGTTTCAAGATAGGACCGCAGACGGCCTTTGGCCTCAAAGCGATTGCGAAATTCCGATCGAGCCATGAAATCCAAGATTCGAGGTGAAATACCGCCGGCGACGTAAGCGCCGCCTCGCGCGCCGAAAGTGAGCACGATGTTTCCGGCAAAAGACCCCAAAAATGCGCAGAATATTGCCAGTGTCTCATGCGCGACCTGGCAATCGCCGCTTAGTGCGCTCTCCGTGATGTCGGCTGCACTTCGGGGCGCGAGTTCCAACCCGTCAAGCGCAACGATCGCCTGATGGATATTCTCCAAGCCATCGCCTGAAACCACGCGTTCAGCCGACACGTGCCCGAACCGCCGGTGCAATTGCTTGATAATCGCATCCTCGCGATCGCACGTGCCAGCCAATGTCGCATGTCCGCCCTCGCTCGCAACGACAATGGACTTCTCGGCCCCGGGGACCAGGCAGGCGACACCTAGTCCAGTTCCTGGTCCGAGCACAGCCATCGGCGCCCCCGGTTTTGGTTTTCCGTCTCCGATTCGCACCACATCTACTGCAGCCAGCGACGGCAAAGAAAAAGCCACCGCCTCGAAGTCGTTGACGATCCGCGCCTCCAATCTAAAGGTCTCGTACAATTCGCGTTGATCAACGACCCAGGAACAATTGGTGAGCACGCAACGCTGACCCTCGACTGGACCAGCAACAGCAAATACTGCTTTGCTGATTTCAACCTGCTGATCCTTTAAGAAAATAGCCGCCGCATCTGCAAATCGCGCGAAACGCGCTACGTCAAGGCTTGTGACGGGGCCCAATGCGCCGTCCGTTAACAGCGCAAACCTTGCGTTAGTGGCGCCGATATCTCCGAGCAGAACGTGCTTGGTCGTAATAGGATTCCTCCCATTCAGCCGCGAGATTTCGCATACTCGCTTTACAGAGTTCCATCTTAACGGGCCCGCGGCAGTTCGGCGAAGATGCGTGCTAATCGAGCGAAAGGTCAATAGTAGCGATCGGCGTACTGAGGGTGGCCAATTTGGAAGTGAGCGAAACGATGAAGGTTCTGACAATCGTTAGCGCGGTGATCGACACGATTGTTATCATCGATAGCGGACCTATCAAACGGGTGAGTATGCTAAACGCCGCTTTGTCGTTCCTGTTGTTAAAGGAAGGCCGCTTGGACAAGCACCGGAATAATCGGCATGACAGGATTTCCGTGTTCTTCTCCGTCAACTGGCGACAAACAAATTCGACACTGCAGACGCACATATTAAACAACTCATCGCGTCTAAGCCTAAGCCCGAAACGTCCCAGCAATTTGTCGCACGTCGGCTCAGGCGGTTTGGAGAGGAAGGCCGATGGCGGCGTTGCCTCGTCCCCGCTATCCTAGGGGTGCGAACCGGCCTAGGAGCTACAGGCATGGTCGAAGAACCGATTCTCGAAACTGAAATATTTAAGACTGTCATTGCGTTTTGTTCACCGTTGGTGTTGGGCGACGCAATCCAATATCAGGGAAAGTTTTGGCTCGTTCCAGAGTGGCTAGTCTCGCCAGATGGGCAATGGCGCAAGCCAAAGCGAATAATAAGCTTGGAGAATTTAGAGCATCAGGATTTGCGGAAACTAAGGCTCCGGCCGGCCGATCTGGCGATAAACGAGTCAATACCAAAAGATGTTCTTGACGGGAAGATTGCAGGACACCCACATTCGAAATACGTAGTGGTTGAATTGCCCCCGTTTCGTATCCGGAAGCCTAAGGTTTATTAGAAATGGCGCTAAAAACAGGCGGCAACCCTATACTCCTCGGCTGTCTCTTCGTCATTGCATTTGCCTAGGCGGCAGAGGAACAATGAACATCCCGGAGCGCAACCGTAGGGTCCGGATGCCATGTCAAAGGCCATATATCCTTCATTGAATGAGAAACCAGTTCTGATTTCGGGAGGAGCTTCGGGAATCGGCGCAGCGATCGTGCGGGGCTTCGGAGCGCAGGGCGCCCGCGTCGGCTTCGTTGATTTGTTGGAGGAAGCTGGTGCATCGCTCGCCGAGGAGCTTCAAGGTCTAGGTCAGAAGGTCGCGTTTCAATGCTGTGATATCACTGACACCACCCAATATTGGCGAGCAATCGCGCAATTTGAGAAAATGCACGGCCCGTGTCTTGTGCTGGTCAACAACGCAGCCAACGACACAAGAATGGATTGGCGCGAGGTCACGCCGGACGAGTTCAACCGCCGGATTTCCGTCAATCTCGCCCATGCCTTCTTCGCCATCCAAGCCGTCGCTCCGGGCATGACAGCAGCCGGCCAAGGTTCGATCGTAAATTTTGGCTCGATCAGCTGGATGGCAGCGCAAGCCGGTGTTCCGGTTTACACAGCCGCGAAGGCAGCCACCCGCGGGATGACGCGTTCGTTCGCGCGGGAATTGGGCAAGCACAACATTCGGGTGAATACTATCGTGCCGGGGTGGGTGATGACCAAGCGGCAACTCGATCTCTGGGTAGACGATGCGGCTAATGAGTTGATTGACAGAAGTCAGTGTCTTGCCGGACGGGTGCTGCCGGAGGACATAGCGGCGGTTGTCACCTTTTTGGCCTCAGACGATGCCCGAATGTGCTCGGCTCAGAACTTCATTGTCGACGGCGGCTGGATATAGAAATCCGCAAGCTCGCTAGTGTGTCGGAAGGAGAATTTAGACCTCGCGGCACGGTGAAGCGGTTCAATTCTCAGAAAGGGTTTGGAGTTATTCGGCTGCAGAGCGGCGGAGAGGATGTGTTTGTCGATATCTCGGCTATCGAAAAAAGCCGGCCTCAGTGGTCCCAATGAGACGCAAGTTGTCGAAGACGAGGAAATCCCCAACAGCTACGGCGATGCGATCGAAGACTATTCGGATTGGAAATTGGGCAGCAATCGCGGCCTCATAAGCACGACTGGTGCTGATTGAGCGCGCGCGGTAATCTACCGTGCGCGATTCATCATGAGCCCATACGCATCCTTACCGCACTAATGAATGACGCGTCACCGCAGTCCTACGCGGAGGCGCTTGATCGCGCCGCCTTGATGGTGCTCGCTGCTTTGCGGGACCATGCTAAGACGCAATTTTCATCCGTACAACTCGAAGCCCTGCGACTCCGAGGCACTCAGTTTGACAGCGCTCGTGGGTTCGGCAAGCACGCTGTTCATGCTGTCTTCGCCGATATCCGTGAGCGCGCTATCACAATGCTTGAGGCAGAACTCATAGAGGCTGGTGTCGCGGATGACGTGGGGGCCGAATTGAATCGCATCCTTCATGAGCTACTGGACTCTATGGAAAAAATGTTTGCCGAGCGCCAACTTTGATCGGCAAGTGCTCAGCCTTAGGTCACATCAACATGGCGCGGAAAAAGCTAAACTTCACGCAGGGGGCGGTAGTGCGCCAAAGCAGATCCGGCAGCTTGCCAAAACCACAGCCTCGATCGGCAGCGAATCCGTTCGCGGGCAGCCGCATACGGTTCGCGGCAGTTCTTGGCCCTTCGCTTCACTTCAGTGCGACCCAGCGAAATGTCTGCAATTGGGGGCGAAGCCGACTCGTCGCTGATCGCCTCAAAACCTCGCTGTTAACAGGTGGCTCGAAATAGAGCAGGCCGGCCGGTGGGATGCCGCTAACTTAGATCGCAATCGAAGTGGGCTGGTTCGCACTCTCTTTCAAAAGTCGCTCGGCGGCGATGCGTATCCTTTCCGAAAATTCCAACCAAACTTCTTTGGTCGCGGCCTCGCTGACCTGTAAATCTTTAACCCACGCCATCGCGGCGTCACGCTCGGACTTGTAGCGTTGTAAAGCGGTCTCCTGCGTCCCAATGTCGGCAATCACAGCGCTTCGTTGGCGGGGAAAGTCGATACTCATCGCAACCTCACGAGCGCCCAACCCATTGACTGATGTATTCAAAATAGAAGTTCCCCCCGAAGCAAGCGGAGCCTGTGGATAATTGCACAAAACGTTGGTTTCGCTTGAGGAACAACACCGAAACCAGATGCCAAGTGTTATGGAGCCAAAAGGTCAATAATGTCGGGTTCGCGATCCCGTAAAATTTTTTTGCCCCTAAGCGATATCGCGTCAGTTTCCCCGCTCGCATTCAGCATGCAGGTTCGCTCATGCGGGCAGAAATGACGCTGGTTGTCGGTAAGTGGCTGTTGACGTCATTCACGGCGCTGCAAAAGTGTGGCCGCTATCGGGATCAACAGCGGACATGCGCTGGGAAAAAACTGAGCACTACGCCCAGCGATTCGTTATTTACAATGCTTCAGTTGACATTGCTGGCTGCAGGCCATCAAATTTTTCATCGCAAAGTTTTTGGCACACCATTTGTCGCAGCCAGCGGCGCATCGAGCGGACGCAGCGTTAGCATGGCTCAATGGTGTAACAATCGCCAACATCAATACCACGACGGCCACTCGCTTCATCTTACCCTCCATTGAAATTTAAGACTTAGGTTTCTTCGATTTCTTCTGTTGCGGACTGACAGTCGAACGGACCGGAAAATGACGCTGCGTTAATCGTGGAACCGATGGAGGTGACGCCGTCTGAGGCCTAGGCCAGCCCGCTGCGGATTTACAAGAACGAGAAGGCCAACACGACGGTCGGCCTTCTGTATCGCCTTGTGCAAATCTCAGGCACGCGATTCGAGAGATATCCCTATGCTAAACGCTTTTTGCCGCGTGGCGCCTTCGGTTCGGTTCAGTGCCTTGGCGATTCTCGCCGCGCGAGTTTTCTTACGAGCAAGTGTCTTCAAGGTCCGCACATGTGTCGGTGTCCACGCACGACGTTTCGATACTTTCTTAGGCATTCAAATAACTCCCGATTTGAGGAATGCGGCGTTGTAAGCTGGGAGTTCCTACAAAGAAAGGGCCGTGAAGCCAAGTGACTGTGGAAACAGGCAAAGGCCAACGTTTTCCCCGTTTTCCCCGCTAATTTTGAAGGGTCAACGTTATTCACTTGACCAACCTTTTGGTTGCAGGGACCTTTATCAGCGAGGGAGGGACAAAGGGAGAGTCTCATGGCAAGCGTGCAACGTGTGTTAAACGAAAACGACGCGAGCAAAATACTGCTCCATCTCTGTCCGAATTGTAGCGCCTATATTATAGCCGCCACATCGTCGGAGCGCGTGAGTGGTCGCCGCGTTCGCAATATTTGGTCATGCGAGGCGTGTGGAAACGAATTTGAAACGTTGGCCTATTTCCGATGAACTCAACGTTATACTGGCGCGCGGCTAATCCAATTATTTGTGACCGCCAACGCTTGGTCCTGGACTGGACTGCCGTTTCCGGTCTTTGGCTCCGCCGCTTTGATTGATGCCGGGGGCGTGACCGGCTGGCCGGTTTTCAGGTTGACGTAGACGCCGTTGCCGAAGGCGCAACAGGGCTCGTGGGCATAGCCCGGATCAAAGGTTGAGCGACGCAACCTTCGTTTGATGAGGAGGCTGCCAAGTGAGGCGGCCTAGAATGTCAGATGGAAAAAACTGGCGTAGATAAGAATCCAGCTGAGCAGCAGCACGGTGAGGATTCCGATAAAGACCAAACGCTCCCGTTCGCTAATCATTTGCCTGGTCCGCTTCGATGATTTGGTCCGAGCATGGAGCAACGCCTGCGACCTAGATTCGCTCTGGAGTGGGGAACGGCAGGAAACCGATGTTAGCGCCGCTCCATCAGGGATGCCGAATGGTCGCGCCGAAAAAGAGAGCCTCGGATTTTGACCGAGGCTCCAAGGTCCTTGCGCGCGTCGTCTTGAGGAATCACAGTCTGACAGAAAGTTTTGTCACAAACTAGCGGTTGTGCCGGATTCACAAAGTCACGCTCGGGAAAACCAGCCGCTTCGCATTTCAAAACCAGGCCACTTAGGTCGGAAACCGGCCAGCACCAGATAAACACCCCCCTGCTTGCTTCCTCGGCGAGACCGCTCAATGATTGAGTTCCGCGATTCGGGGACAGCAATGCGTTTTGGAGGCGTTTCAGCGACGACGCTCGGCCTTGTGGTCGCGGCCTGTACTGGCGGGTCCCCCCCGCCAAGTGCAGTCCTCGACCCTCCGCGCACCTACGCAAGTTGTGTGCGGAACACTGGCGCATGCAGACCGCATCAATTGGCGGCGTTATCCCGCGAGCGTAGTGCGCGCATAAGCGGACAGCCTCTCGTCTATCAGGCCAACGACGGCGTTCCTCAGCTCAACGTTGAGCAGGTCTGCGAAGGTATCGCCCAGCAGGGCGGTGTGACGTTCCACGATCCCGCCATCGCCAAAGAGAAGAAGGAATGCCTCGAAAGCGAAGAAGTCGTCCGCGATCAACTCACCAAGCAATGGTCGAGTTTTTTACCCGCCGACAGAACCTCTTGTGTGTACGAATCAAGAATGGGCGGGGACTCCAGCTATACTGAGTTGATCACATGCCTGGAAATGGCCCGCGGCGTTCGAAAGTTGCATGAGGAGGCCGGCACTCCTCCGCCGCAAACAATAGGCACTCCGACGCCGCAAACAATAGGCCAACAGTGACCGGGCCGGCTTGGGCAAAAGACAAAAAAAGCCGGCCTCGCAGCCAGGGAAGCGGGAAGCCGGGGAGCGGGCTAAGGAATTGCCTACCGCGCTGGCGCAAGACGCGAGCCGGCTAGACGTTGCCTCCTCGGACTTAGATTCCGTATTTTTCAGTGGGGTCGTTTCGTAAGCCAGCGACCCCAGCCTTCTTAGATTTCTTCTCTCGCCGCTTGCGCAACCGCACACCGGGCCGCCGCCGTTCTCCGCGATGAACTCGACGCCGGGTACTGACAACACGAAACCACGTTGGCTTCGTTTTGCAAAACTGCCCGTACGCGAAGTTTTACCAACGCCAGCGTAATACGCTCTGGGCGGTGTTCGGCCGGTCGTACTATGACGACTAAAGCACGCAACTTCATGCAGTTCGTTGAAGAGGTGCTGCGTGGCCGATTCAACTCAGAGACATACTGATCTGGCTCCGCCCCCTAATGACCGGTGTTGGCCCATAGCGACCATTCCCGACAATGCAACACTTTGGTCGCTTTTGGAACGGAACGGACACTGACTGCGCCGCACTCAAAGAACCGAATTTTACGGGCGCACGCTTTAGTAAGGCGCTACAGTAAAAGCGTACGGAACTACCGCGATGGGAACTACTGCCGAGTTCGGGCGTTTACGTACGCACGGCAACTCAGCCTGGTGGATGCTCAGCTATGACAATAAATTGCGACAGCTGCCGCCGGGCACTTGGACTAAACGTCCATTGCTATTGGCGTATGCGATTCTGTTCTGCTGACTGCGCCATGGTTTATCAGCGTCGCCTTGATAAAGGAACATTGGCGAAAATACGTCGTCTTGAAGCTCAGCTTGGTGATTTCCGCATCCTTGCTACGCACCAAGGTGGATTCCGAAAAGAAGCTGCGTGATGTCAGAGTTCAACGATAGGCGATTTTTACGCGCTCTCGACCCACAAAAACCTAATCAAAAAACCTAATCAAAAGGAAGTAACCTAATCAAAAGGAAGTCTTGAAAGGCTTCTTGCCCGTTTCGGTCGCTCCTTTCGTAAATGCTTCGCCGAGACTCTTTGTTTGCTCAGCAATAGCCGCGAATTGAGACTGCAGGAATTCGTTCTGTAGTCGAAGTAGGTCTTGAAAACCCTTTGCCTGGCTCAATTGCTTCATGAATTCGTGAGTAGCGGAGAGGTTTTTCTCGACATAATTTTTTATCTTTTCCCCCAACTCTGTTCCCCCTGATGGTGCCGATGACACAATCCTCCTGAGATTGTCGAAGTAGTAGTAATCCATTGCCCAGTAGGCTGGTGCCATGGGCGGTTTGGCAAAGGGACTCTGTTCTTGTTTAGGCTCCTGATCTTTCGCCATAGTCATCTCCGCACGATTGGAATTGAAGTGCCCTCGTAAGCCAGCCACCGAGCTTGCTTAAGATTTTTTCTGTTGCCGCTTGCAGAGCCGAACGCCCGGCCTGTCGCCGTTCTCCGCGAGGAAATCTATTCCGGCGGCCATCATGCGTTCCGTCACGGAGGGTCATGGGCCCCAGTTCTGTCGCGGGCACCATTTTTGCGGGGTCTAGCCGAGTGACCCGCAGGTGAGCAATTTTGGACAGACGGCTGCTGCCAACGAGCGCATGCGAGCGTCGAGCATCGAGAAGTCGGGCATGGGAACGTGCCGATGTCGGAAACAGACCGGCCTGCCGGCTGTTGAGGCGGCTGCCGCTTGCGGCCCGCGTTCTCCTTCTCCTGGCGAATTTTCGGCAAGTAAGAGGCGCCCGGACCAACATGCGGTTCGGTCAGTATTGAAACATGGCACCTGGTGATCAGAAGACCGAGGCAGCGACGCCGGCAGAAGTGCCGGACGACCTGCCTCTGCCGTCGGATCCAAAAGTCATATTCCTTGGCGGTCTATTCATCCTTGCAATGCTGGCGGCAGCCTATGTCGTGAGCGGAATCGTGCTGCCATTGGTCTTTGCTATCATCCTCAAGCTCCTACTGCAGCCTGCCTTGCGCGTGTTGGAGCGGCTGCACGTACCGCGAATACTCGCGGCGCTGCTGCTAATTCTGGCACTATTCGGAATGATCGTCGGTTTGGGCACGGCCATTTCAGGCCCGGCCCGCACCTGGGCCACCAAGCTTCCAGAAGGCATTCCTCGGCTTGAGGAACGGCTAAGCTTCATGCGAGCACCCATCAATACGCTGCAAGAGTTCTTGCGGCAGGTGCAGGATATTGGCGAACCGGGATCATCTCCAAATGGGGCAATCTCGGAGCGAGGTGCAACTCTTTTGATGAAGCTGTTCACCGGAACCGGGAACTTTGCCAGCGGCTTCTTCATGACGGTCGTGTTTCTTTTCTTCCTTCTCGTGTCTGGCGATATCTTCCTGCACCGCCTCGTCGAGATATTGCCGCGCTTTAGGAGCAAGCGTCAGGTCGTGGAAATCTCTCAGCAAATAGAAAGCGACGTCTCCGCGTACCTGGTCACGATCACGATCATGAACGGAGCAGTAGGTATCGCCGTGGCATTGGCGATGTGGCTCACGGGTGTGGGCGATCCGATCCTTTGGGGGACGGTGGCCTTTCTGCTGAACTATGTACCCATCCTTGGCACTGCTTTAGGAGTGTTGGTTTTTCTCCTTGCGGGTCTGTTAACTCATGACACGCTCTGGCAAGCCCTGGTCCCTGCGGGCCTTTATTTTGGATTTCATTTGATAGAGGGCGAGACTGTAACGCCGATGCTCCTGGCCAGACGATTCACCCTCAATCCCGTCCTCGTCGTCATCTCGCTGGTCTTCTGGTTTTGGATGTGGGGCATTCCGGGCGGGATCCTCTCGATGCCCATGCTGGCGATTGCTAAGATCATCTGCGACCGTCTTCAGCCGCTGGCCGCATTCGGTCACGTTCTTGAGGGGTGAAGCTGCGCGGAGCACCTCCTCTCAATGGCGGCAATGCCTTAGCCTCTCGCGATTGAAAGCCGATACCGGCCTCCGTTCGTGTTCGCATGAAGACAAACGATGACGTCATATTTTGCCTGGATCGTCGACTTTGTCGGGAGGTACCCTCACTACGCTCTCACGGCAATCTTCCTGCTGGCATTTTCGGAAGCGGTCCCGGTGGTAGGCACGATCGTTCCCGGCTCGACGCTTATTATTGGGATTTGTGCCCTTGCGACAGGCGCTCATGTGAACCCATGGCCGCTGCTTGGTGCCGCTGTGCTCGGAGCCATTTTCGGCGATGGTTTGTCCTTCTGGTTAGGACACCGCTATCAGCGGGAGCTTCTCTTGCGATGGCCGCTTAATCGGTATCCGCAATTCATCGCCCGCAGCGAAACACTTATAAAGACCTATGGTGCGGCGAGCGTCTTCCTGGCTCGATTCATAGCGGTGGTGCGTGCATTTGTGCCGATAGTTGCAGGGATCTTAGGAATGTCGTCGCGCCGATTCTATGCCGCCAATATTCTTTCGGCTCTAATCTGGGCGCCGGCCCATGTTTTTCCTGGCGTGTTGCTGGGTGTCGCGCTTAACCTCGCTGGCCTCAGTCCAGGGCAACTCGCTATCCTCCTAATCATCGGATTGATTACGACATGGGCCGCCGTTCGGGTATTCCGCTCTTACTTGAAGCCGGCATCCTGTTCTTGACCGGTACGCTTTTCGGAGTGATGCGGTTTCGGCGGCACATGGTCACCGCCGATTGACAGAGCGACCCCGCCCAGCGCGGTTGCTTTCATAAGCTCTCGCCGATCGATACCGCCCATGTTTCGTCCGTTTGAGCGAACTCCCCGAGCCCGCTTTCGGCGAATGTCCGCTCTCGGGATAAGCGGCATCGCGCGGACATCGCAAATCGGTCGCTCGTGACCCATTTCGGACATCGCTCTCGGTGGACACGCTTGCGTTAGCCTGCCACCAAGCCCCGGATTGGCGGCGGGAAACTGACTCGAACCCCAAAGGTTGGCCTGTCTTCAGATCGTCAGGGTACGTCAGGTCGCGGGTCCGGACTGGTCAATCCGTTGCGATTCGGCATCTCCACCTTCGGCAGCGAGGTGGCGTCGAGGACAGTGTCCTCGTTGACGATGTTGTTTAGATAGAGAATGTACGCCGAGACGGCATAGATTTGGTCGGCCGTTAGCGACTGCGGCGAGTTGAACGGCATGGCACGACGGATGTAGTCAAACAAAGTGCTGGCGTAGGGCCAATAACTGCCTACGGTTTGTACAGGTCTTGACGTTGCGAGTGTGCCGAAGCCGCCGACCAGCCGATCCGCAGGTTTACCTTCACCCTTGGCGCCATGACAGGCCGCACAAGTCTCTGCGAAAATTTTCTCGCCCTCTCGCACGCTGCCATGGCCCGGCGGCAGGCCCTGGCCGTCGGCGCGCACGTCAATGTCCCAGCCGGCGATTTGGGCCGGCGTTGCCACGTGGCCGATGCCAAGCGAGCCGGTATCGGCGGCGCGTGCGAGCGTCGTTAGCGCAAAGGAGACCGCGGCGCCGACCAGGATCGTTCGCAGGCTATACGACATTGGTCACGGCTCCGTCTTGCGCGACCTGCCATGTTTGAACGGCGTTGTAGTGGTAGCTGGAATGAAGCCCGCGTACGTCGACGAGCTGCGCACGCGTGGGCTGTACGTACCCGGTCTCGTCGACGGTGCGGCTTTGCAATTGCGCTGGAGCGCCATCCCAATTCCACGACAGGCGAAAGCGCGTCAGGCATTTGGCCAGAACGGGTTGCTGAAGGCGAGCTTCTTTCCAGCTCGCGCCACCGTCCGTGGAAACGTCGACGCGCGTGATCCGCCCGCGGCCGGACCACGCCAGGCCGGAGATTTCGTAGAATCCCTTCTCACGTAGAAGTTGGCCGCCGGACGGAAAAGTGATGACTGACTTGGCTTCCATCACGAAGGTGAACTGGCGCGCAGTGCCGTCGGGCATGAGATCGGTGTATTTGGACGTCTCCTCCCGCGTCTGAAACGGTTGGTCGCCGAGTTTGAGACGGCGCAGCCACTTAACGTTGGTGTTGCCCTCATATCCCGGAAGGAAGAGACGCAGCGGATAGCCCTGCTCGGGCCGCAGCCGTTCGCCGTTCTGCGCGTAGACCAGCAGTGCATCGTCCAGCGCCTTGGCTATCGGCACACTGCGGGCCATACCGGCAGCGTCGGCACCTTCGGCGAGCATCCACGTCGCTCGGGGGTCGAGACCGGCCTCGTCTAGCACCGTCGACAAACGCACGCCGGTCCACTCGCAGCAGCTCATTTCACCATGAGTGTGCTGGACCGTCGATTGCGGCGTGTTGCCCGTCCAGAAGCTGTTGCCCGAACATTCCAGGAAATAAATGTGCGACTCGGATGGAAAGCGGACAATGTCGTCCATGGTGAAGATGAGCGGCCGCTTGACGAGACCGTGGAGCACTAGCCGATGCTGATCCGGATCGATCGCCGGCACTCCGGCATGATGCCGCTCGAAATGGAGACCATTCGGTGTAATGATCCCATGCAGGTTCTGCCATGGCGTCATTGACGAGGCCGCAGTGTTCGTCGGCGTGGGAGCGCGAGGCCGGCGGATGACGTTCGTCTCGAATGGAGACGGTTGACCATAAGGCGGGCTGAGAAACGGCGCGCCCTGTTCCTTCATCCATGCCGGCACATTCGGCGGCAGGTTGTCGTCGGCAGCGCTGGCGGACGCTGTGGGAAGAGCGGCCGAAGCAGCGCTGCCCGCGAGAACGACACCGCCAGCGAGCAACTTACGCCGCGTGATGCTTGTTTTCTCGGGCTGCCTTTTGGACATCGATGATCCAATAGCGCGAACGGTCGCCGAGTGCACCTCACTATTTTGACGGCAGCGCAGGTTAATGCTCGCTCCCTTCCCGTCGATTAATGCGCCTTCCGACACCGCCGAATTTGCGCGTTCGCTTCCCGTCCGCCGGCCAATTGTAAGTTTGACGGCTGCGGTCTCGGACATTGCCGCCTATCGCCGACGGCAACTAACGACAAGATCGAGCGTCCTCGCCGCGGCGGGCGGTCGCGGCAGCACTACTTCGCGCGCCGCGGGTCACTCGCGCAATTCCGAAAAGCGGACTCTCGACGGCGGTCACGCAAAGTCCGCTTAGGGCCATAAGGCGACGTGTACCCCCTATTCAATTACTTTGTCGGCGGCTTCATTGAGGGCCGCGCTAGAAGGTCGCGAGCTTTGGCGATTTCAAGGCCCGCGCCACGCGTCATAGCCGATGCGCAGCCGTCATATTTTGTTTATTCTCGGCCTTTGAATTTCGAAGCTAATAGCGAGGCTTCCGCCAGTGCACCCGTGTAATATGGAAATAAGGCCCTATCCGAAGTCGTAGTCCGGCCGATTGGATGAAGTCATGTCGATAATTAAATTCGGGGTTGCCACTATTGTTCTTGCGACTGCGCTGTCGGTTGCGGCCTATGCGGCCCAGGAGAAACCGGCTGCGCCACGCGCAGCTCCGGCTCCGCCACGCGCAGCTCCGGCTCCGCCACGCGCAGCCCCGGCTCCGCCACGCGCAGCCCCGGCTCCGCCACGCGCAGCTCCGGCTCCGCCACGCGCAGCTCCGGCTCCGCAACGTGTAGCTCCGGCTCCGCAACGCCCGACTCCGCCGCGGGTCGCCGCGCCGGAAAGACCGGCTACGGGACGGACCGCCGAGCCGCAAAGGCCCGGTGAGCGTGCAGCGACCCCACCCACTGTTGCCGATCGATCTGTAACCCGAACTGCAACTCCCGGCGCAACACCACGCGCAAACGTCAAATCCCGCGCCGTGCGCAGCACGCTGAACTCGCCGGCGGTCGCGAGCGTATTGCGCGATCGTAACGCCTTACGCAATCCGTACAGCCGCGCCCACATCACC
>Ga0181525_10000050_pt1 | contig 99442 bp, 104 predicted proteins | sample PEATcosm2014_Bin_48_FD_121100 | JGI IMG/M metagenome (GOLD analysis project Ga0181525, IMG submission 121100) | Peatland microbial communities from MTU Mesocosm Facility, Houghton, MI, USA - PEATcosm2014_Bin06_10_metaG | ecosystem: Environmental > Terrestrial > Soil > Wetlands > Peat | place...
ATCCACAAACGGCCCCAACCGACCCCACACAACCCGACCCAACCGACGATCCAACCCCACCCGACGACCAAACCCCAACGACACAGACCCACCCACACCCAACGCGGGCATCGACACCGGCGCTATCCCGGCAGCGGCGTGCTTCCCGCCCGCATCCGCCACCGCGACTGCACCCATCGCCCCGACCGCCACCCCAAGGCAGGCGATCGACGCCAGCGTGACCCTGCGCAAGCTGGCTACCGTAGCCCCTCTCCGCGGCGGATGTGTCGTGCGCTCGGCGGAATCCGGGTCAGCACGTGCGGCGTGTGCTCGCTTCATTGAGCATCGGAATCACGGGGCTTACTTTCGGTGGGCCGGCCGCAGACGCATTGGCCGGACTTCGACAGTCGCTACAGCCGACATTATGTGGCCTCAGCCGACACTTGAAGCGTGAAAAACCGACACTTAAAGCGGAAAAACGTCCCCCTGATCGGCCCCGGCTTGGGAGCCGACACCTTCTGTGCACCGGGGTGCGCCCGGTATGCCGGCTCGCCAGGCCTGGCAGCGTCTCGCGTCTCGGCGCGCAGCTAGTCGCGGCAACCGCAGATGCCCGCCGCGTCGGACGGAGCCTCGCGGCAGCAGTCTGCTTTCGCGGCGGGCTCGCAGCAGTCGGCAAGTGTGGCCGTGGAGCAGCATCCGGAGGCGGCGCCCGCGCTAGTCGCCTCGTTGGCGGCTGCGGCGTAGCGTTCACGAACGCGTTCGCGGATGTCGCTCAGTTCAACCACGCGGAAAGCTCCTTCAACGCGTCGGGGATCACGTAGTAGTAGGCCCACAGGCCCTGTCGCTCGGAGCCGACGATGCCGGCATCGCGCAGCACCTTGAGGTGGTGGGACACGGTTGGCTGCTGGAGGTCAAACAGGGGCACGAGCTCGCAGACGCAGACCTTGCCCGCGTGCTTGCGCAGGACGTCGACGAGCTGCACGCGCACAGGGTCCCCGAGCGCCTTCGCGATCCGGGCCATCCGTTGAGCGTGGTCGCGCTCGACGTCGGGGTAGACGACCGGCTCGCAACATGGCTCGCCGGCCGGCCGCTTCGTCTTCGGCGTCAGCTCCAGATCGACACTCATCGATCTACTTATATCGATTGAACTGAGGACTGTCAATGTAATACCGTTTGCCGAATGACCTACGTCCTGTTTGTTTGCAACCACAACGCTGGCCGCTCGCAGATGGCGCAGGCGTTCTTTGAGCGCTATGCGCCCAAGGGCGCCGAGGCAGGGTCGGCGGGCACCAGCCCCGGCGAGCGCGTGTGGCCCGAGGTGGTCGAAGCGATGCGCGAAGTCGGTATCGACCTCGCCGACCGGACGCCGAAGAAGCTGACCGTCGAGATGCAGCAGCGCGCCGACCTCGCGGTGACGATGGGCTGCGGTGACGCGTGTCCCTATGTCCCGACGACGGTCGAGGACTGGGATCTCCCCGACCCGGCCGGCCGACCGATCGAGGAGGTCCGCAAGGTCCGCGACGCGATCGAGGCTCGCGTCAAGGCGCTAATTGCCGGCAAGCTCCCCAACCCAGCACGCCCCGGGGCCGAGTGATGACGGAGACCCTCGGCCGGCGCCTGTTCGCGGAGTTTCTCGGCTCGGCCTTCCTCGCGACGGTCGTGATCGGCTCCGGCATCGCCGCGGCGCGACTCTCACCGACTGATGTCGGCCTCGAGCTGTTCGAGAACGCGGCCGCGACGGCGGCCGGCCTCTACGCGATCATCCTGATGTTCGGCCCCGTCTCCGGCGGGCACTTCAACCCGGTCGTATCACTCGTCGACGCGAGCTTTCGCGGATTGCGCTGGCGCGACGCGCTGGGCTACGCGCTCGCGCAAATTGCCGGCTGCATTACCGGCGCGCTCACCGCCAACGCGATGTTCGCCCAAGCGGCAATCACGATCGCAACCAAGCACCGCGCATCGCCGGCACACCTGCTCGCCGAGATCATCGCGACGATCGGCCTGCTGGTACTGATCTTCGCGCTCGTCCGCACAAAACGCGCCAACGCCGCGCCCGCAGCCGTCGGCGCCTACATCGGCGCGGCGTACTTCTTCACCAGCTCAACGAGCTTCGCCAACCCTGCAATCACCGTTGGCAGGATCTTCTCTAACACGTTCGCCGGCATCGCACCCGCGTCCGTCCCAGGATTCGTGCTCGCTCAACTCGTCGGCGGCACCATCGCGATCGTCGTGCTGCGAGCGCTATATCCGAAAGTCACGCCCGACGAAGCCGCCCAGGTCGTCTTGCCACACGACTTCGCACGCGCCGGCTAGCGACTCCAATTCGGCCGAGGCCCCGAGCCCGCTGCCGAGACTCCGCGGAGCGAAGCTGTTACGCAGCACTCGTCGAGCGCCGTGATTCGCGCGGCGCCGTCAGCGTGAGCTCGATCGAGTGCTGCGTAGCCGACCGGCCGGGCCGAGCTCCCTGGCTAGAGCGCCTCGCGACCGCCGTAGCCGGCATCGAGCTCATGCCAGTAGCCGATGTCCTCCTCGCCGTCGAGCCAGCAGAGATAGACCTCGCGGCCGTCACGGATCGCGGGGAAGTCGACGAGGCCGCGATCGAGGTCGCGCAGGACGATGCCGCGCTCGTCGAACGCGACCACCGCGGACTGAAGCTCGAGGAACGCCTCGCCGACCCGCTTGCCGGCGGCACCGCCGCCGTTAGCGGCCGAACCGCCGGCGAGCGCGTGGCGCGTGTCCTCGTCGGTAAGTCGGGCGCGCGCGTCGCGCATTTCGGCGATTTGCTCCGCCACCCACGGCAGCTCGGCGCGAGCCTGCTCGAGGGTGTAGTGACGGTCGTGGCGCATCGACCAATTCTGGCGGTTTACGACGGTCAGGCGGCGGCTTCCGCCTCGGCGTCCGCGGCAAGCTCGTCAAACAGGTCGTGCATCCGCTCGAGCACCGCAGACGCCGTACGGAGCTCGGCGGCACTGAACTGCTCGAGCGCCGAGTTCCAACGATCCTTGTAGCGCTCGCGGCGCACCGCGACGACTTCGCTACCGAGCGCCGTCAGCGAGACAAGCACGCTGCGGCGGTCGGTCTCTGAGCGGCGGCGCTCGATCAGCCCGGCGGCGGCGAGGCTGTCGAGCATCTGCGTCGCAGTCGCCGGCGTCACGTCGCCGCAGGTGGCGACCTCGGTCGCCGACAGCTCGCCGCCGGCTGCGAGCCCGAACAGCAGCCCGTACTGGGCGTAGCTGAGCGCCCCGGCGCGGTGCGTGTCGCGACCCCGCAGGCGCCGGACCGCGGCCATTGCGCGCTTGAACGCGGCACCGAACTCCTCGCGCGCTGCGTCGCGGTCGCTCGTCGGCACCGATGTCGGAGCGATCATGCCGCCGCCTCGGCGAGCGCCGGCGGGCCGAGGCGTGCCTCGCGCTCGGCCTTCTCGGCAGCCGCCCGACGGGCGTTGCGCTCGGCGCGCCAGAGAATGATGCAGGGGACGACCGCAGCGACGATGATCCCGACGCCCCACCAGAAGGCGGTGCCGTAGGAGCTCGCCACGGCGCCGATGCTCGGATGCGTTCCGGCGCTGATCAGGCTGCGCTGGAGCACGACGGCAAGTACCGCCGTGCCGATCGACCCGCCGATCCGCATCAGCACGTTCAGTTGCGGCGAGGCATCCGAGAGCTCGCTGCGCTCGAGCGCGGCGAACGCCGCGACGTAGGCCGGCATGAAGGCGAAGGCGATGCCGATGCCGCGAACGAACTGCTCGAAGCCAATCGCGACAAGCGAGGTGTGGGCGCCGATCAGTCCGAACGGGATTCCCATGATTGCCGCGAGGATCACGCCGAAGATCGTCAGCGGCCCGCCGCCCATGCGGTCGGCGAGGCGCCCGACGACCGGCATTACGAGCGCCATTCCGACGCCTTGCGGCGCGAGCAGCAGGCCGGTGTGGAGGGCATCCTCGCCGCGCACGTTCTGGAAGTAGAGCGGCAGCAGGATCATCACGCCGAACAGCGCACCGCCGAGGAAGAACATCGCCGCCGAGGCCGCGGCGTAGGTGCTGCGGCGATAGAGGTTCAGGTCAAGCAGCGGGAAGCGAACACGCAACGCGTGCCAGATGAAGGCGGCGATCAACAAGAGCCCGCCGATCACAGAGACCAGCACCTTGGGCGAGGTGAAGCTGCCGGTGGTGCCGACCTCGGCAAGGCCGTAGGTCAGGCCGGGCAGGCCGATCGCCAGCATCGCGAGTCCGACGACGTCGAGCGGCTGACGCTCGGCGGAGCGCTCGGCTCGGGGGATCATGCGGATCGCCAGCACGGTCGCGAGGATCCCGATCGGGACGTTGACGTAGAAGATCCAGCGCCAGCTGGCGCTGTCGATCAGTAGGCCGCCGACTGTCGGGCCGACGATCGGAGCGAGCAACGTCGGAACACCGGTGACCGCCATCACACGCCCCATCCTGCGCGGGCCGGCGGCGCCGGCGAGGATCATCTGGCCGACCGGCATGATCATGCCGCCGCCGAGGCCCTGGAGGACACGGAAGAGGATCAGGCTGGTCGCGGAGGTCGCGAGGCCGCATAGCGCGGAGCCAAGCGTGAACAGCACGATTGACATCAGGTAGATGTTCTTGGCGCCGAAGCGGCGCGATGCCCAGCCGCTGATCGGGATCACGACAGCGAGCGACAGCAGATAGCCGGTTATCACCCACTGGATATTCGAGAGCGGGCTGTGGAGCTCGCGATGGAGCGTTTGCAGCGCCACGTTGACGATCGTCGTGTCGAGGATCGACATGATCGATCCGACTACGACCACGGCGGCAACGCGCCAGACCCAGGGCTCGATCCGGTCGCTCTCAGTGCTCTCGGTCACGCAACTGCTCCTATCGCTAGGCACCAAAAAGTTCGGAGCCAAAGCTTAGGCGCCGAAGCTTTTCCTGTCAAGCGACGGCGTTCAGTGCTTGAAGTGCCGCGTACCGGTCATCACCATCGCGATGCCGGCGTCCTCGGCCGCCGCGATCACCTCGTCGTCGCGGATCGAACCACCCGGTTGAATCACCGCGACGACACCCGACTCGACAGCCAGCCGCGGGCCGTCGGCGAAAGGAAAGAACGCGTCGGAGGCGAGTACCGAGCCGGTAACCGAGTCGCGCTGTGCCTTCTCGACGGCAAGACGGACCGAATCGACGCGACTCATCTGCCCGGCGCCGATGCCGACCGTCGCGAGGCCCTTGACGAGCACGATCGCGTTCGAACGCACGTGCTTGCAAACGCGCCAGGCGAACAGCAGGTCGTCCCACTCTGACTCGCTCGGCACACGCGATGTTGCCACCTGCATCTCCTCGCGCGGGTCGAGCGAGACGTCGCGATCCTGGACCAGCAGGCCGCCCGCCACCTGGCGCACCTCGGGCTCACCGACCCCGACGCGCCGATCACCCAACTCGAGGATGCGGATGTTCTTTCGCCCCATCAGCACCTCGAGCGCGTCCTCGTCGTAGGCAGGCGCGAACAGAACCTCGATGAACTGCTCGTTGAGCGACCGTGCAAGCTCGAGGTCGACGCGCGTGGAAAGCACGATCACGCCGCCGTAGGCGCTCTGCGGGTCGCAGTCGAATGCTCTGCGGTAGGCCTCGAGCCCGGTCTCGCCGAGCGCGCAGCCACACGGATTGTTGTGCTTGACGATCACGCAGCTCGGGTCTGCGCCGGTGCTCAGCGAGCCCGCGAGATCCTCCGACAATCGCCGCGCCGCGTCGAGGTCGAGGAGATTGTTGTAGGAGAGCTGCTTCCCGTGGTGCTGGCTGACCATCGACAGCAGGTGCGTTCGCGCGCCGGCCATTGAGTAGTACGCGGCGCGCTGATGCGGGTTCTCGCCGTAGGACAGGTCGACAACCTTTTCGTAGGCACGCACGTGGAGCGGCGGGAACTCGTCGGCCTCGCGCTCGGCAAACCAGCGCGCGATCGCCGTGTCGTAGCGCGCCGTCGCCGCAAACGCCTCGGCCGCGAGACTGCTGCGCGTCTCCATCGAGAGCCGGCCGTCGGAGGCGCGCAGCTCCTCGAGCACCGCGTCATAGCTCTCCGGCCTGACGACCACCGCGGCGTAGGCGTGATTCTTCGCCGCCGCGCGGATCATCGTCGGACCGCCGATGTCGATGTTCTCGATCACCTCAGCGTCGCTTGCGTCGATCCGTGCCGCGGTCCGCTCGAACGGGTAGAGGTTCACGCAAACCAGCTCGACGAACTCGACCGCCTGCTCCTGCGCCTGGCGCAGATGCTCTGGGTTGTCGCGGACTGCGAGCAGGCCGGCGTAGAGCTTTGGGTGCAGCGTCTTGACGCGCCCGTCCATGATCTCGGGAAAGCCTGTGTAGTCGTCGATCGCGCGGACCGCGATGCCGGCCTGCGCGAGCTCTCTCGCAGTCCCGCCGGTCGAGACGATCTCGATCCCCAGCTCGGCAAGGCCGCGTGCGAACTCGGCGATGCCGCGCTTGTCGGAAACCGACAACAGCGCACGCTGGATCTGGACGTCGCCTGGCGCGACCGCGTCCCAGCCGGCTCTCGCGTCTGCACGTTCGCTTTGCGTAGCGATTAACCGAGAATACCGCCAGCGACCACGATCTGCGAGCGCCGGCCGACGCCGCGAGTAGCGTGGCCTCGTGCGCGCCTGCCTGATCGCCTCTGTATCCGCCGCGCTGCTGCTGATTCCCGCACCCTCCACGGCGCAGCCGACGGGCAGCTCGGGCAGCAGCGGAGCGAGCTCGCCGGTCGCGCTGGCGCCGGCGCCGAAGATCGTCAAGGACCTGATTCCGTTCGGAGCGGCGCGCCAGCAGCAGATGCGCCGCTATGCCGAGATCCACTACGGCATCGACAGCTACCACATCGTCGGGCCGCATCTGGTGATCTGGCACTACACCGAGTCCGCGAGCTTCCAGAGCGTCTGGAACACCTTCGCCGACAACGTCCCCGACGTCCAGTACCACGTGCTGCCGCAGGTCTGCGCCCACTTCGTGATCGCCCCGGACGGCACGATCTACCAGCTCGTTCCGCTCGACATAATGTGCCGCCAGGTCGTCGGCCTCGACTACACGGCGATCGGGATCGAGAACGTCGGCTTCTCCGATCAGCAGGTGATCGACGACAAGGCCCAGTACCACTCGGCGCTCGAGCTGACGCGCTGGCTGCGGTGCAAGTACGGACTGCCGGTCGCCAACGTGATCGGGCACAACGAGAGCCTGTCGAGCCCCTACTACATCGAGCACGTCGCCTCCTGGCGGGGCCAGACGCACCTCGACTTCAACCACCATGACATGCAGATCGTCCGCGCCGCCGTCGCGCGACTGCCGTGCGGCTAGCGCGCCAGTGCGAGCTTGGGGAAGCGCCCGCCGGTCGAGCGAAGGACGCCGCGAGCGATCAGCCCGTCGACCTGCGACAGCGCTTCGGCGCTGGTGAGGTGGGCGTAGGCGCCGTAAAGCTCGAGTGAGTCGTAGCCGTTCTGCGCGATCAGCTTCGAGCGTCCACCCCGCAGAATCTCCACCGTGCGCGTGCGGCCGACTGATGGACGCGCGGTGAGAACCACCTCGACGATCGCTCGCTCGAGCTCTTCGAGCTCGAGGCTCGCCGACTGCGAGATGGCGTGCTTTGCAGGGCTGCCGGCGGCTGTACGGACCGGCGCGGCACGCCGAAGCGGACCGGCCGGGATCGCCTCTGGGACGCAGACGTCGCAGCAGGCCACACCATCGGCCGCGCCAACCTGCTGGCGCGCGCCGAAGTGCTTCTGGATCGCTTCACGCCGGCAGAGGTCCGACTCAACGAAGGCCCAGATCGCCCGGTATTGAGCCCAGCGCGCGCGCTGGGCCTCGCCCGCTGCCGATTGCTGGATGAAGTGGACGTGGAGCCCCTTGTCGCGCGCTGCAGCGAACAGCAGGCAGCGCGCCGGGTCACCGTCGCGGCCGGCACGCCCGGCCTCCTGGTAGTAGGCCTCGAGCGACTCCGGTACCGCCGCGTGGCAGACGGTCCGCACGTCCGGTTTGTCAATCCCCATGCCAAACGCGTTCGTCGCGACCACGACCTCGACCTCGTCGTCCATGAAGCGCCGCTGCGCCTCCGCGCGATCGGCGCGCTCGAGGCCCGCGTGGTAGCTCGCGACGCCGACGCCAAGTCGCGCAGCGAGCGTCGCCGCAAGCGCTTCCGTTCGCGCGCGGGTGCCGGCGTAGACGATCGCCGGCCGTGCAGCGGGATCGGCGAGGGCCGATGCGATCCGCTCGCAGCGGTCGGCATCGTTCTTCGACGGGACGACGAGATAGGAGAGATTCGGACGGTCGAAGCCTGTCGTTACGCGAACCGGGTCGCGCAGCCCGAGCCGCACGATCACATCGCCGGCGACGCGCGGCGTCGCAGTGGCCGTGCAGGCGAAGATCTGCTGGGCGCCGAGTGCCCGTGCCGCGGCAGGGAGCTCGAAATAGTCAGGGCGGAAATCGTGGCCCCATTGCGAGACGCAGTGAGCTTCGTCGACGACGAACATCCCGACCTCGACGCCTTGCAGGGCCTCGACGAACGCCTCGTTGGCGAAGCGCTCCGGGGCGACGTAGAGCAACCGCACGGCGCCGCCGCGAACCCGTGCCAGCGCCTCGCGGTTGTCGCCAAGGTCGCGCTGGGAGTTGACCAGAACCGCCTGCCCGCGGGCGATCCGGTCGAGCCCCGCTACCTGGTCTGTCATCAGCGAAACGAGCGGCGAGACGACGATCGTCAGCTTGTCGCGCATCAGCGCCGGGAGCTGGTAGCAAAGCGACTTCCCGGCGCCGGTCGGCATGACGACGAGGACGTCGCGACCTGCCAGCGCCGCGCGGATCACCTCCTCCTGTCCGGGACGGAAATCCGCGAATCCGTAGTGCGCGCGCAGCGCGTCGTGGAGCTCAGTCATCGCGCGGCTAGGCTAGCGGCGAGCTCGGTTGTCTCTGCGACAGACCAGCCGAGCGCGGCCGGTCCGCGCAACCGCGACCGCCGCGAGTCCCGCAAAGTGGTCGTCGGACGCGTAGAGCGGCAGCTCGTGCGCAGCCCTACGCGCTCAGAACCGGCAGCTCGAGCGCGTACTTGCCGCCCGCCGACTCGGTGCCGGCGAGCGGGTAGTCACCGCTGAAGCAGGCGTCGCAGTGGCGCTCGCGCGGCTGGTCGATCGCTTCATAGACACCCTCGAGCGAGAGGTAGGCGAGCGAGTCGCAGCCGAGCTCAGCAGCGATCTCCGGGACCGTGCGCCCGTGGGCGATCATCTCCTCGCGCGTCGACATGTCGATGCCGTAGTGGCAGGGGTGCTTGATCGGCGGCGCCGAGATTCGCAGGTGGACCTCGGCGGCACCGGCTTCACGCAGCATGCCGACGATCTGGGCGGTCGTGTTGCCGCGGACGATCGAGTCATCGACAACGACGAGGCGCTTGCCGGAGACGACCTCGGGCAGCGGGTTGAACTTCATCCGCAGGCCGTGCTTGCGCAGTTCCTGGCCAGGCTGGATGAAGGTCCGCTGGATGTAGCGGTTCTTGACGAAGCCGTCGTCCTGGGGCAGGCCGCTGGCGCGGGCGTAGCCGCGCGCCGCCGCGTTGCCGGAGTCCGGCACCGGGATCACAAGGTCGGCGTCGACGGGTGACTCGCGGGCGAGGATCTCACCCATCCGGCCGCGCACGACCTGCAGCGCCGTGCCGTTGAAGCGCGAATCGGGACGCGCGAAGTAGATGTACTCGAAGACACAAAACGCCTCGCGCTCGCCTTCGACTGCCTGGATCGACGTCAGGCCGTCCGCTCCGAGCGACACGACCTCGCCGGGACGCACGTCGCGCAGATACTTGGCGCCGATGATGTCGAAGGCGCAGGTCTCGCTGGCGACGCAATAGCGCGGCGGATCATGCTCGGAGAGCGGCGCAAGGACGCCGATCGAGAGCGGGCGCAGCCCGGCCGGGTCGCGCATCGCGAGCACGTGATCCTTTGTCATCAGGACCGTCGAGAACGCCCCATGCAGGTGCGGCATGACGGCGGCGGCGGCGTCCTCGATCCGCTCGGCCGGATGCGACGCGACGAGCGCGGCGATGATCTCGGAGTCCGAGGTCGAGCCGAACTCGACGCCCTCGGCGCGCAGCGCGAGGTGGAGCTCGACGGCGTTGATCAGGTTGCCGTTGTGGGCCAGCGCGAGCTCGCGGCGATTGCCGCCGGTGCCTGCGGCGCGCTGTACCGGCTGCGAGTTCTCCCACGCGTTCGCGCCGGTCGTCGAGTAGCGGACGTGGCCGATCGCGAGCTCACCGGCGAGCGAGATGATGTCGTTTGGCTTCAGCGCCTGGCTGACGAGACCGAGGTCGCGGCGGGTCATTATGTGGCTGCCGCGATCGGCGGCAGCGATCCCCGCAGATTCCTGACCGCGATGCTGGAGCGCGGAGAGGGCGAAGAAGGCGAGGTTCGACACCTCGTGCCCGGGGGCATAGACCCCGAACACACCACACTCATCGCGCGGGCCGTCCCGCGGATCGAGGCTGCTGGACGATGAACTCATCTGAGAGGAGGGCGACCGCAGCCTTGGCCACGGTCGCGAATGTCAATCCTACCAGCGCGGCCGGTTGCGCAGGCGCGCTCGACGATCGCAACCTGCGCGATGATTGCGCGAGATGACGGCCACCGAGCACACGATCTTCGCGACGATGACCGCGCTGGCCGAGGAGACTGGCGCGATCAACCTCGGCCAGGGCTTCCCCGACTTCGACGGCCCGGCCGCGGTGATCGACGCGGCGGTCGCCGCGCTACGCTCGGGCGAGAACCAGTACGCGCCGATCGGCGGCGTCCCCGCGCTGCGCGACGCGATCGCCGAGCATCAGCTGCGCCGCTACGGAATCGCGCTCGACCCGGCGAGCGAGATCCAGGTGACGTTCGGCGCGACCGAAGCGCTCGCGTCGGCGCTGCTGGCGCTCGTCGGTGACGGCGATGAGGTCGCGATGCTCGACCCGAGCTATGACTCCTACGGCGCGATCGTCGCGCTGGCCGGCGCGCGGGCGGTGCCGATCGTGCTCGACCCGCCTGACTGGCGCCTTGACCGCGAGCGGCTCGACCGGGCGACCACATCGAGGACGCGAGTGCTGATCATCAACTCCCCGCACAACCCGACCGGGCGCGTACTCGATCGCTCGGAGCTCGAAGCGCTCGCCGACGTGTGCCGGACCAATGACCTTATCGCGCTGACCGACGAGGTCTACGAGCACCTCGTCTACGACGCCGAGCACGTTCCAATCGCGACATTGCCGGGGATGGCCGAGCGCACGATCACCGTCTCCTCGATCGGCAAGACACACTCGGTCACCGGCTGGAAGATCGGCTGGGCGTGCGGGCCGGCCGATCTGATCGCGCGGGTGCGGGCCGTCAAGCAGTTTCTGACGTTCGCCGGCGGCACGCCGCTGCAGCACGCGAGCGCGGCGGCTCTGCGGCTCCCCGAAAGCGTTGCCGATGAGCTGGCGAGCACGCTGCGCGCCCGGCGCGACCGACTCGCTGCGGGCCTGCGCGCCGCGGGCTTCGACGTCTTCGACTCGGCCGGCACCTACTTCATCTGTGCCGACACGACGCCGCTCGGCGAGAGCGACGCGACCGCGCTCTGCGCGCGTCTCCCGCACGAAGCCGGCGTCGCGGCGATCCCGGTCTGCGCCCTCGCGGCCGACCCGAGCGGGGCGACGCGTTCGATCTTGCGCTTCGCCTTCTGCAAGCGCGACGAGGTCATCGATGAGGCGGTCCGGCGCCTCGCCGCCTGGGCCGGCGCGCGCTAGGACGTAATCCCGAGCGCGGCCTGAGGTGCGGCTAGACCAACTGCTCGACGGTCGAGTCGGTGCGCGACTGATCGGTCAGTGCGGCGCTCGCCGAGTAGCTGTCGCCGGCGGTCGACATGGCGAGCAGATCGAAGTTCGTGCTCGAGGTCGACCCGTCGCCGTCAGGGTCGGCGTCTGGGCCGTCGGCCTGCGAGTGCGGACCGCCGACGCGATTGGCGATGCCGGTCGCGATCCGCGCGCGTTCGGCGTCGCTCGCCGCGGCCTGCGTTCGAGGGCTCAACGCGCCCGAGATCGCGTCGGTCAGAGTCTGCTCGGAGACGCCCTGGGCATGTGCGATGGAGCTGAGGCTTGCCCCGGCGCGCAGCTGGGAGCTGATCGAGCTCGCGCTCATGCCGAGCGCCTTCGCCGCCGCTCCGAGGACGTTCTGCCAGTTGCTCTGGAGCGAGCTGCCCAGCTGAGCCTGCCAGCCGGCTGCGCTGCTGATCACATCGAGGGCCACGTCAGAGCTAATCGGCCGCTGCGCCGACGCACGCAGGCACTGCAATCCGTCTAACGTCACGCCGTGCCGCGATAATTCGCGGTCCTGACTCGGAAGGAGGGGCAGGTGGGAGGAGAGAGAGCAAAGGCTGTCGCGGCGGCTGCCTGTCTTGCCGTCCTGCTCGTCGTCGGCGGCGCTGGCGCGAAGCAAGCGGCGCGGACGGCGACACTGGGGCCGTGCGCGTTCTCGCAGACCGAAATCTGGCTCGGCGACGGCGACGGCGGTGGTGCAGCCGGCCACGTCTACCTCCCGCTCGAGCTCAGCAACATCGGGCACTCGAGCTGCACGCTCTACGGCTTCCCCGGCGTGTCGGCGGTCAACTCGTCCGGCCTTCAGATCGGCGGCGGCGGAACGCGCAGCGGCCCCGCGGGCCCCGTGGTCAGGCTGGCCCCGGGCGCGACGGCGCACGCGCTGCTGGCGATCGCCGACTGGGGTGCGATCTGCGCCCGGGGCGTCCCGGCCACGGGTATCCGGATCTACGCCCCCGGCCAGCGCTACTCGCAGCTCGTCCAGTTCCAGTCCGAGGTCTGCGCGAGCCGCAGCGTCCTGTCGGTCGGCCCGGTCCGGTCCGGCGTCGGGATCCCGGGCTACACGAACTCGTAGCCAACCGCACTGTCCACGTGGCGTGGCTCTAGTCGAAGAGCCCCGCGAGCGCTGCATGGGCGCCGCGGAGCTGCTCGAGCGAGAGCTCGACCCGGCGCTCGCCGGCGCTCAGGCGCAGGCCGCCAGCGGCGACAGTACCGATGACCCGGCCCGGCAGAGAATCGCGCGGACCGGAAACGAGGAAGCCGCCGGGCGCCTCGCCGAACAGCGTTGCCTCACCGTTCTCGTCGAGCACGACCTCGGCGCCGAGACCGGACGCGAGACAGCACTCGGCGAGCGCGACCGCAATGCCACCTTCAGCGATGTCATGGGCGCTGCGGACGGCGCCGGAGCGCACCGCGTCGCGGACGCTGGCGCGAGTCGCGGAGATCTCGGCGATGTCGATATCCGGCAGCCCGCTGGGCAGCTGCTCGCCGCGCAGCTTCGCCAGCTCACTCGCCGCGAGCGACGGCGCGAACGCTCCGACGAGCGCGATCGCGTCGCCCTCGGCGACGAACCCGAGCCGGCCCGCGCGGGCCGGCTCGCCGAGGCTGCCGACAAGGCCGACGACAGGCGTTGGATAGATAGCGCCTTCTGCGCCCTCGTTGTAGAGCGAGACGTTCCCGCCGACGATCGGGATCTCGAGCGCGCGGCAAACGTCGCCCAGCGCGCGGACCGACTCGGTCAACTGCCAGGCGATATGCGGCTTCTCGGGATTGCCGAAGTTGAGGCAGTTCGTCAGGCCGAGCGGCTCGGCGCCGACACAGGCGAGGTTCGCCGCACATTCGAGCACTGCCTCGACCGTGCCGCGGTAGGGGTCGGCTGCCGCGCGGCGGCCGTTGCAGTCGATCGCGACGGCGATCGCGCCGCCATGCGGGAGCTCGAGGACCGCCGCGTCGGCGACGCCGGGGCGGCAGACGGTGCGCGATTGGACGACGCAGTCGTAGCGCTCGTACAAGGGTCGCCTGTCGGCGATGTTCGGACAGGCCAGAAGCGCGAGGAGCACATCGTTCGGGACATCTGAGCTCAGCGTGCGCGTCGGCGGCGGGTAGATCTGCCTCGCGGGCCGCTCGGGTGAGAGCTCGTACAGCGGGCAGCCGTCGACGAGAACCGCGACCGGCATATCGCCGATGACCTCATCGCCCGAGAGGATGCGGATCCGGGAGTTGGCCGTGACCTCGCCGATCACGGCTGCGCCGGTCTCCCAGTGGGCGCAGACGGCGAGGAACTCGTCGAGCTTGGCGGGCTCGACGATCGCCGCCATCCGCTCCTGGGACTCGGAAACCATGATCTCGAAGGGCTCCATGTCGGCCTCGCGCAGCGGGACGCGCGCGACGTCGATGTCGATGCCGACGCCGCCCTTGCTCGCCATCTCGGGGACGGCGGACGTAAGACCGGCGGCGCCGAGGTCCTGGAGCGCGACGAGCAGGCCGCGCTCCAGCAGCTCGAGCGAGCACTCCATCAGCTTCTTCTCCGCGAACGGGTCGCCGACCTGGACGCTCGGGCGCTTTGCAGCGTCGCCCTCGCCGAGCTCGGCGGATGCGAGGACCGAGGCGCCACCGATGCCGTCGCGGCCGGTCGAGGCGCCGAACAGAAGCAGGAGGTTGCCGGGACCGGCGGCGGCAGAGCGGATCAACTGCTCGGAGCGCGCGAGGCCGAGGCACATCGCGTTGACGAGGCAGTTCTGCTCATAGGGCCCTTCGAAGTAGACCTCGCCGCCGACGGTCGGCACGCCGATCGAGTTTCCGTAGTGGCCGATTCCGCCCACCGCGTGGTCGAGCAGGTAGCGCGAGCGCTCGCTCGCCGGCTCACCGAAGCGCAGCGAGTCGAGGATCCCGATCGGTCGCGCGCCGATCGCGAAGATGTCGCGCAGGATGCCGCCGACACCCGTCGCCGCGCCCTGGAACGGCTCGACGGCGCTCGGGTGGTTGTGCGACTCGACCTTGAACGCGACTGCCCAGCCGTCGCCGACGTCGACGGCCCCGGCGTTCTCGCCCGGACCCATCACCAGGTGCGGGCCCTCTGTCGGCAACGTGCGAAGCAGCAGCTTCGAGTGCTTGTAGGCGCAGTGCTCCGACCACAACAGCGAGAACATCGCCAGCTCGACCTCGTTCGGCTCGCGGTCGAGCTGCGACACGATCAGCGCGTACTCGTCGGCCCGGAGACCCAGCTCGAGCGCCTTCTCCAGCCGTCCCCCGGCCGCGACGCTCACCGGCCGCCTCGAACCAGAGCGCCGAGCGAATCGCTCAGCGATGCGAACAGACCGAGGCCGTCGGTCGAGCCCGTCAGCGGATCGACGGCGTGCTCGGGGTGCGGCATCAGGCCAAAGACGTTGCGGCCCTCGTTCGTCACTCCGGCGATGTCGCGTAGCGAGCCGTTTGGATTCTCGCCGGCGCGGTAGCGCAGAACGACCTGGCCGTCGGCCTCGAGGCGGTCGAGCTGCGCCTCGGGGGCGTAGTAGCGACCGGTGGTGTGCTTCACAGGGATCGACAGCGGACGGCCCGGCTCGAGCGAGCGGGTGAATGGGGTGTCGTAGTTGACGACCTCGAGCGAGACCTGGCGGCAGACGAAGCGCAGGCTCGTGTTCGTCAGCAGCGCGCCGGGGAGCAGGCCCGCCTCGCAGCAGACCTGGAAGCCGTTGCAGATTCCGATCACGTGGCCGCCGGCGTGTGCGAACTCGATCACCTCGGTCATGATCGGGGCGAAGCGGGCGATCGCGCCGGCGCGCAGATAGTCGCCGTAGGAGAAGCCGCCGGGGATCACGACAGCGTCGACGCCCTGGAGGTCGTGGTCGGCGTGCCAGAGGGCGACGACATCGGCGACGCGCGCGCACGCGAGCTGCGCATCAACGTCGTCGCAACTGCCGGGGAAGGAGATGACGCCGAACTTCACGATGCGCCGAGGACTACCTCGTAGTCCTCGATCAACGGGTTCGCGAGCAGGCGCTCGCACATCTCGGGCAGCGTCGCGGGGTCCGTGACCTCGAGCTCGATCAGACGGCCGATCCTGACCTCACTGACACCGTCGAATCCGAGCGCCCCGAGCGCGCGCTCGGCCGCCGCTCCCTGGGGATCAAGGATGCCCACCTTGGGGCGTACGAGGACACGCGCCTTCACCACGTGGATGCTAGTGGGGGGCGCGGCGCGGGTCGCCACCCCGTCCCCCGGCCGTCGCCGGAGCTCATGGGGCTGTGGGCGCTCTCGGCAGCGCCGGCTTCACCGGGGCGCCCGCCAGCTCGTTGCGGCGGGTCGCCGGCGTGCTCGGGTTGTGTCACGATCCTGGCGTGGACCGTGAGCAATTCGTGCGAGCGACCTGGGCCACCGTCGCGGCGGGCGAGTTCGACGCGCTCGCAGCGGTGCTGACGCCGGATGCACGCTGGCGGGCGGTCGAGGACGGGCCGTGGAACTGCGAGAACCGCTCGCAGATAATCAGCGTGATGCGCGAGAACCGGGCGCGCGGCGCTTTGGCTGGCGTGGTCGAGGACGTGCGCGAGGTCGGCGACCGGGCGATCGTCGCGTTCCGGCCGGAGCGCGAAGGCGAGGGGCAGTGGCCGCTCGACGACGGCGTCCGCTATGTCGTGTTGAGCTTTGACGGCGGCCTGGTCAGCGAAATGAAGGGCTGCGCCGATCGCGCGTCAGCGCTGGCCTACGCGGCCGCCGACGGCGGCTCCTAGCCGCCCCCACCAGGCGGTGGCGCGGTCCGCTCGCGGGCCGTCTCGAGCTCGGCGCGCGCGAGCTCGTCGGGCAGCAGGCTGACGGCGCTGATCAAGCGCTCATTGCGGGACTGCGTCACGAACTCCCAGAACCAGCGGCGGACGATCTCGAAGCGCTTCTGCCAGCCGACGAGGAAGGCGATGTGGACGACCGCCCAGATCACCCAGGCGACGCGACCGGCGAGCTGGAATCCGTTGACGTCGGCGACCGCCCAGCTGCGACCGACGATCGCCATGCTGCCCTTGTCGCGGTAGCGAAACGGCGCCGGCGGGCTCTTGCCCTCGAGTCGCCGGGCGATCACGCTCGCAACGTAGGCACCTTCCTGGAGCGCTGCCTGCGCGACGCCGGGGACTCCCTGGAGCGCCACCATGTCCCCGATCGCGAAGACCTCCCGGTGCCCTTCAAGCGAAAGGTCGCCGGCCACCGCGACGCGGCCCGAGTTGTCGATCGCGGCGCCGCTCGCATCGGCGAGGACGCGGGCCAGCGGCGAGGCCTTGACGCCGGCCGCCCAGAGCACGGTGTGGGCCTCGATCCGCTCGGCGCCCTGCGGTCCGCGCAGATCGATGCCGTGCGCATCGATTCCCGTTGCGGCAGTGTCGACCTGGATCTGGACTCCCGCGCGGCGCAGCTCGGCGTCGGCCTTGCGTCGCAGGCGCTCGCGGAATGAAGGCAGGACCGTCGGCGCCGCGTCGAGCAGCACGATGCGCGCATCCTCGCTGCGGATCGCGCGGTAATGGCCGGCGAGCGTGTGGCGCGCGAGATAGGCGATCTGGCCGGCAAGCTCGACGCCGGTCGGTCCGGCGCCGACGATCACGAACGTCAACCACGCCTCGCGCTCGGTCGCGTCGCGCGCCGTCTCGGCGAGCTCGAAAGCGCTGAGGATCCGCGTGCGGATTCGATACGCATCGTCGAGCGACTTCATTCCCGGTGCGTCGCGCTCCCACTCGTCGTGGCCGAAGTAGGAGTCGCCGGACCCGGCGGCGACGACGAGCGTGTCGTAGGGCAGCGTCAGCTGTCGGACAGCTGACGCTGTAACGGTTCGCGCCTCGAGGTCGATCGTCTCGACTTCGGCGAGTGCCACGCGGACGTTCTGCCGACCGACGAACAGGTCGCGCAGCGCCGGGGCGATCTGACCACCGGCGAGGATCCCGGTGCCGACCTGGTAGAGCAGCGGCTGAAAGAGGTGGTGGTTATGGCGGTCGATCAGGGTGATGTCGAGGTCGCGGCGCGCCAGCCGCTGCACCACCTTGAGTCCGCCGAAGCCGCCGCCGATCACGACCACGCGCGGATGCGCGAGTGTCGCTACGGCGTCGGTTGCGCCGGTGGTCGCGATCGATGGATCATCGCACCCCGCTCAGGCGGCGCCGCTGCGCGCGAGCCAATCGTCGAACGGCTCACCCGTGATCCGCTCGTAGGCCTCGCGGTAGAGCGCCTGCGTGCGCTCGACCACGTCCGTGGGGATCGCCGGCGCCGGCGGCGCCTTGTCCCAGCCGCTCGCGGCGGCCCAGTCACGTACGTATTGCTTGTCGAAGCTCGGTTGGGGCCTGCCCGGCTCGTAACCGTCGGCCGGCCAGAAGCGCGATGAGTCCGGCGTCAGGACCTCATCGGCGAGCGTCAGCGTGCCGTCTTCGTCGAGGCCGAACTCGAACTTCGTGTCGGCGAGGATGATGCCGCGGCTGCGGGCGTGCTCGGCGGCGCGCGCGTAGACGGCGATCGAGACGTCGCGGACGTGCTCGGCGAGGGCGCGGTCGCCGTCGAGGATCTCGACCATGCCTTCGATGTCGATGTTCTCGTCGTGGCCGACGCTCGCCTTCGTCGAGGGCGTGAAGATCGGCTGGCGCAGCTGCTCTGACTCGAGCAGGCCGGCGGGCAACTCGATGCCGCAGACCGCGCCGGTGCGCTTGTAGTCGCTCCAGCCCGAGCCGGTGATGTAGCCGCGCACGACGCACTCGATCGGGACCATCTCGAGCCGCTTGACGGCGAGCGCACGGCCGCGGACCTCATCCGGCACGCCGTCGGTGAAGGACACGAGGTGGTTGGGAACGATCTCGGCGGTCAGGTCAAACCAGAAGACGGAGATGCCGGTCAGGACCGCGCCCTTGCCCGGGATCGGCGTCGGATGGATCACGTCGTAGGTCGAGATGCGATCGGAGGCGACCATCAGGATCCGCTCGCCGAGCTCGTACATCTCGCGGACCTTGCCCGAGGCGATCAGCGGTAGGTCGGCGACTGAATTCACGGCGCGCAGTCTAGCGTGGGCTGGCGGCGTCGAGCTCGTCGAGCCGGGCGATCAGCTCCGGCACGTGGCGCGTGAAGGCGCCGTAGTCGAAGATCGTGTCGAGGTCGAGCGCCACCGTCCGCGGGTCCCCGGCGAGCAGCTCGCGCAGCGGCGTCCGCTCGGCCCAGGCGCGCTGGGCGAGCTCCTGGGTGATGCGATAGGCGTCGTCGCGAGACAGGCCGGCGGCGACGAGCGCGAGCAGGACGCGCTGTGAGAACAGCGCTCCGTGCGTCAGCTCGAGGTTCGCGCGCATCCGCTCCTGGTCGATCACGAGGCCGCGGATCAGGCGGATCGCGAGGTACTGCATGTAGTCGAGCAGGATCGTCGAGTCGGGCAGGATGATCCGCTCGGCGCCGGAGTGGGAGATGTCGCGCTCGTGCCAGAGTGCGACGTTTTCGAGCGCCGCCGTCGCGTTGCCGCGCAGGACGCGCGCGAGGCCGCAGATGCGCTCGCTGACGATCGGGTTGCGCTTGTGCGGCATCGACGAGGACCCCTTCTGCTCGCCGGACCTGAACGGCTCCGAGACCTCCATCACCTCGGTCCGCTGGAGGTGGCGGATCTCGAGCGCGATCCGCTCGAGGCCGGCACCGGCGAGGGCGATCGCCCCAAGCAGGTCGGCGTGGCGGTCGCGCGCGACGATCTGGGTCGAGATCGGCTCGCGGGCGAGTCCGAGACGCGCGAGAACACGCTCCTCGTAGTCCGGCGAGTGGCTCGCGTGGGTGCCGACGGCGCCGGAGATCGCGCCGACCGAGACAGCCGCGAACGCAGCCTCGAGGCGGGCGAGGTTGCGCTGGGCCTCGAAGGCGAAGCCGGCGAGCTTGAGACCGAAGGTCGTCGGCTCGGCGTGGACTCCGTGCGTGCGCCCGACGCAGAGCGTGTCGGCCTGTTCGCGCGCGCGGTCGGTGAGCGCCGCGACGAGCTCGCGGGCACCGCCCAGCACGATCGCGCCGGCATCGCGCAACTGCAGGGCGAGCGCCGTGTCGAGCACGTCCGAGGATGTGAGGCCGTGGTGAATCCAGCGTCCCGCCTCGCCGGCCGAGGCGGCGAGCACGTCGACGAACGCCGCGACGTCGTGGTCTGTGACCTGCTCGCGCTCGCGCACGGCCGCGACGGTGAAGCTTGCCGCGCGGATCGCCTCGAGCTCCGCGGGCGCCGGCCCGCCTGCCCCCGCCGTTGGGGGGTCGAGCTCCTCGGCTGCCGCGACCTCGACCTGGCGCCATCGCTCGATCCGCGCCTCGTCGGTCCAGAGCGCGCCCATCTCGGGGCGTGTGTAGCGCGCGATCACGCCCCGATTATCCTCGCTCGGCAGTTCAGGCGACGGCTGTCGGGCGCCCGCCGGGCGGACCCGTCGTGTCGATGATCCGCGCGGCGAGGATGCCCGCGTTGCGGGCGTTGTCCAGGCCGACCGCGGCGACCGGCACGCCGGGCGGCATCTGGATCACCGAGAGGATCGCGTCGAGGCCGCCGGCGGCCGAGAGGCGGCTCGACAGCGGGACGCCGATCACCGGCAGGTCGGTGTGCGCGGCGACGACGCCGGGGAGTGCGGCCGACAGGCCGGCGCCGGCGATCAGGACGCGCAGGCCGCGCCCGCGCGCAGCGCGGGCGTATTCGCTGACATCGTCCGGCTGGCGGTGGGCCGAGATCACGTGGATCTCGTGGCCGATGCCACGCTCGGCAAGCTCCTTCGCGGCGCCCGCCATCGTGTCCATGTCGCTCTGCGAGCCCATCAGGATGCCGACCAGCGGCGGGCCGTCGCCGGGCTGGGCGGCGACGACGGCGAGCTGGGGCTCGGTCGTCATCAGGCGGCCGCCGCGGCGATGTCGGTGCGCATCTGCTTGCCGGCGAAGTCGATCATCTGCGCCGCAGCATACGCGGCCGAGCGGGCGCCAACAGGATCGTCGCCGAGTCCCGTGACCCCGAGGACGCGTCCCCCGTTGGTGACGATCGCGCCGGCTCGCAGGGCGGTCCCGGCGTGTGTCACCTCGACCTCGGCGGGGACACGATCGAGTCCGCTGATCTTGTCCCCGAGCCGCGGGCGCTCGGGGTAGCCGGCGCTCGCGAGCACGACGGTGACCGCCGATTGCGCCGACCAGTCGAGCCAGAGGTCACGCAGGCCGCCGGGCCGCGTCGAAGCGAGCAGCGCAGCGAGCAGGTCCGAGCGCAGCCGCGGCAGCAGCGCCTGTGTCTCGGGGTCGCCGAAGCGGGCGTTGAACTCGATCACGCGCACGCCGCCGGCCGTAAGGATCAGGCCGCCGTAGAGGACGCCGTGAAACGGGGTCCTCTGCTCGCGCATGTGATCGACGATCGGTTGGTGGACTGTCGCGACGATTTCGGCGACCGCCGCGTCGTCGAGATCGGGGACCGGCGAGAAAGACCCCATGCCACCCGTGTTCGGGCCGCGGTCGCCGTCGAAGATCCGCTTGAAGTCGCGCGCCGGCGCCATCGCGAGGGCGCGCTCGCCGTCGCAGAGCGCGAGCAGCGAGAGCTCCTCGCCGACGAGGTGCTCCTCCACCAGCACCGCCTCGGTGCCAAATCGATGCTCAACGAGGAACGCCTCGAGGGCGCCGCGCGCCTGCGCGGCGTCGGCGGCGATCACGACGCCCTTGCCCGCGGCAAGGCCGTCGGCCTTGAGGACTGCGGGATAAGAGTCGATCGCCGCCATCCCCGCCTCGACGCTGCGCACGCTCGTCCAGGCGCCGGTCGGCACGCCGGCTGCCGCCATCGCCAGCTTGGCGAACTCCTTCGAGCCCTCGAGCGCGGCAGCGGCGGCGCTCGGGCCAAACGCCCTGACGCCGGCTTCGCCGAGCGCGTCGACGAGGCCGGCGACGAGCGGAGCCTCCGGACCGACAACGACGAGCTCGACAGCCTCGTCGCGGGCGGCAGCGACGAGGCCGTCGATGTCATCGACAGCGATCTCGAGCAGGCGCGCGGAGGCGGCGATCCCCGGATTGCCCGGCGCGCAGAGCAGCTCGGGACGCTGCGGCGAGCGCGCAAGAGCATGGACCAGGGCGTGCTCCCGCCCACCCGATCCGACAACGAGGACCTTCACGGCGCGTATCCTAGGAGCCATACGACTGTACGTGATAACGTACAGTCGTATGGCCACAACCCGCGACTGGAACGCGGCCAGCTACGACGCGATCTCAGCCCCGCAGCAGCAGTGGGGCGCGAGCGTCATCGAGCGCCTCGCGCTGAACGGCGACGAGGCGGTGCTCGACGCCGGCTGCGGCACCGGGCGCGTGACCGAGATGGTGCTCGAGCGGCTGCCCCGCGGGCGGGTCGTCGCCGTCGACGGCTCGCCGGCGATGGCGCGGACGGCGCGCGCACGCCTTGACCTGGCGCGCGTCGAGGTGATCTGCTCAGACCTGCTCGAGCTCGAGCTGCCCGCGCGCCTCGACGCGGCGATCTCGACCGCGACCTTCCACCACATCTTCGATCACGAGACGCTCTTCGCGCGGATCCGCGCGGTCCTGCGCGACGGCGCCCAGTTCGTCGCACAGTGCGGCGGCGTGGGCAACATCGACCGGGTCCGGAGGATCGGCGCCGAGCTCGCCGGCCGGCCGCCCTACGACGGGCACATCGGGAAGATGGGCGACCTCTGGCACTACGCGACCGTCGAGCAGACGACGCAGCGGCTCGAGCAGGCCGGGTTCGCCGTCAACGCGTGCTGGCTGGCGCCGATGCCGACCACCCCGCCGGCGCCGCGCGAGTTCCTCGAAACCGTGATCTTCGCGCCCTACCTCGAGCGCCTCCCGGCCGCACTCGCGCAGGCCTACCTCGACGAGCTCGTCACGCTGCTCGGCGAGCCGCTGGTCCTCGACTACGTGCGGCTCAACTGGGACGCCGTCGCCGTTTAGGGAGCCCAAGTACCTGCCGGCGGTGCTGCGCGCGTTCGCCAACGTCAACCCGTTCACGGTCACCGTCGATGCGATGCGCTCGCTGTGGCTCGGCGCGCCGGCCGGCAACAACGTCTGGGGCGCGTTCGTCTGGGCGGTCGTGATCATCGTGATCTTCGCGTCGCTGGCAGTCGCGCGCTACCGCAGCGCGGCCAACTCCTAGCCGCTGTTCCGGGGGTCGTACCCCATTCGGGGCACAGGCATGCGACCCCCGGCCGGCCGGCGTACCCCATTCGGGGCACAGGCATGCGCCGACCGGGGCCTGCGCGCATGCGCGCAGGCCTGAGCTCAGGCGGGTGTCGGGGTTGCCGCGCCGACGCTGCTGAGGACGAGCTCGCCGCCGACGTTCTCGGCGCGGACCGTCTGGCCATCGCGGTAGGTGCCGTCGAGCAGGCCTGTCGCGAGGCGGTCGACGAGCTGCTTCTGGATCACGCGCTTGAGCGGGCGGGCACCGTAGACGGGGTCGTAGCCGAGGTTCCCGAGCAGCGTCAGCGCGTCGTCTGAGAGCTCCAGCGTGATGCCGCGGGCGGCCAGCTGGTCGACGACGCGGCGCGTCTGGAGCATGACGATCTCGTGCAGCTGCTCGCGCGAGAGCGGCTCGAAGACGACGATGTCGTCGAGGCGGTTAATGAACTCGGGCTTGAAGTGCAGCTGCAGCGACTGGCGGACGTCGTCGCCCTCGATCCTGATGTTCGAGGTCATGATCAGGACGACGTTCTTGAAGTCGACGGTGCGCCCCTGGCCGTCTGTGAGGCGGCCGTCGTCGAGCACCTGGAGCAGCGTGTTGAAGACGTCGGGGTGGGCCTTCTCGATCTCGTCGAGCAGGATCACGCCGTAGGGGCGGCGGCGGACCGCCTCGGTCAGCTGGCCGCCCTCCTCGTAGCCGACGTAGCCGGGCGGCGCGCCGACGAGGCGGGAGACGCTGTGCTTCTCCATGTACTCGGACATGTCGATCCTGACCATCGCGTCCTGGGTGTCGAAGAGGAACTCGGCGAGCGCGCGGGCGAGCTCGGTCTTGCCGACGCCGGTCGGGCCGAGGAAGAGGAAGCTGCCGATCGGACGATCGGGGTCGGCGAGGCCGGCGCGGCTGCGGCGGATCGCGCCGGCAACCGCTTCGACCGCCTCGTCCTGGCCGATCACGCGGTCGTGCAGGCGCTCCTCCATGTGGATCAGCTTCTGGACCTCGGACTCGAGCAGGCGCGTCAGCGGGATGCCGGTCCAGGTCGAGACGACCTCGGCGACGTCGTCGGCGTCGACCTCCTCCTTGAGGAACGCTGTCTGGCCCGGGGTGGCGACGGCGCTCTCGAGCGCTTCGAGCTCGCGCTCGAGCTCGGGGATCGTCCCGTAGCGCAGCTCGGCGGCGCGCGCGAGGTCGGAGGCGCGCTCGGCGCGCTCGGCCTCCTGGCGGGACTGCTCGAGCTGCTTCTTGAGCTCTGAGATCTCTGAGATCTGGTCCTTCTCGGCCTGCCACTGTGCCTTCATCGCGCTCGAGCGCTCCTGCAGCTCGGCGAGCTCGGCGGCGATCCCGCTGCGGCGCTCGGCGGAGGCGTCGTCGGTCTCCTTTGCCAGCGATGTGAGCTCGATCTGGAGGCTCGTCGTGCGCCGGTCGAGGTCGTCGATCTCGCTCGGCAGCGAGTCGATCTCGATCCGCAGGTGCGACGCCGCCTCGTCGATCAGGTCGATCGCCTTGTCGGGCAGGAAGCGGTCGGCGATGTAGCGGTTTGACAGCTCGGCGGCGGCGATCAGTGCGTTGTCCTGGATGCGGACGCCGTGGTGGTTCTCGTAGCGCTCCTTGAGGCCGCGAAGGATCGCGATCGTGTCCTCGACCGACGGCTCGTCGACCATCACCGGCTGGAAGCGGCGCTCGAGCGCGGCGTCCTTCTCGATGTGCTTGCGGTACTCGTCGAGCGTCGTCGCGCCGACCGCGCGCAGCTCGCCGCGGGCGAGCATCGGCTTCAGCAGGTTGGCTGCGTCGACGGCACCCTCGGCGGCGCCGGCGCCGACGATCGTGTGCAGCTCGTCGATGAACAGGATCACGGTGCCGGCGGCCTCCTGGATCTCCTTCAGCACCGCCTTGAGGCGGTCCTCGAACTCTCCGCGGTACTTGGCGCCCGCGAGCAGCGCGCCGAGGTCGAGCGAGATCACGCGCCGGTCGCGCAGCGACTCGGGGACGTCGCCGTTGATGATCCGCTGCGCGAGGCCCTCGACGACCGCTGTCTTGCCGACGCCGGGCTCACCGATCAGGACGGGGTTGTTCTTCGTCCGCCGGGCGAGGATCTGGATCACGCGGCGGATCACCGTGTCGCGGCCGATCACCGGGTCGAGCTTGCCCTCTGACGCCTCGGCGGTGAGGTCGCGCCCGTAGCGCTCGAGCGCCTCGAAGGCATCCTCGGGATTGCGGTCGGTGACCTTGCTCGCGCCGCGGACCTCGGTCAGCGCCGCGAGGATCCTGTCGTGCCCGGCGCCGGCACCGCGCAGCGCGTCGCCGGCGCTCCCGGGGTGGGCGCTGATCGCGAGCAGCAGGTGCTCGGTCGAGATGTAGTCGTCGTTCTGGGCGCGCGCCTCCCCGTCGGCGGTGTTGATGACCGCGGCGAGCTCGGAGGAGACCGGCGGCGCCTCGGCTGCCGCGCCCTGGAGCGTCGGCAGGGCGTCGAGCGCCTTGTCGAGCGCCGTCGAGATCGCGCTGTTGTCGGCGCCGAGCTTGCGGAGGATCGAGACGGCGATCCCGTCAGTGTCCTCGAGCAGCGCGGCGAGCACGTGGGCCGGCCCGGTCTGCGGGTTACCGCGCGCCTGGGCAAGGCGAACGGCCGTTGCGAGGGCCTCCTGGGCACGGATCGTGAAGCGTTCTGGCTGCATATAAATCTAAGTGTGATCGTAGCAGATCTGCGCCGGATGTCCAGTGTTTGTGGGCCCTTTTCTAAGCCCGTGCCCGTCGGAACCAGTCCCTGTGCTTGCCTGCTGGACTAGCCCGCGCGCTTTGTTGGGCGCGCGAACGGCGAGCGCGCGTCGGCGCGGCGAACGAGCTCCGTCGAGCCGGTGTAGGGCACGATCTCGGCGCGGAACGAGCGCCGCACGCGCTCGAGCTCCGCCGCCATCTCGAGGCGCGCGAGCGTCGCTGCCTGCTCCAGCTGGGCGAGGCGCTCGTGCGCTTTGTCGAGCTCCTCCTCGAGCGCGAGGACGCGCTCGACGCCGGCAAGGTTGAGCCCCAGCTGGGCGGTCATCTGCTGGATCCGCCGCAGGCGCTCGACGTCCTGCTGCGAGTAGAGGCGGGTTCCCTTGGGTGAGCGACTCGGCTCGATCAGGCCGCGCGCCTCGTACATCCGCAACGTCTGCGGATGCATCTCGGCGAGCTCGGCGGCGACCGAGATCATGAAGACGCCGCGGTCGACCGCCACATCGATCCGCATGTTGCGCGGATCGCCGCTCACTTCGCCGCCCCCTCGAAGAGGCTCTCGCGCGGGTTGCCGTTCATCGTCTTGGCGAGCGCGTCGAGCGCCTTACGCTGGGTGTCGTCGAGCTCCTTGGGAACCTCGATCACGAAGCGGTAGTGGATGTCCCCGTTGCCCCCGCCGGAGAGCTTCGGCGGCCCCTCGCCGCGCAGCCGCTGGACGGTGCCGTGCTTTGTGCCGGGAGCGATCCGCAGGCGCTTGCGGCCGCTCAGCGTCGGCACCTCGATCTCGCCACCGCGCAGCGCCTCGACGATCGTGATCGGCACCTCGACCTCGAGGTGCTCGCCCTTCTGCTTGAAGACCGGTGATGGGGTCACGCGCGTGATCACGTAGAGGTCGCCTGGCGGTGCGCCGTTCTGGCCGGGCTCACCCTTGCCGGCGAGCCGGATCCGGCTTCCATCGTGAACCCCGGCGGGGATGTTGACGCGATAGCGCTTGACGGTGCGGGTCGCACCGCTGCCGCCGCAGGTCGGGCAGGGATCCTCGATGATCGTGCCGCGTCCGCCGCAGCGCGAGCAGGGCTGGGAGATCGAGAACATCCCCTGACCCTCCGACTCGATCCCGCGACCGCCGCACTGCGGGCAGACGACCGGGCTCGTACCGGGCTTGGCGCCGGTCCCCGAGCAGGTCGCGCAGCGCACCGCCGTCGGGACCGATAGCGGCACCTGGCCGCCCTTGATCGCCTGGTCGAAGCTGATCTGAAGCGTTGCCTCGAGGTCGCGGCCGCGCGTCGGTTGGGGCTTTGCGCGGCGCGCATTGGCGCCGCCCCCGCCGCCACCGCCGAACAGGTTCGAGAGGATGTCGCTGAACGAGCCGCCGTCGAAGTTGGCGCCGGCGAACGGGTTGGCGCCGCGCGCGCCGGCGAACGGCCCATCGCCACGGTCGAAGGCGGCCCGCTTCTCGGTATCGCTGAGGATGTCGTGCGCCTCGTTGATCTCCTTGAAGCGGGCCTCGGACTGGCTGTCACCCTGGTTACGGTCGGGGTGGTACTGGCGTGCCAGCTTGCGGTAGGCCTTCTTGATCTCGTCGGCGGAGGCCTTGCGGTCGACGCCGAGGACGGTGTAGGGGTCCTTGGTCGTGGCCATCGCGCTCCTCAGGCGGCCACCAGGACGCGGGCCGGCCGGATCACGGCACCCGCGATCCGGTATCCGGGCTGGTAGACCTCGACGACGGCACCGGCGCGGGCGCCGTCGACCGGCTGGTGCGCGACAGCTTCATGCAGGACCGGGTCGAAGCCCTCGCCGGCCACGCCGTAGCGCTCGATTCCGCCGCGCTCGAGGGCCGCGATCAGCTCGCGCTGGACGAGCCGCAGCCCCTCGATCAACTGCTCATCGACGTGCGTCGCCTCCTGCGCCGCGGCGAGCGCGCGCTCGAGGTTGTCGAGCGCCGGCAGCAGCTCCTTCGCCAGGCGCGTGATGCCGCGCGCCTGCGCGCCGTCGAGCTCGCGCGCCATCCGCTTGCGGTAGTTCTCGAAGTCGGCCTGGGTCCGCTGGGCGAGCGCCAGGTACTCATCGGCGCGCGAGTCCCCCGGATCGGGGGACCCAGCGGCCTCCTCGAGCTCGACGTCCGCCGGCCCGGCGCCTGACTCGTCGACCGGCTCACCTTTCGACGCGTGCTTGCCGTCTTGGGAAACCGCGGGCCCGAGGATCGTGTCCTCGGTGCCCGCGGGCTGATATTCGGTCATCGCTAGGACTGTGTCGGCTCGTCGACGACCTCGGCGTCGACGACATCCTCGTCAGAGGAGTCGGCGCCGTCGCCGTTGGTGGCGGAGCCATTTGACTGGGCTTCCGCAGACGCGCGCTCGTAGATCGCTTCGGAGACCGCGTGGAACGCCTGGTTCAGCGCGTCGGTCCGCTCGCGGATCGTTGCCGGGTCCTCCGAGTCGAGCACCTCTCGCAGCGCCGTGATCGCTGCCTCGATCTGCTCCTTGGAGGCGGCGTCGACGGTGTCGCCGAGCTCCTTCAACTGGCGCTCGGCCTGGTAGGCCCCGTTCTCGCCGTTGTTGCGTGCTTCGGCGAGCTCGCGTGCCTTGCGGTCGTCGTCGGCATGGGCCTCGGCGTCGGAAACCATGTTCTTGATCTCCTGGTCCGAGAGGCCCGATCCGGCCTTGATCTCGATCTTCTGCTCCTTGCCGGTGCCGAGATCCTTGGCCGACACGCTGAGGATCCCGTTGGCGTCGATGTCGAAGGCGACCTCGACCTGCGGGATGCCGCGCGGCGCCGGCGGGATGCCGGTCAGCTGGAACTTGCCGAGCGACTTGTTGTAGCTCGCCATCTCGCGCTCACCCTGGAGGACGTGGATCTCGACCGAGGGCTGGTTGTCCTCGGCGGTCGAGAAGACCTCTGCCTTGCGCGTCGGGATCGTCGTGTTGCGCTCGATCAGTCGCGTGAAGACACCGCCCTTGGTCTCGATGCCGAGGGTCAGCGGCGTCACGTCGAGCAGCAGCACGTCCTTGACGTCACCGGCGAGCACGCCGGCCTGGATCGCGGCGCCGACAGCGACGACCTCGTCGGGGTTGACACCCCGGTGCGGGTCCTTGCCGGTCAGCTCCTTGACCTTCTCCTGGACCGCCGGCATGCGCGTCATGCCGCCGACGAGGACGACGTGGTCGATCTTGGCGGCGCCCTTCTCCTTCGCGTCGTCAAGCGCCTGGCGCACCGGCGCCACGACGCGATCGAGCAGGTCGCTCGTCAGCTCGGAGAGCTTGGCGCGCGTCAGGCGTGTGTCGAGGTGCTTCGGGCCGCTCTGGTCGGCGGTGATGAACGGCAGGTTGATCTGCGTCTCCTGCGTCGTCGAGAGCTCGATCTTCGCCTTCTCCGCCGCCTCGTAGAGGCGCTGCAGCGCCATTGGATCGGCCTGCAGGTCGATCCCCTGGTCGCGCTTGAACTCGGCGACGAGCCAGTCGACGATCGCCTTGTCGAAGTTGTCGCCGCCGAGGTGGTTGTCACCGGCGGTCGACTTGACCTCGAAGACGCCGTCGCCGATCTCGAGCACGGACACGTCGAAGGTGCCGCCGCCGAGGTCGAAGACGAGAATCGTCTGGTCGGACTCCTTGTCGAGCCCGTAGGCGAGCGATGCCGCCGTCGGCTCGTTGATGATCCGCTTGACGTCGAGCCCGGCGATCTTGCCGGCGTCCTTCGTCGCCTGGCGCTGATCGTCGTTGAAGTACGCGGGGACGGTGATCACCGCGCCATCGACGCTCTCACCGAGGTAGGCCTCGGCATCCGCCTTCAGCTTCTGCAGGATCATCGCGCTGATCTCCGGCGGCGAGTACTCCTGACCCCCGGCCTCGACGCGGGCGTCTCCGTTCTTGCCGGAGATCACCTTATAGGGAACGATTGCCTCCTCCTCGGAGACCTCGCTCTCCTTGCGCCCCATGAAGCGCTTGATCGAGAAGATCGTGTTCTGCGGGTTGGTCACGGCCTGGCGCTTTGCCACCGTGCCTACCAGACGCTCGCCCGACGGGGCGAACGCGACTACCGACGGGGTGGTACGCCCGCCCTCTGCGTTCTCGATGACGGTCGGTTCGCCGCCTTCGAGTACTGCCATGCACGAGTTTGTCGTGCCCAGGTCAATGCCGATGGTCTTTCCCATTCAGCCACTACTCCTTTACGCTCTGCAATAAATCTGAGTCAGAGCATAGAAGATTTTTGCCCCCTGGTCAAGGGCCGCGGCTGCGGCTGCGGCTGCGGCCGCGGGAGCCGGGCTACCGTCCGGCTGTCCTCGCTGGACTGGTGCGGCTTGTATGGCCGGCCGGAGCTACTCCCCTGGCCGCCGGCTCGGCCGGCGGCCGGCTAGGTCGACCCGGTTGCTCCGGTCGTCCCGGTCGATCCGGTGGCACCGAGCACGCTGGTGATGTGCGCGTCGATCGCACCGGCGAGCGCGGTCGCGTCGCTCGTCGGGACCTTCTCGCCGGGCCTGGCGGTCATGATCAGGAACGCGTAGGTGGTGCCCTGCCCGAACAGCACGACGTCCTCGTGCACCGAGACGTGTTTGACGTGGAGCCCGATCGTCTCGGCGAACGAGCCCTGCCCGACGCCGATGCTCCCGAGGCTTTCGTACTTGATGTCCCGCGCCTTGAGGTGGGCCTTCTTGCCGGCCGCGGAGATGATCACGGCGTCCAGCAGCTTGTGGCCCGCCTTCGAGCGGAAGACGCGGGTCTCGCTGGCGACAAACGCGCTGGCGGTCGCCGCGCTCGGCGCGATCGCAACGAAGTCGCCGATCGCGTAGTAGCTGATTCCATCGGGCGTCGACGCGGTCGTGAAGGTACCGTCGTACTGGGCAGTGAAACCCGCCGGCGCTGCCGCGTAGCCCTCCCGGCCCGCGACGGCTCCAGCCGCGAGGTCGCTCGGCTGGAGCACCATTGCGGCCATGTTCGGCGTGCCGGCCGGCGGTGTCACGGTCGCTGCGAGCGCCGCGCCGGCGGCACTGAGGACAACCGTCGCGCTGAGCGCGACACATATGCGACGACGGCGTTTCATCCGCGACTCCTCAAAGTGGCCCGGCCAGCGCCCGAGTATGACGAGCTGCGAGCCCCGCAGGTCCGGCTAGCTGGATTCCCCGCAGCGCGAGCTCTAGCTCGAAGCGGACGTCGGGCTGATCGAGTTGCCCGCCGAAGCACTCGCGCAGTCGTCCGAGCCGGTAGCGGACTGTCTGCGCATGGACGTGCAGCTCAGCCGCGACGGCCGGCACGTTGCCCTGCCAGCGCAGCCAGCTGAGCAGCGTCGCCTCGAGCCGTGCACGGCTCGCCGCGGTCTGCGTTGCGAGCGGCTCGAGCCGCTGCCGTGCGAGCTCGCCGAGCGCTTCGGGGTCGGCGAACAGCGCCAGCGGCCCGAGCGTGTCCTGGGTGAACACGAGCCTGTCAGACGGCAGCACACCGGCCTGCGCGAGCCGCGCACAACGCGCGGCTCGGGCCCAGCTGAGCGGCGCCTCGACGGCAGCGACCGTCGGGCCGAGCGCGACGAGCCGTCCGGCAAGCGAGCGCCCGAGCCGCTCCCGCCGCCCCGGGGCGTCCGGGTCGGCGATCAGCACGCAGACGAGGTCGTCGACCCGCGCACCGATCGCGCCCTCGCCCGCCAGTGCCGCGAGCCGCTCGGCGTCGCGATGGTCGCCCGCGAGGACGGCGAGTCGGCGCGGCAGCTCCCATTCCGCCGCGCTCGCCGCCTCGCGCGCCTCGTCGTCCGCCAGTCCCTCGCTGACCAGCGCCCGCACGAGCGCCTGGCGTGCGCGCTGGCGCTCGCCGGCGCTCGCCGCCTGCTCGCTCGCGTAGCCCTCGACCGACTCGGCCGAGACCTCGTCGATGTAGGCGAAGATCGACTCGGCGAGCAGCGACAGGGTCGCGCCGTCGAGACCGGCGTCGCGCGCGACCGCTGCGATCCGCCGCCAGGCGACGCGCGCTCCGAGGCGATAGGCAGCCTGGAGCGCGTCGAGCGGGCGACCCGCGCGGTACTCGCTGCGACCGAGACCGACGTAGACCTCGCGGCCGGGCAGCGCCCCTGCCGTGGGTTGCCCGATCTGCTCGACGAATTGGCGCAGCGCGCTGTCGATCGCCATCCGCACGCCGCGGCCGAAGGCGCCCCGCATCGGTTGGCGGTAGCCGTCGATCGACGCTGCGATCGCTGCCGTTATCTCTTCGGCGACCTCGCCGATCGCGGGCGCGACGATGTCGCGGACCGCCGGGTTGAGCGCCTGCCATGGCCGTTCGAGCGACAGTTCTTGTGGTTTGGTAACAAGTTCTCCCCGAGAAATTGAAACCATGGCGAAGAAAATACTACTGGACGCCGCTAACGTGGGCAATCAATGTCACGCCTCGAGCGCAACGTCAACATCGCCGCCGTCGCGATCCCGTTCATCGCCACCGTGCTCGCTGCGATCTTCGCCTGGGGCAGCTGGCTCCACGCCCGCGACATCGTGATCTTCGCCGTGATGTATTTGGCGAGCGCCTTCGGCGTGACGGTCGGCTTTCACCGCCACCTCACCCACCGCGCCTTCGAGACCTCCAGGGCGCTGCACTACGCGCTCGCGATCATGGGCTCGCTGTCGGTCGAGGGTCCGGTCCTCGCCTGGGTCGCGGACCATCGCAAGCACCACACCTTCTCCGACGAGGAGGGCGACCCCCACTCACCCCACGTCGGCCACGGCGCCGGCATCGGCGGCATGTTGAGCGGCCTCTACCACGCCCACATCGGCTGGCTGTTCGAGACCAATGGGCGCGCCGAGAAGCGTCGCTACTGCCCCGATCTCGCGAGCGACATCGGGATGCGCCGGATCAACAAGGCCTTTCCCGTGATCGTCTATTTCACGCTCGCGATCCCGTTCGCCGCCGGCTGGGTCTGGGGCGGCAGTCTCGACGCCGGCCTCGAGGCGCTGCTCTGGGCGGGCTTCGTGCGGATCTTCCTCGTCCACCACGTGACCTGGTCGATCAACTCGGTCTGCCACTTCTTTGGCCAGCGACGCTTCGATACCGGTGATCAGTCGCGCAACGTCTTCTGGCTCTCGTTGTTCAGCCTCGGGGAGTCCTGGCACCACAACCACCACGCCTTCCCGCGCTCCGCCTTCCACGGACTGCGCTGGTACGAGCTCGACCCCTCCGGCTGGGTGATCGCCGTGCTCGCCAAGCTCGGCCTCGTCTGGAACGTCGTCAGCGTCGACCGCGAGCACCAGAGCGCCAAGCTCGCCGCCGCCGCTCGCTGAGCGGTTCCATTTGGCGCGTGGTCGGCGTGCGCAGCCAAGCACTGCCCGAGGCGGGCGCGCAGGCCGCAGCAAAGCCGCGCCTGCGCGGCGTTTCGCACGCGTGGGGCTTCTTCGTCTCACTCGCCGCCGGCGTCGCGCTGATCTGGACCGCGCCGGCCGGGCGCGCGCTGATCGGCGCGGTGATCTTCGCGACGGCGGTCTCTGCGCTGCTTGGAGTCAGCGCGCTCTACCACCGCGTCGACTGGCGCGCCGGCGTGCGCCGCTGGATCCGCCGCCTCGACCACGCGATGATCTTCGTGCTGATCGCGGCAACCCAGACGCCGTTTGCACTGCTCGCCCTCCACGGCACGCTCGCGACCGTGATCCTCGCCGTCGCCTGGGCCGGAGCCGCCGGCGGCATCATCCTCCAGCTCGCCTGGACCAACCATCCCAAGTGGGCCTCCTCGCTGATCGGCATGGGCCTCGGCTGGGTCGGCCTCGTCACGCTCACCCAGCTCCCAAAGAGCATCGGCTGGAGCGCCGTCGCCGTCCTGATCGCGGCCGGCGCCCTATACACCGCCGGCGCCGTCATCTACGCGCGCGAGCGTCCGGATCCAGTTCCCGGCGTGTTCGGCTACCACGAGGTCTTCCACGCGCTCGTCCTCGCCGCCGCAGGGATGCAGTACGGCGTGATCGCGTTCGCGGTGCTGCCGCTGGCTGCGGGCGGCCGCTAACGCGGGCCGTCCTCGCCTGGAGTCAGGACGCGGGGTGCTCGCACCAGCTCGTCGGTCACACCGACCCGCGGGCACATCCGGCGCAGGCCACACCCGCCGCATTCCGGCGCACGCGCGTGGCAGGTGCGCCGCCCGTGGCGCAGCAGGTTCATGTGGAGCTCGAGCTCTGCTCCGGGAGGCGTCAGCGCGAGCATCTGGTCGTGGAGCTCCTCGAACGGAGCGCCCGGCCGCAATAGACCGAGCCGCGTGCCGACGCGCGAGACGTGGGTGTCGACGGGGATCTCGCGCAGCCCGAAGCTGAACAGCAGGACACAGGCGGCGGTCTTGCGCCCGACGCCCGGTAGTGCGCAGAGCGCGTCGCGGCTCTGTTCGATCGGCGCGTGCTCGATCCAGTCGAGGCCGAGAGGCTCGCCGATCGCGCGCAGGATCTGCTGGATGCGGACCGACTTGACCTTCGAGATGCCCCCGGGCCGGATCGCCTCCTCGACGGCCTCCAGCGGCGCGTCGCGAACCGCCTCCCAGCCGGCCGCCTGCCCCGCCCTCGCGGCGAAGCGCTCGCGCAGCGCGAGGAACGCGACGTCGCGATTGCGGTCGTTGGTGCTCTGCGAGAGCACTGTGAGGATCAGTTCGTCGAGCGGGCGACCGTGCGGCTCGACCGCCGGGACGCCGTAGAGCTCGCGCAGGCGCGCGCGGATCCGGGCGACGCGAGCGCGGGTCGGGGGGACCCACCCAGCAGGATTCATCTCGCTATCGTCGCCGTTGCGACCGCGTGGCGCCTCGGCGCCAAGTTTCTCGGGTAGCATGCGGTCCCAGCATGCTCCGTGGCATTTTCGCCGGGATCGAGGGGCGGCTACCGAAGGGCTGGACGGACCTGCTGCGCCAGGTCAGCCTGTTCGGGCTCGCCTACCTCGTCTACCGAATCGTTGAGGGTGCTGCCGACCACAGCAGCGCGCTTGCGCTGGCGCACGCGACGGAGATCATCTCGCTCGAGCATTCGCTCGGCGTGTTCGTCGAGCCGAGCGTTCAGAGCTGGGCCTCCGGCAGTCACCTGCTGATGGTGATCGCGACATACATCTACATCAACGCGCAGACGACGATCCTGCTCGGCCTGCTGCTGTATTTCTATCTCGTTCACAACCGCAGCTACTACTTCCTGCGCAACATGCTCTTCGTCGCGATGGCGATCGGTCTCGCCGGGTACCTGTTCTTCCCGACGATGCCACCGCGCTTCCTCGCCAACTGGGGCTTCGTCGACACGATCGGCAACGTAACCGGCTCCTCGGCGAAGGGCGTGATCGAGAGCGAGTTCTTCAACCCCTACGCCGCCGTGCCGTCGATGCACGTCGCCTTCGCGCTGATGTTCGGCGTCACGCTGGCGCGCATGTCGCGCTCCTGGGTCGCCCGGATCTGGTGGGCCTGCTGGCCCTTCCTGATCACGTTCGTGACGATCATCACCGCCAACCACTTCCTGTTCGACGCCGTGCTCGGGACTCTCACAGCCGCGGTCGCGGCCGCCGTCGCCTTCCGGCTCGCTCGCGTACGGCCGCACGTCTGGGCCTTCGCGCCACAGCCAGCGACGGCGGCACTCGCGCCCGCACCGGCGGGGGCGAGCGTCGCGGTCTCGTGAGCTCACCGGGGCCGGTCCAAACGCCGGCACCACCCGCAGAGCGTCCGCGTGGATCGGCGCGCCGCAGCGAAACGCGCCTGATCGTCCGCAACCGCCTGATCGAGTCGCGCCTGACGCCGAACGCGATCTCGCTGACCGGCCTCTTGCTGAACCTCGCCGCCGCGGTACTCGTCTGGGAGCGCTACTTCTTCCTTGGCGGTGTCGCCTTCATCGTCGGGTCGATCATGGACACGCTCGACGGGCGTTACTCGCGGATGTCAGGCAAGGGCACGCCGTTCGGCGCCTTCCTCGACTCGACCCTCGACCGCTGCGAGGAGGGGATCGTGCTGACTGCCGTCGCCGCGACGTTCGCCCGCCAGCACGAGCAGTTCGCGGTTGCCGCCGTCGTCGTGGCGGTCCTCGCCTCGCTGATGGTTTCCTATACGCGCGCGCGTGCCGAGGCGCTCGGGGTCGAGTGCAAGGTCGGTCTCGCAACGCGCCCGGTCCGGGTGGTGATCATGTCGATCGGCCTGGTCTTCGCACGCGGCGCATCGATCGCCCATTTCACGCTGCTTGCGCCGGCCGTTTACGTGCTGGCGGGTCTCGGCGCCTTCACCGTCCTGCAACGGATCTTCCACGTGCGCTCAGAGCTCCGCGCGATGGCCGCGCCTTAGCCGCGGCGTGTACCCTGTGGACCGGCGTCCCCTGGAAAGGCTCGGCTTGTGACACTCGCTAACGGCAGCAGCAACGGCAGCGCCCGCTATCAGCACGAGAAGGTGCGCGTCGCGATCGTCGGCGTCGGCAACTGCGCCAACTCGCTCGTCCAAGGGATCCACTACTACAAGGACGCCAACCCGGAGGACACCGTTCCCGGACTGATGCACGTGAACCTCGGCGGCTACCACGTCCGCGACATCGAGTTCACAGCGGCCTTCGACATCGACGCCGACAAGGTCGGCAAGGACCTCGGTCAGGCGATCTGGTCGGGCCAGAACAACACGATCAAGTTCGCCGAGGTCCCCGAGCACCTCGGGGTCGAGGTCCATCGCGGCATGACGCACGACGGGCTCGGCAAGTACCTGTCACAGAAGATCAAGAAGGCCCCCGGCGAGACCGCCGACATCGTCTCGATCCTGCGCGATACGCACACCGACATCGTCGTCTCCTATCTGCCGGTCGGCTCCGAGCAGGCGACGAAGTGGTACGTCGAGCAGGTGCTCGAAGCCGGCTGCGGCTTCGTCAACTGCATCCCCGTCTTCATCGCCCGCGAGGACTACTGGGACAAGCGCTTCAAGAAAGCCCGCCTGCCGATCATCGGCGACGACATCAAGTCACAGGTCGGCGCGACGATCGTCCACCGCGCGCTCGCGACCCTGTTCGCCGACCGCGGCGTCTCGATCGAACGGACCTCCCAGCTCAACGTCGGCGGCAACATGGACTTCTTCAACATGCTCGAGCGCGAGCGTCTCGAGTCGAAGAAGATCTCGAAGACGAACGCCGTCACCTCGATCATGGACCACGAGCTCCCGGCCGACGACGTCCACGTCGGTCCATCTGACTACGTGCCGTGGCTGACCGACCGCAAGTGGGCCCACATCCGCGTCGAGGGCGCAGCTTTTGGAGATGTGCCGCTGAGCGTCGAGCTGAAGCTCGAGGTCTGGGACTCGCCGAACTCGGCCGGCATCGTGATCGACGCCGTGCGCTGCTGCAAGCTGGCACTCAACCACGGCGTTTCCGGCCAGCTCGACGGGCCGAGCTCCTACCTGATGAAGTCGCCTCACAACCAGCGACCCGACTATGTCGCGCGCGCCGATACCGAGAAGTTCATCGCGCGCTACAGCGGCCTCCCCTCGACGAAGCCGAAGACCGCACCGCGCAGCCGCACCGCGCGCTCCTAGCCGAGCGTCGCTCCCCCATCCAGGTGAGGACCCCGGGCCCGCCCGCAGTCCGCCTTATCCTGAAGCGGTGAAGTTCCAGGTCGCCCACGTCTCGCCGCACCCATGGGAGGCCGGCGGCGAGCTGAACCGCTACGTCGAGCGTGTCGCGGGCGAGCTGGCGAAGCGCGGACACCGCGTGCTGATCGTCGCGCCCTCGCAATCGCAGCGCCTTGCGGCGAGCTCGCGCCGAGCGCTGCGCGACGCGCGCGACGCGCCAGAGCTTCTGTGGCAGGCCGACGGCGCACCGACCATGTTCTCTGCCGGCGAGGTTCTGTCCGTCGGGACGACGCGACCCGGGCGCGGCGTCGCCGTGTCGGTCGACGTCGCCAGAACCGTCGAGGAGCTGCTCGCGACGCTGCCGCTCGACTTCGTCCACGTACACGAGCCGTTCGCGCCGAGCACCTCCAGCGCCGCGCTGCACCACTCGCGCTCACTGAACGTCGGCAGCTTCCATACGCCGGCCGAGCGGTTGATCTCGACCCAGGTCACGCGCCGCTTCGTCGAGCTCTTCTTCGGGCGGCTCGACGCGCGCATCGCGAGCTACCGCGCGACAGCGGCGATGATGAGCTCCCACTTCCCGGCCGCCTACCGCGTGATCGCGCCGGGCGCCGACGTCATCGAACACTCTGCGGGCGCTGGCGATCGGCTGCGCATCGCCTTCGTCGAAGAGGAGGAGCGTGCCGCCCTGCGCGTCTTCCTGCGCGCGCTGCGCCGCCTCGGCACCACGCTCGATTGGGAGGCGACTGTGCTTACCGCCCGCGGCTCGTCAAGCAGCGTTCCGCTGCGCGCGGGGATCGCCGAGCGCGTCCGCTTCGCCGGGCATGACGAGCTCGATCGCGAAGCGCTGCTTGCCGGCGCCGACATCGTCGTCCTCGGCTCGGCCGGTGTCAGCCCAGCACCGGGGCTCGCGCTCGCGGCGATCGGTGCCGGCGCTGTGCCCGTCGCCTCGCGCATCGCGGTCTACGAGGAGACGCTCGGCGAAGGCGAGCTCGGGCTGCTCTACGACGCCGGCGACGCCGAGCTGCTCGCCGCACAGCTCGCCCGGCTGGCCGCTGAGCCGCCGCTGCTCGCGAGGCTTCGGAGCAGCGCCGACAAGCTGCGAGCCGGTTCGCTTTCGTGGACGCGCGTCGCCGACGAAGTCGAGCAGGTCTACGAGCTTGTCGCGGCGCGTCGGCGCAGCGGCGGTGGCAGTGCCGCGATCCGCAGCACGCTCGCGCGACGCCCGCTGATCGACGTCGACCTGCACATGCATACCGACCACTCACCCGATTGTGCGACGCCGGTCGAGGTGCTGCTGGCGACAGCGCGCGCCGAAGGTCTCGGAGCGATCGCGGTGACTGACCACAACGTTGTCTCGGGCGCCCTTGATGCCGCGCGCAAGGCGAGCGACATCAAGGTGATCGTCGGCGAGGAGGTGAAGACGGCGAGCCAGGGCGAGGTGATTGGCCTGTTCCTGACCGAGAAGATCCCGCGCGGGCTCTCGCTCGAGGAGACCGTGGCCGAGATACGCCGGCAGGGCGGATTGGTCTACGTGCCGCATCCGTTCGATCGCCTGCACGCGGTTCCCGACTACGAGCACATGCTCGCGATCCTCGACGAGATCGACGCGATCGAGATCTTCAACCCGCGCGTCGCGATCAGCTCGTTCAACGAGGAGGCGGTGCGCTTCGCCGCCAAGTACCGCCTGATCGCGGGCGCCGGGTCGGACGCTCACGTCGCCGCCGGGCTCGGATCGGTGCGCGTGCGGATGCGCGATTTCGACGGACCGCAGGAGTTTCTCGAGTCGCTGCGCGACGCCGAAATCCATACGCGGCCGACGAGTCTGCTCTACGTCCAGGCGCTCAAGTTCATCGAGACGAAGGCGACCCCGCCGCCCGCCCGGCGGGCGCGACGCGAGCGGCGCGTGCGGCGCGCAATGCGCAAGTCGTGATGCACTCGCAAGGACAAGCAAGCAGCCCGGGGAAGATCGTGCGGCCGATGCCTGCGACCGACGACGAGATCCGCGAGCGCTACCTCGACCGCGCGATCCGCGAGCTGAACCTGCTCTCGCGCGAGATCCAGGACTGCAGCGCCTGCCCCCGCGGATCGCTGATGCCGGTGCTCGGGTCCGGCCACCCGCAGGCCGACATCATGCTGATCAAGTACGCGCCGCGGCAGTCGGAGATCGAGGAGGGCGTCGCCTTCTACGGCCGCTCGGGGATGGCGCTGATGAAGTCGCTGCGGCGCCTGCAGATCGATCCGCTCGCCGTCTACGGAACGCTCTTCGTCAAGTGCCCTGTCGCCGACACCTCGCTCGCGGACCCCGGCTGCCTCGCCCGCGTCGCCGAGGAGATCGCGATCGTCTCACCGAAGATGATCGTGCTGATGGGCGTCGACACACTCGAGGCGCTGAACGACCTCGAGCTTCCGCTCGCCGCACCGCTCGAGGAGATCGTCGGCGAGGTCCAGGAGCTGACGCTCCAAACCTCGGCACTGCTCGTGCCGAACATCGATGTGGCGCTCGACGAGGAGCAGACAAAGCGCGCGTTCTGGTCGGCGTTCCGCTCGCTCGGCAAGTGGTACGCCGAGCTGCCGCCGTACTAGGCGGCGGGCGGCGGCTGACTGGCCGGGTCCTCTGGCGCGGGCGGCTTTGCGTCCTCGTGCGGTTCTGAGCGAATGAACGGCAGGCGATGGGCGCCGAACAGCAGGTAGAGCGCCAGCGCGACCACGACAACCGCGACGGCAACCGCCCAGACCGGCGCGCCGGCGGCGGCGTGCGCGAGCGGCGCGATGACGAGGGCGCTCAGCAGACAGCCAACCTATGCCCGGGCCGCGGCGCAGATGTGACGCGCGGGTAACGATCGTGTTGGGAGATCGTGACCGCGCGCAGCTGCACCGCACCGGCCCTGGCAGGTGTAGCCTTTGTCGCGATGGCCTCGCAACTACGCCGCGGGGCGCTGGTCGGCTTGCTCGGGCTCGTCGGAGTGCTCTGCTCGACGAGCGCACTAGCGGCGAGGAGCGTCGCACCGCGCTACCTGATCGTGCCGAACCACACGATTGCCGGCGTCGAGATCGGAGAGGGCGCGGGGGGCGTCGTCACTACGATTGGACCGCCACGCGGTCGCGGTGAGTCGGCCGGCCCGCAATGGCTCTACCAAGGCCTGGACGTCTGGCTGAATTCGGACCAGTTGCAGGTGCTCAAGCTCGTCGTCGCACCCGTGTTCGGGGCAACCGCCGGCGAGGCAGCTCGCTACGAGACGGTCAGCGGGATCCATGTCGGCAGCACGGTCGGCGCCGTCGAGAAGGCCTACCCCTCGGCCAAATGCAGCACCAGGCTCGCCGGCTGCGTGCTCAGCTCTAGCGGTCGCTCGACAGCCTTCATCGTTGCCAAGCGCGGGCGAGCGGTGACCAGCTCGACGCCGATCTTCGCGATCGAGATCAGCTGACGAGGATGATCTTGCCGAGCTTCGAGCCGGCCGCGAAGCGCTCGTAGGCCGCCGCAACCTCGCCCAACGGAAAGGTCGCTGCGATCGGCACCTCGATCGCGCGGCTGGCGAGCAGCGGCAGTACGCTGCGCTCCAGCGCTCGAGCGGCGATCGCCTTCTCCTCGAGCGGCCGCGAGCGCAGCATCGACGCGCGCAGCATCGCGCGCTTTGCCATCAGTGCGCGCAGATCGAGCTCAGCGTTGGCGCCGGCGCCGATGCCGATCACGACGATCCGCCCGCACATCGCGAGCGACTTGACGTCGCCGGGCAGGTTGGGCGCGCCGACGAGCTCGAGGATCACGTCGAACGGCCCCGCCTCGATGAACTCCTCCGGCGCGAGTACCTCCGCCCCGAGGTTGGCCACCCCGGGGTGCAGCGACCGGTCGCGAACGGTCGCGTAGACCTCCGCACCGGCGCAGACGCCGAGCTGAATCGCAGCGGTCCCGACGCCGCCCGCGGCGCCATGTACGAGCAGACGCTCGCCCGGCTCGAGCGCGCACTGAGTGAAGAGCGCGTCGTGGGCGGTGGTGAAGGCCTCGGGCACGCCGCCCGCGGCGACGATGTCGAGGCTCTCGGGCACCGCCATCAGCTGGCGCTCGTGGACGATCGCGAGCTCGGCCTGGCCACCCCCACCGACGATCCCCATGACACGATCGCCCGGCTGAAATCGCGTCGCCCGCGGGCCGAGGGCGGCGACCTCGCCTGCCAGCTCGAGCCCGGGGATGTCCGGCGGCGACCCCGGCGGCGCCGGGTAGCGTCCGGCAAGCTGGTGCAGATCGGCGCCGTTCAATCCCGCCGAGTGGACCCGAACGAGCACCTCGCCGGCGCCGGGCACGGGATCAGGGTGCTCGGCCGGCGCGATCGTGGCGTCGGCGATCGTCGCTGCGATCATCGCGTCAGCAGCGCGACGCACTCGATGTGCGGCGTCTGCGGGAACATGTCAACCGGCGTCACGCGCTCGAGTCGCCAGCCGGCCTCGGCGAGCTGGGCGGCGTTGGGGGCGAGCGTCGTCGGGTTGCACGAGACGTAGACGATCCGCTTCGGCGAGGTCTCGATGATCCGTCGTATGACCTTCTGGGAGAGGCCGGCACGCGGCGGGTCGATGATCACGACGTCGGGCCGCCCTGCCTTCTCGCGCAGCTCGCGCATCACCAGGCGCACGTCGCCGGCGAAGAAGCTCGCGTTGGCGATCTCGTTGCGCGACGCGTTCGCGATCGCGTCGGCGACGGCACGCGGGACGATCTCGAGGCCGAAGACGTGACCCGCGTGAGCGGCCAGGCTCAGCCCGATCGTGCCGGTCCCGCAGAACAGGTCGAAGACACGCTCCCAGCCCTGCAGCCCGCAGGCCTCACCGGCGAGGGCGTAGAGCTGCTCGGCCATCTCGGTGTTGGTCTGGAAGAAGGCCTCGGGCGAGATCGCCAGATCGAGCCCGCAGAGTCGCTCGTCGAAGCTGTAGCTGCCGGCAAGGAGCTCGGTACTGCCGCCGCTGCTCGTCTCCGCGACGGCGTCGGTCCGTGTCCAGAGCAGGCTGTGGACCGCGGTCGCCGCCGCCAGCGAGTCGCCGTCGAGCTCGCCGTCGGTGGTGATCAGCCGCAACTGGATCTGGCCGGTGCGCCGGCCTTCGCGGACGACGAGGTTGCGTAGGAACCCCGTATGCGCGCGGCGGTCGAAGGCGACGAGGTTCTGTGATCGGCACCAGTTGAGCACGGCGCGGCGCGCCTGGTTGCCGGCCTGCGACGCCAGCAGGCAGTCCTCGATCTGATCGATCTGCTCCCACGAGCCGGGCGCGTGGAAGCCGCAGATCAGCTCGCCGTCACTACCGGTGCCAAACGAGTACTCAAGCTTGTTGCGGTAGCGCCACTGCTCGACCGCCGGGACGATCGGCTCGAGCGCGAAGCCGTCTAGGTGGCCGATACGTCGCAGCGCGTCGTCGACCTGGCGCTGCTTGATGTCCAGCTGGAGCTCGTAGGAGAGCTCCTGCCACGGCGCCCCCGGGTGGTCGGCGAGCGGCTCCACGCGGCCCGGACCGGGCTCGAGCAGCTCGACACTGCGGGCCTGAGCGTAGGAGCGCTTGCGGTGGTGGACGCGCGCGCGGACGCGGTCACCGGGGAAGGCGCCGTCGACGAACACGACGTAGCCGCCCGCACGGGCAACGCCGGCGCCGCCGAACGCGAGCGACTCGATCGTCAGCTCGAGCTCGTCGCCGACCGCCGGGCGCACCGGTGCCGCCTCGGCGCTCATCCGAGGAGCCATTCGAGCAGTGCCTTCTGCGCGTGGCGGCGGTTCTCAGCCTGATCCCAGATCCGCTGGCGCGAGCCGTAGAGCACCTCGGCGGTGATCTCCTCCCCGGGGTGGGCCGGCAGGTCGTGCAGGGCGAAGGCCTCCGGTCGGGCGAGATCGAGCAGCGCGTCGTCGAGTCGATAGGCGCCAAGCGCCTCCCGGCGCGCCGGCGCCTGTGCCTCGTCGCCCATCGAGACCCAGACGTCGGTGTAGACCGCGTGCGCACCTTCGACCGCCTCACGCGGATCCCGTACCAGCCTGGCGCCAGCGCCGGCCTCGAGCTCATAGCCCTCCGGGGAGGCAACCACGACCTCGACGCCGGCGAGCGTGCCGAGCGTAGCGAGGCTCCGAGCGACGTTGTTGCCGTCGCCGACGTAGGCAACTCGCAGGCCGTCGAGCTCGCCGTAGGCCTCGCGCAGCGTCAGCAGGTCGGCGAGGACCTGGCAGGGATGGTGCTCGGCGGTGAGCATGTTGAAGATCGGGATCTCGCTGTAGCGGGCGAGCTCGTCGAGCGCCTGCTGGGGTCCGGTGCGCACCCCGACCGCGTCCAGGTGGCGCGAAAGGACGAGGGCGGTGTCGCGCAGCGCCTCGCCGCGCGCGATCTGGAGCTCGTCCCCGCGCAGCGCCACGGGGTGGCCGCCGAGCTCGACGATGCCGACCTCGAACGAGATCCGCGTACGCGTCGAAGGCTTCTCGAAGACGAGACCGATGCAGCGCTGGCCGAGCGCGTTGGAGCTGCGTGGCTCGCGCTTCAGCTCCGCCGCGCGCGCGAGCAGTGCGTCGAGCTCAGCAGCGCCAAGCTCCGCGCCGGTGAGAAAATGGCGTGGCATAGGGAGCAGGACAGCTTAGGGCGTGGCGCTTCGCGGACCAGCTCGGGCCGTGAGCGCGCTCGCCGATCAGGCGACGGGCAGGCGCCGCTTGGCCTCTTCGTAAAGATCGGGCGGCAGCGGGCCCTTGGCGGCGATCGCGAGATTCGCGGCGAGATGTTCCGGGTTGCTGGTGCCAACGATCGTGCTCGAGAGACCCGGATGGCTGAGCGTGAAACGCAGGACGAACTCGATCCGGCTGATCCCGTCGAGCAGGTCGTCGAGGCCCGCCGACTGCCAGCGGTCTTGCGCCTGCTCGGCGCCGACGCCGATCGGTGGCGCCGCGGCCCAGCCTTTGTCCTCGGCCGGCCCGCCCCGCGCCGCGCCGCCGCGAATCAGGACGCCGGCGCCGGCCGCTGCGGCCTGGGTGATCAGCTCCTCGTGCTCGCGCTGGACCGCCGAGTAGGGAATCTGGAAGACGTCGAACACATCCATCGCGATGTGCTCGGGGAGCTCGGGGAGCATCCCCGACATCCCGAGGAAGCGGACCATGCCCTCGTCGCGCAACTCGATCATCGCGGCGACGGTCCCGTCGCTGTCCAGCTGCTGCTTGCTCGGCGACATGTGAACCTGGACGAGATCGAGGCGATCGGTGCGCAGGCGTCGCAGGCTCTGCTCGACGCCCGCGCGGACGTTCGCGGCGCTGAAGTCGTGGCGGAACGGCGGCGTCGCGCCGGGCGGCTGCTCGAGCAGGCAGCCGCATTTCGAAGCAAGGAAGTACTCGTCGCGGCGATCGCCAAGGTAGCGCCCGATCAGCTCCTCGCTGCGCCCGTAGTCGATCGAAGTGTCGATCAGCGTGATGCCGCCGTCGAGCACCGCGTTCAGCACACGCCCGGCGTCGGCATCCTCGAGCGCCGGGCCACGGGGTGGACCGCGCAGCTCCATCGCGCCGTAGCCGAGCGCCGAGACCTCGACCCCGGTGCGCCCGAGCTCACGAGTTGGCAGGCTCACGCGGCGCACGCTAGCGCATCGCGAGGGCGGGCCAGCTCAGCTGTTGAGCCCGCCGCCGCCCCACAGCCCGAAGCCCTGGAGCGCCAGGACCGCGCGCCCGCGTAGTGTCCCCGGCCGCGGTAGCAGACCGAGCGAGACCGCCGCGCCGTGGGCGTCGTAGTAGGCGCGCACGCGCCAGAATCGCTCGCCCCCGAGGTCGAGCTCGCACCAGCAGACCGCGTGTACCAGGACCTCGCGGTGGCTCGCCGGAAGGCTCCCGAGCGCGCCGGTGTTGCGCCCCCGCAGGCAGAGCGGCAGCGCGATCCAGCGCTCGTCGGCGAGCGGCGCGCCGGTCGACTCCATCGTCACGTCGGGAAATGCATGCCAGAGGCGCTGGGCGTGCTCGCCGAGCGCCGCAGTGCCGAACAGCGGCTCGGCGGTGAGCGGATCCTCGTAGTGCAGGTCGGGGGCACAGATCTCGAGGAACGCACGCGGATCGCGCCCCGACCAGGCTGCCTGCCAGCGCTCGGCGAGCGTGGCGTAACGCCGGCTCATCCGAGGTCTGGCAGGCCCTCGAGCGGGCTCGATGCGCTGGCGTGGAGGCGTCGGGGGATCCGGCCCGCATGGCGCGCCTCGTATCCAGCGCGCACCGCCGCCGCGATCGCGCGGGCCATCGCCAGGGGATCCTCGGCGCGCGAGATCGCGCTCGCGCAGAGCACCGCCGAGCAGCCGAGCTCCATCGCGAGAGCCGCGTCGGACGCCGTGCCGACGCCGGCGTCGAGGACCACCGGGACTCCTGCGCGCTCGCAGATCAGCGAGATGTTGTAGGGGTTGGCGATGCCCATGCCGCTGCCGATCGGCGAGCCCAGCGGCATCACCGCGGCGCAGCCGGCATCCTCGAGGCGGCGGGCAAGGATCGGGTCATCGGTCGTGTACGGGAGGACGACGAAGCCGTCGGCGACGAGTTGCTCGGCGGCAATCAGGAGCTCCGGCGCGTCGGGTAGCAGCGTGTACTCGTCGCCGATCACCTCGAGCTTCACCCAGTCGGTTTGGAGCGCCTCGCGCGCGAGCTGCGCGGTCCTGACAGCGTCACGCGCCGTGTAGCAGCCGGCGGTGTTCGGCAGCACGCCGACAGCGAGCCTGTCGAGCACCTCGATCAGCGAGCCGCGGGCCGCAGGGTCGATCCGCCGCATCGCCACCGTCACCAGCGCGGTCGCGCTCTCCCGCACCGCGCCGGCGAGCACCTCGAGGCTTGCGAAGCCACCGCTACCGAGGATCAGGCGCGAGGACAGCGCGCGGCCGGCGATCACCAGCTCGCCGGCGAGCGTTTGCTCAGCCGCCCTGGATTGCACCGACCACCTCAATGCGCGCGCCAGGCTCGAGCGCAGCCGAAGCCCACTGCGACCGCGGCACCACCTCGCCGTCGAGCGCGACCGCCACGCCCCGCGCCAGCTCACCGATCCCGAGCCGCTCGAGCAGCGCCGAGACGCTCTCTGCGTCGGGCTGCTCGCTTCCGTTGACGTAGATCACGCGGTCACCCCGTCGCTCAGCTTGCGACCGGGCAGGACCGCCGCCGGCAGCTCGCCGCCCTCGAGCGCGCGCACGACCAGCATCGCGGTCAGCGGTGCGAGCAGGATCCCGTTGCGGAAGTGACCACAGGCAAGAATCAGCCTGGGCTCCTCGCTGTTGCCGATCAGCGGCAGGTTGTCGGGGCTGCCGGGCCGCAGGCCGGACATAATCTCCTCGATCTCGAGCTCGAGCAGGCCGGGGACCAGCTCGGAGGCGTCGCGCAGCAGCTCATAGACCGGTCGGGCAGTGACGCTGGTGTCGAAGCCGCGCTCCTCAGCGCTCGCGCCAAGCACATAGCCGCCGTCGCCACGGGGGACGAGGTAGCCACCCTCGAAGCGCAGCGTGCGCTCGACCAGTCCGGCGCCGTCAGGATCGCGCAGGCGCATGATCTGGCCCTTGACCGCGCGGATCGCGACGTCAGCGAGGCTGCCCGACCAAGCGCCCGCGGCGAGGACGACGTGGTCGGCGCTCAGCTCCTGACCCCCCGCCAGCACGACACCGGTCACACATCCTTCGCCGCGGAGCAGCTCGGCGACCTCGCACTGATCGACGAGGTTCGCTCCGGCCGCGCGCGCGGCGATGACGAGCGCCTCGCAGGCCCAGCGCGGATCGACGCTCAGCTCACCATCGATCTGAAGCGCGAGGCGCAGCGACGGGGCGAGCGCTGGCTCGAGGCGGCGTGCCTCGCTCGGCAGCAGGCGCTTGACCGCCAATCCCAGGCGCTGACGATATTCGAGGTCACGCTCGAGTGCTTCGGCCTCGTCACGGTCGCGCGCCAGCAGCAGCGTGCCCGCAGCCCGCAGGCGTGATGGCCGACCACAGGCGCGGGCCAGCTCATCGGCGAACGCCGGCCACGCGGCCGCCGAGCTCAGCCCGAGCTCGAGCAGATCCCGGCCGGCGTCGCCGTAGTCGGCCTCGGCGATCGGCGCGAGCATCCCCGCCGCCGCGCGGCTCGCGCCGGAGCCGAAGCGCTCGCGCTCGAGCAGCGTCACCCCGATCCCGCACTGCGCCGCGCGCCACGCAATCGAGAGCCCGATCACCCCACCGCCGACGACGATGACCTCCTGCCGATCCATGCACGTCCATGCTGGCACACTTTCGCCGGATGCTCGGTCACAAAAAGCTCGCCGGCGCCCGCCTCTACCTGATCGGCGACGCAGCGGCGTTGGAACGGGTTCTTGACGGCGCCCTCGCGGGCGGCGTCGATCTCGTACAGCTGCGCTCGCGGCAGTCGCGGCCCGTGCTTCACGAGGCGGCGCTCCCCTTGATCGCGCGCTGTCGCGCGGCCGGCGCGCTCTCCATCGTCAACGACGACCCTGTCCTCGCCGTCGAGCTCGATGCTGATGGGGTGCATCTGGGACAGGACGACGTCGCCGTGGCGGCGGCGCGGGAGATCGTCGGTCGCGACCGTTTGATCGGGCTCTCGACGCACTCAGAGGCCCAGATCGACGCCGCCGAGGGCGTTGACTACATCGGCGTCGGGCCTGTTTGGGCGACGCCGACGAAGCCCGACTACGAGCCTGTCGGGCTCGAGCTCGTGCATTACGCGGCCGCGCGCGCGCGCGTGCCGTTCTATGCGATCGGGGGCATCGACAGCTCGAATGCCGGCCGCGTGTTCGCCGCCGGTGCGAACGGGATCTCTGTCGTGCGGGCGATCTGCGAGGCAAACGACCCGCAGCTGGCCGCCCGGTCGCTGCTGGAGAGCTCCGTCGTTGCCAGCGCCTAGCCGGCGCAAGCCGCGCCCCGTCGAGCTCGAGCCGACCTCGCGCCGCGAGCGCAACGAGCTGCGCGACGCGCAGGCGCGCGCGTCGCTCGAGCCGCTGGCGCCAGGCGAGCGGCCGCTGGGGCTCGTCGTCGCGATCGTCGTCGCGGCAGGCCTGTCGCTGGGCGAAGTGGTGGCCTACCTCGCCGGGGCAAAGATCGGCGGCAAGCACCCCGGGCCTGGCGTCCTGGCGTTCTCGCTGCTGACGGGGACGCTCGCGATCGGCATGACGCTCGCGCGCTACTGGGCGGTGCTGCTGTTCGAGGCGCTGATCACGCTGATCATCCTCGCCTTCTGCCTGTTCCTCGTCGAGGCGCGCAATCTCGCCGGCGTGGCGCTCTGCCTCGGCGTCGTCATCCCCAGCGGCTGGATCTTCTGGAAGCTGATCCGCGTGATGGGGCGGATCGCTGTCGGCAGGGAGCCGTGAGCGTGGCTGCCGCCGAGCGCTGAGCCGGCCCCAGACGACGTCTCAGTCCGATTCGGGCGGACGGCGGGTTTGCTTGCGCTCGGACTGCGAGCGCTTTTCCTGCAGGCGGCGCTCGCGCGCCGCGCGGCCGGGGCGGGTTGGCCGCCGCGGCGGCTTCACATAGAGCGCGTCGGCGAGACGCACGCGCAGACGCTCGATCGCGATCGCGCGGTTGCGCAGCTGGCTGCGCTCGTCCTGGGCGACGGCGCTGACCCGCGGACCGAGGCGCTCGAGCAGGCGGGCCCGCGCGTCCTGCGGTAGGGACGCAGACGCTTCAACATCGAAGATCGCCTCCACGCGCGAGGCGGTGACGTTGGCGTGCTGGCCGCCGGGACCCGACGATCGACTCGTGCGAAGCTCGACCTCGCCGAGCGGGATCACGACGCCGCGACCGATCTCGAGACCGTCGCTGTCCGGCTGCGATGGCATCGGCCAAGCATGCCGGATCGTCCGAGGCCGCTCCGATAGGGTACGAGTGATGGCCCAGAGAAGCTTTGATTGCGTCGTTATCGGCTCCGGTCCGGGCGGCTACGTCGCCGCGATCAGGGCGGCCCAGCTCGGGATGGCGACGGCTGTTGTCGAGAAGGACACCGTCGGCGGGCGCTGCCTCAACTACGCCTGCATCCCCGCCAAGGCGGTACTGCGCGTCGCCGACGTGCTGAGCGAGGTGCGCGAGGCGGGCGAGTTCGGAATCAAGGTCGGCGAGCCCGAGGTCGATTTCGCCGCGGTGATCGAGCGGCGGTCGAAGGTCGTCTCGACGTTGACCGGCGGCGTCAGCGGGCTGTTCAAGAAGAACAAGATCGACTTCATCAGCGGCGAGGCATCGCTGGCGAGCGCAGGCAGCGTGCGCGTCGGCGAAGACGAGCTGAGCGCCAAGACGGTGATCCTCGCGACCGGCTCGATTCCGCGAGCGATCCCGGGCGTCGAGTTGGGCGGCCGCGTGATCGGCACCGAGGAGGCCTGGGCGCTCGACGCCCTGCCGGCAAGCATCGCCGTCGTCGGCGCCGGCGCCTCGGGGGCGGAGATCGCCTCCGCCTACGCGCGGCTCGGCAGCGAGACGCACCTGTTCGAGATGCTCGACCGCGTCCTGCCGACCGAGGACGAGGACATCTCCAAGGTCGTCGGGCGCGGCCTCTCACGGCAGGGGATCGCCGTGCACACCGGTACCGCGATCGAGAGCGTCACGAGCACGAAGTCCAACGTCTCGTTCAGCTTCGGCGAGGAGAAGGTGACCGTCGACTGGCTCGTGATCGCCGCCGGGCGCGGACCCGACATCGCCGCCCTCGGGCTCGAAGCTGCCGGGATCACACTCGACGATCGCGGGCTGATCGCCGTCGACGGCGCCCAGCGGACCTCGCGCGAGGGCGTCTACGCGATCGGCGACCTCGTCGCCGGGCCGGCGCTCGCGCACAAGGCATCAGACGAGGGCATCATCGCCGTCGAGACTGCCGCCGGCCTCAGCCCCCACCCGCTCGCCTACGAGGACATTCCGCGGGCGACCTTCTGCACGCCGAACGTCGCGAGCTTCGGACTCACCGAGGCCCAGGCCCGCGAGCGCGGCTACGACGTGCTGATCGGCAAGGTCCCCTACGGCGCCGTCGGCGCCGGAACCGTCTACGGCGACCGCACCGGGCTCGTCAAGATCGTCGGCGAGAACCGCTACGGCGAGCTGCTCGGCGGCCACATCGTCGGCACCAAGGCGACAGAGCTGATCCAGGAGCTCGTCAACGTGCGCGCACTCGAGGGCGGCTTCTCCGAAGTCGCACGGATCGTGCACGGCCACCCGACGCTGTCCGAGGCAGTGATGGAAGCCGCCCGCGACGCGGACGGCTGGCTGATCCACGGATAGTCGTCGTGGACGCGCCGGCTGCGTTCTACTTCGACCTCGCCAGTCCCACCGCCTACCTCGTCGCGGAGCGCATCCTCTCGCTGATGCCGGCGCCGTGCCCGTGGCAACCGATCCTGGCGCGGCTGCTCCCCGACTCCGAGGGCTTCGACGCCTACCGCTGCGAGACCGACGAGCTGGCGGCGCGCCAGGCGATCGAGGCCCGCGCCGGCGAACTCGGGCTGCAGCCGCTCGTCTGGCCGGCGCGCTTCCCGTTCGACAGCGAGCTCGCGCTGCTCGCAGCGACCTACGCCAAGCGGCTCGGCAAGTGCGTCCCCTTCTCGCTCGCGGCGTTCCGCCAGGCGTTCGCGGGCGGCAACCCGCTCGATGTCGAGGACACCGTGCTGATCGCCGGCGCCGCCTGCGAGATGCACCCGCGGGCGATCCTCAGCGCGATCACGACGCGCGGGGTGCGCGCCGAGCTCGAGCGCGCGACGGCGCAGGCGCTCGAGCGCGGCGTCAGCGACGTGCCCGCGGTGCGGATCGGCGAGCGCGTGCTGGTCGGAGAGGACCGCCTCGAGGAAGCGGCCGCGTTGCTCGCCGCCTCGCTCAGCTGAAGTCAGGCCTGCGGTGGCTGGTAGCGGATGCGGGTCGGACTGAGCGTGAAGCGGATCCGCTGCTCCTCCGAATTGCGGTAGGGATAGCTATCGACGCCGAGGTACTTCTTCGCCAGCGCGTCGATGTGCTCGTCGGCGCCTTCGGTCGTGGCCTCTTCGAGCTCGCCCTCGTAGGACACCCACTCGTAGGGGTTGCCCTCACCCATCGCGAGCACCGTTGCACGCTTTGCGCGCTGGAGATTCGCCGGCCAGCCACGGCCGATCGCGCTGTTGAGCTCGAGCTTGTCGCCGTCGACCGAGGCCCAGACGACGACCGATTGGATCGAGCCGTCCGCGCGCGGGATCGAGACCGTCACGTAGTTGGGGGCGTCGAAGATCTCCTTCGCCCGTCCTTCGAGTTGCGCTGCCATGGTGCCTCCGTGGTTCGTGTTTCGCTTGCGATCCAGTTTTGCAAGGTCCGCTGCTCCGCCGAGCGTGTCATCCTCAGTCAATGGCTGAACTGTGGGTCTGCCAGCTGGGCATCGTGCCCTACGCCGAGTCGCTCGAGCTGCAGGAGCGCCTGCGCGGAGCGCGCCAGGCCGACGAGATCCCCGACGTGCTGCTGCTGCTCGAGCATCCGCCCGTCTACACGCGCGGGCGGCGCACCGACGACGCCGAGCTGCCGCTCGGCGAGGACTGGTACGCGCAGCGCGGAATCGAGATTGTCGACGTCGACCGCGGCGGCAGGCTGACCTACCACGGGCCGGGCCAGCTTGTCGGATACCCGATCGCGAAGCTCGGTCCGATCGTCGACTTCTTGCGGACGATGGAGTCGGCGATCGTCGCGGCGCTTGCCGGCGAGGGGCTGACCGCGCGCGCCGCCGATGGCCGACCGACCGGCGTCTGGGTCGGCGAGCGCAAGATCGCCTCGCTCGGGATTCATGTCGCGCGCCGTGTCAGCACGCACGGCTTTGCTGTCAACGTCGAAAACGACCTGACGCCGTTCGACTGGATCGTGCCGTGCGGCCTCGACGGCGTCAAGATGACCTCGATCGCACTCGAAACCGGGGCCGGCGACATCGATTGCTTTCGCAAGCGGATCGCCTTCGAGTTCGCCGAGGCGCTCGGAGCGCGCCAACGGATCGTCTCGCGGGCGCGGCTCGAGCACGCAATCGGCGCCCTCGTCGACGCGTAGAGTTAGACAGATGGCAGCAACGAGAGCACGCAGAAATCCTGGCGGCATGGACGTCACCACGGTGCTCGGGACGAACACTGTCGAGCTGCGCGCGCGCAAGCCGCCGTGGTTCAAGGTCCCGGCGCCGGGGGGTCCGCGCTACCGCGAACTGACCCGGCTGATCGAGTCAGAGCACCTGCACACAGTCTGCCAGGAGGCCGGCTGCCCGAACGTCGGCGAATGCTGGGAGCGCGGTACGGCGACGTTCATGATCCTCGGCGACACCTGCACGCGCCGCTGCGGCTTCTGCAACGTCAAGTCGGGCAAGCCGACCTGGCACGACCCGCTCGAGCCGGCGCGCGTCGCCCGCGCCGTCGCGCAGATGGGCCTGCGCCACGCCGTGATCACCTCCGTCGACCGCGACGACCTCCCGGACCTCGGCGCCTCGGCCTTCGTCGGCGTGATCCGCGAGATCCGCCGCCAGGCGCCGGGCTGCCAGGTCGAGGTCTTGACGCCCGATTTCCAGGGCCAGGAGATGCCGCTGGCGCGCGTCATCGCCGAGCGCCCCGACGTCTTCAACCACAACGTCGAGGTTGTGCCGCGCCTGTATCCGGTCGCGCGCCGCGGCTCGCAGTTCCTGCGCTCGGCGCGCGTGCTCGCCAACGCCAAGCAGCTCGGCGGGGATGACGTCACGACGAAGTCCGGGCTGATGGTCGGACTCGGCGAGAGCCACGAGGAGATGGTCGAGACCTTCGGCCTGCTGCGCCAGCACGACGTCCAGGTGCTGACGATCGGCCAGTACCTGCGGCCGAGTCCCGATCACCTGCCGATCGTCCGCTACTGGCACCCCGACGAGTTCTCAGAGCTCGAGCGCGCAGCCTACGAGCTCGGCTTCGAACACGTCGCCGCGGGCCCGCTCGTCCGCTCCTCCTACCACGCAGACCAGCACGTCCCGCAGGCGCTCGCCGGTGCCGGGCCACTCGCCGGCAACTGAGTCAAGCCGCTAGGACGCGGCGGCGCCGGTCGGGTGCGCCGTCTGCGACTTCGCCGCTGCCGGGCCGAGGTCGGCGAGCGTCAACGGGTGGCGCGGCGGGTGATCGATCACGATCTTCGTGTCGATGCGCAGCTCGCCGTCGACGTGCAGGAGCTCGCCCGAGTCAAGCAGCCGCCAGCCGGGATCGTCGTCCATCGGCTCGCTGGCGATGACGACCGAGGCGCCGCCGGCGAGGTCGCTGCTGCGTACGTGGATCGTCCCGGCACGGCTGCTGTGCTCGAGCGCCTTGCCGCCCTCGCGCTCGAGCACGTAGAGCGCGTGCGTGTCGGGGTAGCGCAGCGCCCACAGCTCCTCGTGCGTGACGAGCACGATGTTGAGCGCGAACAGGGGCAGCTCGCGCGCCACCCAGCGCGCCGCGGCGGCAAGGCCGGCACCGACATCGCCACGCTCGTCAGCCTGCTTCGTGACAAGGGCGAAGAAGCGCTCGGAGTCGGTTTCGCCGCGGACGAGGTCGCGGTAGCGACCGAGCTGCGCTTCGAGTTTGGGCAGGTCCTCGATCACGCCGTTGTGGGCAAGCAGGCGACCGCGCTGCTCGAACGGGTGGGTGTTCTCGAGCCGCAGGCCGCCGGTCGAGGCGTAGCGAATGTGCGCAACGAAGGTCTCTGACGCGACGCTGCGACCCTCGCGCGCGAAGGCGCGATCCTCGAACGCGGCGATCGGGGCCTTGTCGAGTCGCGGCGTGCCGTCAGCGGCGAAATAGCCGAGCCCGGTCCCGTCGGGTTCGCGATGGCTCTGAGCGAGCAGGCTATCGGAGGCCTCGAGCAGCCAGAACGTCGCCCGCACGCGGTCGGGCGCCCCGGACATCCCAAACAGCCGGCACATCGACCCGCAACGATAGCCGCCGCCCGTCGGGGTGGAATCGGCGTATACGCCGATTCCCGGGTCGGCGCATGCGCCGACCCGCCGGGTGGCGCATGCGCCACCCGGAACAGCTAGGCCACGGCGCGACGGTAGACGCGTGTCGCCCAGGCGAGCGAGACGACGGTCAGCGGCGTCAGGACCGCGAACGCCTGCCACAGCGTGTCGCCGGAAAACGAGTTGACGGCGAGCGTGCGCGACGCCTGCACGAGGTAGTAGAGCGGGTTGAAGTGGGCGAGCACGTTCATCCAGCCGGGGCCGAGCGAGACCGGCAGCAGGACGCCGGCGAGCAGCATCAGCGGCAGGTTGATGCCGTTGACGACTGCGGCGAAGCCCGTGATCTCCTTGGAGATCAGCGCGACCGCTGTCGAGAACGCCGCCATCGTGAGGTAGAAGAGCGCGAGCAGCACTGCGAGCACGAGCAGTCCGCCGAGGTGCAGGTGGTAGCCGAAGGCGACCCCGGCGACGAGCATCAGGAGGTCGAAGACGAACATGCTGACCAGCCCCGAGAGCAGCGGCCCGAGCAGCAGCGCGAGACGGCTCGCCGGCGTCACGCGGAAGCGCTCGATCACGCCGGCCTGGAGCTCGAACAGGGTCGAGAAGCCGGCACTTGCCCCGCTCGAGAAGGCGAGCAGGGCAAGCACGCTCGGCAGGAACTCCTCGAGCGCGTTGCCGCCGAGACCCGGCGCTGCTCGCAGTCCCGTGAGCAGCGGCGTGAACAGGGCGAGGTAGAGCAGCGGCACCGTCAGGCTGACGAACAGCCAGAGCGGATTTCGCAGCAGCTGGAGCGTTCGCCGCCACGACAGCAGCCGCGTGTCGCCTAGGAACTTCATCCGGCACCCCCTTCTGGCCCGGAGTCGCGCAGCGAGTGTCCCGTCTTCGCAAGGAACACGTCGTCGAGCGTCGGCTCCGAGAGGCTGATCGACTTGAGCGTGATCTTGGCTGCGTCGAGGCTGCGGAGCAGCTCGGGCAGCGCCACTGGCCCGTCGTCCACGTAGCAGCGCAACGAGCCGTCGTCGCCGGGCACCGTCGAGCGCACGAACGACGCCTGCTCGAGCAGCGTGCTGGCGCGCTCGAGCGCGCCGTCCTCATCGCCGACGCGGAGAACGATCGAGTCGCCGACGACGTCGCGCTTGAGCTCGCGCGGGGTTCCCTCGGAGACGATCGTTCCGTCGTCGATGATCATCACCCGGTCACAGAGGGCGTCCGCCTCTTCGAGGTAGTGGGTCGTCAGGAACACGGTGACGCCGCGGTCGCGCAGCGCCCTGACGTGGCGCCATAGGTTTGCGCGGTTCTGCGGGTCGAGTCCCGTCGTCGGCTCGTCGAGGAACAGCACCTCGGGCTCGTGCACGATGCCGAGCGCGATGTCGAGGCGGCGGCGCTGCCCGCCGGAGTAGGTCTTGACCATCCGGTCGGCGAAGCTGTCGAGGTCGAGCAGCTCGAGCACCTGCTCGACGCGGGCGGCTACCTGGGCTCGATCGCCGCCGTAGAGGCGTCCTTGCAGCATCAGGTTCTCGCGTCCCGTTGCGAGGTTGTCGGCGCCGCCGAGCTGGCTGACGTAGCCGATCCGCTCGCGGACCCGGGCCGGCGCGGTCGCGACATCCAGGCCGGCGACGCTCGCCGCGCCAGCATCGATCGGCAGCAGCGTCGTCAGCATCCGCAGCGTCGTCGTCTTGCCGGCGCCGTTGGGCCCGAGGAAGCCGAAGATCTCGCCATTCGTCACGGCGAAGCTGACACCGCGGACAGCCTCGACGAGCTTGCCCCGTGCCTTGAAGGACTTGCGCAGCCCGTCTGCGGTGATCACCTCGCTCACGCGACGCTCGTCAATGCTTCGCCGGATTGCGCACCATCGAACGGGGGCACCGCGACGGGCCCGTCGCTGTCGTGAATCGAGCGCCACCAGTCGAGGCCGTCGAGCGAACCCGCCGCGATGTCGCCAAGCAGGCGCCTGACGAAGCGCAACTCGGCCGCGCGCAGCTCGTCCTCGTACTCCACCTCGACCCACAGCAGCCGCGGGACGCCACGCCGCTGGAGCAGCTCGCGGACGGCGACGGTGCGGGCGAGCTCACCCTCGAGGCGCAGCGCGCGCTCTTCGAGCAGCCCCGCGGCGACGTCGGGGGCGACGCCGGGCAGGAAAGACAGCGCGGCCTCGAACGCCGGGTACTCCTTCACCGGCAGCGAGAGAATCTCGGTCAGCCAGTCCTGGGCCTCGAGCAGCCCGGCCTCGGTCAGGCGGTAGACGGTTCGCTCGGGCAGCCGGCCTTCGCGCCTGGTGCCGTCGGCGGCGATCAGCTCGCGGCGCTCGAGCGAGGCGACGACCGAGTAGAGCGAGCCGTAGTTGAGCCGGACGCTCTCATCCTTGTGGCGGCGACGCAGCGTCGAGGCGATCTCGTAGGGGTGCATCGACCGCTCGGCGAGGCACATCAAGACGGCGAGTGCGAGGGGGTTGTGGCGGTTTTGGCGGGCCATGACTCTGATGCGAGTACTCGATCCAGAGTAGCATACGACTGATCCCGCAGCGGGCCGGGAGCCTGGATAGGCTCAGTTGCTCGGGTGATCCCACTCAAGGACAACATCCGGCTTGCCCGCGTGCCGATCGTCACCCTGGCGCTGATCGCGGCGAACGTGATCGCCTACCTGCTGGCGGTCGCCAACCACGGCTCGATCATCAGCGGGCCGAGCGCCGACGCGCTGCTGCGCTACGGCGCGATCCCGTACGAGTTCAGCCATTGGGGCCAGCACTGCGGCTTCGCGCTGGCAGGCCTCTCCGAGCAGATCGCCTGCACCGGTCAGGCGCACATCGTCGGCACCGCACCGCCACAGCCGTCGACCTGGGAGACGGCCTTCACGGCGATGTTCCTGCACGCGAACATCCTCCACATCGCCGGCAACATGGTCTTCCTCGGGGTCTTTGGGATGACCGTCGAGGACCGCATCGGCCGCCTGCGCTTCCTCTGCTTCTATCTGCTCGGCGGCCTTGCGGCGCTCGGGCTGCAGATCGCCGTCGCGCCGAGCTCCGACGTGCCGACGCTCGGCGCCTCGGGCGCGATCGCGGCCGTGCTCGGCGCCTACATCGTGCTCCATCCGCGGGCAAGGATCCTGACCGTCGTGATCCTGATCTTCTTCTTCACGATCGTCGAGCTGCCGGCCTGGACGGTGCTAGCGCTCTGGCTCGCGTTCGACGGGATCCTCGGCGCTGCCGGTGTGACGACGCCGTTCGGCGGAGGCGCCGGGGTCGCCTACTACGCCCACATCGGCGGCTTCGCGTTCGGACTGCTGGTGGCGTGGTTGCTTGCGAAGCGGCCAACGGCGGGGAGCCAGCTTTCAAGCGCGGCGTGAGAACACGTCGCGACGAGCCGACGGGCGAACGCGGCCGGTGAACTAGCATCGGTCAAGCCGAGAATGGCACCAGCAGCGAGAGGAGACGGCCGATGCAAACCACCGCGACGTTCGCCGGGCGCGCGATGCACGTGACGCTCGAGGTCTGCGACGCCCAGGCCGCCGAGCCGGCGCGGGCCTGTAGCTGAGGCGCGATGCGCTCGGATGTCCTCGCAACAGCGGCGCGCGAAGAGCTTGCGGCGATTCTGCCCCGGGATCAGTTGTTGCTCGAGGTCGAGCAGTTGCGAACCTACGAGTGCGACGGCCTGATGCGCCACCGGGTGGTGCCGGCCGCGGTCGCGATCCCGCAGGGCACGGCGGAGCTCCAGGCGGTGGTGCGCGTCTGCAACGCGTACGCGATTCCGTTCGTTGCCCGTGGCGCGGGGACGGGGTTGTCGGGTGGCGCGATGCCGGTGGCCGAGGGGATCGTGATCTCGCTCGCGCGCTTCACGCGGATCCTCGAGATCGACCTCGAGCGCGGTCAGATCGTCGTCGAGCCGGGAGTCGCGAATCTCGACGTGACAGCGGCGGTCGCGCCGCACGGCTTCTACTACGCCCCCGACCCGTCCTCGCAGCAGGTCTGCACGATCGGCGGCAATGCGGCGGAGAACTCCGGCGGGGCGCACTGCCTCAAGTACGGCTTCACCGTCAACCACATCCTCGCGGCGGACGTCGTGCTGCCGAGTGGCGAGCTCGTCGAGCTGTCGGTCTGGGACGACGGTCCCGACCTGCTCGGCGCGTTCATCGGCTCGGAAGGAACACTGGGGATCGCGACAAGGTTGACGCTGCGGATCCTGCGCGCACCCGAGGCGGTGCGAACGCTGCTGGCCGGGTTTGCCCACACCGACGAGGCGGGCGCCGCGGTCTCCGATGTGATCGCCGCGGGGATCATTCCGGCGGCGATCGAGATGATGGACGCGATCGCGATCGAGGCGGCCGAAGCTGCTGTCCAGGCCGGCTACCCGACCGGCTGCGGGGCGGTATTGATCGTCGAGTTCGACGGGCCGAGCAGCCAGGTCGAGGATGATTTTGCGCGGGTGCTGGAGATCTGCCGCGTGCGCGCCGCGCGCGAGACGCGGGTCGCCGACAGCGCCGAGGACCGCGCCCGGGTCTGGCGTGGGCGTAAGGCGGCGTTCGCCGCGGTTGGGCGAATCAGCCCGAACTACTACGTCCAGGACGGCGTCGTGCCGCGGACGCGGCTGCCCGAGGTCCTGCGCTCGATCGGCGAGCTCTCCGCAAAAGCCGGTTTGCGCGTCGGCAATGTCTTCCACGCCGGCGATGGGAACCTCCACCCGCTGGTGCTTTACGACGGACGCGTCGAAGGCGAGGCCGAGCGCGCCGAGGCGCTTGCGCACGAGATCCTCGTTGCCTGCGTCGATGCCGGTGGCTCGATCACCGGCGAGCACGGCGTCGGAGCCGACAAGGCGTGCGCGATGCCGCTGATGTTCAGCGAGTCAGACCTCGAGGTGATGCAGCGTCTACGCCGTGCCTTCGATCCGGCCGGCCTCGCGAACCCCGGCAAGATCTTCCCGACGCCGCGCATGTGCGGCGAGGTCCCCGGTCCGTACCGCGTCCACGCGATCGAGCTGGCTGGTGTCGGTGAGCGTTTCTGAGGCGCCTGCCGGACTGCTCGAGCACGAGCCCGGCGATCTCACTGCGATCGCCGACGGCGGGCTGCGCCTATCGCGCCTGCAGGCCCTACTCGCGGAGCGCGGGCAGCGACTGTCGCTCGACCCGCCGGGTGACCCGACGCTCGCCGAGTGTCTGCTCGAGGACCTGTCGGGGCCGCTCCGGCACCGCTACGGCCGTGTGCGCGATCTCGTGATCGGGGTGAGCGTCGTCCTGGCGGACGGGACGCGCGCCAGCTCGGGCGGCAAGGTCGTCAAGAACGTCGCCGGCTACGACCTCGGAAAGCTGTTCTGCGGCTCACGCGGGCGCTTCGGTTCGGTCGAGCGAATGGCTCTGCGTCTGCACCCCGCGCCCGCGGCCGCAAGGACCGTGGTGCTGGACGGCGCACGCTGGCCAGAGCTGCAGCGCTCGCAGGTCGTGGCGAGCGCTTGCGACCTTGTCGGCAGCGAGCTCTACGTGCTCGTCGAGGGCTCGGAGCGCGCGGTTGACATGCAAGTCGCCGCGCTCAGGGGCGAGGAGGTCGGACCCGCTGCGTGGGATCAGGTGCGCGAGCTGCAGGCGAGCCTGCCCGGCTGCGCGCGCTGGGACGGTCAGGACGCGCCGCTCGTGCGACCAGGCCCGCGAGTCGCCTACCTCGCCGAGATCCGCGAGCAGCGCTGGAGCGCGCTCGCCGAGCGCGTCGTGGAGGCGATGTGCAAGAAGAGCTGATCGCTGACTGCGTGCACTGCGGCTTCTGCCTGCCGACGTGCCCGACGTACACGCTCTGGCACGAGGAGATGGACTCGCCACGAGGCCGGATCCTCCTGATGGCTGGCCTCAATGACGGAACGATCGAGCTGACTGACACCGTCGTCGAGCACTTCGACCGCTGCCTCGGCTGCATGGCCTGCGTCACCGCCTGCCCGTCCGGCGTGCGCTACGACGTTCTGATCGAGGAGACGCGCAGCGCGATCGAGCGCACCCACCGTCGCCGTCTCGGCGACCGCTTGCTGCGCTCTGCGGTCTTTGCCGTCTTTCCCCACCGCCGGCGACTGCGTGCCGCGCTGGCGCTACGCCGACTGCCAGCCCCTGGCGCGCTCGGCAGGCTGCGTGCGCTGGCGCCACCGTGGTCGGCCTCCGAATGGCCACCCGAGCACATTCCGGGTCCGGGTAAGCGTGTCGCGCTGCTCGCGGGCTGCGTCCAGAGCGTTGTCTTCGGCGACGTGAACGCAGCCACCGCGCGGGTGCTCGCGGCTGAGGGCTACGACGTGCATGTGCCACGCCGCCAGGGCTGCTGCGGCGCGCTCCACGCCCACGCCGGCCGAGTCGACAACGGCACCGCGCGAGCCGGCGCACTCGGGCAGGAGCTTGCCGGCTACGACCACATCGTCACGAACGCCGCGGGCTGCGGCTCGCACATCAAGGACCACGGGGTCGCCGGTGCTGTCGATGTGTCAGAGCTGGTCGGTCGCACGGCTGCCCGGCACCCGCTCGAGCTCTCGGTCGCGTTCCAGGACCCCTGCCACCTGCGCCACGCGCAGGGCCTGAGCGCTGAGCCCAGGGAAATGCTCGACTCGATCCCCGGCCTCGAGCGACGCGAACCGGCCGGACAGGACCTCTGCTGCGGCAGTGCCGGGATCTACAACCTGATCGAGTCGGAGGCGGCGCTGGAGCTCGGCGAGCGCAAGGCGCAGGCGATCATCGACACGGGCGCCGACGCCTATGCGAGCGCGAATCCCGGATGCCTGGTCCAGGTCAGCGCCGCGCTGCGGCGCGCTGGACACCCACTCCCCAGCTTCCACCCGATCGAGCTGCTCGACGCCTCGATCCGTGGCATACCTGCAGAGCAGCTGCTCGAGCAGGCTCGGCGATGAGGACCGATGCGGTGGTCGGCGCTGAGCAATTGCGAGCGATCGGTTCGTGGAGTCCCGCACCGGACCGGCGTATGCTCGGCTCGCCTGACGTCCAAGCAGAGGCCATGTCAACGCCGCGACAAACCCAGGGCAACCTCGTTCCGAGCGCAAGCCCGGCGCGCCCGATCGACCCCGGGGTGCAGATCGGTCACGTGCACCTGCGCACCGCCGACATCGACCGCGTGCGCGCTTTCTACGTTGACGTGCTTGGCTTCGAGGTGATCAGCGAGCTGCGCGACGTCCCGGGTTGGGGCACGACCGGTGACGCGCTGTTCGTCTCGGCCGGCGGCTACCACCACCACCTCGGCTTCAACACCTGGAAGTCGGCCGGGGGGCCGCCGCAGCCCGACGGGGTCGCCGGCCTGCACCACGTCGCGATCCGCTATCCGTCGCGGGCCGCGCTCGGTGACGCGCTGCTGCGCTTGCGTGCCGCCGACTGGCCGCTGCGAACGGCGATCGACCACGGTACGCACCTCGCGATGTACCTCTCAGACCCGGACGGCAACGACCTCGAGCTGAGGTGGGACCGGCCGTTCGAGGAGTGCCGCGCGACGCCGAGGGCCACGCCAACTTTGCCGGGGAGCTGGATGTCGACCTCGACGCGCTCGCCGCGGCGGGTGGGACGGCTTAGCCCCCGGCCCAGGCCGCGAATACGGCGAAATGTGACTGCCTGAAGAAGCAGTCGGCGCCGCTGAAGCCGGCAGTGGTGAGCCAATCGAGCTGGTCGGAGAGCGTGCTGGCGCGATCGGCGAGCATCCGCGTCTCGGCGGCCGCGATCTCCTCGTCGCTGGCACCGGCACGCCGGCAATCGCGCCGCCAGCTCTTGCGGTAGAGCTCGCTGTGCCATGGCGTCGGTCCCGCGACCTGCTCAGCGTTGACGAACACGCCCGCCGGGCGCAGCACGCCGAGCACGCGGCGGAACAGATCCTGCTTTGCCCGATCCTCGAGGTGGTGGATCGCAAGCGCCGAAACGACAGCGTCGAACGGGCCATCGGGCAGCACGTCGCGCAGGTCGCCGAGGACGGTTGTGATCGATCCCTGCGGCAGCCGCTGCTCAGCGCGGCCGAGCATCTCGGCCGCGCCGTCGAGCAGGACGACGTGGGCCTGCGGATGGGCCGAGAGGATCGCCGCGCTGAGCAGGCCCGTGCCGGCACCGAGATCGAGCACGCGCCGCACCGGCCCACGGAGCCCCACGAGGTCGGCACCGGTGCCGTAGAAGACATCGAAACACGGAACGATCCGGCGCCGCAGAGCGTCGTCGTATTCGCCCGCATGGGCGTCGAAGATCGCTACGGCGCGGTCCACCTGCCGTAAGGTATCACGTACAGACGTACGTGACGCCAACCAGAGGCTAGCTCCCGCTGCCGACCGCGTAATCGATCGCCGGCACCCCGAATGCGATCGTCTGCCAGGCGGCAACGGCGCTGTCGGTGTCGGGATCGACGCCAACCGAAGGGTCGCTGTTTGACGCCGGGGGGGCGATCTCGGTGAGCGGACCGAAGCCGAGACCGCCAGGGTCGCGGACCTCGTTGCTGCGCGTCGCAAGCAGCTCCTGGCGCGATTGGTCGAAGCCCGCCGTTGTTCGTGGCGCGTCCTCGACGAGCACGACGATCTCATTCTGCGGCCCGGTCGCAACAGCGCCGAGCCGCAGGTCCTGGCCGGCCTGGGCGAGCACTGACGGCGCCAGAACGCCGGTCTGGGTCGCACCGGTTGCGTCGATCACGTAGTTGCCACCGGTCATCGCCGGCCACAGCAGCGCGACGCCTTCGCTCGATAGACGCTCGGCTGCAACGGCCCCCGGCGTCAGCCGCACGCCCGGCGCCTGCGTGAACGCCGCCAGGACAGTCGCTCGATGGAACATCGGGCCGAAGCCGGAATGCGCCAGGTAGACGCTCGTCGGGCCGACCACCCCGAGCGGGGGCTCGTCGGTCCAGAGCACGAAGGCGTGGTCGTCGTCACTCAGCACGGCTGAGATCTGCGGGTCGTAGCCGCTTGGGCCGAGCAGCTGCCGCGGCTTGATCCGGCCGTCGTTGGTGACGTACTGGGCCCAGATCCGACCCCCCTGGGCCCAGACGACGAGCCTGTCGGCACGGAAGTCCATCCCGATCGCCAGCGCCGTCACCGTGCCACTCCCGACCGGCAGGTAGAGGGCGCGCCCGAACGCGCTCGAATAGTGGCGCTGGGCCCGCAACTCGATCTCATAGCCGGGAGCGCCGGGGACGCGCATGACTGTCGCGACATCGACGTCGCCGATGAAGCCGTCCATCGTCGCGACGAGCTCGTCGCTGCCGCCGAGCGTTTGCAGCTCCGCGATGCCACTCCTCGCGAAGCCGTCGCCGAGCATCGGTGCCCCATCGCCCGCGGCCGCAATCGCGACGATCTGGCCGTGTGTCGTCGCCGCCGTGTAGAGCGGCGGGGCGAGGTTCGTCGCGGCAGCCGCGCCCGTTGTCAACGGCCGCGGCGCGACCGGCGAGTCATCGCTGTGAAGTGCAGCGATGTCGAAGGTGCGCGCGCCGCTGCCGCGGTCGCTGCACGACGGCGAGCTCCCGAGCCAGACGATCGCGCCTTCGCCGCTGCGTGTCGTCGGCGAGCTGAAAGGAAAGACGACCTTCGGCTGGGTCGCGGCAGCACACGTGTCGAGACGCGTGGCGGCGCTCCAGCTCTGCCCGCTCGCCCGGCCACCGGCGGGCACGAGCGCGAGCACGGCGACGACGGCGAGAAGCGAAAGACCGGCCAGGGCCGGAATCGAAAAGCGCATCGACAAAACGCTAACCGCTCGCCCGGCAGGGTTGCGCTGGCCTCAGCTCGTCAACGTAGTCGGGATCGACTGGGCGAAGTGGAAGACGTCGTCCGGATCGTAGGCGCGCTTGATCTCGACGAGCCGCGGAAGGTTCGCGCCGTAATAGGCCTGCTGCCAGTCGCCCAGCGTCGGATCGATGTAGTTCTGGTAGGCCTGACCGTCGCAGTAGGGCGCGAGCGCCGCGGCCGTCTGCTCGAGCCAGGACTGCGCCGTCGCGGTGCTGGTCGCGTCGAACGCACCGGCCGCGCTCAGCTGGATCTGGCACAGCGCGTTGCGGTGGACGAATGCAGTCGCGTCGGGCGCGACTGCGTTGATCGCGCCCCCGTAGGAGTCGAACGCGAGACCTCCGCCGAACGCCGGCAGCGCGCTCTGGAAGCTTTCGACGGCGTCCGCCGCGACGCTCAGCGCGGCGCTTGGAAACTGCGTCGCGACGTACTGCGACTTGGCGATCAGCGCGGTGCGCTGGAGTCTGCCGGCGGGATTGCCGCTTGGCAGGTGGCACTGCGCAACGCTCAGATCCGGACAGCCGGCCTCGGCAAGCATCGCCGTGAGATAGTCGTTGGGCACCGAGTACTGCGATGTCGGCGCCGTCCCGACGGCACTGATCAGCGCCGCCAACAGCGGCGCGAGGTCGGATTGCGAGCCGGCGAAGACACCGGCGGCCTTTGCGGTCCTGGCGCCGCCGCCCGCCAGCAGCAGGCAGTTCGTCCACAGCTCGTCGGGCGCGTCGGCAACCCAATCCTGCCAGGCGCCGAGCAGCTCGCCCGCCGCCGCCCATGGGAAGTCGAGATCGAACAGCGTCAACGGCGGGATTGGGTAGGCCGTCAGCGCGAACTCCGTCACGACGGCGAAGTTGCCGCCGCCGCCACCGCGCGAGGCCCAGTAGAGGTCGGGCTCGGATTCGGGCGAGACGCTGACGATGCGGCCGTCGGCAGTCACGGCTGTCAGCGACTCGATCTGGTCGCAGGTCAGGCCGTAGCGTCGGCCGACGACGCCGATGCCGCCACCGAGCGCGAGCCCGGCGACCCCGACTGTCGGGCAGCTGCCACCCGGCACGAGCACGCCGGCGCTGGCACCGGCCGCGTAGAGGTCGATCAAGCGCGCGCCGGCGCCGACAGTCGCTGTCGCGCCGGCGATCGCGACCTGGTTCATCGGCGAGACATCGACGATCAGGCCGCTGCCTGTCGAATAGCCGCCGTAGCTGTGGCCGCCGCAGCGCGGGATTGGCTGGACTTCGTGGCTGCGGGCGAAGTCGATCGATCGCTGGACGTCAGTCGCGCTCGCGCAGTAGGCGATCGCCTGCGGTGCGGCGCCCTCGAAGCGCAGGTCGTAGACGAGTCGCGCGCTCGCGTAGCCGGAATCCGGCGGCAGCACGAGCGTCCCGTCGAGCGCGCCACCCAGCGCACGCCACTCGGCGCTGGTCGGCGCCGCCGCCGATGGCGGCGCTGTCGGCTGGTGTGGCGCAGTCGGCGCTTTCGGCTTCGACGTCGTGCTGGCGCAGCCGGCGATGCCGGCGCCAAGCACCGCCAGCGTCCCTGCCGCGAGGAAGTCGCGGCGGCTGATATTCCCCCCTGCCATGGGCCCAGGCTAGCCGGACGGCGGCTGGTGCAACTCGCGCACGCGCTCGCGCGAGAGGAAGACCGAGCAGGCCGCGCCGACGACGCAGGCAACACCGATCGCCTCGAAGCCGGCGCTGAACGAGCCAGTCGTATCGCGGATCGCCCCGAGCGCGTAGATGAACGTGAACGCGCCGAGGTTTGCGAAGCCGTTGCCGAAGCCACTGATGAAGCCGGCGTTGCGCAGCCCGTACATTTCGATCGGAACCGAGAAGAGCGGGCCGAAGTAGAGCTGCGAGAAGCTCGCATTGATCACGACGGCGAGGATCAACGTCGCCAGCGAATGCGAGCTGGCGAGCAGCGCGAGGTTCAGGGCGAGCGCGATCAGCGAGCCGCCGATCACGAGCATCGGGCGGCCGAGGCGGTCGGCGACGAAGCCGCCGATCAGGTTCGAAGGAGCCGTGATTGCGGCGCCGAGCGCGACCAGCAGGCCGGCGACGGCGAGTGAGTAGTGACGCTGGACGACGACGTAGGTCGGCAGCCAGACGTTGATGCCGAAGACCACCGCCAAGCGGACGTACTGGATCGCGGCGACGAGCCACATCCCGCGCTTTCGCAGCAGCCCGCGTGCCTCAGCGAGCGAGAGCCGCGCCTGCGAGGGCGCGGCGACGATCCCGCGGCTGCGCCAGGCGTAGACGCCGAGCACGACGAGCCCGAGGCCGGAGAAGAGCTCGAAGTTGCCGCGCCAGCCGAGTGGTCCGACAAGCACCGGACCCAGCAGATTGAGGAAGACGCTCGAGGACACGCCGCCGGCGAGGTAGAGGCCCATCGCGGTTGCACGGCGCTGGGGCGGGAACAGACGGCTCATCAGGAGCAGCCCCGGGGCGAAGATCAGCGCGCGGAAAAAGCCGGTCAGCACCTGGTTGGCGACGAGCCCGATGTACTCGTTCTGCAGCGAGAAAGAGAACGCGAGGACATCGACGCCAACGAGGCCGACGATGAACAGACGCCGCGGACCCAGTCGGTCGGCCATCAGGCCGGAGGGGATCTGCATGAACGCGTAGACGAGCGAGGAGGCTGCATCGAGCGTGCCTGCCTGGGCGAAGCTGATGTGGAGGTCGCGTCGAATCAACGGCAGGAACAGCGCGACACCACCGATCACGAGCGACTGCGAGCTCTGACAGGCCATCAGAATCAGCGCATCGGCCCAGCGCGGGCGGGCTGGCGCTTCGGGAGTTGCCGCGGGGGGCATCGTGCTCATCGCAGGGGCGCGGCCCGCGGGCCGGGCTTCTCAGCGTAGGCGCCCAGCGCGCTTCGTGGCCGGCGCCGCCGCGGTCGCGGTGGCCTCCACCGCCGAGGAGGCGAGCACCTGGTTGGCGGACCCGAGCGCCTGCACCTCGACATCGGCGACAGCGCTATTGACGCTCAGCGCAGTCTCAAAGCCGCTCGAGCGCGTCGGCGGACCTAGAGCGGCAAGCGCCGTCGCCGACGGACCACCGAGAACGCGCCAGCTCGCGACGCCGGTCGCGCCGTTCCAGCTCGCGTAGAGCCGCAGGCCGGTGCTCGTCGGCTCGACAGTCAGCGCCGGCGCTGTCAGGGGCTCGCCGATCCAGGGGAAGCGCTCGGCGCGGTAGATCTGGGTGTCACTTGGCGAGTGGGCCACATAGAGCACGCGTCCGCTGGGGCTGTCCTCGGTGATCTCTCCGGTATCGCCCCAGCCGAGCCAGTAATCGCCGTCACTGAGCAGCTGGGTATCGCCCTGGGTCTGCGCCCAGAGCTGACTCGGGGGAAGCAGGGCACGGACGAGGCTCGCGCTGTGGTGGGTCTCGTTGAGGCGGATCACGAGCCCTTTCGAATCGGGGTGCTGACTCGGCGGACCACCGTTGTCAAACAGGCTGAAGATGTCGCCGCTGATCTGACGTGCGTCGTGCTGCCAGGAGAACTGCGTCCCCGGTTCCATCCTGAAGCTCGATTGGCGACCGCCAAGGCGCCAGTTGATCTGGCCCGTGCTCGAATCGACATCGAAGACAGTCGAGGTGTCGCGTGAGGAGATCAGCCAGGTCCCGTTGCTCTCGAGCTGGAGCGAGTTCATGTGGAACCAGTCCCACGGCCACGCGGTGCTGGCAGCCTTGACCCGGACATAGGAGTCGCTCAGCGGCACGTGGTCGACCGAGTCCCACTCGTACATGACAAGCCCCGTCTTGATATCGATCTCCTGCATCACCGGGTCGTAGAGCGCGACATCGTCGGCGCCGCCGACCGAGGAGAGGTCGCAATAGAGCGGCTTCCAGGCGGTGATCAAGGCGGTTCCCTGGGGTGTGATCTGCAGCTCGTGGAGGTCCTCGGCGACGCCGTTGCCGGCCGCCACTGTCGCTATCGGCTGGTAGTGATCGTCGTAGATCTCGCCCTGGCCGAGACCAAACCCGTGATGGCTGATCGTGCCCTGCCACCACGTCAGCACCGGCTGGCCTTCGTAGTGCTGGACCAGCAGATTCGTCGCGAAGGTCCCCGTCGGCAGCGGCATGAACCAGACGAGCTGCCCGTCCGGCGCCATGATCTCGGGGCCGGTCTGCCCGGGACCCGGATAGACCGAGAGAAAGATGTCGCCGCCCGCAGCGGCCGCCGGGGAGTCGTCGAAGACGCTGATCTTGGGCGGCGTCAGCGACGGTGCCGAGTGGAAGTGAACGATCGTGCCCGCGGGCCCTGTCGTCCTTCCGAGCTCGGGCAGCTCGCTCAGCGGGTCGGGGGTTCCGACCTTGAAGCTGAAGCTGAACGGGACGCTGCCGGCCGCTCCGGAGTACGCACCGGTCACCGTCACCGTCTCGCCCGGGAGAAACGGCGCCGCCGGGACAAAGCTCGCACCGTCGCCCTCTGAGTAGGGCTCGAGCGTCCCTGCGTGAGCGCCACTCTGGCTCCCGGACACCGTCACCGCGCCGATCGCCGTGGCGGGTGCTCCGAGGAAGCTGATCTGGTTGCTCGGCATCGCGTCCGCCGCACCAGGCATCGGACTGACGAGCAGCGGCGTGTTCGCCAGTTGCGCCGACGCATCGAGGCTCGCCGGCAGGCACCTCGGCGAGATCGCCGCCGTCGTCGCCTGCGCGGTGGTGGCGAGCGCGGCGGCGGCGCAGGTGAGTGCGATGAGCGTCAGTAGGCGGAGCGCGCCTGAGCCTCCGCTGATGCGCGATTGATTGTTGTTCCGGCTCAGCGGCTCCTCCGGGGTCGGGGTCGTTGTCGGACGCCCGCTTGCCGGCGGCGGCGATCAGCGGGCGGGGCGCGGGGCCCAGCATACGAGCAGCGGGGGCGTGCGAGCTACGCGCGCGCCGTCGTCGCCGGATCCAGGCGCGTCATCACGACGTGCGCCGTCAGCTCCGATGGCCCACCGCGGTAGACGCCCTTGATCGGCGGGACGTCGTCGTAGTGGCGACCGTGGCCGATCTTTACGTAGCGCTCGGTTGCTGCAACTCGATTCGTCGGGTCGAGGCCGACCCAGACCGGCTCGCCGCGACGCGAGTTGCCCGGCAGCAGGATCTCGAGCCAGGCATGCGTGTCGACCTCGATCGAGTCGTCACCGTCCTCCCCCGAGGCAGCAAACAGGTAGCCCGAGACATAGCGCGAGGCGATTCCGCCGCGGCGCAGCAGGATCAAAGCAAGATGGACGAAGTCCTGGCACACACCGGCGCCGATGTCGAGCAGATCCGCGACCGTCGAGCCCACATATGTGATGCCGCGGCGGTAGGCGAAGCGGTCGGGGATCATCTCGCACAGGGCGAGTGCCGAGCTCAGCGGCGAGGGTGCCTCGTGGAGGTGGTTGAACTCGTCGAGCTTGCGCGCGGGGGGCTCATCGATGCTCGAGAGCAGATACTCGCCGGCCGCCTCGAGGTAGGCGGGCGAGCGCAGTTCCTCCCAGCCCGGGTCCGGTGCCTGCGCCGGATCGGAGGTCACGACGCGCGCCCGCACGTCGATCGTCAGCGCGCTGTGGGGCTTGGAGATCCCGAACTCGATGACCTCCGTGCCGAAGTAGTCGGCGTGGCGCCCGAGCCGCGTCTCCGGATCGATCCGGACGTGAAACTCGTCGCAGCGCTGGTTCGCAGTCGTCGCCGGGCGCACGCGCAGCGCGTTCAGGTTGTCGCTGACGGGTGCCGAGTACTGGTACTCGGTCGTGTAGTGGATCGAGAAGTGCATTAGGCGGTCATCAAGCGTTCGGCCGGTGCGACCCCGCCAAAGTAGCGGTCGGAGATGTCGCCATCGACGAGCGCGAGCTCCGAGCCGATCGTCTCGCAGACGTCGAGCAAGCCGCTTCCGACCGCGGCGGTCCCGGCGCGGAACCCGAGATCGGCGAGCAATCGCGAGAGGCGCAGGACTGGATCTGAGGAGCGCGGCGAGGCGTCGGCGAGCAGTAGCGCGTCGCGCACCGCCGCAATCGACGCGGTGACTGAGTCGGGGTAGCTCTGGGTGAAGAGCAGGAAGCTGGCGACAGCGGCGGCGCTCGGCGCGCTTGCCGACGCGCGGCGGTACGCCTGGAGCCCGCCGACCGCTTGCAGCAGGGCCAGTGCTTGGCCGTCGCGCAGCGAGAACCCCTGATGGTCGGTCGACTCCTCCGGCGCTGGCAGCGCGACGCGCAGCATCCGCAGCACCATGTCCGCTCCCTCGAAGCGTCCCCCGGCGTCGAGAAAGGCGTAGGCCTCGTCGCGCAGCATCGTCCGGGCGGCGACACCCCAGAACAGGGCCGAACGCGTCTTGACGTAGGAGACGAACGAATACGGCCCGGCGTAGCCCGTCACGCCGATCGCCGCCTCGCCGAGGCCGAGCTGGAAGCCGTTGATCGCCTCCCACATCTCGGCCGAGATCACGTCGCGCACAGTGCGCGCGCCCTCGCGGGCCCGCGCGACGCTCGCCACAACAGAGTTGACGTTGGTGTCGTCGGTGCTCAAGAGTGCGACCGTCTCGTCGCGCGAGGAGCGCGCGTGCGCGACCGCCGTCGAGCCCATGATCGCCAGCACCGCGTCCCAGGAGAGCGTCACGCCCGAGGGATCCTCGTGGTAGGCCTGGACGTCGGCCTGGAAGACGCCGTCGATCAGGCGGGCGGTGTGCTCAGCGCGCGAGACGTTGCGCCCGAGCCAGAAGAGCTCGTGGGCGATCCGCGCGAGCATCAGGAGTCGCGCTCGAATCTCCGCTGCTGCTGTTGCTGCTGGGCCTGGCCGGTCCAGGAACCGAGTCGGAGGTCGGGGAGCGCAGGAGGCGCGAACGGCATCGGCGCCTGTGGCTCGGGTGGGGCACTGTCGTCGTCGTCTGCGAGCACCCAGGTGTCCTTCGAGCCGCCGCCGCGCGAGGAGTTCACGACCATCGTCCCCTCGTCGAGCGCGACCCGCGTCAAGCCGCCCGGGACGATCCGGATCTGTTCGCCGAAGATCGCGAACGGCCGCAGGTCGACGTGGCGCGAGGCGAGCGTCCCGTCGGTCTGGACAGTCGGGACCGTCGAGAGTTGGACGAGCTCCTGCGCGATCCACTGCGACGGGTCGGCGCGGACAGCGGTTGCGAGTGACGCGAGCCTGCTCTCGTCGGTATGCGGGCCGATAACGACGCCGCGACCGCCAGACTCGCCGGTCGGCTTGAAGACGAGCTCATCGATTCGCGAAAGCGCGATCTCGAGGTGCTCGGGGTCGTCGAGCAGGTAGGTCACGACATTCTCGAGCAGCGGCGTCTCGCCGAGATAGAAGCGGATCATCTCGGGGACGTAGTAGTAGATCGCCTTGTCGTCGGCGACCCCGGTCCCGATCGCATTCGCGATCGCGACTGTGCCCGCGCGGTAGGCGCGGATCAGCCCAGGCACGCCAAGCAGCGAGTCCGGGCGAAACTCGAGCGGGTCGATGAACGCGTCGTCGAGCCGGCGGTAGATCGCGCTGACGCGCGCGAGGCCGTTCGTCGTTCGCATGTAACAGACGTCGTCGCGGACCACGAGGTCTGAGGCCTCGACGAGCTCGACGCCCATCTGCCGCGCGAGGAACGCGTGCTCGAAGTAGGCGCTGTTTGCAGGCCCCGGCGTCCAGACGACAACTGTCGCCTCGCCCTCGGGCCCCGGCGCGACTGACTTCAGCGACGCCAGCAGCAGCGCCGGGTATTCGTCGACCGGCCGCACGCGGTAGTAGGCGAAGAGCGAGGGGATCAAGCGCGTCATCGCGATCCGGTTCTCGAGCATGTAGGAGATTCCGGAGGGCGTGCGGACGTTGTCCTCGAGCACCTTCCAGGTCCCGTCGCCGTCGCGGACGAGGTCGCAGCCGGCGATGTGCGTATAGATGCCGCCCGGTGGGCGGATGCCGTGGGCCGCGCGCGCAAAGTGCGAGCGGCTCGCGATCAGCGTCCACGGCACAATCCCGGCCTTGACGATCTCGCGCTCGTGATAGACGTCGGCAACGAAGTGGTTGAGCGCGCGGATCCGCTGTGCCAGCCCGCGCTTTATCTCATTCCACTCGTGCGCGGGGATGATCCGTGGCACGAGGTCGAGCGGGAACGGCCGGTCGGCGACAGCGCCGTCGGTCGTCGTGAGGTCGAATGTGATCCCCTGGCGCATGAACAGCGCGTCGCGCAACTGCCCGGCGGCGACGAGACGCTCGCTACCGAGCCGCTCGAGCTCGGCGATCAGCTGCTCGGCGTGCGGGCGGCGCTCGCCACGCTCGGTGAAGACCTCGTCGTAGATTGGAGTCAGCTGACGGCTGGCGCTCATTCGCACATTCTCGACTACTCGCACACTGGGGTGGGCGCCACCGTGGACAACGCTGGGCGCTGGCGGTTGTACGCGTGGCTAGATCGCCCAGTGCAGCTCCGCCGCGCGCCGGGCCGCCGCGCGACTCGCGATCTCAGGCGGTCGGTGCAGCTCCGCCGCGCGCCGGGCCGCCGCGCGACTCGCGATCTCAGGCGGTCGCGATCAGCGCCACGGCGAACGCGGTGTAGGCGGCGATCAGCAGCACCCCCGCGGTTCGCCGCAGTCCCTTGGCAACGTAGGCGTAGATCAGCGCCAGCGCCGTGAGCGTCACGTAGGCAAGCGTCACGAGCGTGGTTGACTCGTTCGGCCCGCCCAGTCCAAGAATCGACCCGGGGATCAGCAACCCGAAGATGACGTTCAGCAGGTTGCTGTTGAGCGCCGTGCTGAGCGATGCCGCGCCACGGCCGCGCAGCGCGAGATAGACGCCGGCAACAGCGTTCGGGAGGCTCGTGACTGCAGCAAGCACGAGCGCGCCGACGAGGATTGCCGCGACGCGCCAGCTCGAGCCGAGCGCCACCGCCTCCTGCTCCATCGCGATGCTCGCGCCGACAACGACGGCGAGCGCCACGAGTGCCAGCGTGGCGTCGCGCCCGCCTCCGCTGACCGGGTGGATCGCCTCCTCGAGTTCGAGCTCCTCCTCGCCAACGGCGATCGCCAGCCAGTGCGACCAGCTGCGGGGTAGGCCGCGCCGCACGCCGGCAAGGACGGCGAGGTAGGGGACCAGAACCACAAGACCCAGCGACAACGCGACCGGCGCGGACACGACACCGAACACCGTGAGCATGCACGCGACCGCGACCCAGCCGGCGACGGCGCCGTTCATCACGATCACGCGGCGGTGCAGGCCGATGAAGCCGGCGACGAGTGCCGACAGGCCGAGCAGCGCCGCCAGATTGAAGGCGTTCGAGCCAAGCACCACACCGGCACCGACGCTGCGCCTGTGGTCGGCCAACGCGCTCACCGCGGTCGTGATCTCCGGCGCGTCAGCCGCAAGCGCGGCGACCATCCCGAGCAGCGCCTCAGAGAACCCCAGCCGCTTGCCGATCCGCTCGAGCCGGACAACGAGCAGCCAGCTGGAACCGAGGCTGACGCCGGCTCCGCCAAGGAATATGACCGCCCTGAGAACACTCGCCATGAGCCACCCGCTACGGCGCAATGATCGCAGCGCCACCGCGCGCTGAGCGCCGCGCCGCCGATCTGCGCATGCTCCCTGTTGCGTACATCACAATGTTGCTGTGACGCTGACACTGCCGCGACAGCGAGATGTCGCAATCGAGCCGCTCCTGCGCGTCGAGGGATTGACCGTGCGCTTCGACTCCTTCCGCGCCCTCGATTCTGTCGACTTCGACATGCAGCCCGGCGAGACCGTCGCGCTTGCCGGTGAGAACGGAGCCGGCAAGTCGACCCTGATCCGCTGCATCGGCGGCGACATCATGCCGACGAGTGGCCGCCTCTACCTAGGAGGCGAGCGGATCGGCAACTCCCCGGCGGCGGCGGCGCGCCGTGGCGTCGCCGTCGTCTGGCAGGACCTCGCGCTCTGCGACAACCTCGACGTCGCCTCCAACCTGTTGCTCGGCAACGAGGAGCACGGCGCGCTACGGTCTGATGCGCGCTTTCACGAGGCCGCGCAGCAGCTGCTGGCGAGCCTGGCGATCCCCCTCAGCGACACCACACGCGGCGTCGGATCGCTCTCGGGCGGCGAGCGCCAGCTGTTGGCGGTGGCCCGTGCGATGTCGGGGCGGCCGCGGCTACTCGTGCTCGACGAGCCGACCGGGGCACTCGGAGTCAACGAATCGGCGCAGGTCGAGCAGCTGACGGCGAACGTCTCAGCCCAGGGGACCACGGTGCTGCTGGTGTCGCACGACATCGACCAGATGTTCCGCCTGGCCGACCGGATCACCGTGCTGCGCCACGGGCGCGTCGTCGCAGAAGTGCAGACCGCGGAGTCCCACCCCGACGACGTGATCGCATTCATCTCCGGTCAGCAGACCGACTCTTCGGCGCGCCGGCAGTTGAGCCGGCTGCACGGCCTCGCCGACCGGCTCGCGTCGGCTGACCCGTCCTCGAGTCTCGCGCTGATCCTCTCAGCGCTCGGCGGCGCCCTCGGCACAGCGCAGCTGTGCCTTCACCTCGTCGAAGGTGAGCGCCTGCGCACCGAGACCGACCTCGGCCTACCGCACGCGCTGACCGAGGCCTGGGCCGATCTGCCGTTCGGCCCCGACGGTGGACCAGTCGGCCTTGTCGCGGCGCGTGAGGAGACAGTCGGCGACTACGACGTCCACTCGAGCCCGGCTTGGGCGCCCTGGCGACCACTGGCGGCCGAGGCGCGAGTACGCAGCTCGTGGTCGGTGCCGGTGATCGGGACCGACGGCCTGCTCGGTGTGATCACCGTCTTCCGCGAGTCGCCGGGCTACCCCCCGCGCCACGAGCTTCGCCTCGCGGGCCTCTATGCCGGTTACGTCGCGAGCGCCGTCGAGCGCGAGCAATTGCTGGGCGAGGTCACGGCGCGCAACCGCGTGCTCGAAACGATCCGCGATGTATTGGAGACGCTGGCCGGCCCGGTTCCGCTCGCGCACGGCCTGCTTGCCGTGTTACACGCCCTCTGCGTCGGCCTCCAGGCCGAGCGGATCGGTCTGCTCAGCCGCCACGGCGAGTTCGAGGAATGGCTTGTTGTCGACGCGCGAGGAAGCGAGACGTCGGTCAGCGCTGGCTTCGCCGACGCAGCCGCGATCGCCCAGGAAGCCCCGCGGCGCGAGGGCAAGGCGCAGATCCTCGACTGCGACGGCGACGGCTCCTACATGTCGGTCAGCTTTCTGGCGCCTGGCGGTGGCGGGATGCTGCTGGCGCACTGGCTCGAAGCGCTGCCGCGGTCCGGCGCGACGGCGCTGCTCGAGGATGCCGCGAACTCGCTGCGCCTGGCGCGCGAGCGCCAGGAGTCCGAGCGAGCGCGTGAGGAGGCGAGCGCGCTGAGGCGCTCGCGCGAGCTCCAGCGCGGCTTCCTGTCCCGACTCAGTCACGAGTTGCGAACCCCGTTGACGGCGATCGGCGGCTACGCCTCGAGCCTGATGGCTCCCGACGTGACCTGGGATGGGGATTCGGAGAAGCGCTTTCTCAGCCGGATCGGCGCCGAATCGGCACGGCTCAACCGGCTCGTCGACGACCTGCTCGACTTTTCCGCGATCGAATCCTCGACGATGCGTCTGCAGCCCGACTGGTGCGAGCTCGCGCCGGTGATCGAAGCCGCGGTGGGATGCGTGACGCCAGTGCGCGCGCGAGCTGTGGAGGTTGTCTACCAGACCGACCTGCCGGTGATCTGGGCCGACCACGACCGCCTCGAACAGGTCTTCGTCAACCTGCTCGAGAACGCGCTGCGGCACAACCCCGAGGGCACGCTCGTCTCGGTCGAGGTCAGCGGCGATGACGAGGGCGGTGTCGTCGTCGCCGTCGCCGACAACGGCGACGGACTCCCCGACGAGATTGTCACGGCGTTGTTCGAGCCTCGCCACGGCGGCTACGGGCCGGGCGCCGGCGCCGGCCTCGGCCTCTCGATCGCCAAGGGCATCGTCGATGCCCACGAGGGTCAGATCGCGCTCGAGCGCCTGGCGCACGGGACCCGCTTTTCCGTCCACCTGCCGATCGGCGGACCCGACTCCTCCCACCGTTACGCGGAGGATCGTGACCTCTCAGACGTCTGACGGACCGCCGCCGACGAAGATCCTCGTGGTCGAGGATGACCCGAACATCGTCGATCTGATCCGCTCGAACCTTTCCGTCCGCGGCTTCGAGACGATCGTCTCGACCGATGGCGTTCGCGTGCTGCCGCTACTCGAAACCGAGGAGCCGGACCTGATCCTGCTCGATCTGATGCTGCCCGCAGTCGACGGCTTCGAGTTGTGCAAGCAGGTGCGCGAGCGCTCGAGCGTAGGCGTGATCGTCGTATCGGCGCGCGGCGGCGACGCCGACAAGGTGGCGGCGCTCAACCTGGGCGCCGACGACTACCTGACGAAGCCGTTCAGCATCGAGGAGTTGCTGGCGCGGATCGCCGCCACGCTACGGCGAACTCGTCCAGCGGCGCCTGTTGAAGCGTCGGCGACACGGATCGTCCTCAGCGCGGACCTGGAGATCGACCTCGCCAGCCGGCAGGTGACCCGCAACGGGAAGGGCCTGCACCTGACACCGACCGAGTTCGCGCTGCTGCGCGAGCTCGCGACAAATCGCGGCAAGCTGCTGACGCATGCGCAATTGCTGCGGCGCGTCTGGGGTCCGGGCTACGAGACCGAGACGGAGTACGTGCGCGTCTATGTCAGGCGCCTTCGCGCGAAGCTCGAGCTCGAGGGCAGCCCGCCGCTGATCCTCACCCAGCCGCGCGTCGGCTACCGCTTCGCGCCTGAGTGAACGACACGTAAACGCCGTTTACGTGTTGTTCTCGTCGCCGTCGAAATGTTGACGTTGCGTTCACGGACTACCGCGTAAGGTCATCCGATCAGGTCTTTGTGACGATTGCCGCAGTTCGTCCGCAGTCGGCACGAAACAAGAGAGAGCAGAGAGGAAGAGCATGAAACTCAGAGTCACCCGGCTCGCGATTGCGGGCATGGCGATGGTCGCGCTGACCGCCGCTGGCTTCGCTACAGAGAGCACCGCCGTGGCCAAGACGGCGAAGAAGCCAGCCAAGGTCACGTACAAGAACCTCAGCTACAAGGACTTCACGCTGAATTTCTCAGCGATGAAGGCCCTCAAGCCGCTTGCGGCCAAGGGCAGCGGCAAGGTCGCCGTGATTCTCCCCGACACGACGTCGTCGACCCGCTACACCGAGTTCGACGCGCCGCAGCTGACGAAGGCCTTTACGCTTGCTGGCCTTCCGTCGTCGGACATCATCATCCAGAACGGCCAGGGCAGCGATTCGACGTTCATCGCCGACGCGCAGGCCGATATCCAGAACGGCGCCAAGGTGATCGCGATCGATCCCGAGGACTCCGCGACAGGTATCGCGGTCGAGAAGGACGCTGATGCAGCAGGCGTCAAGGTCATCGATTACGACCGACTGACGCTCGGAGGCACCCGTAACTACTACGTCAGCTTCAACAACGTTCTCGTCGGCACACTGCTCGGCAAGGGCCTCGTTGCTTGCGTCAAGGCGTGGAAGGTCTCGTCGCCGAAGGTCATCGTCATGCGCGGTGCGTCCACGGACAACAACGCGACGCTGTTCTTCAACGGCTACAACGCAGTGCTAAGCCCGCTGTTCAGCAGCGGTAAGTGGTCTGACCTGGCGAACCCCGCCGGTACTTGGACCCCGACCGTTGCCGAGAGCGAGTTCCAGCAGGCGTTCACCGCCAACCCGACAGCGAACGCACTGCTCTCGCCGAATGACGAGAACGCTGCGCCGATCATCACCTACCTGCAGCAGCAGGGCGTGAAGCCGTACAGCTTCCCGATCACCGGCCAGGACGCCACGCTCGTGGGTATCCAGAACATCATCAGTGGATACCAGTGCGGAACCGTCTACAAGCCGATCTTCCTGGAGGCCCAGGCGGCTGCAGCACTGGCGATGTACCTGCGTGCGGGAGTCACTCCGCCGAGCTCGCTCGTCAACGCGACCACGCCGGATTCGGTCACGAACACACAGGTCCCGTCGATCCTCGAAACGCCGGAGTGGGTTACTGCCGCCACCGTCGCCTCGACGATCGTCAAGGACAGCTTCGTGCCTGCATCGCAGATCTGCACGACCCAGTACACGGCTGACTGCAAGAAGTACAAGATCAAGTAGCGATTGGAAACCACGGGCTATAGTCAGGTCAGATGACGGCCGACTCGACAGCTGCGACAGGCACGTCGCAGGTTGAGAAGGGCGCCCGGTCCGCAAATGCGGACCGGGCGCCCAGCCCGTCGGAAGGGGCTCAGCAGGACGCGGAGCCGGCTTCCGACCAGCTCCTCTCCCTGCGCGGGGTCTCGAAGCACTTCGGGCCCGTCAGCGCACTTGACGGCGTGAACCTCGATATCCCCGCCGGCCAGGTGACGGCGCTCGTCGGCGACAACGGCGCCGGCAAGTCGACGCTGATCAAGACGATCGCCGGCATTCACGCGGCGGATCAAGGCGAGATCCTCTGGAACGGCACGCCGGTGCAGATCCGCACGCCCCACGACGCCACCAACCTCGGGATCGCGACGGTCTACCAGGACCTCGCACTCTGCGACAACCTCGACATCGTCGCCAATATGTTCCTCGGAACCGAGATCAATCACCTCGGCGTTCTCAGCGAGACGCCGATGGAGCTGAAGGCGCACGAGACCCTCTCGAGCCTGTCGGTCACGACGGTCCGCTCGATCCGCCAGCCGGTTGGATCCCTGTCAGGCGGCCAGCGCCAAGCCGTTGCCGTGGCACGCGCCGTCATGGGTGACGCCAAGCTCGTGATCATGGACGAGCCGACCGCGGCGCTCGGGGTCTCGCAGACAGCGATGGTGATCGACCTGATCAGCCGGCTCGCGAGCAGCGGGATCGCCGTCCTCGTGATTTCGCACAACCTTGTCGACGTGTTCGAGGTCGCAGACCGCATCGCGGTGCTCTACCTCGGCCGGCTCGCCGCGACCGGACCGGCGAGCGACTACGACCGCCAGAGCATCGTCGAGATCATGACCACAGGAACGGAAAGTCGCCGCGAGAACGGCGCGAGCGAAGGCAAGGACTGAGATGGCCGCAACCGACGATCCGACAACCGAGGTACCGACCGGGACAGTCACGGCCACGCCGGACATCACCGAAGAGACGGCGGCCGATCGGACGGCGCTCGATCGCGACTTCCACACGATTCCACCGGACGCGAGCCTGAAGGAGTACACGAACGCTTGGCTGAAGCGGGTTCGCTCCGGCGAAAGCGGTGTGCTGCCGGTGGTCGGCGGCCTGATCGTGATCATGATCGTGTTCCAGCTCGAGCGGTCGGTCTTCCTGCATGCCGGCAACCTCGTGAACCTGCTGAAGCAATCGGCCGCGTTCATCGTCCTCGGAATGGCCGAGATCTTTGTCCTTCTGCTCGGCGAGATCGATCTGTCGCTCGGGTATTCGGGAGCCGTCGGCGGCGCGGTGATGGCGATTCTCGCCTACCCCCCGATCAACTTCGGCTGGGCTGCGGCGATCGCCTGCGGGCTCGCCACCACGACTGCCATTGGCTTTGCCCAGGGCATGATCATCACGCGTCTGCGCCTCCCATCGTTCGTCGTGACGCTCGCCGGACTGCTCCTGTGGGAGGGCTTCCTGATCTGGGTGATCGACAATCAGAGCCCGACCAACGGCGGCTCGATCGCTGTCTTCAACAAGACGATCAACGGGATCGAGGGCAGCAACATCAGCCCCCTTGCCTCGTGGATCATTCTCGCTGTGGGTGTGGCGGTGTTCGCGGTCCTGACGATGCGCCGCGACGCCCACCGCCGCGCGAGCGGCCTCGTGTCCCCGCCGGTCTCGCTTTCGATCCTCAAGATTGCGGCGGTTGCTGCCGGCGGAGTGATCCTCGTGGCGATCTGCACCGTCAACCGCTCGGTGTTCTCGGGCACCGTGATCCGCGGCGTCCCATGGGTCGTGCCGATCGTTCTTGCGATGGTCATCTCGGCAACCTTCCTACTCCAGCGGACGCGTTTTGGGCGCTACGTCTATGCGATCGGTGGCAACAAGGAAGCTGCGCGGCGCGCCGGCATCAACGTCAACCGGATCCGGGTAATCGCGTTCTCGCTCGCCGGTCTGTTCGCCGCCGCAGGGGCGATCATCACGGTGTCGGAGGGTGGCGGCGCAACAACCAACGTCGACGGCGGCCAGATCGTCCTCTACGGCGTCGCCGCGGCGGTGATCGGCGGCACGAGCCTGCTCGGCGGGCGCGGCAAGATGGTCAATGCGCTGCTCGGTGGTCTCGTGATTGCCACGATTTACAACGGCATGGGCCTGCTGAGCTTCAGCGCCGACATCCAGTACATGGTCACCGCCATGGTGCTGCTCGCCGCGGTCACGGTGGACGCACTTTCGCGCCGCGGCTCGGCAATCAGCTGAGCAGCCGAGCTCTCAACACTCGATCAGCGGAGCTCGACGGCGCGCGGCGCGGCGCCTGCAGAGCTTGACGGCCTCCGTGCGGCGGTGAATGGATGCTCGTCGAACGTAAAGATCCCAGCTAATCCGGCCGATATCCGAGTGGATGCTGGGCCAGCCCAACCTCGAGGAGCAGGCCGCGTTCGCTGAGACCCTCCGGCTGCCAGGCTCGCGGATGACGTTGCGCGAGCGCGTTGCCGAAGGGGTCGTCGCGAGCGGGTTCGTCGCTGCGGTCATTGCTCTATGGCTCGCTCGGCCTCCGGGGTCGTTCGCGCTGCTCCCAGCGCTCGTCTGCTTCGTGACGCTGATCGTCGCAACACGGATTCTGATCGACACGCCCTTCGGGTTCACGAGTCCGGCGCAGCTTGCATTCGTTCCGCTCCTCTTCGCCCTACCGCTATCGCTCGTTCCAGTGGCCGCGGTCGTCGCGACCGTCGCGGCGCGCTTCCCCGACGTCATCAGGGGCGACTGGAAGCCAAGCCGCCTAGTCAAGTCGGTCGGTAACTCGTGGTACGCGATCGGCCCGGTCGCGGCGTTCGAGATCGCGGGAGTAGCCCCCAGCCACGCTGGCCCCGCGTTGCTCTTCGGGGCTCTGATAGCCCAGTTCGCGTGCGACTCGGTGGCGCTCACGATCCGCAATGCGATGACGAACGCCGCGTCGCTCGCCGCCCAATTGCGCGAGACGTGGGTGTGGCTCGTCGACGCAGCGTTGTCCGCAATCGGGTTGCTCGTCGCCGCGGAGATACAGCGGGAGCCGATCGCCGCGTTTGCCCCACTGCCGTTGCTTGCGCTCGTATGGCTGTTCGCGCGCGAGCGTCGCCAGCGACTCGAAAGTCTTGTCGAGCTGAACGACGCCTACCGCCGTGCGCGCGACGAGGCAGTCGCGGCGTCAATGATGAAGTCGACGTTCCTGCGCAACATGAGCCACGAGATCCGCACGCCGATGAACGGCGTGATCGGCATGAATGACCTGCTGCTGACGACGCGGCTGACACGCGAGCAGCGCCGCTACGCCGAGCAGGTGGCGAGCTCGTCTCAGCACATGGTCGCGATCATCGACGACATCCTCGACATCTCCAAGATCGAGACGGGTCGACTGGAGCTCGACGTCAGGGAATTCGATCTGCTCGATGCGATCGACCAGGGTTGCGCGCCGGCCCGCCCCGATGCAATCGCCAAGCATCTCAAGCTCGAGTTCGACTTCGACCCGCAGCTACCGCGGCGCGTGCGCGGTGATGGCACGCGCGTGCGGCAGGTTCTGATGAGCCTGACGACCAACGCCGTCAAGTTCACCAGCGAGGGCACCGTCACGGTCCGCGTCAGCGTCCCGCAAGGCGACGGCAGCGACCGGGTGCGCTTCGAGGTCGTCGACACCGGCATCGGTATCGACCCGGTCACGCTCGACCGCATGTTTGAGCCGTTCACCCAGGCGGACACCTCGATGACCCGCAGGTACGGCGGCAACGGCCTCGGACTCGCGATCGCCAAGGAGCTCGTCGAGCTGATGGGAGGAGCGATCGGCGCCAAGAGCGAACCCGGAGCGGGCAGCAGATTCTGGTTCGAGCTGCCGCTGCCCAAAGCTCCGGCGAGCATCTTGCCGCCAGCGTCTGCGCAACCAGCCGCACGAACGGCGGGCCCGAACGGCGCACTCGTCCTCGTCGTCGAGGACAGCCCCGTCAACCGCGTCGTGGCAGTCAGCGTTCTCGAACGCTGCGGGTATCACGTTCACGTCGTGAACGACGGTCGCGAGGCACTACAGGCGCTCTCGATGCAGCGCTACGACGCGGTCTTGATGGACTGCCAGATGCCCGATATCGATGGCTACGAAGCGACCCAAGAGCTTCGACGACGCGAGCGCGGCGGCACCGACCACACGCCGGTGATCGCGATGACTGCGCACGCCATGCTGGGCGACCGCGAGCGCTGCCTGGAAGCCGGCATGGACGATTACGTGAGCAAGCCCGTGCGCTCGCAGGTACTCGCGGAGGTACTCCAACGCTGGATTCCGGCGGTCGCCGAAGCCAACGGAACCGACGCGCAGCCAACGCAGATCGACCGCAAGATCGCGTGATCGTCTCGATCAGGCGTCCAACACGCTGCGCAGAGCTTGCGAAGCCGCCTCATCCGGCCGATAAATCAACTCAACACTCCCGAAGCCTGAGCAAATGAGCACTTCCGCGCCGACAAGAAACGAAACCCAGCTCGCCTTCACGAGTTCCCAGGCGGCGAGCTACCTCGGCGTCTCGCTCGCGACCGTTCGCCGCTGGACCAACAGCGGCCATCTGCAGGGCTACCGGACACCCGGCGGACAGCGGCGCTTCTCGCGCGCGCAGCTCGACCACTTCCTGAGTTCGCTGACTGGTGCCAAAGTCCCCGACTCGGCTGCAGGACAAGCGCCGCCCGAGTTGGCAGCCTAGAACTCGCTTCCTCGGGCGGCGTGTCCACATCCAGTACTTCCGTCAGCGGCCTTACCCGCTGACGTCATCCGTTACGGCCTTCCGATTGGCATGGCCCGGCCTCCTTTTGGAGAACTAGACACACACAGAGTGTCAAACCTACTCAAATCTGCGCATTCGATCGCAATCCTGCAAGAACTATTGCAGCACTAGTCAATCCTACGCAACCCTGCAGGATTTAGCAACCCGGGGCAGACGCCCGCCGATCAGCGCAACGAGGTGCTGTCGGCCAGGTAGGCTCGGCGCACGTCGTGGCAGCAATCCTCGGATCAAATGCTCCACTGCGCCGGCTACTGGGAGCCTGGCTCCAGTCGTGCATTGGCACCGGGGGCGGCTACGTAGCGCTGCTGCTGCTGACGACGCGCTACCTGCACACCTCCTGGGCGGTGGCGGCGGTATTGGTCTGCGATCTACTGCCGGCCGTCGCTCTGGGCTTCTGGTTTGGGGCCTGTGCCGATCGCTACTCCAAGCGAGCACTGATAGTCCTCGCGAGCGTCCTGCAAGCCGCAGCGTTTGGCGGTCTCGCGTTCGCGCACACCGCTCCGCTGATCCTCTCGTTCGCGCTCTTGGCCGGAGTTGGAAGCGCGATGGAGCTACCGGCCCTTCGAGCAGCGCTCCCCGCGATCGCGGGCGAGCACAGCCAGGTCGCTGCCGCGATCTTCGACACCGGTCGCTGGCTCGGTGTAACCGTCGGACCGCTCGTGGCCGCTGGTCTGTTTGCCGTCTCGGGCGTTGCGCTTCCTCTGGCCGTCAACGGCATCAGCTTCGTAATCGCAGCAGCGGTGATCGCCACCAGCAGCGCGATCGACGCTCCGGCGCCGGCGCGCGAGCGTGGCGAGACAAGCGAGGCCGCGCCCGGCCTGCGAGAGGCCTTCGCACCCCCGTTGATCGTGCCGGTGATCGCTTGCTCGTGCGGCGTACTGATCGCCGGCAGCCTGCTCAACGTGAGCGAGCCGTTTCTCGCAACCGAGGTCCTGCACGGCAGCGGCAGCGACTACGCACTGCTTGTCGGCGCATACGGCGTTGGCATGGTCGCTGCCTCGGCCCTGGTTGCGCGGGGCGGCACGGTCTCAGCGAACGTCCTGATCCGCCGCTATGTCGCCGCACTCGCGCTGATCACAGCCGGGATAGCCGGGAGCGCGATCGTGGGCAGCATCCTCGCGGCAGCGCTTACGTTCGCCGCAACCGGAGTCGCCTATTCACTCCTGGTGGTGAGCCAGACCCAGTTCATCCTGCTGCGGGTTCCCAGCGCCGTACAAGGGCGCCTGTTCGGCGCCAGGGACGCCTTCAACTCAACCTCCCTACTGCTGGGACTCGTCGGCGCGGGCGCGCTCATCGCCGCCGCCGGCGTTCGCATCACGCTTGCGACCGGCGCGGGGATATGCGGACTCTGCGCGTTGGCAGCGGCGACGTCGATGCTGCGACGCGAGCCCCGCACGCCGCCGCCAGAGGATGCTGCCGTCGCCGCAGTCCATGCGCGCACCGGCTTCGTCCGGTCGCTGTCCTAGCACCGGACTACGGCATCGGCGCGCCGGCGAGCGCCGCAGCCACCCCTGCGAGCCCAGCCCCGATCAGCGTCTGGACGACGCCGCGCTTGGCGGTGAGCAGCGCCACCGCGGCGGCGGCGAGGACGCCGAATTGCCAGACCTCGTGAAGGGCGATCGCGAGCGTGACCGCGGCGCCGATGATCGCGCCGATCGCCGCAGGGCCGGCGCCGTCGAGAAATGCGCGCGCACCTGGGCTGGCGCGCAGGCGCTCGAAGCGACCCGCCCCGACGAGGATGAAGAGAAACGACGGTGCGAATGCGACGATGGCGGCGATCGCCCAGCCGGCGATTCCATGCGCGGCGTAACCGACGGCGGCAACGGTTGCCACGACGGGCCCCGGGGTGATCTGGCCGAGCGCGACAGCATCGAGGAAGCGGGCGTTTGTCATCCAGTGGTAGGCGTGGACGGCGTCGCCCTGCATCAGCGGGACGATCACAAAGCCACCGCCGAAGGAAAGCGCGCCAACCTTGAGCGCAGTCCATGCGAGCGCGCCGATGCCGCCGCGGGCGACGAGCGCGGCGAAGGAGTCGATGAACGGTGCGACGGCGTTGGCGAGGGCAGCTGGCGGGCGGTGCTGCGCGACACGCTCGAACAAGCCACATCCGAGAAGCACCAGCACGAGATAGGGACCGATCAGGACGGCGGCAGCAATGCTGATCGCGATGTAGACGAGCCAGCGCCCGATCCGCGATCGGTCCTGTCGCACGCGCGCAAAGCTCGGCGTCGCGAGCCCCCGGGCAGCCTGGATTGCGACTGCGGCCACCGCCGCCCCGGCGCCGGCACCGGCACCGCGGACCCAAAGTGGTGGCGCGTGCTCGAGGAAGAGCAGCGACAGCAGAAGGATCGAGACCACGGCCGGCAAGATGAAGCCGAGGCCACCGACCAGCGCGCCGGCGGGACCGCCGACGCGATAGGCGCAAAAGATCGCGAGCTGCGTCGAGGCCGGCCCCGGGAGCAGACCACAAGCCGCGTTGGCGTCTTGAAACGCCTCCGCGTCCATCCACTGCTCGCGCTCGACGAGGAGCTGGCGCAGCAGCGCGATGTGCGCGGGTGGCCCGCCGAAGCCGGTCAGTCCGATCCGTGTCCACTCGCGGCCGACACGACGCAGTGGGATTCGAACGCGCGCTGCGGCGGGGTCACTCAAAGCCTGCGGCGGCGCCCCGGAACCACTCATCTTGCTGCCCCTGGGCCGAGCGCTGGGCATCCCGGCGTGATCCTAGTTGTGGCCGTGGTGGCGAGGTTGACGTCTTGTGAAGTCGCCGCAATTCGATCCAAAGTGGTTCCGGTAGCGTGCCTGCGGTGTGGATTCAGCGCCGAATCGATCTTGCCCCGCGTCGGCGCGGCTTCCACCTTGTCACCCACGAGCTGATCGAAGCGCTCCCGGGGCTCGGCGAGCTAGGTGTCGGTCTGCTGCACCTGCTGATCCAGCACACGACCGCGTCGCTGGCGCTGAACGAGAACGCATCGCCGGAGGTTCGCCGAGATTTCGAGAGTTGGTTCAACGCAGCTGTGCCGGAGCAGTCGCAGCTCTGGACGCACACCCTGGAGGGCCCGGACGACATGCCGTCGCACATCAAAGCCGCGCTGATCGGGCCGTCACTGACCCTGCCGATCAAGGACGGCGCGCTCGCCCTGGGGATCTGGCAGGGGATCTACCTCTGCGAGCACCGCAACCGCGGAGGCACTCGGAGCGTGGTTGCGACAGCCTGGGGCGAAGGCACCAACTAAGCGGCGGTCAGCGGCCTAGGGTGCGCGTGACCTCGCGACTGCGTCGGCCGATGTCAGCGAGCAGAACCCGCACCTGTTCGAGCCCCGCGCGCAGCTGTGGATCACCGACCTCGATCGGCAGCATTGAATCCTGGAGCGTCGCGAGCGTCTGGTCCGCGCGTGCGACGATCGCCGCAGCGTTCTCGATGATGCCCTTTGCGTTGTGCTCACGCACGTGCAGCTGCGCCGCCTCGAATGTGCGCGTTGGCAGTCGGTAGCGACCCGCGAACTCGGCGTAGGTGCGTTGGGCCTGTCCGGAGGCGAGCTGGAGCGGGCGGAACAGCTGATCCTCGAGGCGCTGGGCCGATGAGTCGTCGAGCTGCTCGTAGGCCTCGGTCAGGTTTGCGAGGGCGAGACCGATGTCTTCAGCTGCCGCGGCGACTTGATCGAGCAGCTGTTGTCGCGCATCCGCGTTGGTGTACGTCACGCGGCCCAGCTTAGTGCGCCCGCCCTCAGCGGCGGTTTAGAGTCCGCCCATCCGGGGTAGGAAAGCAGGCCGGGCAGCGGAGCGGCGACACGCGATCGTTTGGCACGGCACGACTCACGGAGGCGTAGTGCCAGACGTCCATGACAGGTCACCGGAGGGTGACCCGGAGCAATACACCGGCGGGCCCCGTTTGGGGTTGACGCGCAGACGGCTGCTGATCGGTGTGGTCGTTCTCGTGGTGACGCTGGTGGCGCTGTACCTCCTACTGCCAAAGCTCGCCGGCTTCAGCCAGACGTGGGGGCGACTCCGTCATGGGGACGTGCTTTGGCTGCTTGCCGCCGGGGCAGTCGAATTCGCGTCGATCACCGGGTATGTGGTGCTGTTTCGGACAGTGTTCGGCCGCGGGATGGAGCGACTGACTTGGCGGGTGAGCGTGCAGATTCCCCTCGCGGGCATCGCCGCGGTGAGGCTGTTTGCCGCCGCCGGCGCGGGTGGGGTCGTCGTCACGGTCTGGGCGCTCGATCGCTCAGGGATGGAAGCGAGCGTGATCGCCTGCCGGATGGTCGCAAGCCTGATCATCGAGTACGCCGTCTACCTCGGTGCGATCGTGCTGTTCGGTGCCGCGCTCGGACTCGGGATCCTCGGCGGACGCGCGCCGCTCGAGCTGACCTGGCTCCCGGCGCTGCTAAGCCTGCTCGTCGGGCTCGCCGTGCTCAGCGCGATCCTGCTGCCGAGCGACGTCGAGCGGCGATTGCGTCGCATCGATTCCGGTCCGCGGCTGTGGCGGCGGCTGATCGAGCGCGTCGCCGCAGCTCCAGCGGCGCTCGGAACCGGATCGCGGACCGCTGTCGACCTCATCAGAGGGCGCCATCTCGGCCTGCTTGGAGCGGTCGCCTACTGGGGGTTCGACATCGCGGCACTCGACTGCTCGTTTCACGCCTTTGGCGGCAGTCCTACGCTCGCAGTCCTCGTGCTCGGCTACTTTCTCGGGACATTGGGCAACCTGCTGCCGCTGCCGGGCGGTGTCGGCGGCGTCGAGGGAGCGATGATCGGCGTCTTCGTCGCCTTCGGGATCCCCGCCGGGCAAGCGGTGATCGCCGTACTCGCATACCGCGCGATCTCGTTCTGGCTGCCGACGCTCCCCGGGGTCGCGGGCTACATCGCCTTGCGGCGCAGTGTCAGGCGCTGGGAGGCTTCTCCCAGCGACTGACACCGGCCCACTCGGCGCTTTTGAGCGACCGCTTTGAGCGACCGCTTTGAGCGTTTGCTAAGCTGCGCGAATGGGTTTGGCCGGCGCAAGCGGAGGCGCGGCGAATGTCCTCACTGGGACGAAGCTGACGATTGCCCAGGCGGCGCTTGAAACCTTGCTGACAAGCGGGTTCGCCGGCGCGAGCGCGCGTGAAATTGCCGCAGCGGGAAGCTTCAACCAGGCGCTGATCTTCTACCACTTCGGGAGCATCGAGAAGCTGCTGCTGGCGGCCCTCGAGCTCGTCAGCGCACGACGCATGAGCGCTTATCGAGCGCGATTCGAGCAGGCGCAAACGTTTCCGGAGTTGGCGAGCCTCGCCCGGGCGATCTATGCCGAGGATCTCGAGAACGGCTACGTCACGGTCCTCGGGGAGATGGTCGCGGCCGGGGTCACGAACGCCGAGCTCGGCCGAGCAGTGGCGGCATGCCTTGACCCATGGCTTGACATGGTGGAGGACAAGCTCCGCGGCCTGGTTGCCGGTTCGCTGTTCGAGTCGATGATCCCGTCGCGCGACGTGGCGTTCGCGATCATCGCGCTCTACCTTGGCATCGACATGCTCGGCCACCTCGAAGGGAGCCACGCGCGCGCCGAGTCGCTGCTTGACCTGGGCGTGCGCTATGCGCCGCTGATATCGGCGTTGCTGCCGTCGCCGCGATCGAAGGGAACACCGTGAGCCGGGACACAGGCCTCGACGTCGTGACCGGTGCGTTCAGCTACTCGGGATCGCGGATCGCGCAAAGGCTGCTCGACTCCGGACGCAAGGTCAGAACGCTCACCTTTCACCCGGACCGACCGCATCCCCTGCGCGATCAGGTCGAGGCCGCGCCATTCCACTTTGACAACCCCGTGGCACTCGCGCGGACGCTCGAGGGCGTCAGCACTCTCTACAACACATACTGGGTCCGCTTCGATCACGGTGTTACGACGTTCGCCAACGCGATCGCCAACTCACGCACCATGTTCTATGCCGCCAAGCACGCGGGCGTACAGCGGATCGTTCACATCAGCATCGCCAACCCGGCCCTCGACTCGCCGCTGCCCTACTACCGAGGCAAGGCGCTGGTTGAGCGCTCGCTCGCCGAAGTCGGACTGCCGTACTCAATCGTCAGGCCGACCTTGGTGTTCGGCGGCAACGCCGACATCCTGACCAACAACATCGCCTGGATTCTTCGCCGGATGCCGGTCTTTGCTCTACCCGGGGACGGCCGCTACCCCGTGCAGCCCGTGCACGTGGACGACCTCGCACGGATCTGCACGCAATACGCCCACGCCAACGGAGACGTCATCGTCGACGCCGCCGGGCCGCAGACGATGTCGTTCGACGCACTCGTCCGCGCCGTAGCCCGAGCCGTCGGAGCGCGTGCACCCGTCCTGCACCTTCCAGCTCGACTGATGTCAGTCCTGTCGCGGGCGCTCGGCCTGCTGGTCCACGACGTCGTCCTCACCCCCGACGAAATCCGCGGCCTGACGGCGGGCCTGCTCGTTTCACACCACGCGCCACTCGGCGAGATCGCATTCACCGACTGGCTCGACAAGAGCAGCCCGTCGATCGGCGGCTCCTACGCAAACGAGCTCCAACGTCACTTCGCGCCACTCATGACACCACAATGACGGCGGGGCGGTGATGATCGGAGGCCACGTAGGATGGGCGAAGCCATGAGCGGTCCGACGCAAGCGACATCTCTCTCGGTAATGCTGATCGTTCCCGACACGCCGGCAGCTGTGGCCTGGTATCGGTCGCTCGGGGCGACCGATCTCTGGGATCTCGGTAGCGTGGCTGGCCTCGAGCTGGAGGGCGCGCCTTTCTTCCTGCATGAGGCGGTGCCCGGCAGGGTCACCGAGCGGAGTCCTGTTGATGCCGGGCTCAGCACAACACGAATTGAGCTATTCGTGGACGATCCGGACCGGCTCATCGAGCTGGCAAGCGATGCCGGGGCGAGCGACATCGAGCGGGCCTCCGACCACGAGGCGCCGTGGGGCGTGCATCGCCAGGGTGGTTTCACCGACCCGTTTGGGCATCGCTGGTCGGTCGGTGACCGGACACCCTTGCAGTCGTTTCCAAACTGAGGCTTGCGCGGCTGCAGCCGGCTGAGGTGTCGGGCGTTCGCGCGGCTCGAGTTGGGCCCCCGCGGCGTCGGGCCCGTCCCGTCTGCCAAGCCGAGGGTACAAACTCCCCCTGCTCATTGCCACTCAACTGGGGAGACTTCTACCCATGAGGTTCCTTGACTCCCTCCGTCACGCCCGCCGCCGCGCGATCCGCGGGTCCACCGATTTGCGGAGCTGTCGACGATGAGGGCCAAGCGCAAGCGCGAGAGTGACCTTCCGGAGCTCTACGCCGACCTTTACCGCGCGGCCAAGGCGGTCGCTGAAGCACCCGAGGCGAACGAGAGGCTGCGCCGCGTCGCCAGCTCGCTACTGGCACAGGCGATCCCGCTGCGAGATCCGCGCGGTGCCTACGAAACGCGCGGTCTTCGCTGAGGTGATCGTGGGCAGGGCCCCGGGTCAGGCGGCGTTTATCGCGTGCTGGTGTCGGGCGAGGTACGGCGCGAGGTACTGGGCTGCGATCTTGGTCGCTGGCATCCAGGTTGCGGTCTCGGTGATCTGCGAATCGAAGCCATGGCTGCCGCTGATGTGGGCCGTCAGGTAGCGGGGTGCGCGCCCGGTCAGTAGCACCCCGTGGATCTCGCCGCGGAACCGCTGTGGTGTGACCGGCGCGCCGGCGAGGGCGGCGATCGACTCGGCGGCTGCGTCCGCCTGCTGAGCGGCGAGCCCACCGTGTTTGACTGGGAAGTCGGCGGCGTCGCCGGCGGCGTAGACGCGCTCCACATCTCGCACTTTGGCGTAGCCGTCGATCGCGATGAATCCGTGCTCGCCTGCCGGCAGGCCGCGGACGGAGGGTCCGAACAGCTCGGGTAGGACGATCACGCGGTCAACGGTGAGTGTGGTCTTGCCCTGGTCGAAGACGACCTCCCCCTCGTCGGGCACCTGGGCGTGGGCCGAGGGGATCAGTGTGATCCCTGCGTCGCTCAGCAGAGTGCCGACCGCTTCACTGGCCGCGTCGCCGAAGATGGCCAGTGGAGCGGTTTCGGGCGTGACGATGCTGAGATCGACGTTCGCGTCCATGTCATAGGCACGGGCGGCTGTCATCAGTGCGAGCTCGTAGAGCGGAAGTGGCCATCCCATGCGCGCCGGGGCAACAAAGGCGATGCTGTGGATGTAGCCGTCCTCGACGTCTTGAACGACACCATGCAGAAGCTCATCCATGTGGCGATCATCGATCGTCAAGCCGTGTCCGAAAGGAGCCCTCGTGCGTGCGCCTAGCGCGAGCAGGAGGGCGTCATAGGGCAGCTCCAGGTCTTTGGCTGTATGGGCGATCTGCCTCGGGGAATCGACCCAAGCGAACTCATCGACGATCAGCTCGGCACCGATATCGGCGGCGATCTCGGCCAGTTGATAGCGGTCGGCGGGCGCGTAGGCAAAAGGCTCCCGGACGCTCATCGGGCGGTAGCGGAACTCGGCGTTCGGTGCGACAAGCTGGAGGCTGACGCGTGGTCCGGCGAACTCGCGCAGCGCCATCGCCGCCTCGAGCGCCGCGACGCCGCCACCGGCGATCACGACCCTGAATGTGGTGGTTTCGCTCGCGGCATTCATGGCTCTCTCCTCATCTAGTGGGCGGCGAGGGCGTCGGCTTGTTGGGTCTCGGACGTTTTGCTGTCGGCGCCTTGGAGAACAATCTTCAGCGCGCCAGTGTTGGCGGCATCGGCGAACGTGTCGTAGGCGGCCATCGTGTCCTCGAGCGCGTAGTGGTGGGTTGCGAACAGCGATGGATCGAGGCGGCCACTGATGATCAGGCGCAGCAGCTGCGGGATGCTGAACGTGTCGACGAGCCCGGTGGTGATCGTGACATCGCGGGTCCAGAGCGTCTCGAGATGCAGCGTCGCGGAGTGACCGTGGACGCCGATATTGGCGACGCGCCCACCGGGCCGGATCAGCGCGGTCGCGAGCTCGAACGTCGCCGGCACGCCGACCGCCTCGAGCGCCACGTCGACACCGAGACCTTCGGTCATCTCCATGATCAGCGCTAGCGGGTCCTCGCGGCCGTTATTGATCGTGATGTCGGCACCAAATTTCAGCGCGCTCTCCAGGCGACTATCGGCGAGATCGATCGAGACGATCCTTCCGGGCGTGTAGAGCTGCGCCGTTAGGATCGCCGAGAGGCCGACCGGGCCGGCGCCGACAATCGCAACCGTGTCTCCAGGCGAGATCGTCCCGTTGAGCACACCGACCTCGAACGCGGTCGGAAGGATGTCGGCGAGGAACAGCACCTGCTCGTCGGCCAGGCTGTCGGGGAACTTGTAAGCCGAGTTGTCGGCGAATGGGACGCGCGCGAGCTCGGCCTGCAGGCCGTTGATCGTGTGACCGAAGATCCAGCCGCCACCGCCAAGACACTGACCGTAGCGAGCCTCCTTGCAATAGCGGCAACGACCGCAAGCGCTCACACACGACAGCAGCACGCGGTCCCCGACCGCGACGTTGCTGACCGCAGAGCCGATCTCGACAATAGTCCCGACAGCCTCATGGCCGAGGACCGTCCCTGGCAGCGTCTCCGGCACGTCGCCCTTGAGGATGTGCAGGTCGCTGCCGCAGATCGTCGAGGTGTCGACGCGGACGATTGCGTCCGTCGGGTCGATGATCGTCGGATCATCGACGCTGTCCCAGCCACGCTCGCCGGGGCCGTGATAAACGAGGGCCTTCATGTCAGTCTCCTATCGGCGTGAAATGCGGAAGGCGGCCCACCCGGGCCACCTCAGAAAACTCGCTCGCGCCGCGCCCAAGCGCTTGCCTGGACGCGACGCGAAGTGCGAGCTCAAGCTGGCGGCGAGTCCTCGTCCGGACCGCCCGCGAGCCAGCTCATCGGCCTGTACGGGGCCATCTGGCGAACAAAGAACATCGCGACGATCGTCACGCCGAAGTAGGTGAACAGCTCGATCACAGTCGGGGTGTTACCGATCATGTTGTTCGCGAGACCCATCACGCCAAAGGCCAGCAGCGAGACGCTGAGACCTGCGAGCAGGACCGGCTTACGACGCGCTGGCAAGAACTCGCCGCGCAGCAAACTGATCGCAAGCAGCACGACAATCGATGCCTCGAGCAGCCCGAGCAGCAACCAGGCGGCGTTATTCCCGGGCACGCTCGCGAAGAACGAGCCAGCAAACAGCTTTGCCAGCGGGGCCGGCATCGTGCCGCTATCGGTGATCAGCTTCTCGTAGGAGGCGTAGTAAAAAAGAAAGCCGACAGACAGATAGATGCCAGCCAGCGACGCCACATAAGTGGTGACCTTGGTGATTTCCCCGACGCCCAGATGAAGGCCCTCTCGGGAGGAATGCTTGACGTCAGCCGGGGACTTGAAACCGGCAGGTGTTACAGCGGGACTGGCCACGGTGGCCTCATTTCAATCGATCTGATTTGGCGGAGATCGCCCCGGTGGGCGAGCCTTTGCACGACTCGGTCTGAACTGCTACGCCACAGGTTAGGCAGCAGGAATCGGTCCGGAATCGGGGCTTTGCCCTACGTTTGGGGGGGATTACTACGTAGCTGATTGCGGGCTCAGCCGACGGGATCACAGCGTGCCGCCGGATACGATTGGCTTCCCGCGCCTGGCATGACGGGCTAGGTCTGGAACCAACATGGCCGAGAGACTCAACGCCGAGCGCTTGCGGCGCCTGATCGATGCCGGCGGATTCATCGTCTCCGAGCTCGGACTCGACGCTGTGCTGGAACGGGTGCTCGACACCGCGCGCGAACTGACGGGTGCCCGCTACGCGGCGCTCGGCGTGCTCAACGAGGAGCGCGCGGAGCTTGAGCGCTTCATTACGAGCGGCATCGACGCGGACGTGGCGGCGGTGATTGGCGAGCTACCGCGCGGCCGCGGCGTTCTCGGCGTGCTGATCGACGATCCGAGGCCGCTACGTCTGTCATCGGTGGGTGAGCATCCCGCGTCCTACGGATTGCCGGTGGGCCATCCGCCGATGGCGACTTTTCTCGGGGTGCCCGTCGTGATTCGCGGCGAGGTGTGGGGCAATCTGTATTTGACCGAGAAGGACGGAGGGGACTTCGACCACGCCGATGAGGACGCAGCCGTAGCCCTCGCGCGCTGGGCCGGGATCGCCGTCGACAACGCTCGCCTGTTCGAGGACGCGCAGTACCAGCGTGCTGAGCTGGAGCGAGTCGTTCGCAGCCTCGAAGCAACGCAGGCGATCGCGATCGAGGTCGGCGCGGAGCCGGATCTCGATCGCGTCTTGGAGCTGATCGTCAAACGCGGTCGTGCGCTGATGGATGCCCGCAGCGTGGTCATCCTGCTGCGAGACGGCGATGAGCTGGTGCTCACCGCCAGCGCCGGGCACAGCCGCCGGCGTGATGGCGAGCGAATTCCGATCCACGGATCGACCTCGGGCGAGGTGATGCAGAACGACCGCGCCAAGCGGATCAACGACGTGCGCTCCCAGATGCTGATCGACCCCGAACAGCTCGGTATCGACGACGCCAAATCGGCGATACTGATGCCACTCGCACACCGCGGCGAGGCGCTCGGCGTGTTGATCGCCTTTGACCGGGGAGCCGCCGCAGCGTCGTTTAGCGAAGAGGATGAACGCGCCCTTCGAGCGTTTGCTGCCAGCGCAGCGACCGCCGTGGCAACCACGCGCAGCGTGCAGCAGCGGCGGTTACGCGACGCGCTCTCGGCAGCCGAAGCGGAGCGCCGTCGCTGGGCGCAGGAGCTGCACGACGAGACCCTCCAGGGACTCGGCGCCCTGCGCGTGTTGCTCGCCTCGGCGCGACGAGGAGACGATCCGGATGCGCTCGCTCGAGCCGCTGACCAGGCGATCGAGCAGGTCGAGCAAGAAATCAGCAACCTTGGATCGATCATCACCGAGCTGCGGCCCGCCGCGCTCGACCAGCTCGGCCTGGCCGCCGCACTCGACGCGCTGTTCGATCGCCACCGCGCCGTCAACGACCTCGACATCAAGCTCGTGACCCCGCCCGACACCGCCTTGGACGCGCTCGCTCCCGAACTCCAAGCCACGATCTACCGCATCGTGCAAGAAGCGCTCACCAACATCGCCAAACACGCGCGCGCGAGGACCGTCACGGTAAGTCTGCGGGTGGATGAGCACCACGTCCTGGCACGGATCATCGATGACGGCCAAGGATTCGACACCAATGAAGTCGGAAGGGGACTCGGGCTTCCCGGAATGCGCGAGCGAGTGATGGTGGTCGGTGGAGAGCTCACGATCGACTCTTCCGACACCGGCACGAACGTCACCGCGAGCATCCCAATCGCCCTCGGCGGTCGCTCCGCGCGCGACCAAGCTATGCCCAGACAACGCTCCAGCGGGTAGCACGACGCGCCCGCGATTGGCCTATTCGATGGTGACCAGGCCCCGCTGCAGTGCGTAGGCGACGAGCTCGGCGCGTGAGGAGACGAGAAGCTTCTGCTGGATATGCGCTCGATGCGTCTCAACCGTACGCACTGACAGGAACAGCTTCTCGGCGATCTCGCCGTTGGTATGGCCAAACGCGATCAGGCGTAGCACCTGAACTTCGCGCTCGCTGAGATCGTCCGCGGGAACGTTCGGTACTTCGCGCGCGATCTGGGCGGCGAGCGTCGGATTGAGATAGGCCTCGCCTGCGGCAGCGCGTCGCACCGCCTCCACGAGCTCGCCGTCGGCTGCCTTCTTGAGCACGTACCCGGTCGCGCCGGCCGCGAGCGCCCCGCGCGCGAAGGCCGGCTCTTCCTGCATCGTCAATACGACGATGTGCGTGTCCGGGGCCTCGGCGCGGATCAGCGGGATCGCCTCGAGGCTAGAACCACCCGGCATGTTCAGATCCAGAATGAGAACAGCAGGATGATGTCCCCGCACATAACGACGAGCCGACTCGACATCCCCCGCCTCGGCCACGATTTCAAAATCCGCCTCAGCATCGAGGAGCATCCGCAGCCCGGTGCGCACGATCGTGTGGTCGTCAGCAAGGACGATGCGGACTGTCGCGCCTTGCGCGACAGTCTCCGCGCCGACTTCCGCGTCTCCATCGACCGCCACCCCACCACGGTAACCAGGGGACAAGACATCGTGCGTCGTCACGTTGTTGGCGCCGGTGGCGCGACTGTTTGATGAAGCGATGACCACACAATGACCATAGGGCCGTTGCGCCAGATCGGGTCCGTACTTCTCCACCAACATCGTCGGTAATCCGACCCGCATCGTTGCGGACATCACCCGAGGAACAGCGATGTACGCGGGTCTAGCGTGAGCGGAGTCGGTCAAGGCGTCGAAAGGAGCACCACATGTCCCGACAGGTAATCGGCGGACGCGACGGGACACCTGGCGGCCGTGACGCGCCTTCGGCGCCCGTCACCTTGGAGCCCTCACTTGCCATGTTGCAGATCGACGGTAGCCCAAGGCGTGCCCATGAAGCGGAGCGCGAGATAGTCGAGCTCCGCAACGGCCACGTCGTCGGATTGCTCCCAGTCGACGCCGTCGACCAGGAGCGTCTCGGCGAGTTTTTTTCCCGGTTGTCTGACCGCTCGCGCTTCTTGCGGTTCTTCAATGGCGCACCGAATACCGACGCTGCGGCCGCGTGGGCTGCCAGTGTCAACGAAACCGACAACGTCGGATTGCTTGCTGTTGACGGCAAACGCATCGTCGGTCATGCGGCCTACGTGCGCATGAACGCCTTAGAGGCGGAGGTCGCCGTGGAAGTCGCGGACGACTATCAGCACCTCGGGCTAGCCACGCTTCTGCTAACCCGTCTCGCCAAGACAGCCAGCCAGCGCCATGTCGCCTGGTTCGTCGCCGACGTACTCAGCGAGAACCTAGACATGCTGGCCGTGTTTCGCGACGGGTTTGACGCCACCCAGACCTTCGATGCACACGACGCAAAGATCCGGTTCCCGACTTCCGCATGGAGCATCGCCGCCCGACGGTTCGGCGCCAACGGTGAGTCCCACCGCCGAGTGGAGCCAGCCGGTCTCGAACCGGCGACCTCCTGCTTGCAAAGCAGGCGCTCTCCCAGCTGAGCTATGGCCCCGCGGAGCGGATTTTAGTCGCCCAGGACAGCGATGAAGTCGGCGGCGATCAGGCGTGCCCCCGGGAGTGATTCCTGCTGGGTGTGTCGCGCCGGGCGGTCGTCTTCGTCGGGGAACATCTCCAACCAGTACTCGTTCATCGCCGCGCGTTGACTTGGATCCTCCATGTAGACGCCTACCCTGACGATGTCGCCTGCTGTCGCGCCGGCTGACTCGAGGATGCGGCGCATGTTCGAGAAGATCAGCGCGCACTGTGCTTCGAGGGTCGATGGCGTCTCGCCGGTTGCCGGGTCGACGGCGCTGATGACGCTCGACGCGACGATGTTTCCGACGCGCGCAGCGACGGGTATCGGGTTCTGGTGGCTGATGCCCTCGACGTGGATGCTGCGTCGGCGCGCCAACGCAGGCTCAGGCGGCCCCGCCGTGCCATGCGGGACTACCGATCCAGCCGATCTGCTCCTCGACCCTGTACTCCTGGGTCTCCTCACCGCTGTCGCGATTCGAGCGAGCGCGCGTCGGGGCGTACTCGTTCGTCGGCGGCGCGATTTCCTCCCAGGCAGCGGACACCGTTAGCTCCTCGCGCGAGGGGAATTCCTCGACGACGCCGTCGGTTTCGGCTGCTGGGTCGTGCGCGAGCACGCGCGCCGTGTCACGCGACACCTCGCCGAGCACTTCCTGCTCGAGCCGTGCCACCTCGGACGGATCAGCACCGTGCAAGCGCTTCAACGCAAGGTGCTCCCTGATTGCCTCGTTGAGATCGCTCATCGCGATAGCGTAACGGTCCCTTCCGACCGGATGCGTTGCGGGCCGCGTGCTCCAGCCTCAACTAGACTGGACCGACCTCGCGCCGGCTACGGCGCGCCTCGGGGCTATAGCTCAGTTGGGAGAGCGCCTGGATCGCACCCAGGAGGTCGGGGGTTCGAGTCCCCCTAGCTCCATTGCACAAAGAACCCGCTAACCAGGTAGTTCAGTTAGCTGCGCAGCAGGCCTGAGGCGTCTTTTCTGCGCTCAGGGTACCGTTTCAGGGTACCGCTTGACCTTCGTTTCTCGGCATCGACGCAGGGCCAACAGCTCGCGTCAGCGCAGACCGAAACGGGCTGCCGAAGACAGGTTGCGTTGTGTTAAGACTGCGACGTCGTGGACTGCCACCCCGCGCCCGAGCTGTAGCCGCTTGCTTGGAACCGCGAGTCTGGCTACTCGAACAGAGATGACTGGGCGGTCTCGCGGGACGGTTGCGATCGGCGTCGGCGTGACGGGTTCTGGCTCGTTACTGGAAGCAGTGGAGGACACGGCTCTGGTCGCGTACCGGCGGTGCGCGGAGCGCAGCGCAGCGACGCCTCGATCTCGTCGTGGAGGAAGATCCAGCGTCGGCCGAGCTTGTGGCCGGGGATCACGCCGCGGCGGGCGTACTCGAAGACCGTTGACATTGGGATCCCGAGCAGCTCTGCGACTTCGCGCGCGGCGGCGACGTCGTCGCGAGTGAGGCGGGGCCGCTCTGGTATCGCACGCGACGTCATGCTGCGCTGGATCGTACAGCCAAATGAGCAAAGTTCTATCTAAATAGCGATGAACAGCACTGGTTAGCGGTAGCGGCGCGTGCGAGAATGCGGACATGGCCGGCCATGACCAGGACGCAGAGCGGCTTCAGGCCGAGTTTGGTGCCGTTCAGAACCGCTGGCTCGATGCTGTTGCCGCGCACCGTATGGCGCCGCCGGATCACGGGTTCAGCGCCCGCCTGGCCGCTCTTGCCGGTGCCGCGCGGGCCGAGGCTGAGATCTGCCGTCAGGCGCACGCAGCCGGCTACGGTTGGCCGCCAAGCAAGTCCGCCGGCGACCAGCCCTACGAGCTACGACCCGGTACGGGCCGGCGCGGGCCGCAAGCGCTCTGGCAGACGTTCGATGCGGCCGTCGTGCAGCTGACGAGCGCCGCCGCGACCAGCGACCTGCTGCTGGTGGCTGGCGCTAACGACGCTCTCGCGGACGCCTGCGAGGCGCTCTCTGAGGCTGTCGTCCAGGAAGACCGCGCGAGCGGGCTGCTTCCCGCCGCCCAGGCGCGGCGCGCAAGCTAGCAGAGCCTCACGGTCGTTCGAGCGTGCGCGAGCGACCAGCGTCCTCCCACACCCCCGCCGCCGCCGACCCGTGCCTGCGCATCGGCATGCGCGTCGCCTTCGCGCTCCAGACATCGCGCTGGCTAGCGTGCGAGTCGCTGTCCGCGCTCGCTCGATCGAGCAGCGCGTCGACGTCGGAGCGTCGCAAGCGGAACTGGCGACCCACGCGGATCGCCGGCAGCGTGCCGGAGTCGATCCAGTTGCGGATCGTCTGCGAGGTCACCTGAAACTCCTCCGCGACCTGCGGGACCGTCAACAGACGCTCAGCCATCAGCGCCCCGAACGATAGCCCCGACACTCGCCACGACCACTACGCGTGATCCTTCAGTCGCAGCGCGACGCTGCGGTCCTTGAAGACCGCACGCAGCTCGAGCCGCCCACCCAACGCCTCGACATAGCCGGCAAGCGTCCCGACCCGCGGGTTCGGCTCATGCTCCACATGCGAGACCGCCCGCTGAGAAGCCGCGAGCTTCTCCGCAAGCTGCACCTGGGTCAGCCCGACGTCCTGGCGCAGTGCACCCAGCGTCGCATCGCCGCCCGACCTCGGTGCCGATACCGCAGGCGACGTGCTGCGTGGACGCTGCGCCGCCCGCTGCCGTCTCGACCTTGGCATCGCTCTTTAGTATACCGCTAATCCGGCTAGCCGGAATATCGTCACCCTGGGTGATACTGTGTGATGCGAGCGGAGCGAGCGTCTGGGAAGCCCTGATGCGAGCGGAGCGAGCGTCTGGGAAGCCCTG
>Ga0181525_10000052_pt1 | contig 98462 bp, 99 predicted proteins | sample PEATcosm2014_Bin_48_FD_121100 | JGI IMG/M metagenome (GOLD analysis project Ga0181525, IMG submission 121100) | Peatland microbial communities from MTU Mesocosm Facility, Houghton, MI, USA - PEATcosm2014_Bin06_10_metaG | ecosystem: Environmental > Terrestrial > Soil > Wetlands > Peat | place...
AAAGTTGGCGCCCAAGCGCAGCTTGCCGCCGCCGACAGGCGCCGTGAGGAGGTGTCCGAGATCCGCGCCGACTACCCCGAACTGGTTGGCACCGGTCTTGTCGATGTAGGTGTCTTGGACGACGAACGCAAGTCTTCCATCGGCCTCTACGGCATCGGCGACACCACTGGACTCCGCGCCCCCGGCACCGGCGGCTGAGGGGAGGCCCGTGATCACGCGCCGCACGCGGCCGTGCGAAATGGCGAGAATCGCGCCACTGTCACCGACGCACACTCGTGCCTTGGTGTCCGGCGCGACGGCACAACGCTCGCGGCCGCCCGAGCCGGCGTCAGCGACATAGAGCGCGCCGTCCGGACCGAAGCTCAGCTGGCGAGGATTTGCCAACCCCCCAGCGACCACGGTCAGCCGAGTCGTCGCGGCGCCGGCGCCGCAGCCGGCAGCTCCGACCACGACGAGCAACAGACCCACCACGCTTGCGATGCGCGGCACTTGCCAGGAGCGCCCACAAAATGTCGCCGTCAGGCGTGCGGCTCGCTGCATTAGGCGGCGCGCCTTGCGTGTCACGAACATGATTCGGCGAAGACTCGCAGGTCCGGCCTCTACACGCTCCGGCTCACAAAGGGGCTAGCCGCCCGAGACCCGCAGCTGACGCGGGGGCCGGGCACGCCGGGCGGGCCCCGTGTCTTCGCGGGACCCGCCGATCAGCAAACGACGTCCTTTGCTACATGTTCGGACACGACGCGCCGGAGTGCGTCGTCGAGGTGCTCCCGGACGCGCCGGCCACAGGCATGGTGCTTGTCGAGCCCGAGCTACCCGTCGAGCTCGAGCTACCCGTCGAGCCGCTGGTCGTTGCCGCACTGGCGATCGCAACACCGCCACCCGTGAGGGCACCGGTCACTGCCAAAAGCGCAAACGCCGCCTTCATGGATCTCATGTCGTCCCTTTCGTTGACGAAGTCCATTGAAGCTCCAACAGCTTTGGCGGGCCTATACGGGGACTGAGAGTTCCCCCGCAGGTGCTTCGGGCGCCCTCCAGCGACAACCGGAAGCAGGCTTGGCTCGCGTAGCGCCCGCCTGGTGTCGCGGCTGCTAGATCACCACGGGAGCGGGCCGTCCTCGTTCGAGAACGTGCCCGTTGGGCCGTTCGCGTCTAGGAGCGCAAGGCGCACGGGTTCACGGGCTGCCTGTTCGACCGTGCGCGTGCCCCGGAAATTATTGAGGTCCGTCGCGGTGAAGCCGGGGCATGCAGCGTTGACCTTGATGCCGGCCGATTCGAGCTCGGCGGCAAAGGCGACCGTGACGGCGTTGGCCGCCGCCTTCGATGAGGAGTACGTGCCGAACATCGAGCGGTGCGGGTTCGTCGGGTCCGAGTTCAGCGTTAGCGAGCCGCCGCTGCTCGAGACATTGACGATGCGCGCCGCCGGCGCTTCTCGCAGGAGCGGCAGCATCGCCTGCGTGACGGCGATGACACCGAACACGTTCGTCTCGAACACTGCGCGCACCTCGTCGAGGGACACGACGCTCAGGCGTGTCGACTCGACTGCCTGCTCGAGCGACCTGCCCGGCCTGCCCGCATGCGAGATACCCGCGTTGTTGACGAGCACGTCGAGGCGGCCTAGCTCGTTGCGGATGCGCTCTGCAACGGCAGCGATGGAGGTCTGATTCGTGACGTCGAGCTGGACGGCGCGGGCATCGTCTCCGACGCTCTTCGCGGCTGTCTCCCCATGCCCAAGGTCGCGCGAAGCGACAAGCACGGTGAAGCCGTGCGCGGCGAGATCCTGCCCGATTTGCAAGCCGATTCCTTTGTTGGCCCCGGTGACCAGCGCAACGGGTTTGTCGTGCACCACGATCTCCTTGTGAACAGTAGACGGATAGCCTGTCCACTTCAGTGTAGCCGGTATCGGATACCTTGTCCACTTAGCCCATGGCTCCGGATCACGGCCGATTTCCCGCCAGACGCGCCGATGCCGAGCGCAACCGCAACAAGATCCTCGCGGCGGCCCGCATCGCGTTCGCCGACCCGGAAGCCGAAATATCGATGGCGGAGGTCTCCCGGCGCGCCGGGGTCGGCATGGCGACCCTCTACCGCAACTTCCCCGGACGCCGAGAACTGCTTGAAGCCCTCTACACCGAGGAGGTCAACGCCGTCTGCACGGCCGGCGAGACGCTCGCCGGCGAGACGCCCGGCGAGATCCTCACAGACTGGCTACACCGATTCTTCGCCTTCTTCAACAGCAAGCGCCACGTCGGCTCCGAGCTACTCAAAGACTCCGCCGGAAGCAACCCCTTGCTCGGCCAAAGCCGCGCCCGAGTGATCGCCGCCGGCCGGCCCCTACTAATCGCGGCACAACAGGCTCACGAAGTCCGCGACGACCTGACACTCGAACAGATCCTCGACATGATCATCGCCATCGCCACGATCGACGGTGACCCCGGGTACCTCGAGCCGATCCTGCAGACCACGCTCAACGGCCTGCGCCCCGCGAACGACCGCGAGCCCCCATAGCACCGCCCACAGCCACGTGCACGAACGGGCCACGCTAGGAGCCCCCGTCATCGTAAGCTGTGCCCAGCGGGAACACGTCGGGGAGGTCCTCAAGATGTCGCGCTATATCCCGGCCGCTGGCCGATATGAGCTGATGCAATACCGGCGATGTGGCCGCAGCGGGCTGCTGTTACCGGAGTTGTCGCTCGGTTTGTGGCAAAACTTCGGTGATGATGCGCCGCTGGAGTCCCAGCGTTCCATCCTGCGCCGGGCGTTCGACCTCGGGATCACGCATTTCGACCTCGCGAACAACTACGGGCCGCCCTACGGAAGCGCCGAGACGAACTTCGGAGCGCTGCTGCGCACGGACTTCAAGTATCTCCGCGACGAGCTGATCGTCTCGACCAAGGCCGGTTGGGACATGTGGCCCGGCCCGTATGGCGACCGCGGGTCGCGGAAGTATCTGATGGCGAGCCTCGATCAGAGCCTGCGGCGGCTGGGTCTCGACTATGTCGACATCTTCTACCACCATCGCTTCGACCCGGATACCCCGCTTGAGGAGACCCTCGGGGCGCTTGATGCCGCGGTGCGTCAGGGTAAGGCGCTCTACGTCGGCGTCTCCTCCTACTCCGACCAACGGACCAGCGCCGCGATCGAGATCCTGCGAGCACTCGGCACGCCGCTATTGATCCACCAGCCTTCGTACTCGATGTTCAACCGCTGGATCGAAGATCGGCTGCTCGACGTGCTCGAAACCGAAGGCGTTGGTTGCATCGGATTCTCTGCGCTCGCGCAGGGCCTGCTGACCGATCGCTACCTCGACGGCGTCCCCGAAGGATCGCGTGCTTCGCGAGCCGGCTCGTTGGCGAGCGACATGTTGAGCAAGCAGAACCTCGATCATGTGCGCGCCCTGCGCGCCATCGCCGCTGAGCGCGGTCAGCGGGTCTCCCAACTGGCGCTGGCATGGGCGCTGCGCGACCCTCGCGTCACATCGGTTCTGATCGGCGCGAGCAGCGTCGCGCAGCTCGAGGAGAACGTGGCCGCGCTCGACAATCTGGACTTCTCGGCCGAGGAGCTCGAGGCAATCGACGAGCATGCAGTCGACACCGGGATCGACCTGTGGCGCGGGCCCGCGACTAGTTGACGGCGAGAAGAAGCAGGGCGGCGCTCGTCGGGGAACGCTCCGCCTGATCGACGCGCGCCGGCGGCGTGAACGGAAAGCGCCGGGCAGTCGCAGAACCATTTGCGAATTACGGGAGCACCCACGTGTCCTTCGCGCCTCCGTCCTGTGAGGAGTTGACGACGAGCGCGGCGGCATTCCACGCGACCCGGGTCAGCCCCCCAGGAATCACGGTGATGGCGTCGCGCGTACCGAACGCGAATGGTCGGAGGTCGATATGGCGCGGCTCGATCCGTTCACCAACCACCGTCGGGAGCAACGAGAGCGCGAGCGTCGCCTGTGCGACATAGCGGGATCCCGCGCCCGGCTGGCGCAACTCGTGCTCGATCCGCGCGACGTCTGTTTCGCTGGCATGGGCGCAAACAACGACCCCGTGGCCGCCATGGCCGTGGCGCGGCTTGACGACGTGCCCTCGGACGTCGGCCAACACTCGCTCGAGCTCTGCCCGATCGTTGAGGTCGAGTGTTTCGACCGAGCGCAGCAGCGGCGCCTCACGAAGGTAAAAGCCGATCATCCGCTCGACGTAAGCGTGAGCGAGCTTGTCGTCGGCGACGCCGGTGCCGAACCCGTTGACGAGGGCCAGTCGGCCGGCAAGCCACGGCTCCAGCAGCAACTCGGCTGCCGGCGTCAGCTCGCCATGCCCATCGCGCAGTCGGTCGCTGTCGGTACGGCGATAGACCGCGTCGATCGGACGGGCCTTGCCGGCGCTTGCTCCACGGATCCACAACTCCTCCCCGCGGCGCTCCAGCTCCGAGCAGGTGACCAGCGGCGCAGCCAGCCAGCGCGCTGCCGCCTGGTGCTCGAAGAATGCAGCGCTGGCGGGACCATCGGTCAGCACAACGACGCACGGCGGCCCCCGGCGAGTGGCGCCGGTGCGCTCGCGCACGACTTCCGCAGCATCCAAAAGCGTCGCCCGTAACGCCGCCACGACCATCGGAGCGAGAGGTACGGGCGAGGGCATTGCCCGATCTGCGGGGAGTGCGCCGAGCGTCGCGGCCACGGCCTCGCGCGTGACAACTGCGTAGGCAAAGCCCGAGGGCGTGCGCAGGTTGTCCTCCAGCACGAGCAACTCGCCGTCACGGTCGCGCACGACATCGAGACCGGCGAGGCCGAGCGGCGCCGCGCCGTTTGGCCAGCGCCCGCGCAGCTCCGGCTCATAACCCTCCGCGTCCTCGATCGTCGCCAACGGCAGGATGCCTGCAGTGACGATCTCGCGGGCGCCGTACACATCCTCCACGAACGCCGACAGCGCCCGCACGCGCTGGACCAGGCCCGCCTCCAGCGCCTCCCACTCGCTGCCCTCGATCAGCCGCGGAATCGGACAGACGCCGAACGGGGCGGACCCGAACCTCGCGCCGGCGGCTGTGATCCGCCGTGTGACGTCGGCCTTCAGTGCCCGCGGGTCGGCGCCCTCCAGCCTGCGCAGCAGCGGGCCATACGCTCTGCGCGGTCGCCCGGGTGCGGCGTATGCCTCGTCCCACCCGTCCGTGAAGCGAAGTGCCGAGCTCATAGGCCGTGACGCTGCAGCCATAGCTCCAGCAGGCCGACTTGCCACAGCTTCGAGCTCCCGATCGGCGTTCGCGACCCGATCGGGTCCTCCAGCAGCGTCGCGACATGCTCGGGTCGGTAGAGGCCGCGGTCACGCGCTACAGCAGAGGTCAGCGCGTCGCGGACCAGCGCGAGCGCCTCGCCTTCAAGGTGCGAGATCGCCGGGACCGGGAAGTAACCCTTCGAGCGGTCGATCACCGCATCTGGAACGTGGTTTCGGGCGGCGGTCTTCAGCACCCCCTTGCCGCCGTGGGCGAGCTTCAGCGACGGGGGACACGCCGCGGCGAGCTCGATCAACTCGTGGTCAAGGAACGGCGTGCGCAGCTCGAGGCCCCACGCCATTGCCATGTTGTCGACGCGCTTGACAGGGTCGTCGACCAGCATGATCTGGGTATCGAGCCGCAACGCTCGGTCGAGCGGCGTCTCCGCATGCGGCCGCGCGAAGTGCGCAGCGACGAAGCGCCGGCTCGGAGACGCTTCCGCAGTGCGGAAATCGGGCGCGAGCAGCTCTGAAAGCTCCCGCTCGTCGCGGTCGAAGAACTCGGCGCTGTAGACGTCGTCGCCTAGCCCCTCGGCCGACGCGAGCGGCGGATACCACGAATAGCCCGCAAACACCTCGTCGGCGCCCTGGCCTGACTGGACGACCGTACACGAGGCCGAGACCTCCTCCGAGAGCAGGTAGAACGCGACAGCGTCGTGCGAGGTCATCGGCTCGCTCATCGCGTCAAGCGCTCCATCGAGGGCTGCGAGCACGCGCGCGGGGCCGACGCGCCAGCTTTGGTGTTCGGTGCCGAACTCGCGTGCGATGAGGTCGGAGTAGTTGAACTCGTCGCCGTCCTCCCCGGCGCCCGCGTCGAAACCGATCGAGAACGTCGCGAGGTTGCGCTGGCCGGACTCGGCCAGCAGCGCGACGATCAAGCTCGAGTCCAGGCCGCCTGACAGCAGTACCCCGACAGGCACGTCGGAGACCATTCGCCGCTTGACCGCGGTCCGCAGCGCATCCAGCACGATCTCGGCCCACTCGCCCTCGCCGATGTCCTGATGCTGTTCGCGGCGTTCATAGGGAGGGTTCCAGTACGTCCGTTCCGAGCGCGTGCCATCCGGCTCAACGACGGCCACGGTCGCCGGCGCCAGCTTCCGCACGCCGCAGAGCACGGTGAGCGGCGCCGGCACCACCGCGTGCCAGCTGAAGTAGTGGTGCAAGGCGACGGGATCGAGGGCCGTGTCGACGCCGCCACCAGCCAACAGCGCCGGGAGCGTCGAGGCAAAGCGCAACGCTCCGTCAACCTCGGCCAGGTACAACGGCTTGATTCCGAGCCGGTCGCGTGCCAGCACCAGCCGTCCGCTATCCCGCTCGGCCAGGACGAAGGCGAACATGCCGGCGAAGCGCTCGACGCAGCTCGTGCCCCAGCGGTGGTAGGCCTTCGCGATCACCTCGGTGTCGCTGCTCGAGAAGAACACGTACCCGTCGCGTTCGAGCTCCGCCCGCAGCTCGCGATGGTTGTAGATGCAACCATTGAACACGATCGTGAGACCGAGCTGCGAGTCGACGAGGGGCTGCGCGCCGCGCTCGGAGAGGTCGATCACCTTCAGCCGGCGATGGGCGAGCGCGACCGCTCCCGAGGACCAACTGCCGCGCCCGTCGGGGCCGCGGCGGGCCATCGTCGCGGCCATTCGCTCAACCGCCGCGATGTCCACCGCGCGGTCCAGCGCGAGCTCGCCGGCAAAACCGCACATCAGTGGGAGGCTGCGAGCGCCGCTGCGGCGGAGGGATTGGGAGCGGCGCAGGCGGCTACAAATGCCTGCAGCAGGACTGCATGCTCAGGCCGGCTGACGAGGCACTCGGCGTGCCACTGCACGCCGACGAGAAACGCCCTGTCGGATGCCTCGAATGCCTCGATCAGGCCGTCTGGTGACCACGCCGTCGCAACGAGCGCGCTTCCGAGCCTGTCAATCGCCTGGTGGTGGAACGAGTTCACACTCCCGCGGCGCCATCCGAGGATGTTCGCGAGCCGAGAACCCTCGTCCACGCGCAAGCCATGTGTCGGGCGTTCGGCGGGCTCTTCCTGGCGATGCTCGATCTCCTGACCGACGGCATCTGGCACATGCTGGATCAGCGACCCGCCGCGCGCCACGTTGACAAGCTGCGCGCCACGGCAGATCGCGAGGATCGGCAACCCCCGGCGGTCGGCAGCGCGAACGAGCGCCAGCTCAAACCCATCCAGCTCCCGCTCTGTCGGTCCGAGCTCAGAATGGGCCTCCTCGCCATACGCGGACGGGTGGATGTCCTGGCCGCCGGGCAGGCAAACGCCGTTGACGCCGTCGAGCAGGTCCTCGAGCGCGTCGAGGCCCATCGGCGGCACCACGACCGGGACCCCGCCGCCGCCCTCGATCGCCTCCACGTAGCGTAAGCCGAGCGCCAGCTCTCGCCGTGGCGGATCGGCCTGAGCCGTCGCCGCCCGCCCCCGCGGATCGCGCATCTCGGACGTCGTCACCGCCACGATCGGCCGGCCCCGCGCGCGCAGCGTCACGCGTTTGACCTTGCAGGACCGTGCACCGGGGAGATCTTGCCCGGCCCGGCGCCCGCCACCGCGGGCCCAATGGACAGTAACTCGCCAACAGGCTTGGACAAACGACCAAAGCCGCCAGCGAGCTCGGTCTCGTTGCGGGGGCTCGCGGCCCGATCCGAACGTCGCCAACACCCCGAGACGTGGGCCACCCAGCGCATGAGCAGAGCTCCTACCCGCATCGGCCAGATCCCGGACGGGCAAGCAGATCGCCCGGCGGGGTTGCTCCCCGCGGTCCTCCTGCGCTCGTCGCCCGATCTGATCTCCACGCTCCTCTCGGCGCTTTCAGCTGAGCGCCGTCGCTGCATCGTCTCCGAGCTCGCCGACGCCGAGCTCGCGAACCAGGACGGCGGGCACGCCGGCGTAGAGCCCGTTCGGCACTGTGTCACGGGTCACGACGGCGCCTGCGGCAACGATGCAGCCGGGCGCGACGGTCACACCCGGGAGGAGCGTCGCCCGAGCCCCGATCCAGCACCCGTCGCCGATCGCGACCGAGATGTCGGTCGCGTCGCCGGCCCGGCGCTGTGGAGCGCCGACGGCGTGGGTTGACGTGCAGAACAACACCTGCATGCCGACGTCGCAGCGCGCGCCGATGCGGATCGCGCCGCGACCGTCGAAGTAGCAGCCAGCGTTGATGAACGAGCCATCGCCGATCACGACGTCGGTGTTGTCGAAGCAGAAACCGGCCCTGACGATGACTCCGGGACCGACGGTTACCCCGCACCAGCGAAGCAGGCGGTGGCGGAGCGCCGGCGGGGCGAGATAGCTCGACGCAATCGTGTTGAGAAGCCCGCGTCGCACGTTGACCCCGACGGCCACGGCACGAAATCTACCGCCGCGCACGGTGCCGATCCGAGCAGGCGCCGGGCGACGGGCAAAATCGTGTCGGCGACGCTCTCGCAGGGGCGCCGATCTCGCCGGCCAGGTCAGAGAACCTCGACGGCGGCGGGCTCGGCGAGCGGTGGCCGGTGGCCGTGCTGGAGATCCTGCATTCGATCGAGCCCGGCGAGACTCGGGAAGAGCTTAGTCCAGGCGAGCGCGATGACGATTGTCGCGACCCCGCCGCAGATCACCGCCGGGACGGCGCCGAGCAGCGCCGCGGCGGTCCCCGATTCGAAGGCCCCGAGCTGATTCGAGGCGCCGATGAAGACGGCCTCGACAGCGCCGACGCGGCCGCGGACCCAGTCCGGCGTCGCAAACGTCACCGCTGTCGTGCGGATGTTGACGCTGAACATGTCGCAGGCGCCGCTGAGCGCCAGCGCCGCGACCGATAGCAGGAAGACCCGCGAGACGCCGAAGACGATGATGCTCGCGCCGAAGCCGATCACGCAGCCGAAGAGCACCGTTCCGGCGCGAGCCGGCAGCGGATGGCGGACCAGCATCACGCCCGCGATCACCGCGCCGACCGCCGGTGCGCTGCGCAGCACGCCGAGTCCGGCGGGCCCGGTGTGCAGGACGCTCTGCGCAAACACCGGCAGCAGCGCAACGGCGCCGCCGAACAGCACGGCAAAGAGGTCGAGTGTGATCGCGCCGAGCAGGATCGGCGCGCCGCCGATGAACCTGATCCCGGCGAGCAGAGTGCCGACGGACACGGGTTCGGGACTCGGCGCATCGGCGCGTGGCCGGATCCGGAACGCGACCGTGGCAGCGAGTGCGACGACGAACAGCCCCAGCGCGGTCGCGTAGGTCACCTCAGGGGCAAGCGCGAACAGCAGGCCGCCGATCGCGGGGCCACCGACGTAGCCGGTCTGATTGGCGACCGAGCGGATCGCCATCGCGCTGCCGAGCAGCTCGGGCTCGACGAGCATTGGCGGCAGCGAGCGGCTGGCCGGGAACCACAGCGCTGTCGCGGTGCCGGTGGCGAGGGCGAGCACGAGAAACGGCCACAGCTCGTGCGCGCCGGCGGTGCTGACCGCGATCAGCCCGGCCGCTACGGCGGCAAGCAGGACGAGCGCCATACCGAGCACGGTCCGCCGCGACATCCGGTCGTTCAGGTGGCCTGCCGGAATCGCCAGCGCGAACACCGGCGCGAACTCCAGCAGCCCGATCAGGCCGAGGTCAAACGCTCGGTGGTGGACGTCGTAGACCTGCCAGCCGATCGCCACAGCGAGCATCTGACTCGCCAACACCATCGCCAGCACGACGATCACGAACAGGCCGAAATCGCGCTGCTGCACGGCCGCCGGCAGCCGGCGCCGCACTGTCCCAAGGACGCTCACCGCTGCGCATTCTCCCAAGCGGGCCCGCTCGGCGTGAGCGCCCGCGCCCAGGATCCAGGCGAGGACACCGCCGTGAGGCGGTGCCCGGAGCGCGTGAGCGCCCGCGCCCAGGATCGAGGCGAGGACACCGCCGTGAGGCGGTGCCCGGAGCGCGTGAGCGCCTGCGCCCAGGATCGAGGCGAGGACACCGCCGTCAGGCGGCGCCCGGAGCGCGTGAGCGCCTGCGCTCGGCTTCCAAGCGAGGACGCCGCCGTGAGGCGGCGCCCGGAGCTACACGAGGATCGCGCTGCGCAGGCGACTGGCGGCTTCGACAGCCTCGCCGCGCGAGTGCACCCCGAGCTTGCGCAGGATGCGCTTGACGTGACTGTTGACGGTCTCGGTGGAGAGGAACAGCGAGTCGGCCATGTCACGAGTGCTCGAGCCGGAGCAGATCAGGTCGAGGATCTCCCACTCACGGTCGGTCAGCGGGCTCTTGACAGGGCGAATCCCGTTGCCGTCCTCGGGCGTGCGGCGCAGGCGGTCGACGAGGTGGCGCGTCATCTCGCGCGAGATCACCGACTCACCCGCGGCAACCAGCGCCAACGAGTGGGCGATCGAGGATGTGCCGGCTCCCTTGTCGATGAAGCCGCTGGCCCCGGCCCGCACGGCGCTCGTCTCGAGGTCGAGCTCACGCGTCGCGGACAGCAGGACGACCCGGACGCCCGGAGCGCCATCGGTGATCCGCTGCGTTGCGCTGACGGCGTCGATACCGGGGACGGCTGTCGCGATCACGACGAGGGCCGGACGGTAGTGCAGCGCGAGCTCGATTCCTTCGATCGAGCTCTCAGCCTGGGCGATGACGGTGAAACGTCCGTCGCTGCGCAGCGCGTCCGAGACCGCATGGCGCGAGATCGCGTCGGGGTCGATCAGGATCAGACGAACCCGATCCTGGGTGAGGAGGCGGTTCCCGGCCGTGTCCGGCGCGAGGTCTTCGGTGGGGTTTGTGTCCAGCGCAAGTTCGATCATCGTCAGCGCAGTGTGGGGACAACCCCCCGGGCGGTCAAGCAGAAACACCCCCCTCTGGACGCGTGTACGAAAACCCCGCGGAGGCCGGAATACGGCGGGATTTTCCCACTACTGCTGAGTTTTATGACTGGTTGGGTCCAATCGCCGATGAGTGCGGGGAGTACCGCCGCGTGGACGCCGGCCGCAGCCTGGACGTTCGTTCGACGCCGTCTCGCGGGTCCGCGACCGCTCGCCGGGAGGCGCGCGCCACTTCAGCCGCGAGCCCGCGAGCCGATAAACGATCAGACGCGCGCGCAGCGATGACCGAAGCCAACGCACATTCATCCGAAGCCACAGCGCTCGGCGAGCTCGCTCGCGAGGTCCTCGTCGACCTCTACCGCGCGCTTTCCGGTCATCTACCGAAGGCGGTTCGCGTCTACGGCGAGGACGACGCCCTGCTGCTGCTGCTGCGCTTCGATCCGAGCCAGCTGACGGGCGTCGCGGAGACGAGCTTCGAGCCGCTGATCGACACAACCTTCATCGCCCTTCCGAGCATGATCGCCTCTGCAGTCCAGCGCCGCACCGGGCACACCCTGTACCCGGGCAACCTCAGCGTCTGCGCCGACCGCGGCCTCGCGGTGTTCGCGTTCAGCGCCCTCGGCGAAGCGCCGTCCGATCACGCTGCCGCCGAGATGCTCGCCGCCGCCTTCACGCCCTCATGGGCAGGCGACGCCACGCGGCTCGCGAGCTAGCTGACGGCGCGGGCCGGGGGAGCCCCGGTACTGCGGTTTCGACGCTCGCCGCGGCGCTCGCGTCCGATACGCTCGGGTCGTGCGTGCTTCGGCCGAGGAAACGGCGCTCGCGCCTGTAGTCGTGCGTCGGGGGCCCCGCCGCCGCCCGAGCGCACGGCTGATCGCGACAGTCGCGACGCTTGCGCTCGCGATCGGCTTCACCTACCTCGCGGTCCGCGGGGTCCACTGGAGCGCGGCGTGGCGGGCTGTCGAGCACTGCCATGCCTGGTGGCTGGTCCCGGCAATGGGCGCGTTTGCCGTGCAGACGCTGATGCGCGCGATGCGCTGGCGCTCGCTCTTCGCCCACAGCCGACGGCCGCGACGCGGCCCGGTCGTCGAAGCGATGCTCGTCGGCTACCTCTTCAACAACATCATGCCGGCGCGCGCCGGCGAGGTCGCACGCGTCGCCTCGCTGACCCGCAACTCGGCGACGCCCGCTGCGGAGATCGTCGGCACCGTCGTCGTCGAGCGCATCTACGACGTCTTCGCTGTCCTGCTGATCTTCTTCTGCGCAGTCCCCTGGCTGCCGCATGTCTCCTGGATCGGCCCGGCGGCGATCCTTGCCGGAGTTGCAGCAGCCGGCTTGGCAGCGACGGTTGCTGTCCTGGCGATCTACGGCGAGCGTCCGCTGCAGTGGGCGGCGCGCCCGCTCGGTCGGATCCCCCGCCTCTCGAGCGCCCAGATCGAGCATCACGTGGCGATGCTCGCCGCCGGGCTCTCGGGTCTGCGCGAGCACCGCGTCGCGCTGGAGGCGCTCGTCTGGAGCATCGCCGCCTGGGTGACCACGGCGCTGTGGGCCTGGTTCGTCCTGCTCGCCTTCCACCACCTGCCGTTCAGCGCCGGCGTGCTCGTCACGGTCGCGATCGGGCTCTCGATGATCATCCCGTCGCCGCCGGCCGCGCTCGGCGTGTTCGAGGCCGCCGGCGTCCTGGCCCTGAAGGCCTACGGCGTTTCGCAAACCGGCGCGCTACCGTTCGCAATCGTCTTGCACATCTCGAACTTCGTCCCGCTCGTCCTCGCCGGGGCCATTGCGCTCCACTTCACGACGCGACGACGCGGCCTGGCGGCGAAGGCAGCGACCTATACTTCAGCCGTCCCCGCCACCAGGGAGCAAGCACGTGCAGGAGATGGTCATCTATGGCGTCAGCTTCGACATGGTCGGCAAACAGCCGATCGTGCTGCTGAAGACGGCTGAGGGCAACAAGTTCCTGCCGATCTGGATCGGCCACCCCGAAGCCGCCTCGATTCTGATGAAGCTCCAGGGCGCGCAGACCCCGCGTCCGATGACCCACGACCTGCTCTGCGACATGCTCGGCGAGCTCGAGGTCCGCTGCACCCAGGTCGCGGTCACCGAGCTGCGCGAAAACACGTTCTTCGCCTCGATCACGCTCGTCGCGGGCGGTCGAGAGCTGGAGATCGACTCGCGCCCGAGCGACGCGATCGCGCTCGCTGTCCGCTCCGGCGCGCCGATCTTCGCCGCCGACGAGGTGATCGCCGAGTCGGCGATCGAGTTCGAGCACGAGGTCGAGGACACCGACGACGTCGTCGAGAAGTTCAAAGAGTTACTCGACCAGGTGACACCCGAGGACTTCGCCGCCGGCGATTCCTAGGTTGTGGGACCGGGCGGCGCATGCGCCGCCCGGCGGATCGGTGCATGCACCGATCCGGGCCTCGGCGCATGCGCCGAGGCCGGGTCAACGATCGCCAGCTCGAGCGTCCGCCCGACGAGCTCGTCGAAGTCGATCCCCGCGGCGTCGGCGGCCTGCGGTAGCAGGCTCGTCTCGGTCAGCCCGGGGATCGTGTTGATCTCGAGGATCTGCGGCTCGCCGCCCTCGGCAAGCATCATGTCGACGCGCGCGAAGCCGTTGCAGCCGAGCAGCTCGTAGGCGGCGAGCGCGACCTCCATCGCCCGGTCGGTGGCCTCCGGCTCGAGCCGGGCGGGACACTCGAATACGGTGCGTCCGATGTCGTAGCGCGCGGCGAAGTCGTAGCGCTCACCACGCGGGACCGCCTCGACGATCGGCAGCGCGTTCGCGCCGCCGTCCTCGCTGCTGAGGACGCCGACGGCGAGGTCGCGTCCGTGGACGTAGCGCTCGAGCAGGACCTTGTGGTCATAGGAGAAGGCGGCGACGAGCGCTGCCGGCACGTCAGACGGGGTCTGGGCGAACTTGATCCCGAGCGCCGAGCCCTGCGATGCCGGCTTGACGACGAGCGGGAACTCGAGTCGCTGCTCGATCGCCTCGAGCAGCCCGCCGGCGCCGAGCTCGCGGAACGATGTCTCGGTGAAGGCGACCCAGTCGGGTGTCGGCAGCCCGGCGTCGCGCAGCGCGTGCTTTGCCAGGACCTTGTCGGCGCAGCGCGCGCAGGCAGCGACGCCGGAGCCGGTGTAGGGGATCCCGAGCACCTCGAGCAGCTCCTGGACGGTGCCGTCCTCGCCGCCGGGCCCGTGCAGCGCGATGAACGCGACCTCCGGGGCGTCGTCGCGCAGGCGCGTCAGCAGGTCGGTGGCGACGTCGATGCCGACGACGTGATGTCCGAGGCGCTCGAGCGCGTCCTCGACGCGCGCCCCCGATGCCAGCGAGACCTGGCGCTCCAACGACCGCCCGCCCTTGAGGACGGCGACCCGCGTCATGCCCGGCGCGACTCGCTTCGCGAGCGCGCCTGACGATCGGGCATCGGGACGACCTTCGCCATCGCCGCCTGGGCCGCCGGCTCGACAGCCGCGGCGGCGCGGTTCTGGTGCGTCAACGAGCTGTAGAGATCGAGCTGCTCGGCGACGATCTTGCCGATCCGCCGCACGCCCTCGCGGATCCTGTCCTCGCTCGAGCTCGAGAAGTTCAGCCGCATCGAGTTGTGGCCGCGGCCGTCGTCGAACGCACCCTCGCCGGGGACGAAGGCGACGTTCTCGCGCAGCGCGCGCGCCAGCAGGTCGGTCGTGTCGATGAAGTCGGGCAGCGTCACCCAGACGAACAGGCCGCCGCGGGGGTGCGTCCAGCGGGCCTCCGCGGGCAGGTACTCGGCGAGCGCGTCGAGCATCGCGTCGCGCCGCGTGCGGTAGACGTCGCGGACGCGGTCGATGTACTCGCGCCAGTCGCCGCCCGCGAAGTAGGCGGCGACGAAGTACTGCGTCAGCGAGGACGAGCAGAGGTCGGAGGAGACCTTGCCGAGGTTCAGCTTCGCCAGCACCGGCCGTGGCGCGACGACCCAGCCGAGTCGGATCCCGGCCGACAGGATCTTCGACATCGTGCCGGTGTAGATCACGAAGTCGCCGCCGTCGCGCGAGCCGCGCGGCACCTCCAGCGAGCGCAGCGTCGGCAGCGCATCGCCCTCGAAGCGCAGCAGGCCATAGGGGTTGTCCTCGAGCACGAGCAGCTCGCGCTCGCGCGCCACCTCGACGAGGCGCCGGCGGCGCGGCAGCGACATCGTGACGCCGGCGGGGTTCTGGAAGGTCGGGATCGTGTAGATGAACTTCGGCCGGCGGCCGTCGGCGGCAAGGGCGTCGAGCGTCTGCTCGAGCAGGTCGATCTGCATCCCGTCGCCGTCCATCTCGATCTGCACGAGCTCGGCCTCGTAGGCGCAGAACGTCGGCACCGCGCCCGGGTAGGTCGGCGCCTCGGCGATCACGACGTCGCCGGGGTCGATCAGCGTCTTGCAGACGAGGTCGATCGCCTGCTGGCCGCCACTTGTGACGATCAGCTCGTCGGCGGCGACGACGGTGTCCTCCTCGGCCATGATCTCGACGATGCAGTCCTTGACTGCCTGGAGCCCCTCGGTCGGCCCGTACTGGAGCGCCTGGGCTGTCGTCCCGTCGGCGGTGATCGTCTGCATCGCGGCGCCGAACACGGCCGGGTCGAACTGCGTTGTGTCGGGCAGGCCGCCGGCGAGCGAGATTACCTCGGGGCGCTCAGTGACGGCCATCAGGTCGCGCATCACCGACGAGCGCATCCGTTCGGTGCGCGCGGCAAACAGCGCCTCGTAGCGCTCCAGCTCGTGGGCTGCTGATCGGGCCGGGCGCCGTCGTTCGTCGTCCGTCCTGCTCACTTGATCCTCCCGGCCACTCGGCTCCTAGCCTCCACTATCGTCAGGCGCTGATCCCACGGTAGCGCAAGCTGCTCGCTGGCTCGACGCTTGCGCCGCTCGCCGCAAGCGCGCGCCCAGCCAACCGATGAACCACGACGATCGAACCGACGGTTATATGAGGACAGCGCGCTGAGCGCTCGGCGCAAGCTCGTGCTGGCGGTGATCGACGGGGCAAGCCCGGCGATGGTGGCGCGGACCGTGGCGGCCGGCCGCGCGCCGGCCTTGGCGGCGTTGATCGAGCGTGGCAGCTTCGTCCCCGACGCGGTGTCGGTGTTTCCGTCGGTCACACCGGTCTGCGCCGCCTCGATCGCGACCGGCGTCGGCCAGGATCGCCACCGGATCCCGTCGATGAACTGGTACCACCGTGGCGAGGCGCGCTACGTCGAGTACGGCTCGAGCTTCCGCGCGGCCTTGCGCTTCGGCCTCGCGCGCCAGCTCACCGACACGATCTACAACATGAACGGCGAGCATCTGTCGGCCGATACTCCGACGGTCTTCGAGCAGCTCGACGATGCCGAGCTGCGCACCGCCGGCACCACCTACCTGATGTACCGCGGCCGCCACCGTCACGAGCCGGCGCGCGACACGCTGCTGACGCGGATCGCCGCGCTCTCGCTCGTCCGCCGCCCGGTCCTCGGCCCGCGCGAGCTGTTCTACGCCGACATCTTCTCGAGCCGCCCGACAGGCTGCTCGGGCACGCTCGGCATGCCGGGCGTGCGCGATCGTCACGCCGGCTGCGTCGGCTCCTACCTCGTCAAGCACGACCTGTTCGACTTCCTGCTGCTGTCGCTGCCGGACAACGACAACCACTCACACCGCTACGGCCCCGAGGGCCAGATCGACTCGCTGCCCGAGGCCGACCGCCAGTTGGCAGCGTTGTTCGAAGCCGGCGGCGGCACCGATCGCTTCCTGCGCGAGCATGCCGTGATCGTCGTCGCCGATCACGCGCACACGCTCGTCGAGAGCCCGATCTCGCTGGTCGCCGAGTTCGCCGGGCAGCTCGACATCCGCCGCCCGACCGATCTGCGCAAGGCCGGCCAGGCCGAGGTTGCGCTCTGCCCCGCCTCGCGCGCGGCGATGATCTATGCGCTCGAGCCGCGCGTGCTGGACCGGGCGATCGACAGGGCGCGGCGGATCGAAGGCGTCGAGCACGTCCTCTGGCGCGACGGCTCGGACGCCGTGATCGCCGGCCGCGGCGGCGAGCTGCGCTTCGCTCCGGGCGCCGGCGCGCACGATCCGCGCGGGCGCCACTGGAACGTGCGCGGTGATCTCAACGTCCTCGACGCGCGGATCGAGGGCGAGGTGATCCACAGCGAGCACTACCCGGATGCGCTCGGGCGCGCCTGGGACGCGCTGGCGTGCCCGACATCCGGGGAGATCCTGCTGTCGGCTGACGCGGGCTACGAGTTCACCGACTGGGGCGGCGCCAACCACATCGGCGGCGGCAGTCACGGCTCGCTGCGCGCCGGCGACTCGCTGGCGCCGCTGATCTGCGCCGGTCTCGACGGCGAGCTGGAGCGCGCGCAGTGGTCGATCAAGGACGTGACGCCGTTGATCGCGCGGCATTTCGGCCTGCGATGAAGCGCGGCGCCGGACTGCTCGCGGCGCTGATCGTGCTGGGCCTGCCGTCGCTTTGCGATGCCGCGCCGCGCGCGGGCGCACTGAGCGGCAACCTGGCGCTCGCTCGCGCGTCGCGACTGCCGAGCGTGAAGCGCGAGCTGGGCGAGCACCCCGCTGCCTTCGCGAGCCTTGGCGGCTCCGCCGCCGGCGGCTGGCAGATCGGCTACTACGCCCACAGGCGCGAGTTCCTGCTCGTGATCTTCGAGCCCGACGGGCGCCTGCTCGGCGTCTACACGGGCTTCAAGGTCGCCTGGCAGATGGCCCGTGGCTACCCGGGGGCGTTCGGCGGCGAGCTCGACGCGCTGTACGTCTGGTTACCGCTCAGCCTGCTGTTCGTGGCGCCGTTCTTCGATTGGCGCCGGCCGGCGCGGATGCTGAACGCCGACCTGCTCGCGCTGTCGGCGCTGTCGGTCTCGTTCGCGCTCTTCAACCGCGGCGACGTCGACGCCTCGGTGCCGCTCGTCGACCCGCCGCTTGTCTATCTCCTCGGGCGGATGCTGTGGCTCGCGCTGTCGCGGGCCCGACCAGCGCCGCTGCGGCTGAACGTGCCGGTGCGCTGGCTGGGCGTGGCGACAGTGCTCCTGATCGCGTTTCGGATTGCGATCGCGGTATTCGGCTCGAGCGTCATCGACGTTGGCTATGCGAACGTCGTCGGCGCCGAGCGGATCGTCCACGGCCAGTCGCTCTACGGCACGTTTCATTCGCAGGTCCTCGACGGCGACACCTATGGGCCCGTGTCCTACGAGGCCTATGTGCCGTTCGCGCTGCTGTTCGGCGCGGGCTCGTTCGCGACCGACGACGTGCCGGCGGCGAACGCCGCGGCGATCTTCTTCGACCTCGTCTGCGTCGTCCTGCTGTTCTTTCTCGGCCGGCGGATCCGCGGTCCCGCGCTCGGCGCCGTCTTCGCCTACGCCTGGGTCGCCTACCCGTTCACCGCGCTCGTCCTCGCCTGCTCGAGCAACGACGCGCTCGTCGCGGCGCTCGTCCTGGGGGCGTTGCTCGGCGCGGCCTCGCCCGCCCGTCGCGGGGCGCTCGCGGCGCTCGCCGGGCTTTCGAAGTTCGCCCCGCTGGCGCTGGCGCCCCTGCTGCTGACCGATCGCCTGCGCGAACAGCGCGTCCGCGGTCTGTTGGCGTTCAGCGTCAGCTTTGCGCTCGTCGCGCTGGTGGCGGCGGCGCCGGGCTACGCCCACGACGCCCTCCAGACGATCTTTCAGCGCACGATCGCCTACCAGGCATCGCGAACGACTCCCTTCTCGATCTGGGGCCTGTACCGGCTGCCCGCCCTCGAGACACTTGTCCAGGTTGCGGCGATCGGTCTCGCCGGGGCGCTGGCGCTGGCGCCGCGCCGCCCCGGGGTTGCCGGTCTCGCGGCGTGCGCCGCCGCGATCCTGATCGCGCTGCAGCTCGGCGCGAGCTACTGGTTCTACCTGTACATACCGTGGTTCTTCGCGCCGGCGCTGCTAGCCCTGCTCGGCCGCGACGAGCAGCTGGTCGATCGCGTCGGCCCGCAGCGGTTGCGAGCACGTCACGAGCACGCCCATCAGCCAGGGGTTCTGCTCGGAGGGCTCTAGCCGCGTCGGCATCTGCGTCACGAGCGAGCTGACGGCGAGATCGCGGTCGAAGCCGAGGACGCCGTCGCGCGCCCCCGTCATGCCGACGTCGGTGATGTAGGCGGTGCCGCCCGGCAGGACGCGAGCGTCGGCGGTCGGCACGTGGGTGTGCGTCCCGAGCACAGCGGTGACGCGCCCGTCGAGGTGCCAGCCGAGCGCGATCTTCTCGCTCGTCGCCTCGGCGTGCATGTCGACGAGGATCTGATCGGCCTGGCCGCGCAGATCCGCGAGCACGCCGTCGATCTCGGCAAACGCCGAGCGCCCCGCGCGCATGTAGAGGTTCCCCGACAGGTTCACGACCGCCAGTCGAACCCCGTCGCGCTCGAGCACGACGCTGCCGCGACCGGGCTGCCCGCGGAGGAAGTTCGCCGGACGGATCACAGCCTCGTGCCCGTCGAGGTAGGCATAGATCTCGCTGCGGCGGTAGGCGTGGTTGCCGAGCGTGATCGCGTCGACGCCCGCTTCGAGCAGCTCGTCGGCAATCTTCGGCGTGATGCCGAAGCCGCCGGCGACGTTCTCGGCGTTGACGACGACGAAGGTCGGCGCGAAGCGCTCGCGTAGCCCCGGCAGCAGCGCCAGCAGCGTCCGCCGGCCGGCGGGCCCGACGAGATCGCCGCAGAACAGAATCTTTGCTCCCGCCGCCACCCGTCCGAGCCTAGCGGTTCGTCCCGGGCGCTCCGCCCGCAACGTCTTGGGGACAACCGCTACCGCCATACTGCGCGGATGACGATCGAGCAGCGCCTCGCGGGTCAGGATCCCCCGCCTCGCGCGCCCGACGCCGAGCCCGAAGCGCCGCAGCCGCCCCCACCGCCGCTCGTGATCCCGCAGGGCGTCCAGCTCGTACTGCTGGCGCTCGGGCTGCTGGCGCTGTGGGTCGCGGCGCGCGCCGCGCGCCAGGTCGTGCTGATCTTCGTCGTCGGCTCGCTGATCGCGCTGATCCTCAACCCGTTCGTCGCTCGCTTGCAACGCGTCGGCCTGCCGCGCGGCGTCGCGATCCCGCTGACCTACCTGTCGCTGCTGCTGGCGGTCGCGGCGATCGGCGTCGTCCTCGCGCAGCCGATCTCGAACCAGGTCGACGCCTTCCAGCACAGCCTTCCCTCGCTCGTCCACGAGGCGAACAAGCGCCTCGACGACCTGCAGACCTTCCTCAACCACCACGGTCTCCACGTCAAGCTGCGCAAGCAGGGCCAGACCGCGCTGCAGACGCTGAAGGACAAGATCGTCAAGGGCTCGAGCTCGCTGCTGTCGTTCACGACGAGCCTCCTGACGAGCGTCGCCAACGCCGCGATCGCGCTCGTCCTGATCTTGGTGGTCTCGGTCTATCTGCTCGTCTACGCGCGCCAGATCGGCGTGATCGTGCGCCGCCTGCTGCCGCCCGGCGACGGTACGCCGCTCGACGACTACCCGACGCGCGTCCAGCGCGCTGTTTCCAGCTACGTCCGTGGCCAGCTCGCGTTCAGCGTGATCATGGGCGCGACGGCCGGCGTCTCGCTGTGGGTCTTCGGCCTGATCGGAATCTTCCCCGACGGGCGCACCTACGCCTTCGCGTTCGGTGCCTTCTTCGGCGTGATGGAGCTGATCCCGTTCGTCGGGCCGGTCCTTGGCGCGATCCCGCCGATCGCCGTCGCCCTGTTCCAGGATCCGCTGAGTGCCCTCTGGGTGACGATCCTGTTCATCGGCCTGCAGCAGCTCGAAGGCCACATCGTCGCGCCCCAGATCTTCAGCCACGCGCTGCGGATCAACCCGCTGCTCGTGATCCTCGCGCTGCTGTTCGGCGACGCGATCTACGGGCTCGTCGGCGCGCTCGTCGCGCTGCCGGTCGCCGCGGTCGTGCGCGAAACCGTCTTCTACCTGCGCCGGCACGTCGTGCTCGAGCCGTGGCAGCTTCCGCGGGGGCCGACGTGACCCAGCTCGTGGCAAGCGCACTTTCGAAGCGCTTCGGCGCGCGCGTCGCTGTGAGCGATGTGAGCTTCGAGCTCGCGCAGGGCGAGGTGCTCGCGATCATCGGGCCGAACGGGGCCGGCAAGACGACGCTGCTGTCGATGCTCGCCGGCGGCCTCGCGCCGAGCTCGGGTGAGCTGCGCGGGCCAACAGCGCGCGGCGTCGGCTGGGTGCCCCAACAGACCGCCGTCTACTCGAAACTGTCGGTCGCCGAGAACCTGCGGCTGTTCGCGCGGCTCGAGCGCGCCGCCGACCCTGGCGCAGCCGTCGCGAGGATGCTCGAGCAGACCGGCCTGCGCGAGCGCGCCGGCGATCTGGTCGGCAGCCTGTCCGGCGGCAACCGCCAGCGGGTCAACATCGCCGTCGGGCTGATCGCCGATCCCGCCGTGCTGTTGCTCGACGAACCCAGCGCTTCGCTCGACCCGCGCCAGCGCTCACGCCTGTGGGAGTTCATCAACGCCCGCGTCGCCACCGGCACGAGCGTCGTCTTCGCGACCCACGACATCGCCGAGGCCGAGCGCTACGCCGGGCGGCTGCTGGTCCTCGCCGACGGCGAGATGCTGTTCTCCGGGACGCCGGCCGGGCTCGGAGCCGCCGAGCACGAACACGACCTCGAGCGCGCATTCGTCAGCTTTCTCGCGGAGCGCGGGCACTAGTGGGCTTTGTCGGGCTGCGCCCGCTGCTCGGCAAGGATCTGCGGATCCTCGGGCGCTCGCCGGCGATGGTCGGCCTGCTGATCGCCTATCCGATCGCGATCGCGATCCTGATCGGGTTGGCGCTGTCGAGCTCGCCGGCGCTCCCGCGTGTCGCATTTCTCAACGAGATCCCCCCGAGCCAGGCAACGATCCGGCTCGGCAGCGAGAAGATCAACACGACGCGCTACGAGCACGAGCTGTTCCAGGCGATCCAGCCGGTCCCCGTGAACAGCGAGGCGCAGGCGCTCGCCGATGTGCGCAGCGGCGCCACGATCGCCGCGCTGATCATTCCCCCGGGGCTGCCCGAGGAGCTCGCGAGCGCGTCGCAGACCGCCTACGTCAAGGTGATCTACAACGGCAACGCGGTCAACCAGTCGCTTGTCGAGACTGCGATCGAGTCAAAGCTCGCGCAGGCCAACGCGCTGCTCGCCTCCCAGCTCTCGCACGTCGCCGACAGCTACATCGACCTGCTGCTGACCGGCGGCAACCTGAGCTTTCTCGGCAGCACCTACGACGTGCTGGGCCTCGTGGACTCGCGCACGATCCTCGCCCGGGTGATCGCCGGACTGCCGAAGTCCTCGCCGGTCAGCGCGCGCCTCAAGGCGGTCGAGAACTTCGCCCAGATCGCCGTCTCCCATCTCGGCGGCTCAAAGCAGGTGATCGGCGCGGTCGCCGCTCCGATCGCCGTGCGCCAGCAGGTGTTGAGCGGCCGGCGGACGCCGCTCAACAACTATGCGATCGCGATCGCGGTCGCGGTGTCGCTGATGTTCGTCTGCGTCCTGTTGGCCTCCGGGATGCTCGCCCTCGAGCGTGAGGAGCACACGCTCGGGCGCCTGCGCCGCGGACTCGTCTCGGCCGGCCTGCTGCTGACCGAGAAGGCCCTGCTGGCGGCGCTGCTCGGCGTCGCGGTGTCATTCGCGATGCTCTGCGGAATCGGACTCTTCGTTCCGCTCGGCTGGGGCCGCGCCGCCCTCTGGCTCGTGGCGATGCTCGGCGGTGGCCTCGCGTTCGCCGCGCTCGGCGTCGCGATGGGCGCGCTGGTGCGCGAGGTCCGCGCCGCCTCGCTGCTCGCCCTGCTGATCTCGCTGCCACTGATCTTTCTGGCGCTCGTTCCGAACGCCGCGGTCGCGGCCTGGCTGTTCGACGTGATCCGCGTGATCTCCGCGATCTTCCCGTTCAAAGCGGCGCTCGAGGCGCTCGACGCGGCGATCAACCAGTCGCAGCCGAGCCTGCTCGTGGCGCTCGGGCATCTCGCTGCGCTGATCGTCGGCTTTGGCGCGCTGGCGCGGATCGCGCTGCGGCCCTGAGCGCTGGCTACCACCGCCCACATCGGCGCCGGGGTCCCCTACCATCAGTCGATGGCCTTTCCCGACACGCGCCTGCGGCGTCTGCGGCGTACGCCCGCGCTGCGCGGTCTGGTGCGCGAGACAGAGCTGAGGGCGTCGCATTTCCTCGCGCCGTTGTTCGTCGCCTCCACAAGTCAGCCGATCGACCTGATGCCGGGCGTCTCGCGACTCTCGATCTCCGAGATCGTCGCCGAGGCCGGCGAGCTCGCGTCGCTGGGGATCCCCGGCGCGGTGCTGTTCGGCATTCCCGACGAGAAGGATCCGGAGGGCTCCGGCGCCTGGGACGACGAGGGCATCGTCCAGCTCGCCACGCGCGCGATCAAGGATGCGCACCCCGAGTTCGTCGTCGTTGCCGACGTCTGCCTGTGCGAGTACACGAGCCACGGTCACTGCGGCGTGCTCGGCCCGGGTGGCGAGATCGACAACGACGCCTCGCTCGAGCTGCTCGCGCGCAGCGCCGTCAGTCTCGCGCGCGCCGGCGCCGACGTGATCGCGCCGAGCGACATGATGGATGGCCGCGTCGGGGTGATTCGCGCCGAGCTCGACAGCGAAGGCTTCAGCGAAATCCCGATCCTTGCCTATGCGGCAAAGTTTGCGTCGGCCTATTACGGGCCGTTCCGCGAGGCCGCCGACTCGGCACCGGCCTTCGGCGACCGCCGCGGCTACCAGATGGACGGCGCCAACGGCCGCGAGGCGCTGCGGGAGGTCGAGCTCGACATCGCCGAGGGGGCAGACATCGTGATGGTCAAGCCGGCGCTGCCCTACCTCGACGTGATCGCCGCGGTGCGCTCGATGACAAAGCTTCCGCTCGCTGCCTACAACGTGAGCGGTGAATATGCGATGGTCAAGGCTGCTGCGGCGGCCGGGGCGTTCGATGAGCGCCAGGTCGTGCTAGAAACGCTGACGGCGATCCGCCGCGCCGGCGCCGACATCATCGTCACCTACCACGCAAAGGACGCCGCCCAGTGGCTCGCGCAGTAGCAGCGCCGAAGACCCGCAGTCGACGTGACGGCGCGGCCGTTGCGCTCGATGACCTCGACCGCAAGCTGTTGAATCTGATGCAGGGGAGCTTCCCCCTGGCGGCGCGACCGTACGCGGCGGTCGCGGAGCTCGCCGGCATCCGCGAACAGCAGGTGATCGAGCGCGTCAGTCGCCTGCTCCGAGAGCGAATCATTCGCCAGGTCACGCCGATCTATGACACGCGCGCGCTCGGCTACGGCTCGATGCTCGTCGCCGCCAAGGTCGACCCGGAGCACCCCTGGCGGGCGGCGGAGATCATCAACTCCCACCCCGGCGTGTCGCACAACTACCTGCGAAACCACGAGTTCAACATGTGGTTCACGATCGCCGTCGAGCGCGACTCGCGGCTCGGCCTCGACGGGACGCTCGAGGTCCTCAGCGAGCTGACCGGCGCCGAATCGATCCGCCAGCTGCCGACGCTCCAGTTGTTCAAGATCCGCATGGATCTCGAGATGGAGGGCGACACGAAGGCGCTCACCTCGCCCGGCGCCGAGCAGGCCCCGGCGCCGCTGGAGATGATCGCGTACGACCAGCGCGACATCGACGTGATCCGCGCGACGCAGGGTGACATGCCGGTCGTGCCGGAGCCCTACGCACCGGCCGCGGCGCAGCTCGGTGTCGACGTCGAGACGCTGCTCGGACAGATGGCGGGGATGCGCGAGCGCGGCATCCTGCGCCGCGTCGCCGCGATCCTCTACCACCGTCGCGCCGGCTTCTCGGCCAACGGGATGGGCGTCTGGCAGGTGCCTGCCGAGCGGATCGCGGAGCTCGGCCCGCGAATGGCGTCGTTCCGCGGCATCTCCCACTGCTACCAGCGCCCGACCTACGAGGATTGGCCCTACTCGGTCTTCACGATGGCCCACGGGCGCTCGAAGGAGGAGTGCGACGCCGTGCTCGACGCGATCGCCGACGACACCGGCATCGAGGGTCGCGCGACGTTGTACTCGTCGACCGAGTTCAAGAAGATCCGCCTGCTCTACTTCACCGACGAGTTTCAGGCCTGGGAATCCGCGCACGCCTGACGCGTCTCGTCCGCGGCTGACCCGCGGGCGTTCAATATGGTGCGCTGAGTGGGTCAAGCGCTGAACGACGCCCGCTCGGCCGCGCTCTACGAGCGTGCCCGGCGCGTTCTTCCCGGCGGGGTGAACTCGCCGGTGCGCGCGATGCGTGCGATCGGCCGCGACCCGCTGTTCATCGACCACGGCGCTGGGTCAGAGATCGTCGACGTCGACGGCAATTCCTACGTCGACTACGTCTGCTCCTGGGGGCCGCTGATCGCCGGTCACGCGCAGCCGAGCGTCGTCGCGGCGGTCTGCGAGGCCGCCGCGCGCGGCACCAGCTACGGCGCGCCGACCGCGGGCGAGGTCGAGCTCGCCGAGGAGGTTGCGCGGCGGATGCCAGGGATCGAGATGCTGCGGATGACCTCCTCCGGCACCGAAGCCGCGATGACGGCACTCCGGCTCGCGCGCGCACACACCGGTCGCGACGTCGTGATCAAGTTCGCCGGCGCCTACCACGGGCACTCCGACGCACTCCTCGCCCAGGCCGGCTCGGGGCTGTTGACCCAGGGAATCCCGGCGAGCCCGGGCGTGCCGGCGGCGACGACAGCGACGACGCTCGTCGTCCCCTGGAACGACCCAGCGGCGCTGCGCTCGGTGACCGATCGCGACGACCTCGCCGCGATCATCGCCGAGCCGTGCCCCGCGAACATGGGCCTCGTCCCGCCTGAGCCGGGCTTTCTCGAGCTGCTGCGCGAGCGCGCGAACGCTGCTGGCGCGATGTTGATCTTCGACGAGGTGATCAGCGGCTTTCGCGTCGCCCGCGGCGGCGCAACGGAGCTCCTCGGCGTCACGCCGGACCTCTACGTGCTCGGAAAGGTCATCGGTGGCGGGCTCCCCGCGGCCGCGCTCGGCGGCCCGCGCGAGCTGCTCGACGCGCTCGCGCCGGCGGGCGAGGTCTACCAGGCCGGCACCCTGTCGGGCAACCCGCTGGCGGTTGCGGCCGGCCGCGCGACGCTCGCTCTGCTTGACGCGGATGCCTACAGGCGCCTCGCGACGACGACCGAGCTGCTGGCCGGCGGTCTGCGCGACGCGGCCGGCGGCGCGCCGATCAGCGTCGTCAGCCGACCCGGCCTGCTCACCGTCTTCTTCGCCGCGCAACCGCCGCGCAACCTCGAGCAGGCAATGCAATGCGACCTGGGCGCCCACGCCACTTTCTGCAGGGAGCTCCTGCGCGCGGGCGTGTACGCCCCGCCCTCGCAGTTCGAAGCCTGGTTCCCTTCGCTCGCGCACAGCGAGGACCAGATCGAGCGCACGATCGAAGCGGCTCGCGCAGCGTTCGCCGTTGCGACGGGCCCCGCGTGAACGTACTCGCGCGTCTGCGCGCCGTCGTGCTTGCCGAGGGCGAGCCGATCGCCGCCGTGCTCCGCGCCACGCCGACAGGTCCCAGCGGCCCCGGCGCGCTCGCCGCGAGCGGGCCGCGCGCCGCCGCCGGGCCGGCCGAGTACGAGCTGCTGGTCGAGGCGATCTATGAGGGCTATCTGCTGCACTACGCCGACTCGCGCCTGCTCGAGACCGCGGACCGCAACCTCGCCCTGCTCGCCGGCGACCGCCTCTACGCCCTCGGGCTCGAGCGGCTCGTCGCGCTCGGCGATATCGATGCGGTGCGCGAGCTTGCCGATGTGATCGCGCTCTGCGCGCTGTTGAACGCCCGCGGCGAGGGTGAATCGTGCGGCAGGCTGTGGCTGGCGGGGGCCCGCGCGGTCGGTTTCGGCGGCAGCGCCGAATACGAGCAGGTCAAGGCGCTGCTGCGGATCGGGGACCCCGAAGGCCACCCAGCGCTGGCTGCGCTGACTGAACCTCACGCCGTGGCTTGACGATATTGTTCGGCCCGCCCAGCTCGGCAGGAGATCCGTTTGGCACCAGCGCGCAGGCCCACGAAGTCCAAGTACACGCTCGACCGGGGGATCCCCGGAGCGTTCGAGGGCGAGACTGTGACCAGACGGCGCTTCATGACGGGGACCGTTCACGGGGCGGGCATGTTGATGGCGGCGGGGTTCACGATTCCGGCGCTCGGCTTCGCGCTCGGCCCGGTCTTCAAGAACGTGACGCTCGGCTGGCAGACGGTCGGCGTTCCCGATGACTTCCCGGACAACAACTATGTGCCGATCGTGATCGTCACCTCGCCGGGGATCGGTGAGGCGGGCAAGAGCACGATCTACATGCGCAAGCGCGACCCGAGCGTGGATAAGCAGCCGCTGACCCAGTACAACCGCTGGGTCGCGATAACTTCCCGCTGCTCGCACCTCGGCTGCTCGGTGCTCTGGGTCGAGGCCTCCGAGCGTTTCATCTGTCCCTGCCACGGTTCGGTCTTCGACGCCGAGGGCGTTCGCGTCAGCGGCCCTGCGCCGCGCCCGCTGGATCGCTTCTACACCCGCCTCCTGAACGGCCTGGTCCAGGTCGGCCCGCGCTACAGCGTCAACACCGAGCTCCGCGCGTTCTCGCCGCGCGATCCGGGCGAGCCGCTCGACGGTCTCGGCCAGTACCTGTACCCGTCGCGGCCGACGGTACGAAAGCTCCCGGGTCATGTCTAGGTCGCGAACCACGACGGTGAGGTGCCCGGATGTCTCCTAAGCCGCGTGCTCCCAAGCGCCGCGGCTTCAAGCTGCCGCTGCCGGTCCCGCCGGTGCCGCCGAACCTGCTGCCGCCACCACCGCCTCCCGGCACCCAGCGCGGGCGTCCACATACGCCGCTCGAGCACGCCGCCGAAGCCGGCAAGTCTGCGGTCGACTGGATCGACGAGCGCACCTCGCTATCGGGGGCAGCGCGCTGGGCGATGTTCCGCAAGGTTCCCAAGGGAACGAACTGGTTCTACACGCTCGGCTCGGCGACGATGTTCGCCTTCCTTTCGCAGGCCGTGACCGGCGTCTTCCTCGCGATGTACTACCGCCCCGACGCGTCGGGCGGCGCCTACGAGTCGATCCGCTACATCTCGACAAGCGTCTTTCTCGGCAACTTCGTCCGGGGCATGCACCGCTGGGGCGCGACAGTGATGGTCGTGCTCGTCTTCCTGCACATGGCCCGCACGTTCGTCTTCGGCGCGTACAAGTACCCGCGCGAGCTCAACTGGGTGATCGGCGTCGTCCTGCTGATCCTGACGATGGTGATGGGCTTCACCGGCTACCTGCTGCCGTTCGACGAGCGCTCCTACTGGGCGACAGTCGTCGGCGTGAATATCAACGGCACCGGGCCGATCATCGGGCCCTACCTGTCCGACTTCCTGCGCGGCGGACCCGAGTTCAACGCGACGACGCTGTCGCGGTTCTACGCGATCCACATGCTGATCCTGCCCGGCGCGATCGCCGCGCTGATCGGTGCCCACCTCTATCTCGTGATGAAGCTCGGCACGTCCGCGCCTCCGTGGCTCAAGGCGAAGTCCGACGAGCCCGAGCTGATCGAGGAGGCCGCGTGAACCAGCAGGAGAAGGAGGAGTACCTCCGCGAGTACTCGATCCTGAAGTCACAGGGCAAGCCGTTCTTCCCCTACGCGGTCGCCAAGGACTCGCTGATGGGCGTCGTGGTCGTCGCCGTGATCATCGTCCTGTCGCTGCTGTTCGGCGCCCAACTCGGGCCCAAGGCGAGCGGCGCGTCGACGACCTACGTGCCGCGCCCCGACTGGTACTTCTTCTTCCTCTTCGAGCTGCTGCGCGTCATTCACCCGCCGGGATTCGTCGGCCTCGCGACGATCGGCGTCCCAACGCTCGGCATGATCCTGCTGTTCCTGTTGCCGTTCTACGATCGCAGCCCGGTCCGTCGCCCCGAGCGCCGCCCGATCGCGATGGCAACGCTGCTGTTCGTGATCGTCGCGATGGCGCTCCTGACCTATCGCGGCGCCAACTCCGGGGCTCCGACCGAGGACACGATCGCCGCACCGGTCGCCGTGAAGTCCGCGGGCCCCGCCGCGCTCAGCGAGTTCTACGTCGGTCGCGCCGCGATCGCCGACGACGGCTGCGAGGCCTGCCACACGATCGGCAGCGACGGCAACCCGGGCCCTGGCCCGAACCTCACCCACGTCGGCTCGCGAATCCCGTTCCAGGGGATCGAGCGCACGCTCGTCAACCCGACAGCGCCGATGCCCTCGTTCAAATACCTGCCCGCGAAGCAGTTCACTGCGATCGCAACGTTCCTCTCAGACCTGAAGTAGTGAGCCCGCAAGGCTCCGGCACGCTCGAGCCGGGCCAGGTGCGGGCGATGTTCGATCGCATCGCCGGTCTCTACGACGTCATGAACAGCGTCATGACGGCAGGGATGCATCACCGCTGGCGCGCCCGCGCCGTCGAGCTCGCCGCGCTCGGACCGGGCAGCCGCGCACTCGACGTCGCGACCGGCACCGGCGATCTTGCAGTGGCGTTGTCGGCCGCGGTGCTGCCGGGCGGCGAGGTCGTCGGCTGCGACTTCTCCGACGAGATGCTGGCGCGCGCCCGCGCGAAGGCGCCGGCGCTGCGCTTCGAGTGGGCTGACGCTCTGGCACTGCCCTACGCCGATGACGAGTTCGACGCCGCGACGGTCGGCTTCGGTGCGCGCAACTTCGACGATCTCGATCGTGGCGTTAGCGAGATGGTCCGCGTCGTCCGTCCCGGCGGGCGCGTTGTGATTCTCGAGATCACGCAGCCGACGCGCCAGCCGCTCGCGAGCTTCTACCGCGGCTGGTTCGACCACCTCATCCCGGCGATCGGCGCGATCGCCGGGGACGCCGCCGCCTACAGCTACCTGCCGAGCTCGGTCCGTCGCTTTCCCTCGCCGGTCGAGCTCGCGGCGCTGATGGAGCGCAGCGGCCTCGAGCGGATCCGCTACTTCCTGACCGCCGGCGGGATCATCGCGCTGCACGTTGGGGTCGTCGTTTGAGCGAGGCACTGACCGAGCCCTTTGACGCGATCCTCGAGCTCGCCGGAGCGCCACTGCGCGAGGCGATGGGTAGCGTCGAGGTGCGGCTGCGCGAGATCGCTGGGGTCGAAGCCCACGCTCTACACACGATCGACGCCGGCGGCAAGCGTCTGCGCCCGCTGTTCGTGTTCGTCGCCGGCCTCGGGGGCAGCGCGCACGCCCCGCTATGTCGGGCTGCCGCCGCCGTTGAGCTGATCCACTCGGCGACGCTCGTCCACGACGATGTGCTGGACGACGCTCCGTTGCGCCGCGGGCGCATCACCGTCTACGCCGCCGCCGGACGCTCCGCCGCGACAGCGACCGGCGATCTGCTGTTCGCGAGCGCCTTTGCCGAGCTCGTGCGCAACGATGACGTCGCCCAGTTCGCGGCGCTGTCCTCCGCCTCCTCCGCGCTCGCGCGCGGTGAGTTGATGCAGCGCGCCGACGCCTGGAACGCCAGCGTCACGCTCGAGCGCTACCTCGAGCGCTGCGAGCTGAAGACCGCGCGACTGTTCGCTGCTGCCTGCGAGCTCGGCGCACTGGCGGGCGACGGCCCGCCGCTGGGCCCGTTCGGCCGCGCCGTCGGTCTCGCCTTCCAGATCCTCGACGACGTGCTCGACATCACAGGCCCGGCGGAGCGCACCGGCAAGCGACGCGGGGCGGATCTACTCGACGGCACGGTGACGTTGCCGTTGATCCTCGCGCGCGAGCGCTCACCCGAGCTCGCCGGTCTCGACCTGCGCGAGATCGACGGTCCGGATGAGGCCGACCGGATCTGCGAGTTGATCGAGGCGACCGGCGCCGCGGATCAGGCCCGCCGCCAGGCGCTCGAGCTCGTCGCCTCGAGCAAGCGCACGCTACCCGACGTCTCGACCACACAGCGCCGCGCGCTTGAGCTCTTGGCGGACGGGTTGGTTGAGCGATTCGCGTAGCGTGCTCGCCGGGTCGGCTTTCGCCGACGCCGGCTGCGCTCGCTTCGACTCGGGACGGGGCTGAGTGTCGCGGCGTGGCGGGGGTCACCGCCCCGCGTGTTCGAGGCGAGGCCGGTCCGCGAAGCGGAACCGGCGAGCCTTCAGAAGTCGAAGGGGACGATCAGGTCACTCTCGAGTGCCTGTGTGAAGCACTCGATGTCCGCTTCCATGCAGGCACGAGAGACGCGCGCGAGCGTGCTCTGGAGCTTGCGCATACCGCGATCGAGCTCGCGGTCGAAGCGATCGACGGCATCCTGGCTGAAGACGCCGGTGCCGATCCACTCGCAGTTCGGGCAGCGCAGCGTCACGCGCCAGTGCGAGCGGCCGACGAGATCCCAGTCGAGCGGCTGGACGAAAGGACAGTCACAGCCACCGCAGCGCCACAGGGCGGGATCGCCGGTGCTGGGCTCCTCGGTCTTCGCCCAGGGACCGTTTGCCTCGGCGGCCTCGGCGGCGAGCTCTGCTGCCGTCTGGTCGCGATCGTCGTGCTCAGTTCCACGTGCCATTTGTCTGCGATATCGACCGCCTCACCGGAACCCTTGAGGTTGGAGGCTGCCGATCAGGATCGCGAAGACCGTGAGCGAAGCTGTGGTATTCGCGTGATGGCTACGCTGTGAGGTTGGATGCCGAAGGTGCTGCGGCCGATCGACCACGACGAACGCCTCAGCCTTGTCGGGCATCTCGACGAGCTGCGAACTCGCCTGATCATCTCGATCGGCACGCTGATCGTTGCGTTTGGCGTCTGCTTCTGGCAGAACCACCGGCTGCTGAACCTGCTCCAGCACCCGGTCAACAAGGTGCTGGGGGCCCAGGCAAAGAAGGGCCAGGGACTCGAAGGTCAGGCGACCCAAGGGAGCCAGGCCCTGCGCGCGGTGACGCACGCGGTCTCGAACTTCGCACATCAGCTTGCAAAACCGGGCAGCGGCGTCAGCCCCGCTGTCCGCCATGCGGCGAGCGTGCTCGTCCCCGAGCTGCACAAGGCGATCACACACGTCCATCCCGGGACCGGCGAAAAGCTCGCCACGCTGAGCGTCGGTGAGCCGTTCACCATGACCGTGACGGTCTGCGCGTATTTCGCTCTGCTGCTCGCGATGCCGGTGCTGCTGTTCCAGCTCTACGCGTTCATCCTGCCGGCGTTCAGCCCGCGTGAGCGCGCCGTTGCGCTGCCGGTGATGCTCGCCGTCCCCGGTCTGCTGATCGGTGGGGTCGCATTCGGCTACTTCATCGTGCTGCCGGCGGCGATCCACTTCCTGCTCAATTTCAACAGTGGCAGCTTCGACGTCATCGTCCAGGCGAGCAGCTACTTCCCGTTCGCCGCGCTGATCCTGCTTGCGATGGGGCTGATCTTCCAGATCCCGATCGCCCTGATCGCGCTCACACGGGCCGAGATCGTGACGACGCGCCAGCTGCGCAAGAACCGCCGGATCGCGATCGCTGTCGCAGCGGTGATCGCCGCGCTGCTGCCCGGCGACGCGATAACGATGATCCTCGAGACCCTGCCGATCATCATCCTTTACGAGGTGAGCATCCACATCTCTGCGATACTCGACCTGCGGGACAGGCGGCGGGCACGAGCCACTGCCTCGACGGTCCCCTCTCCTGCGATGGCAGCCCCCTCGGCACCAGCTCCACGACCCCTCGGCGACGACGATGCTGTTTGACCTTCGCAGCCCCGGGCGGCGTTTCGCGATCCGTTTCGTCTACGGCTTCCTGGCGCTCCTGATCGGCGGTGGGCTGGTGCTCTTCGGCGTCGGCGGCGGCAGCGGATCGACAGGGCTGCTGAGCCAGCTCGCCAACCAGGGCACCGGCTCTGCGAGCGCCGTCAAGATCGACGAGACAGCGATGCTGAAGTCGGAGAAGCAGGCCAAGGCAGCGTCGAGCAACCCCGCGGCATGGGATCGCTACGCGCGCGACGCCTACACGCTCGCGGAGACGCAGTACGTCGCCGCGACGTCGTCCTCGACGACTGGCGGCTACACCACGGCCGGCGCCAAGGAGCTGCTCGCGGATCTCAAGCCGGCCTGGAATCACTACCTCGCCCTGAACCCGCCGCACCCTGACACCACGCTCGCCGCCGACGTCGCCAGCGCGTTCGGGCTGCCGCCGGGGATCGGCGAGTACGCGATCGCCGAGACTGCCCAGGAACTCGTCGCCGAGTCCGACGCGAGCAGCTCGGGCGAGTACTACACACTGGCAGTCGACGCCTATCTCGCCGGCGAGCCGAGCCGCGGTCAGCTCGCTGGAGCACGGGCCCTCGCGCTCGCGCCGAAGTCCGAGCGCAGCCAGATTCAGACCAAGCTCAAGGAAGCGGCAGCCTACGGCGCGACAAGCACAACCGGTACGACCGGTACCAGCGGCTGATCGCCGCTAAGATTCCCGCCCCGGCGCCACCGCTCGCACCGCACCGGGCCGTTAGCTCAATTGGCAGAGCAGGGGCCTCTTAAGCCCAAGGTTGAAGGTTCGATTCCTTCACGGCCCATGAAAGGCCTGTGCCCGCGGGGGCTTCGGCTGCCGTCAAGCGCGCGGTCGCGCTGAGGGGGGCACGTCACCGGGTGTTGCCGGGGCGCTCGGCGTCTACGGGAGCGATCACGCGGCTGGCGGGGGGTTGAGTTCGGCTGTGTCGAGGGCGTCTTCGACGACCGTGGCCAGGTCGACGTCCTCGCGGACGGTGAGCCCGCGCTCGTTGCGGGCGAGCATCAGCAGCGCAGCGATGAGGTGCTCGGCGTGATCGACGGCGTGGCGGATCTCGCTCGCCATGTGGCGCAGATCGCTCGGTGCGCTCTCGGGGTTGTCCAGCGCGACGTCGGCCGTCGTACGCATGACTGCGAGCGGGGTGCGCAGCTCGTGCGAGGCGTTGGCGATGAACTGCTGCTGGCTGTCAAACGCGGCCTGGAGCCGGTCGAGCATCTCGTCGAACGTCTCGGCAAGCTCGCCGACTCCGAGGGCCGCCCCGAGTTTCCTCTGGAGAACGTGCCCGGCACCAGCCGAGATTACTGGCACTCGTCACGGATCACCCACACGATCGAGGAATGCCAGCACCTCCTACCCCCGCCCTCGGCGGGATGCCAATTGGCTAGCCGCTCGATAGGCCGGGCGCCCCGCGCGCCGGCAATCATCGGCGCCCCACGCTGAGCGCCCACCGGAATCTGCAGGCGGCTTGCGGCGGCAGTACCGGATCGCGCGCTGCGGCTGGCGTGCCGCCGCTAGTGCGTGGCGGCCGACGCGTCGAACTCGGCTGCCACGATCCGCCGATCGTGGACGCCGGCGGCGCGGTCGGAGGCGAGCCAGACGATCGGCGGGCCCATTATCGCCGGGTCCTGCAGGCCTGCGCGGACCTCGGCGGAAACCTCGTCGGGGACCATCCCGGTCCGGGTGCCACGCCCGCCGGGGAGCAGGATGTTGACGCTCACCGAGCTCCCGGCAAGGTCTGCTGCCATCACCCGCGAGAGCGCCTCGACGCCGGCGCCCGCGGGCCCGTATGGGACGAAGCCACGGCGGACCATCGTCTGCTCGTTCATCGAGATGTTGACGATCCGCCCGCCGCCGTCGCGGAGCATCCGCGGCACCACCTCGCGGGCCATCAGAAAGCAGCCGACGAGCTTGGTTTCCACGACGTCGCGAAATCCGCTCGGCGCGACCTCCCAGAACGACTGCGGTTCCGAGAGGAATCGGGGATTGACGGTCCGCATGCCGATGCCCGCGTTGTTGACGAGCATGTCGATGCCTCCCCACGACCCGTAGGCCAGCTCGACACAGGCGGAAACTGAGCGCTCGTCGCGGACGTCGAGCTGACACCCGATCGCCGGGGAACCGAGCTCGCCGGCGCTTGCCTGCGCCCGCGACTTGTCACGGCCGGTGACGATCACCCGCGCACCCGCTTGCGCCAGCGCCGCTGCCATCGCCGCGCCCAGGCCGCTCGTGGCTCCGGTCACGAGGACGCGAATGCCGCCAAGGTCGACGGTCTGGGTGTTGGAGGCAGCGCCGGGCATCGGACTCTTGCGAATCATAAGCGGAGTGTGCCTCCGCAAGCGTGCTCAAAACTGCAACCGTTCTTGCGCTCACGTTAAGTGCAGGCGATCGGCGCGACTGTGGCGCGCTAGCGCGGTCTAGGGGGAAACGGCCCGCAGCGATCGCCGCGGGCCATGGCAAAGGAGAAAGCCATGCGACTCATCCCCAATAGCCGCTCCGCGCTCGTCAAGATTGGCGCGATCGCGGCCGGCCTGACGGTGCTCGGGGGAGTTGCCTATGCCGCCGAGGTCAGTCCGTTCATCGGTCCACGCGGCAACATCAACAGCTGTGTGCCACCAAACGGCGGTGTCCTGCACGTCTGGAAGCCCGGTCACGGGTGCTCCGGCGGCTACAAAGCGCTCGCGTTCCCGACCGGCGCAAGCCCGGCCGGTGCGACGGGGCCGACCGGGACGACCGGCGCCACCGGCGCGACGAACCCCTCGGCGACGACGGTTGACGGCCAGAACGTGACGAAGCTGAACACTCGGCTGGCGACCCCGGCGAGCGGCTCCGTCAGCAACGCGATCGTCAACAACGACGGGCTGACGATCACCGCCGCCTGCACGAGTGCCGGTGTGGCGAACCTTGTCGCAACCGGTCCGACGAGCGCCGATTCCGAGCTCACGGTGAGTGGCTTCGACAGCGTCGGCAGCGGCTATTTCGGTAGCCAGACCAACGCGCTCGGGCCGGCGAGCAATGTCGCGCTCGGGCCGTCGGGATCGGGTGAGACGACATTCTCCTATGAGAGCAGCGCCGGCCAGGTGATCAGCGGCCAGATCGGCTATCAGTCCGCGAACTCGTTCGCGACCTATGCCGGCTGCGCCTTCTTCGGCGAAGTGACCTCGGGTTAGCGGCTCCTGCTGGGCGGCCGGATGTCCTCCGGTCGTCCAGCGCCGGCCCGGGCCAGCACCGCCGGCTCGCGCAGGAGCAGGGCCGGGTCGAAGTCGTCCACCAGCGCGGCTGCGGCGATCGGCGTGGCGTCCTGGCGTAGCCCCGCGCTCAGCGCCATCCAGCCGGTCAGCGCTTCGGGGGACTCGCCCAGCTCCATCCGCTCGGCCAGCGTCACCGCACCGTGGCGCTTGGCGAGCCGAGTCCCGTCGACATCGAGCACGAGCGGGACGTGGGCGTATCGCACCCGGGGAAGGCCGAGCAGCGCCCCCAGCAGCACTTGCCGCGCCGTCGTATCGAGCAGGTCCTCGCCGCGCACCACCTGGCCGACACCCTGGTCGGCGTCGTCGATCACGACGGCAAGGTTGTAGGCGGCCACGCCGTCACCACGCCACAGCACGATGTCGTCGACCACCGCGGACCGCGCCCCGCGCAACTCGTCGTCGAAGCTCACCTGCGCGTCCCGAGCATCCAGACGCCAGGCCTTCGGCGGTCCGGTGCGCTCGCGCTCGGCGCGCTCGCGGCGCGAAAGCGTGCGGCAGGTCCCGGGATAGGCGCTGGCAGCGCCTTCGGTGTGGGGCGCGGCAGCTGCCATGCGAGCCTCGGCGCGCGAGCACCAGCACGGGTAGACGCGGCCCTCCCCGCGCAGCTGCTCGAAGGCCTCGCGGTGGCGCTCGCGCCGGCTGCTCTGGCGCAGCGGCTCGCCGTCCCAGTCGAGGCCGAGCAGGCGCAGGTCCCCGATCGCGCGAGCCTCGTGCTCGGGGCGCGAGCGGAGCGGGTCAAGATCCTCGATTCGCAGCATGAAGCGCGCGCCGCGTGAGCGCGCGAAGAGCCACGCGAGTAGAGCGGTGCGCAGGTTGCCGAGGTGCAGCGGCCCGCTCGGGCTCGGCGCGTAGCGACCGTCGTGGCTTGCCATTGGCGGAGCATGCCACGCCGCCCCCGGGGCCCCGCTACAGTCGCTCGCGATGCTGCTTGGCGCGCGAAAGCGGCGGGTGCGGGGGGAGCGGTATGCCGCAGCTTGATCCGGACTCTCTTGCGAGGCATATCGACCGCCTTTACCGGGCGGCCTGGGCGCTCTGCGGCTCGCGCGTCGACGCCGAAGACCTCGTACAGGAGACCTACGCCCGAGTCCTTTCGGGGCCGCGCTTCCTGCGCGGCGAGGACGAGCTCGCCTACCTGCTCGCGGCGCTGCGCAACACATTCCTCTCGAGTCGCCGCCGCGCCGCGCGACGACCGGCGGTGATCGGCACCCCGATCGAGGACCTGGCGCTCGCCGGCCAGGACTCGGGCGTGGCGCCCGAGGCAGCGTTCGAGGCGACCGAGGTGCTCGAGGCGATCTCGCGGCTACCCGACAACTTCCGTATGGCACTGATCGCCGTCGACCTCGTAGGACTGACCTACGGCGAGGCAGCGAAGGCGCTCGGCACGCGCGAGGCGACGATCACCTCGCGCGTGTACCGTGCCCGCCAGCAGCTGTCGCGGACGCTTTCGGTGCAGACCGCAACGAATACCGATGACTGAACGGGAAGGAATCACGCCCCGCCGGCGTCCCTGTGGGTAAATGTTCGTGCGCCGTTCAAGATCAGAAGAGGATCAACTCGCCCGTCTCGCCGACGGCAGCATCGATGCCGCGGAGCGTGCCCGTCTCGAGCAGACGGTCGCGAGCTCGCCAAAGCTCGCGGCGCTGCTGGCCGAGCAGAAGCGGGCGCTCGGACTGGCCGCCGCGGTCGACGTCGCGGCCCCGGCGAGCCTGCTCGAGCGAGTCGATACGGGCCAGACGCGGCCGCTGCGCGCACGCTCGTGGCGCCGACCGTCGCGTCGCGCCATTCTCGTGACAGTCGCGGCGGTCGTCCTGCTAGTGGTGCTCGCCTCGCGCGTCCACGCGCCGAGCGTCAGCACCGAGTCTCACTTCGCACTCGACGCCGCGACACTCGCGGCGCCCGGGCAGAGCCCGCGCGACCACGCCGTTCTGAGCGCGGCGGTCGCCGGCGTCGCCTTCCCGGACTGGAGTGGCCACGGCTGGAGCGCGACCGGCGCCCGTAACGACACGCTCGACGGGCATGGCGTCGAAACCGTCTTCTACACATCTGACGAGTACGCCCGCGTCGGCTACTCGATCGTCGCGGGCGGACCGCTGAGCGTCGGCGCGACGTCGCGGACAGTGGTTCATCACGGCGTCGCCTACTCGGTGATCCGCGCCGGCGGCGCGAGCGTCGTCACCTGGCTGCGCGACGGGCACACCTGTGTGCTCGCCTCCGAGCACACGCCTGCGAGCGCCCTGTTGCGGCTCGCCCAGCTCGCTTAGGGGCAGGCCCGGCGGCGAGCGCCCAGGCGGGACCGATCGGGTACGGTCCGAACGATGCCGAGTGGGCTTGCCAGCATCGATGGGGTGATCACGCCGCAGGCGCAGGCGCTGATCCCGGTCAGCGACCATGGGCTTCTGCGCGGCGACGGCGTGTTCGAGGCGATCCGTATCTACGACGGCAAGCCGTTCGCGCTCGACGACCACCTCGCGCGGATGCGCCGCTCCGCGGACGGCCTGCGCCTGGCGGTCGATTTCGAGGCTCTTCGTGTGGAGGTCGCGGCGATGCTCGAGTGCCGCGGGGAGGGCGACGACGTGCTGCGCCTGCTCGCGACGCGCGGCGGCCGGCGGATCATCCTGCTCGAGTCGGTCCCCGAGCTTCCGGAGCTCTACGCGCTGGCGCGCGTCACGTACTCACCGGGGCGGGTGCTCGACGGCGTCAAGTCGCTGTCCTACGCGGCCAACATGCTCGCCCTGCGCCTCGCGCAGGAGCGCGGCTTCGACGACGCGCTGCTCGTGACGCCGCATGACCGCGTGCTCGAGTGCAGCACGTCGTCGTTCTTCGCCGTGATCGGTGGCGTCCTGCGCACGCCGCCGCTGTCCGAGCACATCCTCGACTCGATCACGCGCCGTGTGGTGATCGCCGTTGGCGACGTCAGCGAGGAGCCGATCAGAGTCGCGGACCTCGAGCGGGTCGAGGAGGCGTTCATCGCGTCGAGCGTGCGCGAGGTGGTTGGCGTCGAGCGGATCGAGGACCGCGAGCTCGAGGCCCCGGGACCGCTGACGCGCGAGGTCGCGGACCGCGTCCGTGAGCGGATCGTCGCTGGCATCGCTGCCTGATGCGTGTCGCCACGATCGTCGGCAACCGCCCGCAGTTCATCAAGGCCGCCGCCGTATCGCGGCCGCTGCGCGCGGGCCACGAAGAGATCCTGATCCACACCGGCCAGCACCACGACCGCGACCTCTCGGCGGTCTTCTTCGATGAGCTTGGCCTGCCGGCGCCCGATCACTGGCTCGGCGTCGCGGGCAAGACGAACACGTCGCAGCTGGCCCGGATGCTGACGAAGCTCGCGCCGCTGCTGGCGGCGATCGATCCCTCCGTGGTGCTCGTCTACGGCGATACGAACTCAACGCTCGCCGGCGCGCTTGCGGCCGCTGACCGTGGGACGCCGCTGGTGCACGTAGAGGCGGGGATGCGCTCGTTCGACAGGACGATGCCCGAGGAGCGAAACCGCGTGCTGACAGACCAACTCGCCAGGCTGCTGCTCTGCTCCTCGCCGGCCGCCGTCGATCAGCTGCGGGCCGAGGCCGTGCCCGGCGAGGCGGTCCTCGTCGGCGATGTGATGGTCGACGTCGCGCTCGCGACGCGCGAACGGACCCGCCACGACGCCTCCGAGCTCGAGCGGCTCGGGCTCAGCGCCGGGGGCTACGTGCTGGCGACGGCGCACCGCGCCGCCAACGTCGATGATCCAGACAGGCTCGCGGCGCTCGTCGCGCTGATCGAGGCAGTGCCCGACCACGTCGTGCTGCCGCTGCACCCGCGCACGCGCGCTCGACTGCGCAGTTTCGGCCTCGCCCGGCGGGCGCGCGCCGCGGCCCAGATCACGCCGCCGCTCGGCTACCTCGAGTTCGCGGCGCTGCTCCACCACGCGAAGGCGGTCCTGACCGACTCCGGCGGCGTCCAGAAGGAGGCCTACCTGGCCCGCGTCCGCGCCATCACGCTGCGCTCCGCCACCGAGTGGACGGAGACCGTCGAGACAGGCTGGAACACGCTCGTCGGCCTCGACACCACGGCCGCGCTGGCCGCGCTCGCGGCGCCGGCGCCAGACGAGCACCCGCCGCTCTACGGCGACGGCCACGCCGCCGAGCGCGTGGTCGAAGCGCTCGCCAGCCGCTTCTCCTAGCGGCTGAGCGCCAGCCCGGCGACCCGGGCTAAGCGGAGGCGTACGGTGCCGCGCGACCGACGATCGTGTCGGCGCCGGCGGCGGTCCAGATCGTCTGCTCGCGGCCCGGGCCGACGCCGATCAACGCGATCGGGACGCCGATGAAGTCGGCGATGAAAGCGAGGTAGTCGCGCGCCGCCTGCGGCAGGTCCTCCTCGCTGCGGCACTCGCTGATGTCCTCGCTCCAGGGCTCGAGCTCGGTGAACTCGCCGCGCGCGTGGTGCAGGACGGTCTGGTGGTAGGGGTACTCCTCGAAGATCGCATCGTCCTCGCCGAGGTAGCGCGTGCAGACCATCAGCTTCTCGACTCCGGTGAGGACGTCGAGCTTGGTGATCGCGAGCGCCGAGAGCGTGTTCAGGCGCGCCGCGTAGCGCAGCGCGACGAGATCGAGCCAGCCGGTGCGTCGCGGGCGCCCGGTCGTCGTGCCGAACTCGTGGCCCTTCTCGCGGATCCACTCGCCCATCTCGTCATCGAGCTCGGTCGGGAACGGCCCCGCTCCGACGCGCGTCGTGTAGCCCTTGCAGATCCCCCAGATCTCGTCGATGTCGCGCGGGCCGACGCCGGCGCCGACGCAGGCAGCGCCGGCGATCGGGTTCGACGAGGTGACGAACGGATAGGTGCCGTGGTCGATGTCAAGCATCGCGCCCTGCGCGCCCTCGAACAGCACGACGCGGCCCTGCTCGAGCGAGTCCCAGATCAGGCGCGAGGTGTCGGCGATGTACTCCGACAGCTGGCGTCCGTAGCTCAGGTACTGCTCGGTCATCGCGTGCAGGTCAAGCGAGGGGTCGAGCGCGTAAGGGCGCAACGCGAGCCTGTTCGGCTCGAGCGCCGCGGTGATCTTCTTCTTCAGGATCTTCTCGTCGAGCAGGTCCTGGATGCGGATCCCCAGGCGCGCCGCCTTGTCCGAGTAGGCGGGGCCGATGCCGCGGCGCGTCGTGCCGATCTGGAGCTTGCCCAGGCGCGTCTCGCCGGCCTGGTCGAGCAGCAGGTGGTAGGGCATGATCACGTGCGCGTTGGCGGAGATCTTCAGGCCGCTGACGTCGGCGCGCTGCGTGCGGAACTCGTGGATCTCGCCGAGCAACACCTTCGGGTCGATCACCACCCCGTTGCCGATGATGCAGCGCTTGCCGGGGTAGAGGATCCCCGACGGGATCAGGTGGAACTTCCACTCGACACCATCGCGGACGATCGTGTGGCCGGCGTTGTTGCCGCCCTGGAAGCGCACGACGGCGTCGGCCCGCTCGGCGAGCAGGTCGGTGATCTTTCCCTTGCCTTCATCGCCCCACTGGGCGCCGACGATTACGACTCCTGGCATGACGAAGAGAGTGTAGGTGGCGGGCGCGCCCGGCCTATTCAGCTGGCGAGCTGGAAGCCGTCGCGCCGGGCATCGGCGCCATAGAAGCCGATCACCTGGCAGCAACCCTCGAGCCGTGAGCAGATTCGCTCGCCGAGCTGCTCCGCGAGCTTGTCCGGCCCGAGGTTCGAGGTGATCAGCGTCGCCCGCTCGTCCTGGTAGCGCGCGTTGACGATCGAGTAGAGCTGCTCGATCACCCAGTCGGTGCGGTGCTCGGCGCCGAGGTCGTCGATGTGCAGCAGGTCGACGGCGGTCAGCTGGTCGAGGAACTCGATCACGCCGCCGGCCGAGGTGTCGATCGACTCACGGATCATCCCGAGCAGCCGCGGACAGGAATAGATCGCGACCGAGCGCCCCGCATCGATCGCGACGCGCGAGACGATCATCGCCAGCGCAGTCTTGCCGGTCCCGAAGTCGCCGGTCAGCCAGAGGCCGCGCCCGGCGTCGAGGTTCGGGCCGATGTCGCGCACGTAGGAGCGCAGCTCGCGCACCTGCGTCGGGAAGCGCCGCTCCATGTCGATCACGTCGCTGTGCTCGAAGGAGATCGCGCGGTAGCGCGCCGGGATCCGCGCCTCGAGCGAGCGCGCCCGGGCCTGTGCGATCCGCGCCGGGCGGCAGCGGCAGTCGCGTGCGGTCAGGGCGTCCTCGTCGAGCACGAAGCCGCTGCCGTCGCAGACGCCGAACTCACACCGCTGCGCCGTCGATTTGCTCGAGTACATGGATCCCAAGATAGCTGCGCCGGCGGGCGCCTCAGCCGCCAAACAGATCAGTCACGCGAATAGCTCATGAACCGCGGATACTCGGGCAGGAAGGTCAGCGTGACGGTTCCGAGCGCGCCGTTGCGGTGCTTGGAGATGATCAGGTCGGCCTCACCGGGGCGCTCGGAGTCGTGGTTGTAGTAGTCGTCGCGGTAGATGAAGATGACGACGTCGGCGTCCTGCTCGACGGCCCCCGACTCGCGCAGGTCCGACAGCAGCGGGCGCTTGTCGGTGCGCGCCTCGACGCCGCGGTTGAGCTGCGAGAGCGCGATCACCGGCACGCCGAGCTCGCCTGCCAGCAGCTTGAGGCCGCGCGACATCTGACCGATCACCTCGGCGCGGTTCTCGCTGCGCGACTCGGAGCGCAGCAGCTGGAGGTAGTCGACGATCACGAGGCCGATGCCGTCGGGGTGCTGGGCGTGCAGGCGGCGCGTCTTGGCGCGGATCTCCAGCAGCCCGATGTCGCTCGAGTCGTCGACCCACAGCGGCGCCGCCGCCAGCCGCGAGCTCGCCTTCATGATCTTCGGCCAGCGCTCCTCGCTGACGCGCCCCTTGCGCAGCTCGTCGCCCTTGATCGAGGCCTGCGAGGCGATGAAGCGCTGCGCCAGCTCGGCCTCGGACATCTCGAGCGAGAACAGCGCGACCGGCTTGCCGTAATGGATCGCCGCGTTCTCGGCGATGTTCGTGACGAGTGAGCTCTTGCCCATCGAGGGCCGGGCGGCGATCACGACGAGGTTGCCGGGCTGGAAGCCGCCGGTGATGTTGTCGAGGTCGGCGAAGCCGCTCGGTGTGCCCGTCAGCGAGGTGCCCGAGCGCGACAGCTCGTGCAGCTTGTCGAGCTCGGAGTGCAGGACAGACTCGATCGTGCGGAAGTCCTGCTTGGTCTCGTCGTGGGCGACCTCGAGCACCGCCCGCTCGGCGCGCTCGACGACCTCGCGGGCCGGCTCGCGGCGGTCGAGCACGCTCGACTGGATGTCGTAGGTCGCGTTCAGCAGCCGGCGCAGCAGCGCCGTTTCGCGCACGATCTGCGCGTACTGGCGGAGGTTCGCGACATTCGGGACGGCACCGGCGAGCGTCTCGACGGCGTCGGCGCCGCCGGCGCGCTCGAGCAGGCCGGCGCTGTGCAGCGCGTCGGTCACCGTCAGCGCGTCGATCGGTTCGCTGCGCTCGTACAGTCCGAGCATCGCCGCGTAGATCAGCTCGTGGCGCTCGCGGTAGAAGTCGCCGGCGCGCAGGCCCTCCTCGATCACCAGCGAGTACATCGTGCGCTCGGACAGCAGGATCGCCCCGAGGACCGACTCCTCGGCCTCGATGTTGTGCGGCGGGGTGAGTGTCTGTGCGACCTTGATCTGCCGCGCCGTGATCTGGGGCTGGGTGCTCACCGCTCGCGACTGTAGGCGCCGGCGCCGGCGCGGTCGGAGCAAAAGCCGCTAACCGCGGGCGAAACAATCGCGCCGGCCCGGCTTGCCGGCGGCGTGACGCTCGAGAACCAGACCACTACGAACACAGGTTCGTACGCTACGTCCCGCGGCGGACGCCGCCGCGCTCGACGCTCTGCTTCAGCCTCCCGAGGCGCTCGTCCCACTGCATCTCGGCTTCGCGGATCCAGCGCGCGGCGTCGTGCAGCGCCCCGTCGCGCAGCCTGTAGCTGACCTCGCGCCCGCGACCGGCGCCGCGCTCGAGCAGGCCGGCGCTGTCGAGCGTCGCGAGGTGCTTGGCGACCATCTGGCGGCTGATCGGCAGCGCCGCGCTGAGCGACGGGACGCTCGTCTCGCCGTCGCGCAGCAGCGCCGCCAGCATCCGCCGCCGTGTCGGGTCGGCGAGCGCCGCGAAGACGGCCCCGACGTCCGCCTTCCCGCTGTCGGTGGGCAGGCCGGCGCTCAAGCGGCGACGAGCGCGAAGCTGCTTGCGAGCTGCGCGAGCGGGAAGCTGGGACGAGTCTCGGTCACGACGACGCGCGCGCCGGCCGCGACGCCGATGACGTTGATCTCGACGGTGCTCGCGCGGCGATCGTCGTCCCACCACTGCCAGACGATCCGCCGCGGCGCGTCGGCCTCGGTGACCGATATCACCCGCTCGGGCTCGTCGAGCCAGGCGGCGCGGCGGTCTTCGTCGATCAGCGCTTCCCAGACCTCCTGCGGCGAGGCTTCGATCTCGATCTCCCGTATCGCGCTCACGCTGCCTCCTTTGACAACCAATCGGTTGCTATCGTTCATGACAACCACAAGGTTGTCGATCCGAGGAGGATAGCAATGCCCCTTGTCCCGATGGTCGTCGAGCAGAGCCCCGGCGGCGAGCGCTCCTTCGACATCTACAGTCGCCTGCTGAATGAGCGAATCATCTTTCTCGGCACGCCCGTCGACGACAACGTCGCGAACCTCGTGGTCGCCCAGCTGCTGCACCTCGAGAGCGAGGACCCCGGCAAGGACATCTCGCTCTACATCAACTCCCCGGGCGGCGGCGTCTACGCCGGGCTCGCCGTCTACGACACGATGCAGTTCATCAAGCCCGACGTCCAGACGATCTGCTTCGGTGTCGCGATGAGCATGGGTTCGCTGCTGCTCGCCGGCGGCGCCGCCGGCAAGCGGATGTCGCTGCCGAGCAGCCGGATCCTGATCCACCAGCCCTCCGGCGGCTTCCAGGGCCAGTCGGCGGACATCGAGATCCACGCTCGCGAGATCCTCGAGCTGCGCGCGCACGTCGACGAGATCTACGCGCGCCACACCGGCCGCAGCGTCGAGCAGGTCCACGAGGACATGGACCGCGACCGCTACTTCACCGCCGAGCAATCCGTCGAGTACGGGCTAATCGATCGCGTGATCAGCGCCCACGAGCTACGCCGCGACCCGACCGGTTTCGCCGCCGCCAAAGCTGATTAGCGGATGGCGCATGCGCCATCCGCCCGGGCGGCGCATGCGCCGCCCGGCGCCCCGGCGCATGCGCCGGGGCGAACTGCCCGATCTAGGCTGCTGTGACGATCGTCTTGACGGTCGTGGTGACGCTCGGGACGACCTCGACCTCGACCATGTAGGTGCCGACGTTCTTGATCGGCTCGGCCAGTGCGACGCCGCGGCGGTCGAGCTCGAGGCCGCGGACCTCGCGGATCGCGTCGACGATGTCCTGGGTCGTCACGGAGCCGAACAGGCGCCCGTCGTCGCCGGCCTGCTGGGCGATCGTCAGGACCGTCCGCGAGAGCGTTGCTGCCGTCTCCTGGGCCTGCTCGACGGCCTGGCGTGCGGCACGGTCGGCCGCGGCGGCGCGCTGGCCGGCGGCGGCGATCGCGCCGGCTGTCGCTGGCTGGGCGAGCTTGCGCGGGATCAGGTAGTTGCGCAGGTAGCCCTTCGAGACCTCGACGACGCTGCCGCGCTGCCCGACGTTCTCGACGTCGCTGAGGAGGATCGCCTGTGGCATCGGCTAGCGGTCGCGATCACGGTCGCGGTCACGACCGCCGCGACCGCCGCTCTCGACAGCACCCTCGTTAACGTAGGGCAGCAGCGCGAGCTCACGCGCGCGCTTGACGGCGCGCGCGATCTGGCTCTGGTGGCGGCGGCAGGCGCCGGTAATCCGCCGCGAGCGGATCTTGCCCTTCTCGGAGATGAACTTGCGCAGCGAGGTGACGTCCTTGTAATCGACCTGGTCGATCTTGTCGCGGCAGTGCTGGCAGGGCTTGCGCCGGCCGCTCGTGACGCCGCCGCGCTTCTCGCGCCGTCGCGCCGGTTTCTCCCGCGCACCTCGTTGCTTTGCCATCTGTGTCTACTCGCTCCTAGAAGGGAATGTCGTCGTCGCCGACGCCGACTGCCGTGGTCGCCGCCTGGAAGTCGCGGTTGTCGACCGGCACGTCGCTGTTCGACGATCCGGCGGCTGCCGTGGCGGTGAACGGCCCGCCCCCGGTGTCTTCGCGACCGCCGAGGAACTGGACGGAGTCAGCGATGATATCGATTGCCTGGCGCTTCTGCCCGTCCTGGGTCTCCCACTCGCGCCACTCGAGGCGTCCCTGGACGCCGACCGGGCGCCCCTTCGAGAGAAAACGGGCGCAGTTGTCGCCCTGAGCGCCCCAGACCTTGACGTCGAAGTAGTTGGGCTTGTCCTCCCACTCGCCGCTCGCGCCGTTCTTGCGCCGCGTGTTCACGGCGACGCGCAGGTCGCAGACCGAGGTGCCGCTCGGCAGCGCCCGCAGCTCGGGGTCGCGGGTCAGGTTTCCTGTGATGACGACTACGTTGAGGTTGCTGGCAGCCACTGAAAGCTCCTTCAAATCGGGTTGCTCTCAACTGTAGAGAGCGATCCGGCCCGGCCCGCTGGCTTGTCGCTGTTTGGGCGGTTTAAGCTGTCGCGAGCGCGTCTGGCTCGGGCGCCGGCTCCGGCGGGGGTGCTGCTGCTGCCGGCTCCGGCGGTGCTGCTGGTGCTGCGGGTGCCGCGGCGCTGCGCGGCTGCTCGGGCGCGGCCGGGGTTCCCGGCGCGAGCTTGATGATCCGGTGGCGCACGACGCCGTCGTTTAGCCGCAGGTTGCGGTCCAGCGACTCGATCAGCGGGCCCTCGGCGTGCAGCTGGAGCAGGTGGTACTCGGCCTGCTCCTTGTGCGCGATCGGGTAGGCGAGCGCGCGATCGCCCCAGTCCTGTTCGAGCAGGATCTCGCCGCCGGCCTTCACCTGGGTGCGGATGTCCTCGAGCGTCTTCGTGCGCTCCTCCGTCGGGCTCGCCGGGTCGAGCAGCACCACGAGGTCGTATGTCGGCTTGGCAACGGGCAAGACGGGCGATGATACCAGCGACATTCGGCCGGCCGGCCGGCCGAGCGGTCTCAGTCGGCGTTGGCCTGGGCCTTCGCGCCGATGTCGGCGATCTGCTCGTCGATCCAGTCGCCCGGGTCGCGCGCCGTCACGATCGCCTGCAGCCCGGCGAGCCGCCGCGCCCGCTCGCCGCCGTCCATCGTCAGCGCCGCGTGGATCGAGTCGGCGAGCTCCTGGATGTCGAACGGGTTCACCGACAGGGCGAATTCACCGAGCTCGTCGTGGGCGCCGGTGTTCTCCGACAGGATCGAGACGCCGGCGTTCTCGTTCAGCAGCGGACCCTCCTTCGCGACGAGGTTCATGCCGTCGAACATCGCGTTGACGAGCAGCACGTCGTAGTGCTTGTAGGAGGCGAACGCCTCTTCGAGGTCATCGCGCAGCTTCAGCTGGATCGGCATCCAGTCGGGCGTTCCGTGGCGGTGGTTGACGACAGCGACGAGCGCTTCGATCCGCTCGAGGTACTCCGCGTACTCCGGCACGTCGGTTCGCGAGGGCATCAGCTGGGCGATGAACGTGACGCGCTCGGAGAACTCCGGGTGCTGCTCGAGGAACAGGTCGAAGGCCGAGAATCCGCGCAGCACGTTCTTCGAGAGGTCGGCACGATCGACGCGCAGGATCATGAAGTCGCGCCGGCGGCGGCGGAGCTCCTGCTCGAGCTCGCCGACCCGCGGGCTCTGCGCGGCGAGGACCGTCGCCGCGTGGTCGATCGGGAGCGGATAGGCGCGGATCCATATTTCGCGCCCACCCCAGTGGACGACGCTGCGCTGCCAGTCGACCTCGGCGGCGACGAGGTCCTCGCAGCAGTGCATGAAGTTCAGCCGGTAGGCGTTGGTGTGGAAGCCGACGATGTCGTTGGCGAGCAGACCCGCATAGAGCTCCTGGCGGATGTGCCCCGGCAGGACGCGCCAGGCGTCGGACTGCGGCCAGGGGATATGCACGAAATGGTGCAGGAATGCGTCGGGGCGCGCGCGGCGCACGAGCTCAGGCAGCGTGTAGAGGTGGTAGTCGTGGACCATCACGACAGGGTCGGCGACATCCTCGATCTCCTCGACGACGACGCGTGCGAGGTCCTCGTTGACGACGTTGTAGCCGAACTCGAACGCCTCGATCTCGTTGCGGCGGATGTCAGGCGCGTTCGAGAGGTCCCAGAGGTAGTGCTGGATGAACCACAGCATCGGGTTGGCGAAGATGTTGTAGAAGCGCTCGTAGGCGTCGGGGTCTGACTCGACGAGCCGCACGAGGTAGGTGCCGCCGGTCGGCGAGCGGACCTCGAACGGGCGCTGACCGTGACTCTGCGCTGCCGCGGCGTCGTGCTCGGTCATCGCCGAGGCGACCCAGATCACCTCGCGGTGCGAGGCGAGCCCGGTCAACGCCGTGACGAGCCCGCCGCCGCCTCGGGACACCGACCCGTCTGCCTCGAACGTGACGGGGCCACGATTCGAGACGAGCACGAGTCGCCGACGCTCTTCGCTCACCACGCGCGACGATACCCCGATTCGGCCGGGCAGGCGCTAGCGCTCTTCGCCGGGCAGCGTCAGCGTGAAGACAGTCGCGCTCGCCTGCGAGCGAACGTCGAGACTCCCGTGCAGGCGCTCGGCGAGCTCGCGGGCGATCGCCAGTCCGAGTCCCGCTCCCTGAACGCCGTCGGCGCTGTAGAACGGCTCGAAGATCCGCCCGACGACCTCCTCCGGGATGCCGGGGCCGCCGTCGGTGACGCTCAGGCGCACGTGCCCGTTGCCGTTGGCGATGCCGATCGTCACCGGCGTGCCGGGCGGCGTATGCGTGATCGCGTTGTCGACGAGGATCCGCAGCAGCTGGGCGACGCGGTCGGGGTCGACGACCGCCCGCAGCGGTGTCTGCGGCAGTGCGAGATCGAGCTCGGAGTCGTGCAGCGCGAGCGCCGGGACGAACTCCGATGCGACGGCGCGAGAGAGCACGCCGAGGTCGGTCGGCGTCGGCTGCAGATCGACCGAGCCGGCCTCGAGCCGCGATAGGTCGAGCAGCCCGGTCGCGAGCTTGCCGAGCCGGGCGACCTGCTCGCGAACCTGCCCGACGAACTGGCGCCGCGTCTCCTCGTCGAGATCCTCGTCCTGAATCAGCTCGAGAAAGCCCCCCAGCGAGAAGATCGGCGTGCGCAGCTCGTGCGACGCCGTCGCGATGAACCGCCTGCGCGCCTGTTCGAGCTCCTGCAGCTGGCCCTGCATGTGCGCCAGCGCGGCGGCAAGCTGGCCGAGCTCGTCGTTGGCGTCGACCTCGAACGTCGCCGTCAGATCGCCCGCCGCGACTCGCTGGGCAGCCCGCTCGAGGCGCAGGACCCGCACTGTCAGCGCCCGCGCGACGAAGATCCCGAGCAGCAGCACGACCGCCAGCGCGATCGCCGCCGCGATCAGGATCCGGTTGCGGATCAGCGCGACGTCGGAGAGCACGTCGGCGAACGTCACGGTGTAGACGAACACCGAGCTGCTCTTCTTGTCCTTGATCGGCACCGCGACGACGCCGAGGCTCGAGTCGACCGCATCCGTCTGCGGCGCGTGCAGGGTGTAGGCCGTCGTACCGGCGCGGGTCAGCGTGGAGCTCAAGGACTGGGCTGTCGTGAACAACGCCGTGGGCTGCGGGCTGCCGTGCGCCGAGGGGTTGAACTGGAGCAGCGTCACGGTATCTGCGCTGGTCCGGCTTGCGAGTTCGTTCAACCGCGTGGCGACCTGGCTATTGGTGTTGCTGAGGGTGGTCTTCTGTTGCGTGTAGGCGGCCTGTGCGCCGGCGATCTGCTTTGCGCTCGCTCGCGGCTTGCGGCTCCTCAGCGACTCGAGCTGCTTGTGGGCGTTCGCCACCGCGTCGCCCTGGCGCACCTGGGTGCTGTGGAGCTGCGTGAGGCTCTGGGCCTGGCCTTGCGAGTTGAGGCTCGCCGCCAGTCGCTGTGTGTCCTTCAGCTGCTGGGTTTCGAGGTAGGACTGCAGCGACGGCGTCACGTAGATGTAGACGACGGCGATCGCGATCGCCGTAATCAGGAAGAAGAAGACGGCGAGGCGCGTGCGGATCGAGCCAAGCATCGCGGCGATGCGCCCGCGGGCGGCCATCGCTCAGTCGCTATCGCGGAAGCGGTAGCCGACGCCGCGCACGGTGTAGAGGTACTCCGGCTCCTTGGCGTCGCGCTCGATCTTCTCGCGCAGATGGCGGATGTGGACGTCGATCGTGCGCGGGTCGCGGTAGGCGTAGTCGCCCCAGATCTGCTCGAGCAGCTGCTCGCGGCTGAAGACGCGTCCCGGGTGGCGCGCGAGCGTCGTCAGAATCTCGAACTCGACGAACGTGCTCCGCACGAGCTCGCCGCGCAGTCGCACCGCGCGCTTTGCGAAGTCGATCGCGAGATCGCCACGCGTCAGCGGCTCGGCCCCCTCCTCCTCGGCGCTGGCGGCGGCGGCCGCGCGCATCGACGCGCGCCGCAGCGCCGCCTTGACCCGGCTGCGAAACTCGCGCATCGAGAACGGCTTCGTTATGTAGTCGTCGGCGCCGAGCTCGAGCCCGAGAACCTTGTCGATCTCCTCGGCCTTCGCCGTTAGCATGATGATCGGGACCGAGCTGCTGGCGCGCAGCTTGCGGCAGACCTCGAGCCCGTCGACGTGGGGCATCATCACGTCGAGCACGACGAGGTCGAAGTCGGCTTCGGCGAACCGTGCGAGCGCCTCGCGGCCGTCGGCGGCGCGCACGACCTCGTACCCGTCCTTGCGTAGCGGATAGGAGAGCAGGGTCAGGATCGACTGCTCGTCGTCGGCGAGCAGGATCCGTGTCGTGTGGTCGGCCATCTTGTTCCTGTAAACAGGTTCCCAGATCGGTGGTTTCGCGCAAGCGCAACGTCACGGGCTAGGCTGGGACCGCGTGCTCGACCTCCGGCTCTACCGCGCGAGCCTGCTTGCGGTGCTCGTTGCAGTGCTCGTCGCGGCGTTCTCGCTCAGCTCGCTGCCAGCTCCGCTGTCGAGCCCGTTGCCGCCCGCCGCGTTCAACGGTGCCCGAGCTCTCTCGCAGCTGACGGCGCTGACAAGGCGCTACCCGGGCCGCCCGCCCGGCTCGGCTGCCGATGACTCGCTCGCCGCCTATGTAGCCCACGCCTTCCGCTCCGACGGGTTCACCGTGACCGTGCGCTGGAGCGTCGCCGCGACGGTCTCGGGCGAGCGGCGAATCGCCACCGTGATCGCGACCCGTCGCGTCGCCGGCGGCCGCCGTCCTGTTGTGCTCGTTGCCCACCGCGACGCCGCACGCGGGCCTGCCGCGGGCCAGCTGTCGGCGACCGCCGCCCTGCTCGAGCTGGGGCGCGATCTGGCGCTGGGCGGCGCTCGCCGCCCTGTCGACCTCGTCTCGACGAGCGGCGGCAGCGGCGGTAATGCCGGAGCGTTCGCGGCGCTCGCGGACCTGCCGCGCGAGCTCGACGCCGTGATCGCGATCGGCGACGTCGCCAGCACGCCGGGCAGCCAGCTCGTCATCCCCTGGTCGCCGCGTGGCGGCGCGGCGCCTCTGGGCCTGCAACGAACCGTCCAGGCCGCGCTCGGGCAGCAGCTCGGGTCGGGCTCCGGTTTCGCGGGCGTCGGCGACCAGCTGGCGCGCTTCGCGATCCCGCTGACGCTCGGCGAGCAGGCCCCATTCGAGGGCGCCGGCGTCCCGGCGGTGCTCGTTCAGGCAAGCGGCGAGCGAGTCCCGAGCCCACGCTCTCCGATCTCGCCACCGCGGCTGACGCAGTTCGGCCGCGCGATCCTCGCGTCGGTCGACGCGCTCGACCGCGGGCCGCGGATCGCCGCGGGGAGCACGCGCGACCTGGTGATCGAGAGCGAGATCCTCGGCGGCTGGGCCGCGCGCCTGATCGTCGGCCTGCTCGTGCTTGCCCTCGCCGCCTGCTCGCTCGACGCCTTCGCCCGCGCCCGCCGGCAGCGCGTCGCGCTCGCCGGCTGGTTGGGCTGGGTGCTCTGGTGGGCCGCGCCGTTCATCGCAACGCTCGCATTCGCCAAGCTGCTCGCCGCCGCGGGAGCGCTGCCGCCCCTGCCCCCGGGGCCGGTCAGCGACGGCGAGCTGCAGATCGGCGCCGCCGGGGGCGTCTCGCTCGCCGCGGTCGCGCTGTTCTTCCTCCTCGCCGTTACCCTGCGCGCGCGCCTTGTCCGCGGCTCGGCTCTCGACGGCTCGGATGCGACTGCCGGCGCGCCTGTCGCGCTGCTGTGCATCGCCAGCGCACTCGCCGCGATCCTCTGGATCTTCAACCCGTACACCGCCGCGCTGCTGGCGCTACCGATCGCGATCTGGCTCCCGGTCCTGCATGCCGACGAGTACCGCTCGCCCCGCGCCGGCGTGGTCTGGCTGCTCTGCTCGCTCGTCCCGCTCGGTGTCGTCCTCGGCGCCGAGTCGATCTCGCTCGGTCTTGGCCCGCTCGGCTTCTTCTGGACCTGGCTGCTCGTCTTCGCCGGCGGCAATTTCGGCCTCGGCGCGCTGCTCGCGGTTTCGCTCGCCGGTGCGATCGCTCTCGCCGGCGCGCTGTTGCTGATCCACCCCGGCAGCCGCGGCCTCCCGCCCGACGTCAAGATCACTGTTCGCGGACCGATCACCTACGCCGGACCGGGGTCGCTCGGGGGAACGTCGTCGGGGAGGACGTCGCGGTAGCGGCGTCGGCAGCTCAGGTGAGCTTGTGCTCGTATCCGTGGAGCGTTCTCTCGCCGGCGCTGTCGTGGAAGCGCGCGCCGCGACCTTCTCGCACGACGCCGATCCAGCGCAGTGACGGCACCGCAGCCTCGGCGGCGCCGCGGGCGCTCGCCGGGACGCAGACGAGCAGCTCGTAATCCTCGCCGCCTTCGGCGGCAAAGACCGCTGCGTCGCCCGCGAGCGCGCGCAGGCCCTCGGCGAGCGGCAGCGTCTCGAGGTCGACGTCGAGCAGCGCGTCGCTCATTTTGCCGACGATCGCCGAGTCGCTGGCGAGGCCGTCCGAGAGGTCGATCATCGCGTGTGCGCCGACGGCCGCCAGGGCGCGGCCTTCTGCGAGCCGGGGCATCGGCCTGACATAGCGCTCGACGAGTCCGATCCGCTGCGCTCCTTCTCGGGCGATACCGCGCGAGAGGATCGCAAGACCGCCGGCTGAGCCCCCGAGATCGCCGGTGACGCCCACGAGATCCCCGGGCACCGCCCCGCCACGCCCGACGAGCTCGTCCTTCGAATCGGCCCACCCGACGACGGTCACGGCGACAAACGCTTCGCCCGCTCGCACCACATCACCGCCGGCGATTGTTGTGCCGGTCATTTCCGCCACGGCCTCGGCGCCGCGCATCACTGCGACCGCCTCCTCTGAGCCGAGCGCCGGCGAGACGCCGAGCGAGATGTAGGCTTCGCCTGTCGCCGCGCCCATCGCCGCGAGGTCCGACAGCGCTCCGGCCAGCGCGCGCCAGCCGATCTCCTCGCCGGCGATCCAGTCGCGGCGGAAGTGGATGCCGTCGACCATCGTGTCGCTCGAGACGACCGACACTGCTCCGCCGGCGCGCACGACCGCGGCGTCATCGCCGACCCAGACCGCAATCCGCCCGCCGCGCGGCGCGAGCGCCGCGGTGATCGCGTCGATCAGCGCTCGCTCGTCCAGGGCATCGGCCCTCAGCGGTGGCGGTAGACGATCCGCGCGCGGTCGAGGTCGTAAGGCGAGAGCTCGCAGCGCACGCGGTCACCCGGGAGGATCCTGATGCGGAAGCGGCGCATCTTGCCGGCCACGTGGCCGAGAACGACGTGGTCGTTGTCGAGCTTGACGCGGAACATCGCGTTCGGCAGCGCCTCGATCACCTCGCCCTCGAACTCGATCTTGTCTTCCTTGGGCACGCGGCCAGCCTACTACGGGTGCAGGGCCCGCGCTCGCGTCCTAGGTGGCGCCTGTCGGCGATGGCGCAGTCGCGCCCGGGACTGTCGTCGTCGGCGTTGTCGTTGCCGGCGGCGTCGTTGTGGTCGTCGGCGTGCCGCCGGCGCCGTTGGGCGCCGCGGGGTGATGCGTCTTCTTCTTCGGCGCCACGTAGCTCGCGAAGCCGGCCTGCTGGTAGGTGCCGCTGAACGGAACGTAGGTCATCGCCGGTGCCGAACGCCACGGCGCGCACGGCGGGACCGCGAGCGTGTCCATCGTGTCATGCCAGATGTCGGCAGGCAGGTCGCCGCCGTACTGGGCCTGGCCCTGAACGTCGTCCATCGGGATGTCGGCCTGCGGGTAGCCCATCCACACAACCGCCGTGTAATTCGGCGTGAAGCCGTCGAGCCAGGCGTCGACGAGATTGCTCGTCGTCCCGGTCTTCGCGGCGCTCGGGCAGGTGATCGCACTCTGCGTCGCGGTGCCGCCGATCACGTTGTCGTGGAGGATCTGCGTCTCGACCGCCGCCGCGGCGCTCGATAGCACCTTGGTGCGCTTCGGCCTGCCCCAGCTGCGATCGACGCGTCCGTTCGGGAATACGACCTTCGTGATCGAGATTTGCTTGTTGCGCCAGCCGCCGTCGGCGATCGTCGAGTAGACGTTCGCCATCTCCAGCGGGCTGACACCGCGGGTCAGGCCGCCGAGCGCCTCGGCCGGGTAGCTGTGCAGGTAGGTGGTGACGCCGAGCTTGTGGGCCATCGCCGTCACCGATGTCTCGCCGAGGTCGGCGGCGAGCTGCGCGAAGACGGTGTTGTCGGAGGCGACGAGCGCCTCTTCGATGTTGAGTGGCGCGTCGAGGTTGCCACCGCCGTCGATCGTGACGGTGTAGGTCGGGTAGCCAGGTAGCCAGCCGGCCTCGAGCGTGTGGGAGAGGTACAGCGTCGTGAACGGGTCGATGCCCCGCGACAGCGCGTCCGCGAGGACGATCGCCTTGAACGTCGAGCCGGGCTGGCGCAGGATCTGCGTCGCGTAGTTCAGCTGGTTTTGGGCGTAGCTCCCCGACTGGGCCATGCCGAGAATGCGCCCGTCATGCGGGTCTTCCACCACCTCGGCCGAGGCAGGATCGCCCGGATCGACGAGCACTTGGCGGATCGCCGACTCGGCCAGGTACTGCACGTGCGGGTCGAGCGTCGTGTAGATCTTCAGCCCGCCCTCCTCGACGACCTTCTTGCCGTAGCGCTTCGCAAGCTGGGACACGATGAAATTGAAGAAGTACGGGTACTTGCGCTGCTGGTAGTAGTTGCTGTGGCGCACACCGAGCGGCGCCCGTTCGGCGGCGCGCGCGACTCGGTCGCTGACGTAGCCGAGCTGGGCGAGCTTCGCCAGCACCTGGTTGCGGCGGTTGCGCGCCGCGTTTGGATACTCAAAGGGGTTGTACTGCGACGGCGCTTGCGGCAGGCCGGCGATCAACGCCGCCTGGACAAGCGTCAGCTTCGCGGCGGGCTCGTTGAAGAACATCCGTGCCGCCGCCTGGACGCCGTAGGCGGTCTGACCGCCGACTGTCCCGTAGGGAACCGTGTTCAGGTAGTCGGCAAGGATCTCGGCCTTTGACATCCGCTGTGACAGGCGTTCGGCGATCACTGCCTCCTTGACCTTGCGCTCGAAGGTCTGCGCGTCGCCGAGGTAGAGATTGTTTGCAAGCTGCATCGCGATCGTCGAGCCGCCCTGGACCGTCTTGCCGGTCACGAGGTCCGCGAGCGCAGCGCGGAAGATCGACGGCAGGTCGATCGCGCCCGTTTGGTAGAAGCGCTGATCCTCGATCGCGACTGTCGCCTCCTTGAGGATCCGCGGCATCTCCGAGCGTGAGATCGGCACGCGGATCGAGTCGCCCCCGACGATCCCGAGCTCTTCGCCGTTGCCGGCGTAGATCACCGAGCTCGTCTGCTGCTTGACGGGAATCTTGTTCAGCGCCGGGATATCGCTCGCCACTGCGGAGACGTAGAGCGCACCGGCACCGAGCACGAGCCCGCACACCACAACCGCCGCGACAATCACGAGGAGGACTGCACGGGCGGGGTCGCTGCGCCGCCGGTTGCGGCGACGCTGTCGTTCACGGGAGGTCATCGCACGGGGCGCGTCGGTGGGGTGATTGTCGCACAGGGGTTCCGGGGCACCAGGCGGCTTCGAGGCTCCTGCGATGATCGCGCCAGGATGCCCCAGGGGCGCAATTCGCCAATCGGCGCGGTCTTCCTCGACGCGCTCGGCACGCTCGTCGCGCTGGATGCGCCTTGGCCGGCGTTGGTCGAGCTGTTACGAGAGCGCCACGGCGTCGAGGTGTCGCTCGACGCCGCGCGCAGCGCGATGCTCGCCGAGATGGCGCACTACCGCACGGCCTGTGTCGGTGCCGCCGATGCCGACTCGCTCGCGCAGCTGCGGCTCGAATGCGCCGAGATCCTGCGCCGGCAGCTCAACCCGCTGCTCGACGCGATCGATCCACAGGCGGTCGTCGCGGTGCTGCTCGACTCGCTGCGTTTCAGCGCCTACGACGACGCCGGCCCGTCGCTCGCGCGCTGGCAGACCAGCGGCCTGGCGAGGATCGTCGTCTCCAACTGGGACATCTCGCTCTATGACGTCCTCGAAGCGACCGGGCTGCGCGGGCTGATCGACGGCGTCGTCTGCTCGGCTGAGGTCGGTGTCTCGAAGCCCGACCCGGCGCCGTTCGCCGCCGCGCTGGCGCTCACGGGCCTCGCGCCGGCGCAGGTCGTGCACATCGGCGACAGCCTCGAGGAGGACGTCGCCGGCGCCCGGGCCGCCGGCATCGAGCCGGTCCTGATCCGGCGTCGACGGGACAGCGCCGCGCCGGCCGCCGGTGTTCGGGTGATCGCTAGTCTGCGCGAATGGTGACCGAGCCCGAGCCGCTCGAGGACGCGAACGACTGGAAGCCGTGGTGGGTGGTGGTGGTCGCTGCGGGCGGTCTGCTGGCGAGCTTTGTGATCGGCGAGATAATTCTCGTCGCCGCCTACGGTGGCCACTTCACAACTGCCGAGGCGAACAATCCGACACCGGCGGTGACCGACCTCTCGACAGCACTGACGGATGTCGCATTCATCCTCGTCGCGATCATCGTCGCGTTCTGGGCAGGGCGGCCGTGGCCCGCCCAGTTCGGATTGCGGCGCCCGACGGTGACGCTGCCGCGCGTCGCGGCGATCGTGGTCGCGGGCTACGTCCTGTTCCTGCTGTTCAGCCTGCTCTGGCAGCTCGTCGTCGACTCGCACGCCAACGAGCACTACCTCGTCAAGGACATCGGCGCCAAGTCGGGGACCGCCGGGGTCCTGGCTGCGTGCTTCGTCGTTGGCGTCGTCGCTCCGTTCTGCGAGGAGTTCCTGTTCCGTGGATTCATTTTCGGCGCGCTGCGCAACTGGCGCGGTCCGGTTGTCGCTGCGCTGTTGACCGGAGTCCTGTTCGGCGCCGTCCACGTCGGCTCTGCGCCCGGCGTCGATCTGGTGCCGCTGGGCGTCTTCGGCGTGATGCTCTGCGCGATCCGCCAGTACACCGGGTCGCTCTATCCCGGGGTCGCGCTCCACTCGCTGAATAACTCGGTGGCGCTCGTCTCGACCGCCGGCTGGGGAGTCAGCGCCTTCTTCGGCGTGCTGCTCGGCTCGTTCGCACTGCTCGCGCTCGCTGTGTTCGTCGGCCAGCGCAGCCTGCGACTGCGCCTGGTTTGAGCCGGTGAGCGCGCGCGAGACCCTCGTCGCCGAGCTTCGCGCCCACGCGCTGGTGCTCGGCGACGTCGTCCTCACGAGCGGCAAGCAGGCGTCCTATTACATCGACGCAAAACGCGCGATCCTGCTCCCCGCCGGCTTCCTGGCGCTCGCCGAATTGCTCGCAAACCAGGGTCGCGAGTGGCGCGCGACCGCGGTCGGCGGGATGACGATGGGCGCCGACGCCCCGGCCTGCGCGGCGCTCGCGGGGGGCCTTCAGGCGAAGGCCTTCTTCGTCCGCAAAGACGTCAAGCAGCACGGCCTCAGCCGCCGCATCGAAGGCCCGCCGCTGAGCGCGGAGGACCGCTGCCTCGTCGTCGAGGACGTCGTCAGCACCGGCGGCTCGACGATCGCCGCGATCCACGCCCTGACCGACGAGGGCCACCAGATCTGCGGCGTCGTGACGATCCTCGACCGCCTGATGGGCGGTGCCGAAGCGATCGCGCAGGCAACAGCGGCGCCGTACCTTGCGCTGACGACGATCGACGACGTCTATCCCGAGCGCCCCGAATGACGAGCGAGCCCTCGGTTTTCCGCAACGCGGCGATCTCCTACGTCCGGATCCCCACGACCGACCCGAAGCGATCGGCCGAGTTCTACGAGTCGGTCTTCGGCTGGCAGATCCATTACAACTCCGAGCTGCCGAGCTTCACCGACGGCTCAGGCCACACGATCGGCCACTTCGTCACCGATCAGCACCCCACCGGCCCCGACGGAGTCCGCCCCTACATCTACGTGGACGATCTCGACAGCGCACTAGAGGCGGCGCAGGCCGCCGGCGCCAACATCGCAACCCCGCCCTACCCCGAGGGCAACCTGACGGTCGCCACGATCCTCGACCCCTCGAACAACACGATCGGCCTCTGGACTCGGACCGCAGCTTGAACTGCTGTCGGCCGGATCCTCGCCACCAGGCGAGGAGCGCCCGACTGCCCCCGCCAGGAGTCGAACCTGGATTTGCCGCTTAGGAGGCGGCCGTCTTATCCATTGGACTACGAGGGCGCAGCGCCCTGAGGATGTCACTCATCGGCGTACAGCGACTCGCGCGCAAGCTCTTCCTCGTCGGCCCCGTAGAGGCGAACCTCGAGCAGCATCCCGTCGAGCTCATCGGGCGCGAGCAGCGTGAAGTGCTCACCGCTGAGCGCGCACTGATCGACGGTCGCGTCGCCCAGCTCCGCGGTCGCGACGACCCCGCCGGCGAGCATCGACCGACCCCAGACGAGCGTCATCGCGGCAACCGCGCCGTCGCTTCCACGCCAGGCGCCGACCACCTCGTCGCAGATGTCGAGCTTCCAGTCGGGATTGCGCTCGGCGGTTTCGTCGGTGAAGTCGGCAAATGCGGCGTAGTCCGTTGCCGCACCACCGTCGGCCGGGACCGAGAACATGACGTAGCCGTAGATCTCGAGCCCCGCCTCGGTCGCCGCGGTCACCGGAATATAGGTGTAGCCGTGCCAGCTACGGTCGGGGTAGAACGACAGCACCCCCGGCTCGCCGATGCCCTCGAGCCGCTGGGCCGCGACAAGGAACTCGGCCCGCAGGCGGTCGGCGAAGCGACCATGCGGGGTTGTGGACTGCGGCGGCTCCGCTACGTAGCGCGGGACGATCGGGGTTGTCGGCGGCATGCAGTCGCGGACAATACGTCAGGCGACAGCGTCTGGCTCGGCGACGTGGGCCGGCAGCCCGGCAGCTGCGTAGGCGTCGATCGCATCGAGCGTCTCCGCCGCGAGCAATGCGTGGGCCAGCGCGTCGAGCTGCTCGCGGTGGCTCGCCAGCAGCGCGAGCGCCTCGCTGTAGGCGTCGCCAACGATTTGGTGGACCTCCTGATCGACCTGGCGCTGGGTGTCGTCGGAGGTCTCGCTGACCCCGGGCAGCAGCGGCCCGATGCCGTCGCTCGGCAGCACCGCGATCGGTCCGATCGTGTCGCTCATGCCCCAGCGTCCCACCATCTGGCGAGCGATCGCCGTCAGCTGCTGGATATCCGACTCGGCGCCGGTCGTGATCTGCCCGAAGACGAGCTCCTCGGCCGCGCGGCCGCCGAGCGCAACGAGGATCTTTGCTTGCAGGTCTTCACGCGAGTAGCTGACGCGATCGGTGTCGGGCGTCGAGAGGGTCACGCCGAGCGCCATGCCCCGCGGAATGATCGAAACCTTGCGCACCGGATCGGCCCCGGGGGTCAGCATCCCGATCAGCGCGTGACCCGACTCGTGATAAGCGGTCCGCTCGCGATCGGCCGGACCGAGCACGATCCCGCGCGGCGCTCCGAGCATGATCTTCTCGAGCGAGTCGGTGAAGTCCGCCATCTCGACCTTTTCGTGCTCGCGACGCGCCGCCAGCAGCGCCGCCTCGTTGGCCAGGTTGGCAAGGTCGGCGCCGACCATCCCCGGCGTCGTCGCCGCCAGCGCCTCGAGGTCGACCGAGGCGGCGAGCGGGATCCCCTTCGTATGCACCCGTAGGATCGCGGCGCGACCCGCCCTGTCGGGCGGCTGGACCGCGACGCGACGGTCGAAGCGCCCGGCGCGCAGCAGCGCCGAGTCGAGCACGTCGGAACGGTTGGTTGCAGCGAGCACGACGACTGCTTCGGTGCTCTCGAAGCCGTCCATCTCGGTCAGGATCTGGTCGAGTGTCTGCTCGCGCTCGTCGTTGGCGCCGGTTACCGAGACCGAACCCTGGCGCGATCGTCCGATCGCGTCGAGCTCGTCGATGAAGATGATCGAGGGCTGCGCCGCGCGTGCCTGGGCGAACAGATCGCGGACGCGCGAAGCGCCGACGCCGACGATCGCCTCGATGAACTCGGATGCAGACATCGAGAAGAACGCTGCGTGAGCCTCACCGGCGACGGCGCGGGCGAGCAGCGTCTTGCCGGTACCGGGCGCGCCCGAGAGCAGGACGCCGTGGGGCATCCGCCCGCCGAGCCGCGCGTAGCGTGTCGGGTCGCGCAGGAAGTCGACGATCTCGGTCAGCTCGCCCTTGGCCTCGTCGATCCCGGCGACGTCGGCGAAGGTGACGCGGATCTGATCGCTGTTGACGCGCCGGGCGCGCGAGCGGCCGAACGCCCCGAGCGCGCCCATGCCGCCGCCGCTCTTCGCCGCGCGGCGCATGACCAGGACGAGGATGCCGACGATCAGCAGCGTCGGGCCGAAGCCGAGCAGGATTTCCTCGAGGACCGACTCTGACGTTGTCGGCGATGTCGCGTTGATCGTCACGCCCTGCGCTTCGAGCTCCGCGGTCAACTGACCGTTGTTCCAGAAGGCCGGGACCTGGGTCGCAAAGAGCGTTGTCTTCGTCGCGGTCTTCGACTGCGGCGGGTAGCGGAGCTTGTGTTTGAAGGTTCCCTGGACGGCGTCGGCCTTCGAGCTGATCGCTTTGATCTCGCCGCTCTTCAGATCGGCCACGAAGACGCTGAATGGGATCGTCACACGGGTCTGTCCGGACGGCTGAACCAGCAGCACCGACAGCCAGTTGACAGTGAGCAGTCCGATGAAGAGCCAGAGGAACCAGCGGTTGCGATGCGGTGGCTTCGGTGGATCGCCCGGCGGCGTCCCGCGGCCGTCCGGAGCCGGCGAGACCTGCCAGCCGCGCTTGTCGCGTCCCAGCGGCGGGTGGGCCAGCCCGGGCCAGTGGTGACCGGGTGCGGGGGACTCGCCGTCGGTCTGTTCGGTCTGTTCAGCCATGTACGACCCCAACAGGCGCGGCAGCGTCAGGTGCCACGGCCAGCAGCGCCGCGCCGAGTGCGCCGCCGAGGTCGCCGAGCCCGACGAGGTGAATCTGCGGCGGGCGGTCGGCGACGAATAGATGGGGCTCCATCGCCTTGGCGATCCGCTCGACGTAGGCGTCACCGAAGCGCACGCCGAGTCCGCCGCCGATCAGTACCGCCTCGACGTCGAGCAGGTTCACGGCCGATGCGATCCCTGCGCCAAGCGCCGAGACGGCGCGATCGATCAGCTTGTGTGCCAGCGCGTCGTCGGCCTTCAGCGCCGCTTCCCAGACAGCGCTCGTCAGCCGATCGCGGTCGTGCTCGCGCATGATCTCGAAGAGCTTTGTCTCCGCGCCCTTGTGCTCGAGCTTGCGCGCGCGAGCCTCCATCGCGCCGCGGCCCGCGTAGGCCTCGAGGCAGCCGCGCCGTCCACAGGTGCAGCGCCGGCCGTTCTGGCGGATCACGGTGTGTCCGATCTCACCGGCCTCGCCGCGCCCGACCCAGAGCTTGCCGTCGATCACGATGCCGGCGCCGACGCCGGTCCCCCAGAAGACGCCGATCAGCGAGGAGTACGGCTTGCCGGCGCCGAGCACGATCTCGGCGTTCGTCGCCACCTTGACGTCGTTGCCGACCGCGACCGGAGTGCCGATCAGCGCCTCGAGCTTTGCCGCAAGGGGAAAGGTCCCGTCCCAGCCCGGAAGGTTCCGCGCGGCGCTGACGGTTCCGGTCTTCTGGTCGATGTCGCCGGGAGAGCCGACGCCGACACCCGCGAGCTTGGACGTCTCGACGCCGGCCCCGGTCGCTGCCTTGTGGATCGCCTCGGCCAGCGCCGCGAGGACGTCCCCAGGTCCGCCGGTCGTCGGCGTCGGCATCCGTGCGCTACCGAGCACGGTGTTGCCGGAGTCGACGACAATCGCCTCGATCTTCGTACCGCCGAGGTCGATGCCGCCGCGAAGCTCGCCATCAGGCATTGCGCTCTGCAGGTTACCCACCACCGCTGCCGTGGACTTCGAGTAGCAGCGTCACCGGCCCGTCGCCAATGAGCTCCACGGCCATCATCGCGCCGAAGCGGCCGCGTGCGGCGCCGAGCAGCTCGCAGAAATACTCGTAGAGCTCGCGCGCCTGCTCAGGTGCAGCCGCGGCGACGAAGCTCGGTCGTGTGCCGCGGCGCGCGTCGCCGTAGAGCGTGAACTGGCTGACGCAGCAGATCTCGCGCGCGCCGAGCGGCTCGTTCATCTTGCCCGCGCCGTCGGGAAAGATGCGCAGGCTGCGGACCTTCTCCGCGAGGCGCTCGGCGCTGGGGCGGTCGTCGCTGTGGGTCACGCCGAGCAGTACGAGCAACCCCGGGCCGATCTCGGCGATCGTCTCGCCCTCGACGCTGACGGCGGCGCGGGTCACGCGCTGGATCAGCGCCCTCACGCGGCCCGCAGTTCCTCGGCGGCGCGCTCCGGCGCCACGCTGTTGAGGTGCACGCCGGTTCCGAGCTCGAGCCCGGCGAGCCCGCTGAGGCGTGGCAGGACGTCGATCCGCCAGCAGAAGTGCTCTGCCCCGCGCGGCGCGGTCCGGACCCAGAGGTTGAGCGGCGGGCTCGACCCGCAGTGCCGGGCAAGCCGCCCGAGCGCGTCGTGCAGCAGCGACGCGCAGCTCGGCCCGTCGTCCTCGAACCGCGGGCGCGAGCGGCGCGGTGCGAGCATCAGCTGGTAGGGCAGCCAGGAAGCGAACGGCGCCAGCAGAACGCCCTCGTCATCGATTGCGACGATCCGCTGACCGCGGCGTACCTCCTCCTGGACGAGGTCACCAAGCAGGTTGCCGCCCATCGTGCGCGTCGCGTAGGCCTCGAAGCGCTCGCGCTCACGCGCGATCAAGGCTGGCACGAATTCGAGCGCATAGAGCTGGGCGTGCGTGTGCGGGATCGACGCGCCGCCCTCGAAACCTTCGTTGACGCTCAGATGCAGGCAGGCGGCGTCGCCGTGCTCGCGCATCCGCAGACGCCAGACCTCGATCGCGGCGGTGAGCTCGCCGAGGTCGAGATCGGACAGCGCGCAGACAGCACGGCGCGAGTTGACGATCACCTCGTGCGCGCCGCTGGCGCCGAATGCCGTGAAGAGGTCGGGCTTGGCGTCGCGCTCAATCGCGCCGTGCGCCCCCTCGAGCGCCGGGTAGAGGTTCGCGAACACGCGAACCTGCCAGTCGCCCTCGACGGGGCTGGCGTAGAGCTCGGGCGGCGTCTGATCCTCGCTACCCGGCGCGAACGGGTCATCGCTCGTGTTGACGTGGCGCTCGGCCGGCCGGCCGATCGGTCGATCGGCGCGATTCGGCGCAATGATCGAGCGCAGGCCGCTCAGCGGATCGACCCGGAGCTCAGCCACCGATGTAGAAGTGGATGTCGTGCTCGAGCGAGCTGACCGACAGATAGGGGCCGAGGTGGAAGAAGACCTGCTTCCCGGCGCGGTCGTAGAAGTAGGTCACCGGCGCGTAGCCGGCGGTAGCCGCGCGGAGCGCCTGGTCGATCGTCTTTGAGCGGTCGTTGTAGCTCGGAAAGCTCAACGGGAACTTCGCCAGCCAGCTTGCACCCTGGCCGTCGTCGAAGTCGTCGCCGACGAACGCGACTTTGCGCCCGAAGCGCGGAGCGACGCGTTGGAAGATCGCGAACTCCTGGCGGCAGTCTGTGCACCACGACGCCCAGGTGTTGACGACCACGGGGTAGCCACGCAAGGCCTTGAGCTCGCGCTCGAACGCCTTAGCGCCCCCGCCGACGAGTTTGTTCTGCTCCGCAAATAGGTTCGCCAAGGGCGCCGGGGCGCCCTTGTAGTCACTCTGCAGCTGCGACTCGCTCAACGCTGAGTCCCGAGGAGCCGCCCCGCAGCCGCCCAAAGCGAGCGCAGCGAGCGCTGCGGCGGCAAGGGGCGCGACGATTCTGTGTCCCACGTGCGCTATCTTCCCTGATGTAACGCGGATGCCTGACAGGTTGGCTTCCACCGTGCCCGGCCAAACGCTGGCACGCCGAGTCGTTTCGATCGCAGCAGCGACGCCCCTCTTTTAAGTCAAGAGCCATCAATGGCGGAACAGACCGCAATGGCCGGTAAGGCCGGCCTTCCCAGCGATGCCGATATCGCTCGCGCCGAGAAGTTCACGCGCGAGCCCTACGTGCACCCCGGCGAGGACCCGGTGGTGGCGCTGGCGCCCGGAACGCCGCGCCGGCGTGCGCTCGATCAGGCACTCAGCGAGCTCGACGCCGGTCTGACGGTCCCCTCGCCCGCCTGGCGTCGCGACTTCTCGCTATTGCTGGGCCTCGAGCGCGTCCTCTCCGAGGATGAGCCCCGCCTCGCCGACAAGACTCTCCTCTCCGCCCACCAGGTCGACGCGCTCTCCGGCACGCTGACAGCCCTGCTAGCCGAGGCGCTCGCCCGCAACGCCAACGGCAACGGCTCAGCCACGCGCGACGTCCTTGCCGACGCGGCGATCCTCGGTAGTGATGACGAGGACGACGATGAGGATGAGGATGAGGACGACGCCGAGCTCGACGACCCCGCCGAGGACCCATCTGAGGCAACCGACCTCGACGAGGAGGAGTCCGCCGCCGACGACGACGACGACGAGGAGGACGACGAGGAGTTCGCCCGTGCTCCGGCCGATCTCGACGAGGACGACGAGGATGAGGACGATGTGACCGCCGAGCTCGAGGCTGAGCTTGACCGCGCTGAGGCGGAGGCCGCACTCGCGGGCTGGGACGAGGAGTCCGACGAGGCCGACGTCCCGCAGGACGACGAGCAGCTCGCCGAGCAGCCCGAGGATCCGAACGCCGCCAAGCGCTTCTGGTTCGAGCACGCGACCGGCGCCGGTAAGACAGTCGCCGCCCTCGGCTTCGTCGAGGCGTCGCGCACCGGCGGCGTGCTGATCCTGACCCACCGGCGCAACCTCGTCGATCAGTTCAACGGTGAGCTGCGCGACCGCGGCTACAAGAAGCGCATCACCCCGCCGCTACTCGGCACGGAGGACGGCCCGAACGGGCCGGTCACTGTCGAGACCTATCAGTGGTTCGTACGCAACGCGGGCAACATCTCGAATGCCTACGCGATCGTTATCTGCGACGAGGCGCACACCGCGCTGGGCGAGAAGACGAGCGCCGCGATCCGCGCCTGGACCGGTCCTGTGTTCATCGGCATGACCGCCACCGGCGCCCTGATCGCGCGCCACGTCACAGATCTCTTCCCGACCCAGACCTCGCGCTTCGACCTCGCCCAGGCGGCCCGGCGCGGGGTGATCTCCCCGCTTCGCTGCGTGCGGATCCCGCCCGGTCCCGGGGTGCGGACGATCGCGAAGGTACCGCTGCGCCGCGGTGAGATCGACACCGAGTTCGATCAGGAGATGCTCGCCGAGTTGCTCGACCAGCTGCCGTTCAACCTGGCGGTCGCGAATCTCTACAAGACGCGCTTCAACGGCGTCCCAGGCGTCGTCTACGCCGCCGGTGTGCGCCACGCCTACAACCTCGCCGAAGCATTCCGCAATGAGGGTCTGAAGGCGATGGCGGTCTCCGGCGAAACCCCGAAGCGCGAGCTCGCGACGATCCTTGCGCGCTACGAGCGCGGCGATATCGATGTCCTGATCAACGCCCAGCTGCTCGCCGAAGGCTGGAACTCGCCGCGCGCGACGGTTTGCATCCACCTCGCCCCGACAGCCTCCAAGCGGATCTATCAGCAGCGCGTCGGCCGGGTGACGCGCCGCCACCCCGGCAAGGAGGCAGGCCTCGTCGTCGACTTCGTCCACCCGGCGACAAAGCACGACGACCCTGTCGTGACCCTGCACTCGCTGCTCGACCGCGATGTGTACCGCGGCGGCGCGATAGTCGTCGGCCCTGTCCGCCGCGGTCGTGGCCGCCGCGTTCGTGTCGAGCGCCGCGTCCTGCCGGTCTGCGCCGAACCCGAGCGGCGCGCCGAGGTCTTCGAGCGCGAGCTCTGGCGGATCGCTGTCGAGCACCTCGACTACGGCGAGCAGCATGTCTGGGCGGCGCTTGCCGGCGCGCGCGTCCAGGCGAGCGGCTGGCGCCGCGCCCGCGCGATGCTGCACTTCGACCGCGAGGGCGAGCTTCGCCGCCGCTTCCTGATCACTGCAGTGCAACGCAACAAGAACCCGCAGCTGCGCCTCAAGGCGCTCGCGGAGATCGCTGTCGCGCGCGATCCCGATGCGTTCGACACGGCGATCGACATCATCGGAACCTGGAACCGTGAGGAGCGTCGCGAGGGCGCGAAGATCATGCTGCAGGCGATGGTCGATAAGCGGATCGGTCGTCGCGACCAGGCGAACGCCTGGATCTGGCGGATCGCGGAGTACACCCGCGAGGTGCACGAGGAGTACGCGGTCCAGCGCTGGCCCGAGACAAAGCGCCTGCTCGGCCTGCTCGTCAACTCATCCGGCGCCGCCCACGCGCGCAATGCGCGACGCCTGGTCCACGCTTCGCGCAAGCAGGATCGCCGCCTCGCCGCCGCCCTGCTTGCCGCTGCGCTAGCGCACACGCCCGAAGCCGAGGAGGTCCTGCGCGCGGCGCGCACGCGCATGGCGCGCAAGCCTCCCGCGCTCGCGCGCGAGCTGTCACGCAACTTCCCCAAGCGCCGGGGTCGCGGCAAGCGCCGCCGCCGCCGCGGGGCAGGCGGCGCTGGCAGCGATGTCGGCGAGCGCGCCGAGATCGTGCTGAACGGCAGCTTGGGGCACGACGGTCCGGCGATCGACGGGATCGAGTCTGCAATCCTCGCCGACGACCAGATCGGAGCGCTCGAGAGCGGCGCCGCCGCGGCGCTCGCCGACGACGAAGCCGCGACGCTCGACTAGCCTGCCAGCAGGCGGACCTCGCCCGCATCGAGCGCGCGCGTCACGGTGCCCGACTCGACGAGCAGCCGCCCGTCGTCGTCGACACCGCGGGCGATGCCTTCACCGCCGTCCCACGCGACGGCGCTCCCGAGCAGCGCGTCGCGCTCGCGCCAGGCGCCCAGCACCGCTGCCGTCGGCCGCGCGAGCCACAGCTCGAGCGCGGCGAGCAGCGCCGCCAGCCACGGCTCGATCTCGCGGCGCTCGAGCCCGAGTGTCCCGGCGCTGTCATGCAGCTCCGCAGGCAGATCCGCGAGAGCAACCGCGACGTTGACCCCGATGCCGAGAACGGCCCAGCGATCCTGCGGGCGCGCCTCAACGAGGATCCCGCAGACCTTCCGCTTGCCAAGCAGTACGTCGTTGGGCCATTTGAGCGTCGCGTCGGGCCCGACGACCTCGGCTGCGGCGACGCCGGCGGTCACAGAGACCAGCGGCGGTGGATCGCGCAGCACGAGCGAGCACAGCAGGGCGCTGCCGGCGGGAGCAACCCAGCGCCGCCCGCCACGCCCACGGCCCTCCCGTTGCTCAGCAGCCGTGACGAGCGTGCCGTGCGGCGCGCCGGCGATCGCCAGCGCCCGCGCATCGGTGTTGGTCGAGCCAGTGACGCGGTGGTGGACGCGAGGCAGGCCGAGGCTCATCGGCGCCGCACCCGCACGACATCGCCGACCGCAAGGCCGAGCCGCTCGGCGGCTGACCCGCCATTGAGCGCGATGGCGCGCGCGCCCCGTGAGTCGAGGTAGGCGACGAGCTCGCCCGCCGGTACATCGCCGAACGTGCTGCCCACCGCGACCTCGCTCTCACGACCGCCGGACTCGACAAGCAACGCGCTCGCCGAACCGAGATCGACATCCGCCAGCGCAACGTTTCCGTAGCCATCGATCGACAGCACCGGAACGATCAGCAGATCGCCATCGACCTCCGCCACCGGCAATTCCAAACCAACGAGCCCATCGCGCGCGATCTCCTGCCCCAGATCGGTGATCGGAACACCGGCCGCAAGCGCACCCGCGACCGGTGCAAACACGTCCCGGCCGGCAAAGGTCGCGCAGCCGGGCCGCAGCGCCTCCGGCCCCTCGCCGAGGTCATAGGCCGCGGCAATCCCGCCGAACAGCTCGGCACCTGCGAGCCCCAGCAAGCCGTTGTCGGGTCCGACGAGGAACCTCGGCCCCTGCGCCGTCTGCAGGGCGATCGCCCGTCGACTGCCTCCGACGCCCGGGTCGACGACGGCGAGATGGACCCCGGCGGGCATGTAGGGCAAGGCCGCTCGCAGTGCAAGCGCGCCGGCACGGATGTCGCCGAGCGCGATCCCATGTGTGATGTCGATGATTCGCGCTTGCGGGCAGCGGCTCGCGATAACCCCGTGACAGACGCCGACGAACTCGTCGCGGTAGCCGTAGTCGGAGAGGAACGTGATGACAGGCGAGCTCACGGCTGGCTGGTCGCGTCGGCGACGAGCGCCGTGACGAGACCGTCGATGTCGTGACGCTCGGCCTCGACGTGCGGCTCGAGGCCGCGCTCGCGCAGCGCCGCGCTGGTGATCGGGCCGATCGAGACAAGGCGCGCCTGCGGCCCAGGCGCCGCCTGGTCGAGCAGGAAGCGCACGGTTGATGCCGATGTGAACGTCACGTAGTCGGCGGCCGCGAGCGCGTCCGAGGTTGCAGCGTCGAGCACCTCGGCCACCGTGTCGTACAACGCGAGAACCTCGACCTCCGCTCCTCGCGCACGCAGACCGTCGACGAGCACGTCACGCGCATCGGCCGCCCTGGCGACCAGCGCGCGGCGCACGTCGACTCCCTCCAGCGCCTCCAGCAGACCCTCCGCAACGAACCGCTCGGGCACGAAGTCCGCGATGACCCCGTGCCCGAGCAGGGCGCTTGCAGTCCCGGAGCCGATCGCCGCCACGCGTACGCCGGCAAGCGCCCGAGCGTCCAGCCCCTGTTCCGCCAGACGCGCGAACAGAAGCTCGACCCCATTTGCGCTCGTCAGGCAGAGCATGTCGAACTCCGCGAGGGCCGGCACGGCGACGGTTCGCGCGACGATCCGAATCGCCGGTGCCTCCACGACCTGCGCCCCCAAGGCCCTCAGCCGACTCGACATCGAGCCGGCCTGCGCGCGGGCGCGTGTAACGACGACCGTGCGCGCGGCGAGGACGCCGCGTTCTCGCCACGCAAGTTGCTCGGCGAGGCCCGCGACGTCGCCGACGATCGTTATCGCAGGCGCGCGTACCGCCTCCGCGGCGGCCCGCTCGGCCAGCGTCTCGAGCGTCGCGATGACCGTGCGCTGTCCGGGCAGCGTGCCGCGCTCGACGATCGCCGCCGGCTGGCTCGGCGGACGTCCGGCGCCGATAAGACGCTGGGCCAGCCGTTCGAGCTGGCGCACGCCCATGTAGAAGACGAGTGTGCCTGGGAAGCGCGCGAGCGCCTCCCAGTCGATCGAGTGCTCGTCTTTGGTTGGGTCCTCGTGCGCGGTCACCAGCGCCACCGCGCTTGCCAGGCCGCGGTGGGTCACGGGGATGCCGGCGTAGGCGGCCGCGGCAACGCCGGCGGTGACACCCGGAACGACCTCGAACGCAATCCCTTCGGCCACGAGCGCGAGCGCCTCCTCGCCGCCGCGCCCGAACACGAACGGGTCACCGCCCTTCAGTCGCACGACTGTCTTGCCCTCGCGTGCGTGGGCGATCATCGCTCGCTCGATCTCCTCCTGCGCGACCGACGGGCCGCCGCCCTCCTTGCCGACGTAGCGAAGCTCGGCGCCGGGGCGCGCGCCGGCGAGCGCGTCAGCTGGGATCAGGCGGTCGTAGAGGATCACGTCGGCGCCGGCGACGAGTTCGAGCGCCCGCACGGTCATCAGCCCCGGATCCCCCGGCCCGGCGCCGACGAAGTAGACGCGCCCAGCGCTCACGCGAGGATCTCCTCGGCGCCGACGCAGCGCAGCCGCTCAGCCAGCGCTTCGCCGAGCGCTACGGGGTCGTTGCCGCTCAGCGCGTCGCGCAACCACGACGACCCGTCGGCTCGGCCAACGAACGCGCGCAGCTCGAGCAGGCCATCGGCGAGGACCGCGGCGTGGGCGCCGATCGGGGTGTGGCAGTCGGCCTCGAGCGCCCGCGCGAGCGCCCGTTCGGCGCTCAGGGCGCGCTCGGTGGCGCCGTCGCGCAGCCCGGCGATCGCCTCGCCGACCCGCGCGTCCCCTTTGCGCGCCTCGATCGCGAGGACCCCCTGCCCGACAGCGGGGACGAGCTCGTCGAGCACCGCGGCGCCGCCTCGGCCGAGTCGATCGAGGCCGGCCTGTGCCAGCACGACTGCATCGAGCTCGCCGATTCGGGCAAGGCGCGTGTCGACGTTGCCGGCGATCGCGACGATTTCGAGGTCGTCGCGCAGCGCCCGCAGCTGGGCAGCGCGGCGCAGGCTGCTCGTCCCGACGCGGGCTCCAGGTGCTAGCGCTGCCAGCGACTTCGCGCCGCACAGCGCGTCGCGCGGGTCCGCGCGGACTGGTGCCCCGGCGATTTCGAGCCCGTCGGCCAGCTCGCCCGGAAGGTCCTTCGCAGAGTGGACGGCGAGATCGACCGTGCCGGCGCTGAGCGCGTCCTCGATCCTGTCGACCCAGCGCCGCTTGTCCTCGCCGCCGCCGCTGTCGCCACTCGTCGTCAGCTGCACGAGCTCGACGTCGTGGCCGATCGCCGCAGCGACGAGCCCGGCCTGCACGAGGGCCAGGGGGCTAGCGCGCGTGCCGAGTCTGAGCGGGCGCGGTCGCCCGCTCACGCGCCACGATCGCGCCGCAGCGGGCGCACGTCGGCGTCGTCCGCGGAGGCGGTCTCGCCGGCGCGCGGCAGCGCGAACAGCTCGCGCAGGAGCTCGATCGAACCGTGGCCGTGGCCCGGATCGAGCGCCTTCAGTCGCACAGTTGGCTCGTGCAGCAGTCGCGCGGCGATTGCGCGAGCCAGCGCGTCGATCCGCTCGAGATCGCCCGCCGAGGCCGATTCCCAGCGCCCTGCATTGTCGGCGAGCACCCGCTCGACGATCTCATCGCCACGCGAGCGCAGCGCCGCGATCGTCGGGCGCACGTCGAGCTGACCGAGCCAGGCGGCGAAGCGCTCGATCTCCTCGGCGATCACCGCCTCGGCCCGCGGCAGCTCGGCCACGCGGCTCGAGAGGTTGCGGGCAACGACCGCCTGGAGGTCGTCGATGTCGCGCAGCGTCACGCCCGCGATGCCGGCGCAGGCCGGTTCGATGTCGCGCGGCACTGCCATGTCGATCAGTAGCAGCGGCCGCCCTTTGCGCTCGCCGATCACGACCTCGAGTTCCTCGAAGCCGACGATTGGATGCGGTGAGGAGGTCGAGGCCAGCACGATGTCAGCAGCTGTCAGTTGCTCCGGTAGATGGTCGAGGCCGACGACCTCGCCACCGAAGCGATCGGCGACGGAGCGCGCGCGATCGGCGTGGCGATTGGCGACAAAGATCGTGCGCACGCCGCGCTCGGCGAGCGCCTGGGCGGTCAGCTCGCTCGTCTCACCGGCGCCGATGATCACGACGTGGCGCCCGGCGAGCTCGCCGAGCAGCGTTGCCGCGAGGTCGACCGCGACCGAGGAGAGGCTGACGTGGCTGTCGGCGAGCGCGGTCTCGTTGCGCACGCGTTTGCCCGCATGCAACGCCGCACTGAAGAGCCTGTTTGTGAGCGGCCCTGTCGTGCCTGAGGCGAGCGCGGCTTCGTAGGCGCGCTTGACCTGCCCCTGCACCTCGTGCTCGCCGAGGATCATCGAGTCGAGGCCGGCGGTCACGCGGAACAGCTGGCGCGCCGCATCGCAGTTGCGCGGCGAATAGCTCAGCTCGGCAAGCTCGGTCGGCCGGATTCCGGCGTGACGCGCCAGTCCCGCGAGCGCCACGCCCTCGGCTGCAACCGGATCCTCGGCGACGAGGTAGAGCTCGGTCCGGTTGCAGGTCGAGATCACGACCGCCTCGGCGACATCGGGATCGGCGCAGAGCCCTGCAGTGAAGCGCAGCGCCTGCTGGGTCCCCAGCGCCGCGCGCTCGCGCAGCGCGACGGGGACCGCCTTGTAGGAGATGCCGAGGCAGAGCAGGTCGCCGTGGCGCGATCCGGTGTCGCTCATTCCTCGCCCTCGGAGCGCCGGCGCTCGACAGTTTCGGTCAGCTCGCGCAGCGCCCGCTCGCTGCGCGTGAGCTTCGTCGCCATGATCGCGACGTAGAGCAGGATGATCGCCAAGAAGGCGATGTAGGCGCCGGCGACGTAGGGGCCGGCGGTGTGGAGCGGCAGCGACGCCATCAGCATCAGCCGGCGCTCCCGACCTGGGTCAGCGAGGGCGCGGCGCTGCGGCGGGACGGCGCGTCGTCGGCCTCCTCGCCGAGGAGGCGGCGCAGGTGGCGGATCTGGGCGGCGACGTGCTTGGCGGTCATCTCGAAGCGCCACAGGGTGATCCACAGCAGCGTCGTGCTGATCAGCGCGAGATAGAAGACGACCTGCATCCGGCCGGGCAGATTGCCGCTGATGTTGTCGAGCGTTCGCGGGTGGACATAGGCTGGAGAGAGCCGCACGATCGCGAAGCAGATCGGCACGAAGACGCCGGCGGTGACCGCGAAGACCGAGGCGTAGCGGGCCTGGCGCTCGGGGTCGTCGATCGCGAATCGCAGCGGCTGGTAGGTCGCGTAGAGCAGCATGATCAGCAGGAACGAGACGAGCGTTGGCTCCTGCCAGACCCACCAATGCCCCCAGGCGCCACGGGCCCAGATCGAGCCGCTGATCAGCACGCAGACGCCGAAGATCAGCGAGATGTGGATCGCTACGTAGGAGCGCATGTCCCAGCGCGGGTCGCGCGTACGCAGGTGGGCGACCGCCATCAGGCCGCCGGCAATGAAGCCGCCGAGCGTGATGATCGCAAGCGGCACGTGAAGATAGAAGATCTTCTGCAGGAAGCCGAGGTAGGCGTCGTTGGGCGCCCAGTAGAAGACGCCGGCGAGCGTCAGCGCAACCGACACGGCGGTGATGAGCGAGAGGGGCCTCAGCCCCTTGCTGTACATCGGATCAGTCCTCCAGGAGGAAGTCGAAGAGGGCGAAGGCGATCAACCCGAAGAGCGCATCATAGAGCGCAAGAACCAATGGCCACCGCGCCGCCACGGCGCCCGCGTGCGGGTAATCGAACAGCGGCGCGGTCCAGCCGGCGACACACAGAAGGACCGGTACCAGCAGCGGCAGCGACATCAGCGGGCCCAGCAGGTCGCGCGCGTGGGTTCGCACCGCGAGCGCGCCGACGAGCGCGCCGATCACCGCGACGCCAAGGTCGCCGAGCGCGAGCGGCCCGAGCAGTCCCGGCAATGCCTGCGACAGTGATGGCTCGAGCAGCAGCAGCGCGAACGCCGGCACGACGACGAGCTCGACGAGCGCCATGTAGGCGAGCAGCACCACGAGCTTTGCGCAGAGCAGGGTGCTCCGCGAGGCCGGCGACATCAGGAACGCGTCGAAGCCGCCCTGCTCGGCGTCGGCGACATAGATCCGGTTGATCGCCAGCAGCGCCGCGAACAGCAGCGTGACCCAGAGCACGCCACTTGCGAGATCGCCGCTCAACTGATCGCGGTTGAGGCCGAAGTGGAACAGCACGAGCGAGGTGACAGAGAACAGGCACATCGCGGGGAGCGACTCGAAGGTCCGCAGCTCGAGTCGCAGCTGCGCGCGGACGAGGGCGAGCACGACGCTCGTGCTGTGTGGCCGATTCATCGGTAGAGCTGCGCCACGGTGTCGTCACTCAGCTCCGACGGCCGCGCGACGAACGCCGCGCGGCCGCGCACGAGGCCAAGCACGATGTCGGCCTCGGCGAGCGCGCTTGCCGGATCGTGGCTGACCAGTACTCGCGTCTTGCCCGAGCTGCGGCCGATCAGCGGCTCGACAATCTCGCGGGCTGCTGGGTCGAGGTTTGCGAACGGCTCGTCGAGCAGCAGCAGCTCGGGCTCGTGCAACAGCGCTCTGCAGATCGCCGCGCGCTGGAGCAGGCCACGCGAAAGCGTTCGCAGCGGCTCGTCGGCGCGGCGCGACAGTCCAACCGCCTCGAGCAGCTCCGCGGCCCGCCCGGGCGCCGTAGCGTGGAGCTTCGAATGCAGCCGCAGATTCTCGCGTGCGGTCAGGTCGCGGTAGAGCAGCGGCTCGTGGCCGAGCAGGCCGATCCGCCCGCGCACCGCCCAGCCCTCGTCGGGCAGGCGCTTGCCGAGCAGCGTGACCTCGCCGGCGTGCGGGCGCAGGAGCGTCGCGAGCAGCCGTAGCAGCGTCGTCTTGCCGGCGCCGTTGGAACCAAGCACCGACAGCGTCATCCCTGCCTCGAGGCTCAATGTCACATCGGAAAGGGCCGTCCGTTCGCCGTAGCGCCGCGTTACGCTGCGAAGCTCGAGCGCGCTCACGCGACGGTCGAGCGGAGCGATGGGTTCGCGCTGGCGGTCATCGAAGGAGGATCGGCGGCAGTGCCTCCGGGAGCCGCCAACATACTCGCGCGGAGGCGCCTGTGTGTCGCGTCGCGTCGCCGGCGGCGAACGCTAGGATGCAGCCACCCGAGCAGAAAGGGCGCTAGCCGGCATGTCGCACCCAACCTGGAGCAGCTGGACGATCGACCCCGGCCTGATCGCGTTGCTGCTCGCCGCCGGCTGGCTCTACAGCCGCGCTTTCGGTCGCGCCAAGCGCCTTTCCGGTCACCGTGGGCCCGGCGTGAGCCACTGGCTGCCATATGCCTCGGGGCTGTTGATCATCGCGATCGCGCTGATGTCGCCACTCGATGCGATCGGCGACCGCTACCTGCTCTCGGCGCACATGCTCCAGCACATCCTTCTGTCGGACGTCGCGCCGGCGCTGCTGGTCCTCGGCCTACGCGCGCCGGTGCTGCCGCTGGGCCTCGGCAAGAGCGGCCTGCGCCTGATCGCCCCCGGCGGCCGCCTCGGCAAGCTGATCGCGATCGCCACGAAGCCATGGGTCGCGCTGCCGCTGTGGGCGATCGCGACCTGGGTCTGGGCGATCCCCGCGGTCTTCGACTATTCGGCCGGGCACACGCTCGTTCACGGTATCGAGCACGCGACGCTTTTCTACACGGGCCTTGCGATGTGGTGGCTGATCATCGACCCGCTCCCCTCGGCCCGCCGCTCGCCCGGCCCGCGGCGGCTCGTCTACCTCGGGTTCACGCGCGGCGCGAGCGCGATCATCTGCGTGCCGCTGACCTGGATCACAACGACCGTCTACCCGCGTTACGCGGATGCGCCGCATGTCTACGGGATCAGCGCGATCACCGACCAGCACCTCGCCGGCGCCGGGATGTGCTTCCTCGAGTTCTTCATCTTCGGGATTGCGATGGCGGCCGTATTCCTGAACTTCCTCAATCGCGACGAGCAGCTCGCTGCGGTCAGCGACCGCCTCAGCGGCCGGCTTCCCGCGCGCTGAGGCGGGCCACCGCAGCAGCCCGCCCCGCGGTCGCTGCTACCGGCGGTAGGAGCCGCCGCCCGACTTTGAGGTCCCCTTGATGACGGACCCGTTGGCGCTCAGCGCGTACCACCAGCCGCCGTCGACGTCCTGCGCCTCCCCGTTCACCTGACCGGCGGCGGTGTCGGCGATGTACTGATACAGCGGATGACCGTTGTAGGTGACCTGCTCAACGCCGCCACCGCGGCTGATCGTGCCCAGCTCGCTCTTCTTCGCCGAGCCCTTTGCGGCGGCTGCGCCCTTGGTCGTGAGCGGCGTCCAGTTCTGGGCGCAGGCGCCAGTGCAGTTCGACTTCGTCTTGCTGTCGGCGGTGAACATGTACAGGGTGTGCCCGTTGGCGGCAACGAGCACGGTTCCCAGCGAAGTGCCGCGTGTCGCCACGGTTGCGGCAGAGGCCCCGAGCGCCGTGGTCGCTCCAAGTCCGAGGCCCGCAACCGCGATCAGTGCGGCGAGCTTTTTCATCGATCGCTCCAGAGGTAGAGGTTTGCCTTCCCCTCCAAGGACGCCGCGACCGGCGATTCCTTCCCTCTAGCGCGGCTTTGCCTCGCCGAAGCGCTCGAGCCCGTCGTCGGGCAGTGGCTCCCAGGCCGCGGCGTAGTTGACGAACGCGCGGAAGCTTGGGCGGACACCGGGATCGCCGTCGAACGCCGCGAGCCGGATGCTCATCTGCGAGCCGTCGGCGTTGCGGCTGAACAGGTGCGCGCCGCAGGCGCTGCAGAAGCACTTCTCGAAGCCGCCATCGGGGTGGCGCCAACCCGTGATCAGCTCCTCACCGGCGAGCAGGCGGAACGTGGCGCCGTCGATCCGTGCCTGGGCCGAGGCGCCGGTGCCGGTGCGTCGCTGGCAGCGCGTGCAGTGGCAGTAACCGGCGAGTCGGGGTGGCTCGCTCAGCGCGAAGCGCACTCCGCCGCACAGGCATCGACCGCTCAGTGAGGGCTCAGACATCGTTTGATTGTTCCATGCTGGCCGCCCACTCCGGCGGGTCGCGGAGACCCCAGACCGCCATCTTGTCAGTGCGGCCGCGGACCTCGAAGTCGTCCACGAACACGAGGTCCGCGGGCGCCTCGCGCATCCGCTCGCGGGTGCTGCCGGCGACGAACACCATGTAGGGCGTTCCCTTCGTCATTCCCTCGAGCCGCGAGGCCGTGTTGGTCGTGTCGCCGAGCGTGGTGTATTCGACACGCATCTCCGAGCCGACGTTGCCACACATCACCGGGCCGCTGTTGAGACCGATCCCCATGCGAAAGCCCGACACATGCCCCTGCTCGTGCAGCCAGGCATTGAATCGCTGCAGCCGCGGCCCGAACATCTCGCGCGCGGCAGACAGCGCCCGATCGGCATGGTCCGGCTGGTCGAGGGGTGCCCCGAACGCGGCCATGATCCCGTCACCCATGTAGGCGATCAGGGTGCCGCCGGCCGCGAGGATCGCCTCGGTCATCTCGTTCAGGTAGTAGTTGACGGCGTCGATCACCTTCGTCGGCGGCTGGTGCTCTGAGAAGCTGGTGAAGCCACGCAGGTCGCTGAACATCACCGTGCAGTCGCGCTCCTCGCCGCCGAGCCGCAGGTTCTCGTCGGTCCGCGCGAGCACCTGATTGACGACGTCCGCCGGCACGAAGCGCGAGAAGATCTGATGCACGCGCTGGCGCTCGAACGCCTCGCCGATGTAGACGACGGCGAGCGTCCCGATCGTCGCGAGAACCAGTGCGGCGAGCGGGTAGGTGTAGGCGACGATCGTGCCGCTGTCGAACGCGAGCTGTGCGGCGAGCGTGAATGCCAGCGCCAGCGCCAGCGCCACCAGGAGCGAGCGCAGCACCGTCAGCCGGAGCGTGGCGAGAGGGATCACGCCGGCGAACAGCACGATCAGCGCGAGGTTGATCCAGCCGGGACTGTCGCGCAGCGGAATTCCGGCGAGCACCGTGGCGGCAGCGTCGGCCTGGATCTCGGGCCCGTCCATATAGCTGCTGCCAGAGGTCGGCGTCTCGTGGTAGTCCTGGAGGATCGGAGAGTCGGCGCCGACAAGGACGATCTTTCCGCGCACCAGCGCCGGATTGAAGTGGCCGTCATAGACCTTGTAGAACGAGATTCCCGGCACGGTGCCCGGGGGACCCGCGTAATCGATTGGCACTCGGCTGTACTTCCCGCCGAAGATCGAGGCTGAAACGGCGCGGCCTGCGTACTTGCTGGCGACCGCTACGGCGAACGTCGGGAAGTCGTTCTGGAACTCGTACTGCATGTCGCGCACCACGCCCGCCCGATCACCCTGGACCACGGAGTCGGCTGCGACGGCCCCGGCGGGGCCGAGCACCGAATCGCCGCCGAGGACGTCTGTATTTCCATCAGACCCGGCAGCCGTCGTCGCGAGCACCATGTCGTGTGCGTGGCCGACGGCAGTGATCAGTGCGTCGTCGTCGGCCGGGTCGGTCGGGTGATCAAACGCGACGTCGAACGCGATCACCTTCGCTCCGGCCCGCGCGAGGTTGTCGATCACCCTCGCGTGGTAGCGGCGGGGCCAGGGCCAGTTCGACGGGACGCGCGGGCGCTTGTTGCCGAACCAGTCGAAGCTGCTCTGATCGATCTCCACGATCACGAAATCCTTCACCAGCGAGCGATCCGTGCCCCGGATCGAGAACCGCGTGTTGATCGACAGCGACTCGAGGCCGTAGAGCGTGCTCGCCGCGTAGGCGGCGATTCCGAGTGCGCCCGCGAGCAGCGCGACGCCAATCAGGAGCACGCGCTTGCGTCTGCGCCAGACGCGCCGTCCCACGGATCAGGCCGACCGGCGCAGGCGAGCAAGCAGGGGCACGGCTCGATGCTAACGTCGAGCGCAGTCTTGACACCGGCTGGTCGGGTGGGCGGGGGTACGAGCCCGGGTCTCCAAGCGCTGTTGGTGAACGCCGCTCGGGCGCGCGCGTCGCGTCTCGCGACCGAGGGTCCTACTGCACATATCTCACCATTGTGATATCTGCGGCTCAGCGTCTACACTGCCGATCCGTGTCACGGTGGAGACGGCGACCCGAGATCGACGAACGACCTGCTCGCCGGGCGCAATCGGTGGTGCGCGCAAAGCTCGTGTCCCTTGTTGGCGCTGGGGTTTCACTGGCGCTGGTGGGCGGCGCTCTGACGCAAACCTCCGCAGGACCGGCCAGCGCCGCTGCTATCCCGGCCTATGGCGCCACGGTGTCGTGTCCCCTCGGCATGAGCAATCCGACTTACTGCCCTAGCACTACCTCCACGTCTCCCAGTCAGCTGTCGATACCGGTCTTCGACAACAGCGCGAACGTGGCACCGGTGGGGGGCTCGGTCCTCGTCGAGCTTCCGGGTACCAACAGCTTCGTTGTGATCACGGGCGGCGAGACGATTCCGTTGGGGTCAATCATCGATGCCACACACGGCAAGGTCCAGATCACGGTCTCGCTGCCTGATGGCGGGACCGAGACGGGCGAGTTCTACGACGGCGAGTTCGTATTCACACAGGATTCGAGCGGTCGGGTGTTCTTGACGTTGACCGGTGGCAGCTTCGCGGGCTGCCCGACCTCTGCCACGTCGACGACGCACGGACAGCGCTTCGACGCCGCCTCCGCGAAGAAGAAGCCGACGACTGTCGTTCGTGAGCTGTGGGGCAATGCCCACGGTGAGTTCAGCACCAAGGGCCGCTACGGCTCCGCGGCCGTGTCGGGCACGATCTGGATGACGCAGGATCGCTGCGAAGGCACCTACTTCAAGGTCACGAAGGACACGATCGTCGTCACCGCATTCGCGCTCCCGCACAAGCATCACCATCTCAAGCAGGGCCAGCACTTCCTCGTCTTCGCGCCTGGGTTCTGAGCGCAGCTCGAGCGCGTCACAGGGGAGTTAGCGTCCGGGGTAGGGCGCGTCGACACTCCAGCCGGCCGGCATCTGCACTTCTTGCTGACGCGCGGCAAGTCAAATCTCTCACCAGGCACCTTGCATTGCCGGGGCTATCCTCCAGCGCTCGGCTGCGATGTGAGCCGGAGGAACGTTGGCAAGGAACGCCATTTTGTGGAGCAGCCGTCTCACCCTGATAGCGCTGGCATCGCTTGCGTTGCTGGTCCTCGTCCCGCACGAGGCCGCGGCCGCAACGACCGGCGGCCTATACGTGACCGAGAGCGCCTCCGGTGACAGCACCAACGTCGAGTCCTTTCAGATTGGCAGCCTCGACAACGAGCTGCAGGGTCCGCTTGGCGTAGGCGTCCCCAATGACGAGCCCTACGGCCTGGCGATCACGCCAAATGACCGCTACCTCTACGTCACCAATGCCAACAGCGCGAGCACGATCTCTGAGTACTCCGTAGATCCCTCGAGCGGGAGTCTGGAGCCACTGGCGCCGGCCGCTGCGAGGGTTGACCCCGCGAGCGGGGCGAATCCGTCGAGCATCGCCGTCGATCCGACTGGCAGCTGGGCCTTCACCGCAAACCCCGGCAGCCAATCCGTCACCTCGCTGCGGATCAACCCGACCAACGGCGTGCTGACGCCGGTGCAGGAATACGTCTCGAACTCTGAGCTGACGCTCGAGGAGCCGACCGGCGTGGCGGTCGATCCGAGTGGGCGCTACCTCTATGTGACCGACGAGACGTCCGGAAACGTCGACGAGTTCTCGATCAACCTGACCACGGGCGCGCTGACTCCGCTCGGGTCGGGCGAGGGAGGGGGACCGTCGGTCTCGATGCCCGAAACCGAGGGGCAGGTCGCACCAGGGCCAGCCCGGATCACGACGGCCACGATCGGCGGCAACGAGTACGCGTTTGTCACCGACGCCAACAATGATGAGGTGGTCGAGTTCACCATCGATTCCTCGAGCGGGGCCCTGTCAGAGGCCGGATGGGCGAACCCCTCCGAGGCCTACCTCCCCACCGGCACGGCGCCGACCGGCGACGATCCGCTCGGCCTCAGCGTGGACAGCGCTAACGAATCGCTCTACGTGGGCGCGAGCAGCGTCGACTACTACACGATCGATCCGACCACCGGCGCTCTGGGCGCACCGACATTCTTCGGCGATCCCGGCACCGCCTCCGGTGTGGCGATCGCACCCGACGGCAAGGAGCTCTATGCCGGCAACGACGGCGCCGACGACGATTTCATCACGCTCTACACGGTCGCCGGCGACGGCACGCTGACGCTTGACGAGTCGGGCGGCGAGGACCAGGTGCCGACCGCCTACGAGCCGGCGACGCCGCTCGCAGCCGCGCTGCCGACCGCGCCGAGCCCGCCCGCGACGGCGCCCGCAGGGACGCTTGCCCAGCTGCCTTATCCCAACGACTGCATCACAAGCGACTTTGACGGCTCCACCAGCCTGATGCTGGGCTGCAACTACCAGGGCGCGCCGCCGCCAGCGAACTCGATGCTCGACAGCTACCAGCCGATCGTGAGTCCTGACGGACACTATGCCTACGTCGTCTCGCCCGGCGGCGACCTCGACGAATTCTCACGCGACCCGAGCAACGGTGCGCTCGCCTACATCGGCTGCGTGAGCGCCAACAGCGACTGCGGCGCCGGCTACGACGATCTGGCCGGTGCCAACGGTCCGCAGGAGATGGCGATCAGCCCCGATGGAACGAGCGCCTATGCCGTGACCACGGACAACGGCGAGGGTGCGCTCGTCGAGTTCACCCGCGACCCAAGCACAGGGCTGCTGACCTGGCAGGGATGCTTTAGCCAAACCGACACCGCCTGCACACACTCCGTCGGCCTCGCCAACCCTTACGGCGTCACCGTGAGCCCGGACGGAGAGAACGTCTACGCGACGTCGAACGATCCGAACTACCCAACCGCGGCGGACGATGACTCCTCTGTCATCGAGTTCTCTCGCAACGCCGCCTCGGGCGCACTGAGTCCAGTCGCTGGCAACGACTGCATCACGACAAACAGCGCGAACCCGGGCAACTGTCAGGTCGTCGCGCCAGCGAGCGACTCGGGCGACCTGCTCTATCCGCTGACCGTCCACGTGAGCCCAGATGGGAACAACGTCTACGTGGCCGCGGGCGGCACAGGAGGCGCTGGCGGTGACATATCCGAGTTTGCGCGCAATCCGGCCACGGGCGCCCTCTCGTTCATTCCCGCCAGCACCTGCATCACCACTGGGAGCGCAAATTATCCGAACTGCACCACCACCAATGGGATCGGCTTCGACGGCGGAACCGAGGACCTGACGATCAGTCCCGACGGGCTGAACGTCTACGCCAACGCGTTCGCTGACAACGGCGTCATCGAGCTGAGGCGCGACCCGGCAACCGGCGTGTTGACGCAACTTGCGGCTCCAAACGCCTGCATTGCTGAGGAAACGAGCCCAGCCGGGTCGCCGTCGTGCACGCAGCCCGCTTATCCCCAGCAGTTCGGTACCGGTGGAGCGCTGGGCGTGGCGATAAGCCCCGACGGTCTGAGCGTCTACGTCTCCGGGGCCGGCGACAACGCTGTCGCGAGCTTCAGTCGCGACCCTTCGACAGGTGCGCTGACGCCGCTGGCGCTGCCGTTCGGCTGCATCTCGGGCGCGCCGGAGTACGTTGCCGGGACCTGCCCGAACTTCAACACGAACGGTCTCTACAGCCCGCGCCGCCTGATCGTCAGCCCCGACGGCGCGAACGTCTATGTCGCGGACCAAACCGGCGTCGAGGGCGTCGGCGGCGACGGCATCGTCGAGCTCGCGCGCACCGCTCCGACGGCAGACCTTGGCGTCAGCGTGTCCTCGCCAGCAGCGGCCGTCTACGGCAGCCAGTTCAGTTACACGATCACCGCGACAAATAACGGGCCGTCGGCCGAATATCAGCCACTCGTGGCCAACGCCCTCCCGCCTGGCGTGTCCTACGTAGCCTCGACAACGTCTCAGGGAACCTGCACGGGAACGACGATGCTCAGTTGCAACATCGGCTGGATGACGAACGGGGAGACCGTCACGATCACGGTGACCGTCACTGCGACCGCGACCGGTCAGGCAACCGACGGTGCGACGACCTCGCCGACCGGTGATGTCGTCGATCCGAATGACGCCAACAACACCGCCACGCACTCGACGACGATCGCTCCCGCGCCCCTGACCGCCGACGTCGCTGGCGCCGAGACCTACGGCGGCGTGCCGAGCTTCCTGGTCGATGGCTATTCCGGACTCGTCAACGGGGATGGCACGGGTGTCGTATCAGGCGCCCTCAGCGGCTGCCAGACCAGTGCTGTCAACGACGGGGTCGGTGACCACAGCGGCACGATCTCTGGCTGCGGCGGCCTGGCAGCGACCAACTACACGATCAGCTACGGCGACAACGGGTTCACGATCACACCGGCTCCGCTGACGATCACAGCGTCGAGCGGGTCGATGACCGCCGGCGGGGTGGTGCCGGCGGTTACGCCGAGTTACAGCGGCTTTGTGAACGGTGACGGCCCCGCGAGCCTAACGACAGCACCGGCCTGCACGACGACGGCGACACCAACCAGCGCCCCGGGGAGCGTGCAGACGACGAGCTGCTCGGGCGCCGCGGATCCGAACTATGCGATCAGCTACGGCGCCGGCGCGATGACCGTGGAGTCGGCGCCCACCACGCAGCCCGGCCCGGCGCCGACGCCGATACCCACGCCCACGCTGACACCCCCGGTGCCTCCCGCAGGGGAGTCGCAGTCGGTTCCTCCGCCCGTGCTCGATTCGTCGATCGACGCGGTGACCCTCACCGGTTCCGTCTTCGTCAAGCTTCCCGGAACGAACACGTTCGTGCGGCTGTCGAGCCTGCGAAGCATCCCGATGGGCTCCGTGATCAACGCGACGCACGGCACCGTCCAGATCACGGTTGCGCTGCCGAACGGGACGATCGAAACCGGCGACTTCTACGACGGCGAGTTCATCGTCACCCAGAACTCGAGCGGGCGTGTGTTCGAGACGCTGACCGGTGGCAGCTTCGTCGGCTGCCCGACCGCTGCCTCGAAGACGATCCACGCACAGCGCTTTGAAGCCGCCAGCGCGAAGAAGAAGCGAGCAACTGTCGTTCGGGAGCTGTGGGGCAGCGCGCACGGTGACTTCACGACAAAGGGGCGCTACGGTGCCGCGGCCGTGTCGGGCACGATCTGGCTCACCCAGGACCGCTGCGAAGGCACGTATTTCAACGTGACGAAGGACACGATCGTCGTCACCGCCTTCGCGTCTCCCCACAGGCATCACCATCTCAAGCAGGGTCAGAGCTTTGTGATCTTCGCGCCCGGCTTTTAGTCGCCGCGCCCGGAGCTGCAGCTCTGGCGGGACGCCTATCGAAAGCCCGTGTCTGCGCGCGTCACGCGAAGCTCGTGCAGCACCACTGCGGCCGCGCGTGCGCCGCACATGCCGTGCACGCCGCCACCGGGCGGCGTCGCGGCCGAGCAGAAGTAAAGGCCACGCACTGGCGTTCGATAGGAACGGACCGCGATCGTTGGCCTGAAGACTGTCTGCCGTAGACCGGTGCTGCCTGCCGCGATGTCGCCACCGACATAGTTGGGGTTGTAGGCCTCGACCTGCGCCGGCGACGAGCTGGTTCGCGCCAGGATCAGGTCGCGGAAGCCGGGCGCGAAGCGCTCGATCTGCGCCTCGATCCGCTCGGTCATGTCCACTGTCGAGCCGTTTGGGACGTGGCAGTAGGCCCACAGCGTGTGGTGGCCTTCCGGTGCGCGCGTCGGATCTGCGACTGACGCCTGAACGACGATGCAGAACGGCTGCTCGGAGATCCGCCCGGCGGCGACCTCCGCTTCGCTGCGCGCGACCTCCTCGAAGGTCCCGCCGACATGAACCGTCGCGGTCGCGCGGCATGTTTCCGCCGTCCATGGCACAGGGCCCGAGAGTGCCCAGTCGACCTTGAAGATGCCCGGGCCGTAGCGGTAGCGGGCCAGCGCGCGTCGGTAGCGTGCGGGCAGCCGCCCATCGTCGATCGCGAGCAGTTGGCGTGGTGTTAGATCGAGCAGGATCGCCCGTGCGCTGGGCAGCTGGCCGAGGCTTTCGATCGACTGGCCGGTGTGGAGCTTGCCGCCGTGCGCCTTGAGCTCGGCGATCAGCGCATCGGCGATCCCGGAGCTCCCGCCCTCGACGACCGGCCAGCCGACCGAATGCGCGAGAATCGTCATCACGAGGCCGAAGCCGCCGCTTAGCGGCGCGCTGAGCGGCTGGATTGCGTGCGCCGCGCAGCCCGCGAATGCGGCGCGCGCCTCAGGCGTCTCGAAGCGCGCGGTGAGCATTCTTGCCGACTGGATGCCGAGGACCCCGAAACGTGCCATCGCCACCGGCGGCGGCGGCAGCGGCCGGACAGGCCCGAGCGCCGCGGGAATGATCTCTGCGGCGTGCTTGACCAGCGGCGCGAAAAGGCGCCTGTACGCCTTCGAATCCTCGCCGAGCTCGGCCGCTGTGTCGTCGACCGATCCGAATACGGCGGCTGCGCCGCCGCCGTCGAGCGGGTGGGCGAACGCGATCTCCGGAGTGCGCAGGTGAATCTGTGCGGCCCCGAAGGTCTTGAAGAACGGCGAGGCGGCCGCGAGAGGGTGGACGGTTGAGCAGACATCGTGCGCGTAGCCCGGGAGCGTCAGCTCCGCCGTCCGACATCCGCCGCCCGGCATTTCGGCGCCCTCGAAGACCTCTACCCCGAGCCCGGCTCGCGCGAGCGTCACCGCAGCCGCGAGCCCGTTGGGCCCCGAGCCGACGATTACCGCGTCGGGCGTGCTCTCGCTCAAAGCTCCATCACGTTACCCTGCGCTGCGACGACTGCACCGCGCAGGCGCTTCCCGAGTGCGTCGAGCTCGTCGTCGGTTCGCTCCGGGGCGTGGTGGAAGAGGACAGCAACGCGCGCCCCCGCGCGAGCCGCGAGACCGACGGCGTAGTCGGCTGCGGCGTGGCCGTACTGCGCGAGCGCCGCCAGCTCCTCGGGTTCCAGCGTTGCGTCGTGGATCAGCGCGTCGGCACCGCTCGCGAGCTCGAGCGCCGCAGGATGGTAGGCGCCCCAGCCGTCTTCACCCTCGCCGAGCGCCGTCGGCGAGTGGTCGGGCATGTAGGTCAGCACAGAGTGGTCGTCGCTGATCCGGTAGCCGTAGGTCCGTCCGCCGCGATGTGGGATCTCTCTCGCGAGGACCTCGAAGCCCTCGAATTCGTAGCTGCCCGGCTCGAGCGCCTCGAAGCTCCAACTGCCGGGCAGCTCACGCGGGGTCACGGGGAAATGCGGCGGCGACATCGCGCGCTCCAGCAGTTGCTCTGCCGGCGGGGCGCCGACTTCGACCGGCTTCGGCAGGCGCAGCGCCACGCGTGCATCCTCACGAACGGCGCCGGCGAAGAATGGCAGTCCGCTGAAATGGTCCCAATGGAGGTGGCTGTAGAGGATCGTCCCGGCGAACGCCGCGCCGCCGAGTAACGCGCTCACAGTGCGCACGCCCGTGCCGGTGTCGAGGATCAGCGTCGGCCGGTCGGCCCCGTCGTGGGCGAGTGCGACGCACGCGGTGTGCCCGCCGTAGCGGACGTAATCGGCCCCGGGTGCGGGGGTCGATCCCCGCACGCCGCAGAAATGCACTCGCACGTGGCGTCAGACCCGTTCGGCGGTTTCTTCTCTGCGGTGCCCGGTGGCGAGCTCTTCGAGCGCCGAGCGCTCGAGCTGCCCGGCTTGGACTGCAGCGATCCGGCACGGCGTGACGGCGATCAGGCTGGACGTCCTTCCGCCCGCCTCGAGGTGGGCGCGCTCGCCAAGCATTGCTCCGGGGCCGTACTCGGCGAGCCGCTCACCGTCCTTCTCGACGAGCAGGACGCCGTCGAGGATCAGGAAGACCTCGGATCCCGGATCGCCCTGACGCACGAGCGCCTCGCCGGCCTTGAGCCGCTTGAACACGGGCTTTCCCGACATCAGTTGCGCCGAGAGGTTGCGCTCGAGCGCCGTCTCGACCGTCGTGACGAGCGCGTCGGAATCCTGGTCGCCCCAAGGCGTGTGCTTGCCGAAGGAGTAGCGGTACCAGTCCTTGAAGTCGGCGAGCCCCGACTTCATCGTCAGCTTGCCGTCGTTGTCGTAGACCCAGTGACGCGGGAAGCGGCTCGCACCGATCATCGTGGCCTGTGAGCGGCCGTCCGCGTACAGCGTCAGCGACAGCGTCGTCCAGACGAGCGGTGCCTGCCACTGGATGAAGGGGCGGCGGCGCACCCGTCGTGGCGCCGGCACGCCTGTGCGTCCGCCAACGGTCTGCACGAACCGGACGGAGTCTCCGCTCCGTTCGGGCTCCTTCTTGATATCGGGCAGCCCGATCGCCTCGAATGTGCGCGCCATCGGACCGAGCTTGATCGTCGTCGAGCCCATTAGCCGTCCGCCTTCGGAACCGCAGTCGGTGATCGTCCCGGTCTTATCGTCGACCTCGATCCAGCCCTTCAGGACGTTGGCGAAGCGGAACCGGTCGGCGAGGCGCAACGCCTCGATGTCCTCGAGCACATCGGGCGGTGGGGGATCGTAGTGCGCGAGGCCGGCATCGAACGCGAGTCGCTGCGCGCCTTCGATCGCCTCCGACGGGATCCACGAGAGCGAGCTGATCGAGCTGTGGTGGCGCATTGACTGCCGTTTGCCTCCGCGACGGACGGCGACTGACGCCTCCGCCAAGCGCGGCGAAGCCTAGCATCGCTAGTCGAGTGAGATTTGGCTGCGTCTGCTGGCGGTGCGGGCGGCAGGCGTGCCCAGCGAGCCCGGGGCGAGATGTGAAGACTTTGGATATAAGTCGCCGGGAGTGTCCGGGGTCAAGCCTCATCACGTCGGGCTGACGGTCGGCGACGTCGACCGCGCCGGCGCCGGGGCTGTTTGGGCGCCGCGCCGCTCACCCGAGCCGGGAAGGTGGATGGCGTTCATCCACGATCCCGACGGCAATCTCGTCGAGCTGATCTCGGGGCCCGAGTGAGATGACGCTGATCGCGGTCGAGGAGCATTTCATGCTCCCCGAGCTGATCGCCGCCGGCCAGCGCTACCTGGCGAGCCCGGCGGCTGCCGGCAGTGGCTGGAAGGAGTCGGCGGCGTCGCTCGAGGACTCGGAGCGCGGCGCTGTCGCCGAGCGGACGCTCGACCTCGGCGAGCAGCGCCTGGCGGCGATGGACGCTGCCGGGATCGACGTCCAGGTGCTGCTGCTCTCCACCGTCTGCAACCTGCAGGCGCTCGAGGCGGCGGAAGGCACGGCGCTCGCGCGCCTTGCCAACGATCGCCTCGCCGAGGCGATCACTGCCCACCCCGACCGCTTCGTCGGCCTTGCGAGCGTCGCGCCGCAGGATCCCGCTGCCGCGGCCGAGGAGCTCGCTCGGGCGGTCGGCGAGCTCGGGCTGCGCGGCGCGGTGATCAACTCGCACATCGCAGGCGCCTATCTCGACGAGCCGCGCTTCTGGCCGCTGCTCGAGGCGGCGGACGCGCTCGGGGTGCCGGTCTACCTGCATCCGAACCTGCTGCCAGCAGACGCGATCCGCCCCTATCTCGACTACGGGCTGACGGCGGCGATGTGGGGCTACGCCGCTGAGGCGAGCGTCCACGCGCTGCGGATCATCCTCAGCGGTGCCTTCGACCGCTTCCCGCGTTTGACGTTCGTCCTCGGACACCTCGGTGAGAACATCCCGTTCACGCTGCCGCGGATCGACACCCACCATCTGAACACCCGGAAGGCGGCACCGAACCTCTCGCGCCTCCCCAGCGAGTACTTCAAGGAGCGCTTCCTCGTCACGACGAGCGGCCTCAACCACGCGCCGGCATCGATCCAGTTCTGCATCGACGTGCTCGGCCCCGAGCGCGTGCTGTTCGCTGCCGACTATCCCTTCGAGGAGCCAGTGATCGAAGCTGAGCGCTTCGCCGCCGTGGGACTCGCCGACGATGTCCGCGAGCTCGTCGCGCACGCGAATGCCGAGCGCGTTTTCGGCATCTAGGCGGCGCCGGCCAGTGCCCGCGCGTGGGCGAGGAACGGCTGGACGTCGAGCCCGCTCCCCGTCGCCTGCTCGACGAGCGGCTCGGTGTCGAGTCGCCGGCCATAGCGGTGGACCCGCTCGCCCAGCCACTCGCGAATGCCGCCCACGTCCGCGTTGCGCAGGACGGCGTCCTGCGGACCCAGCTCGGTCTCGATCTGCTGCCACAGTTGCGCCGCGATCAGGCAGCCGACCGCGTAGCTCGGGAAGTACCCGAACAGGCCGGCCGCCCAGTGGATGTCCTGGAGGACGCCGAGGCGGTCCTCCGGTACTTCAATGCCGAGCAGTCGCCGCATGCCGTCGTTCCACGCACCCGGCAGGTCGTCGACGTCAAGGTCGCCCTCGATCAGCCCGAGCTCGAGCTCGAAGCGCAGGATGATGTGCAGCGGATAGGTGATCTGGTCGGCGGACACGCGGATCAGCGAAGGACAGATCTGGTTGACAGCGGCCGACAGCTCGCCGGCGCCGATCGAGTAACCCCCGCGTCCGAGCTCCTCGCAGAGAACGGGAGCGAATGCGGGGCTGCGCGCGACGTGGTTCTCCCATAGCTTGCTCTGGGACTCGTGAACCGACATCGAGGTACCGTGGCCGAGGTTTGTGCGCTCGAGCTCGGGCGCGATCTGGGCCTCGTAGAGTGAGTGGCCGAACTCGTGCAGCGCTGCGATCAGCGATTCGACGCCCTCGTCCGAGTAGCGCGTCGTGATGCGCAGATCGCCGCGGCTCAGCGAGTCGCTGAACGGGTGTGGCGACACGTCGACGCGCCAGCGGTCATCGCTGACGCCGACCCGCTTGAGTGTCGCGCTGACTGCCGCCTTCTGAGCCTCGATTGGGACCGCGATCGCTCCCAGCAGCTGGGTTTGCGGCAGCTCCGTGAACAGCGGTGCCAGTCCGTCTGCCAATTCGCTGAACAGCGCTTGAATCCGCTCCGTCGGCACGCCGAAGTCGTAGTCGTCGAGCAGCGCGTCGTAGGCGCGCGGAGCATCGCTGAAGCACGCGGCGTATTCGCGGGCAAGCTCCACGTTACGCCGCAGCGCCGGCGCGAACGCCGCGAAGTCAGATGCCTCGCGTGCTTCCCGCCATGCGCTCTGCCCAGCCGAGGCTGCCTGCGCAAGCTCGCCGGCGAGCTCGGCCGAGACGCAGCGCCGGCGGTCGTAGTCGCGCCGCGCGATCCGGACGATGTCGCGGTCGAGGTCGCTGAGCCTCTCGCTCGTGCCCTCGATCTGAGCCAGCCAGTCGCCGAGCTCGTCGGCTGTGGCCAGCTCGTGCGCGAGCCGCTCGAGCGCGGCGAGCTGGTGCGCGCGCGCCGGGGCGCCCGCTCGAGGCATCATCACCTGCTGGTCCCACGACGCGAGCGAGCCGAGCCCCGCGAGGTCGGAGAGCTCCGCAAGGCGCCCGCGTAGCTCGTCGATCGCCGCCATCGCGGACGAAGACTACGCAAAGGTCTCGCGCCACCGGTCGAGCATGCTGCCCTCGGACAGGGCCAATCGGTTCAGTCAGACAGAGCCCGCGCGAGGTCAGCTAAGTCGGCGGCGTCGGCTCTACTGTGTCGCCGCGAGCCCGGGCGACGGCGGCGGTCCGGTTCGTGACCCCGAGCTTTGCGTAGATGTTCTGGAGGTGCTTGGCGACCGTCGGCTGGCTGAGCGTGAGCTCGCGCGCGATCTCGGAGTTTGTGAGGCCGCGCGCGACCAGCGTCAGGACCTCGGACTCACGCCTGCTCAGCCCGGCCTCGGCTAACAGCATCGGGCGCAGCGCGGCGAGCTGCGTGATCGCGATCGCATCGAACCCCGGCGTCGCGCCGGGGACGAATCGCGCGGTCCAGTCGTGGAAGCGCAGCGGCTCGTCGAACGGCAGCATCTGTCGCGCACGGGCTCGTCGGGGAAGGTGGAGGAGCCGATGTAGCGGACCTTGCCCTGCTGGACGAGGTCGGTGAGCGCACCGAGCGTCTCGGCGAGGTCGACCTCCGGGTCGTAGCGGTGGATCTGGTAGCGGTCGATCCAGTCGGTGCCCAGGCGCCGCAGCGAGTTCTCGACCTCGGTGATGATCCAGCGGCGTGAGACGCCGCGACGGTTGGGACCGTCGCCCATCTGCCCCCAGGCCTTCGTCGCGAGCCCAACGCCCTCGCGCTTGCCGCCTGTCAGAGCCTTGCCGACGATCTCCTCCGACTCGCCCTGCGAGTACACGTCGGCGGTATCGATGAAGTTGATCCTCGCATCGAGCGCGCGGTGGATGATGCGGATGCTGTCGTCGTGGTCCTTGTTGCCCCACTCGCCGAACATCATCGCGCCGAGGCACAGCTTGCTGACTAGGACGCCGGTGCCCCCGAGTTGGCGGAGTTCCATCTGGTTGCTCCTGTCAGTTTGGCCGGCCGTCTTAGCGGCGGCGGCTCTCGTGGCCGATCATGTCACTCGGCCGTGCTGGGCCGCGAACGTCGGAGGCTCTAGTACTCGTCCCGCCGGCGGAACCAGGACCCGGTCTCGTTGCGCCCCTTTGGTGCCCGGTCGAGCCACTGATACATGCCCCAGAGTCCGTCGAGGCCACGCGCATAGGCCGAGTAGCTGTGGTAGACGACTCCGTCCTCGAGCGCGAAAGCACTCATGCCGGGCTGTTCGCGTACGTATGTTGCAGTATCGGTGCCGGTCATCGCCGCGTTCTTCGCGGCGCCGCTCGCTGCGCCCGCATCTCGCAGCCATGTCGTGTCCTTCGGGCCGTAGTTGTAGTCGATCGACCCCGAGCGCTGCTGGTCCTCGGTGAACGAGGTGTTGAAGTCGAAATTGAAGTCGCTGTCGAGCGACGAGGCCCAGGGGAAGCTCCAGCCCATCCGCCGCCGGTAGTCGAGCAGGTGGTCGATCGGCGCCCGCGACACCGCGATCAGCCCGACGTCGTGGTGCTGCAGGTGCACGGCGATGCCGTTGAAACCATCGGCGATCGCCGAGCAGGCCGGGCAGCCGCCCGTGTAATCGGGTCCGAACATGAAGTGGTAGACGAGCAGCTGCGAGCGCCCGCCGAACAGGTCGAGCAGTGAGGCCGCGCCGGCGTCGGTCTCGAAGCGGTAGTCCTTTTCGACGGGAACCCAGGGCAACTGCTGGCGTTGATGGGCTACGGCGTCGCTGCGGCGGGTCAGCTCCTTCTCGGCCTCGAGCAGCTCGAGGCGGGCGGCGAGCCACTGCTCGCGACTGGCTGTGGTGTGGGTGGCCATGGGGGTCTCCTTGTCGGTCAGCCCCCGGCGATGGCGACGCCGAGGGCGATGATCATCAGGGCGAGGGGCACGTCGACGGCGCGACGAGGCGGGAGCAGCTTCTGCGTGAGGACGACGAGCGCGACCGCGCACATCAGCGCGATACTCATCGCGTCAAGCGAAATCAGCACGACCATCAGCCCGATGCTCGAGCCGAAGCAGTAGATGCCGAACCGCGTGCCTGAGCGGATGCGCTCGCGGCAGCGCCGCCGGCATTCGCGCTTCAGCGGCGTGAGCTCGTACAGTCCGGCCGCGACCGTCAGCGCGCCGGCCGCCAGCGCGCCGGGCGGGCGGTACAGAACGTAGGCGGCAAGGGCAACCAGCGCCCAGAGGCCGAAGTAGGAGCCCGCGAAGAGCGGCGCCTCGACGGCGCCACGGTGCTCCCGCGCGCGTCGCGCGATGGCCGGGACCGCGCTCGGCAGCATCATCGCCGCCATCATCGGAACCGACGCGACGCCCATGCCCATTCCCGGATTCATGCTCATCGCGGTCATGCGGTTGTCAGCCCCAGCCGGACCGGCGCCGGCGGCTCGGGGTTGTCGGGCAGAGTCTCCCCGGTCTCGAGCAGGGTCTTGAGATTGGCGAGGACGCGCGGCCAGCCCTGGCTGATCATCGAGGCGGTCATGCCGTCGGGCTCGAGGTCGTCGTGCAGGACGGTGAGCTTGACCTGCTCGGCGTCGAGCGGCTCGATCTCAAAGGTCACCTTCGAGCGGCGCTCGGCCGTGAGGCGCTCGCGTGCCGCCTCGGTGAAGCCGAACGACTCGATCCACTCCGCCGAGAACGTGTGCCAGGTGTATGACAGTCGGCGGTAGGGCTCGGACTCGAGCACGACCTGCTCGGGGTCGGTGATCTTCAGGCCGCGTTGGTGCCAGCTCATCGGTGACCCGGCCTGCCAGTCGGTGTCGAACGTGACCGACCAGTAGCGGTTGGTGAAGGCGGGCTCGGTCAGGGCCTGCCAGAGCCGTTCGGGTGTGGTCCGGATGTAGGTCGTGTAGACGAACGAGGGCTGCTCCACGGGTCTGTCCTCCAGTGCTCTTTTGAGATCGGCGAGCGCGTGGACGCGGTCCTGCTCGTAGTGCGTGATCCAGCGTTCGGCGATCTCGTTGATGGGCGCGGCGTTGAGGTAGTGGTGCTTCTCGCGGCCGCGGCGGATGGTGGTGACGAGGTTGGCCGCCTCGAGCACGGCTAGGTGCTTGCTGACCGACTGGCGCGCCATGTCGAGCCCCGAGCAGAGCTCGCGCAGGGTCTGGCCGCCGCGTTGGTTGAGGCTGTCGAGCAGTAGCCGCCGGCTCGGATCGGCGAGCGCCCTGAACACCTCGTCAACGCGCGAATAGGCAGGCATCTGGCTGCCTATAATACGCAGCCGTGGGGCTGCCTGTCAAGAATCGGGGACTTGTACGCTCGCCGTGCTGGCTACCATGGGCCCTGTGAGCGGCCAGAGCGTGCCCGGTGGAGTGGTGCACAAACTGCCGGCGGACCTCCGTAACTCGCTGGTCGCCAACGCGACGGCACTGGACGCCTGGAAGGACATCACTCCCTTGGCCCGCAACGAGTTCATCTGCTGGGTCGAGGATGCCAAGCAGGCGAGAACCCGAGCCCGCCGGATTCGCCGGACCCAGGAAGAGCTTGAGGAAGGTCAACGTCGGCCGTGCTGCTGGCCGGGGTGCAAACACCGCGATCGCACCGGCAGCTAGCGAGCACCGAGCGGGTCTCCTGCTCGTGCCTGCGGCGGCACACTGCCGCGACCACGCCAAATGATCTGAATCTTGGAGTGAGCGCATGACTGAGAAACAACCGGGTGCTGTGGAGAAGATCAGGACCACCGTGGCAGCCTGGGATGACGGCGAGACCGGGCCGCATCGCTTCGGCGGTCTCGAGTTTCGCGTCGGCCGAGGCGAGCTCGGGCACCTGCACGGCGACCGGATCGCCGACCTCCCGTTCACGCGCCGCGTGCGCGATGAGCTGATCGCGCAAGGCCGTGCACAACCGCATCACGTACTCCCGGAATCCGGGTGGATCACCTTCTCGATCGATCAGCCGGCCGACGTCGATCGGGCAATCGAGCTGTTTCGACTCTCCTACGAGGCTGCCCGCCGAGCCCGCCGGCCGGCGTAGCCGACCCGAACCCGCCTTTTGGCCTCGCCGCGGGGAGGGTACGCTGACGACATGCCGATGCCCAGGCGGTCAAGCGTTGATGACTTCTTCGCGCAGTTGAACGACTTCCAGCGGGCGCACCTCGAGACGCTCAGACAGCTGAGCCTCGATGCCGACCCGGAGGCGCGGGAGCAGCTGAAGTGGAACCTGCCGGTGTATTGCCGCGGCGAGAAAACGACGCTGTGGATGCTTCAGAACTTCAAGAACCACTGCTCGCTGCGCTTCCCGCCACCGTTCTTCGCTACTCAGAAAGCAGCTGTTGAAGCCGCGGGCTACGAGAGCGGTGAGGGCTTCATCAAGCTTCCTTATGACCGCGAGTTGCCGATCGAGCTCCTGAAGGCGCTCATGCTGGCGCGGGTCGAGGAGTACGAAACGACCGGCGCCGGCTGGAACGACCGCTGACCTCCTCGACAGCGCTGACCATGGCCGGTTAGGCCGATTGACGCTCGATCGATGCGTCGAGCCAGGCGGGAGACACCCGAGCGATCCCCGACGCGGAGGACGGTGACCCGCACTCCCACATGCCGGCGCTGCCGAACCCGTCCTCGAGCCCGTGACTGTCGAGGTTCAGCCCCGTCGCTAGCTGTGCGTGGCGGAGCCGACTCCTCTTCGGGGCGGTGATGGTGGCGAACTCGGTCGTGTGGTTCGCGCTACCCCCGGTCGGGATGAATGTCACCACGATCGCCACCTGCAGTTTGTGCCGTGCCCTCAAGAGCGCGAGTGCCTCCCGTGTCGGTGAGAGCGTCAGCGAAGTCGTGCCCGCAGCGTTTGAGTTCTCGCTCACGTCGGCGTAGTTCACTGCCCGATGGACAACGTCCTTGTGACGCTGGCCTCGTCCGGTTCTCACCTTGACCGTCGCGAAGAATGTGACGTGCGCGTTGAAGCTGCCAGCGCCGGTCGCCGCCAGCTGCAGCGTCACCGTACCGGCACCGCCGATCTTCCGCGACAGCATCGAGAACTGGTTTGACGGCGCCGAGGTGGTTGTGGTGCTCAGCGAACTGGTAGCCGTGAACGCCGCCGTCACGGCCTGATCCCCGCCCAGTGTCACCTGGCAAGAGCCGATGCCCGAGCAGGGGCCGCTCCAACCCGCGAACGACGAGCCCGCCGCCGGCATCGCCGTCAGCGTCACCTCGGTCCCGCTCGCGAACTCGTCGCTGCACGTCCCCGGGCAGGTCAAGCCATCGCCGCTGACCGAGCCGGCGCCGCTCCCGGCGAGCGTCACCGACAGGCTGTGGACGACGGCGAGTGGTGGTGGTGTTGGCGTCGTCCTCGTGACGCTTTCGCCTGCGCTGTACTCGGCCTGGACCTGCGAAGCCGTCAGTTCGCTCGTGAACAGTGCTGCGTCGCTCATGCTGCCCGAGAAAGCGCTCGTCGGCCCGTTCGGCCAACTGGCGCTCAGGGATCCGCCGAGCTGCCAGTTACCAACGTATGAAGCTGCAGTCGCCGTGGTGCCCGACGCTACAAGCTGACCGTCGACGTATAGGCGCATTCCGTCACCGCCCTGGGTCGCGACCACGAAATGCCACCTGCCCTCGTTATACGAGCCCCGACTTTGGATGGTGTTCGTCGTCCCGGTCTGCACTCCGAAATCAAGTTGGCCACTGCTCGTCATGTACACGGCGCGGTCGAGGTCACCGTTTGCGTCGGCGTAGGTGGCCAGAACGCCACCACTCGTCGAGGTCGTGTTGAACCACAACTCCTCGGAGTAGGTCGTCGGAGCCTCTTGTGGCTGTGTCGAGACCACCTGCCCACCGTTCAATGTGACCCCGGTACCCGTCGAGCCACTTGGGCTTTGATACGAGATTCCCGACGCCGAGAAGCTGCCCACATCGCCGTTGCCCGATAGGTCGGTAGCGCTCGCCGAACCGGCCGCGTCCGACAATGGCCAGTACAGCGCTGGGCCGTCGGCATCGATTCTCTGCCCGTACGCGGTCGTCGGTGTCGAGGTCGGCGGCGTGGTGATGTCGATCGTCGAGGACACGCTCGGGGTGCCGTTCGCGTCGATCGCGAACAGCATGTAAGGCCCGGGCAGCGCTATGCCAGGGTCCGATGGAATTGCCAGCTGATAGGCGTCGCCCTTGGAGGACACGATCGAGAGCGGGATCCGTCGCTGGTCGTTGTCGACCGTATGGGTGGCTTCGCCGTAGCGCACGAGAACGAAGCTCCGGACGGCTCCACCTGTGGTCACCGAGATCGTCTGGCCGGTCTGCGCCGAGGTCGGCGCCGAGGAGATCGTCGGCCGGGTGCGCAGGGTCCCATCGGCGTTGAAGAGGTATGGCGGATAGTAGATCTGTCCGTCGGGGTGGTTGGTCGCGCATGAGCCGCACAGGCCGCCGCCTCCGGAGAAGACTGTGCCGTCGGGTAGCAGCACGGCCGCCGAGTGATAGACGCGGGGTTCAGCCTCCTCGGCCATCACTGTCCAGGCGCCGGTAGTGGGGTCCCACATCTCCGGGTAGAGGTCGGCGGTCTGGTCGGAGAACGGGACGGCGTACGTCTGGCCGCCAACGGTGAAGACCTGTCCGGTCGGGAGAACGACGCTGTTGGCAAATGCGCGGGCGTAGGTCATTGACGCGGTTGCCGTCACGGTCGGCGTGGCGCCGGCGATGTTGACAACGTTGGCCACGTTGGTGGCGGTCGAGTCCTGATACTCGGGCGCACCGCCGACGGTGAAGATCTTGTTGATGTCGTAAAGCACGGCGTTGCCATTCATCTCGTCGCCGCTGGAGCCCCGAGGTCCCGCGGGGGTGATCGACCCGGCGCCGGTGGTCGTGATCCAGTGCATCTCCTCGGACGGACCGGCCTGGAAGATCCGGCCCCCGGAGGCGGCGATGAACCAGCCATGATTGTCGGCCCGGTAGGCGCCCTGGTCGTCGGCGGTGTAGATCGGCGTTGCTGGCACGTTCGGCAGCTCGCGCCAGTTCGCGGTTGGCGACCAGATCTCGCCGAGCTTGCCTCCGATGGCACCCGACCAGGAACCACCGAGCACGAACACCTGGCCGTCCGGCAGCGTTGTCTGTCCCTGGTACCCGCGGCCGATGTTCATCTGCGGACCGGCTCGCCAGGTATTCGTGGCCGGGTCGTAGATGCTGGTGTCGGTGTTCCCGATCCCACCAGTGACGATGACGTCCCCGTTGGGAAGGATCGAAACGCCCGGACAGAACATGTCGTGCGCCGTGTTGCTCACGGTGTCAGTGCTCACAGTTCCCGTCGCCAGGTTGAGAACCGCGGTCTGGGTGTACTGCTCGTCGCCGGAGGAGTCGAAGTTGAGCTCCTGGTCGGCCGACCACATCAAAAGCTTGTCGCCTGGGAGCAGCGCGACCGCCACAGGGTCGAGCGGGAAGCCGATCGTGGGCCCCCATTGGCCCACGACGGACGGGTTGGTGGAGGCGTCAGCGATTCGGGCCCCCTTGCCGTTGCGTGCAGGGAGGGACTGGCCGCGCACGGCGCCAGCCAGCACCAGGCGTGAGATGGCGACCGCACGATCGGTGGGGGCGGATAGCGACAGCACCGTGAGCCGCACTGCTCGAGCGTCCTGCGGGACCCAGCCGACGCGCTTCACGTTCAGATTTGCCTGCCACCTCCCGTACGCGACCGGGCGCGCGAAATGGGTCCCGTCGCTCGACAGCCGGACGACGAATCGGCCGATCACGCCCCGCATCCCGTGCGGAAGGTATGTCAACCCCGAGACGATCATGCGCTTTGTAAAAGTCACGGTCACCGACTGGGGTAGCTCGACGCGGCCGCCGAGGCGAGCGCTCTGCCAGAACGACGATCGGCGCGAGCCGAGCACGGCGCTGGCGGCGTGCCGCGCCGCCGTGCTCGACGCCCTAACCGTCCATCCCTGCGGCTTGAGCGGCACCGCGTACGGAATGAATGCGGCTGGCGTCGGCATCTCCATGTGCTTCATCGAGCTCCCCATGGACCCTGAGCTCCCGGTGGCGCCTGAGCCTCGCATCATTGCCGCCGAGCTTGCCTCCATCGCTTCCGAGCTTGCCGGCGACCGCGAGCCGCCGATCGTCGAGCTTGGACTTCCCGCGGCCGGCGCGCCACCGGCGGCGAGGAGCACCGCGATGACCACGATCAACAATTGAGCGGGCCGGCGTCGCTCGGCCAGGCGTCGCGCGCGCGTGGGTTTGGCGTCGCCGCAGCGATGCGCCAGGGGAGTCAGGGCACGCCAGCGCTCGCGCATCGCCAGCCCAGGGTAGGTCCGTCTAGGCAACGGCCGAGGGGCAAAATCTGCCGGGCGTACGGCGGGATGTCCGCCCTGCGCCCCCGCGTTCATCCGGCCGCGGGAGCGCGACTTAGGCGACCGGCCTCGAGCCGAAATGGCGGCGGCCGATGGAGCTAGGGGTGTCTGGGTTCATGACATATGTCCCAGGTGATAGGTCTCTCATGTCTCGGGACATAGGTCTCAGCCTGGCCTGAGGGTTCCCGTGGGTGGCTGCGGAGGCGCAGCCCGGAGGGCTGTGCCGGAGCAGCTGCCCCCGGGCGCGGTGTCTGGGGTGGGGGCCACCTTGGTGGGCATGTCA